>Ga0123334_1001297_pt1 | contig 31862 bp, 16 predicted proteins | sample BiotimSIPDNA_FD_89706 | JGI IMG/M metagenome (GOLD analysis project Ga0123334, IMG submission 89706) | Anaerobic biogas reactor microbial communites from Washington, USA - Biogas_R1 time_0 SIP DNA | ecosystem: Engineered > Bioreactor > Anaerobic > Unclassified | place: Washington, USA...
CCAGCGTTCCGGTCAACGCGATCAATATAAGGATAGTCAAAAACCTTTTCATGCTCTATTCCTCACAACAAGCGCAGATTCAACGCAATCCAACCTTACTCTTTTGGTAGCGAGTAAAGCTCATCTATGCTCTTTCCAAAGAGCTTCTTAACCAATTGTTCAAAGTGGGCAAGCGGTTTGTCGCGAAAGTCGTCATTCTGAGTACCAAAAACTGCGTTGAATACTTGCGGAACATTCTCTGCGTGATTATTGTACTTGCCCGCAGCGGGGGAGTAGTCATATTTCCCGCCATTGTCGCCTTCAATCGAAATCATCCATTTACCCTCGTCCGCATAATACCACATTATCAGGGAGTAGCCGTTCACGTCGGTGTCCGAGAGTTCAATATTCCAACCGTCAGGGTGTTCGCCCCACTCCGGCCTGTGTATAGCGATAGACGCATAGTGCGGCTCGCGCTGCTCGTACACGCCGCACCTTCCGGCGTCGTCAAAGCCAAACCCCAAGCCCATGAGCGAGTTCTCGGATGCCACGGGTTGTTCGGGGGGCGCTTCAACTTCCCGCGGAAGGGTGAAAAGCGTATTTGCCGAAACTCCGAAGGTCTCCGCCATAACGCGGTCAAAATCCTTTATGGGCGTCAACTGCACATAGGGGTCAACCTCGGAATACACCTGCTCGATAAAGGCGCCTATTGCATCCCAATCGCCGTATTCCACGTTCATTTCATCGCTCTTGACGTCAAAGGTATAGCGGAAATCGCCCGGATTGCTCCATACGAGGAACGCTTTTTGGTCGGGATAGAAGATGACGAATATCTCCTTGTCCTTGCTGCCGTGGTTTTTGCACAGCATAACCATATCCACTTCATCCTTGTTTTCCTGTGCGCCCCATTCCGCCCGATTGACATGAATATATATCTGGTCCGTCTTGTAGCCCTCAATCTGCCCTTCATCGCCTATGACCATAAACCCAAGTTCGCGCAACGAGGACACAATGGAGAAATCCTTTTCTTCGAGGTTGGTGTAGATACTTGCCAGCGGAGAGTAGTCAGTGATGGGGCAGCCCGCAAGTTGTAACTTGCGCAGCTTGGTAAGCCCCGCAAGCGGCGACACGTCGCTAACTTGCGTGTTGGCAAGTCCTAACCACCATAGCTCCGTTAAGCCGGAGAGCATACTGACATCGTTTATTGTCGAGTGCTCCAGCAGCAGCATACCCAAGCCTTTGAGATTTGCGAGCGGGGTATAATCCTGCGCCTGACAGTTGAAAATCACCAGCGAGCCGAGGTTTGTAAGCCCCGATAACGGCGATATGTCCGCCACAGGGTTGCCGCCCAGCGATAGCTGCTTGAGCTTCGTTAGCCCCGCAAGCGGCGATATGTCCGTGATAGCATGGAATGACAGATTCAAATCCTCCAAATTGGTGAAATACTCCAAGCCTGAAATGTCTGTTATCTGCGAGTTCGGCGCAGGCTCCTGCTGCCAATCGATGCCAAGCTGAAGCTCTGTCACCGCCTCCGCCTCGGCAAGCGTAATGTCGCCCTCCGGCTTGCTCATAGCGGTGCGTACCATTTCCTCCAACAAGGGGTCGGCAAATACTACCGTTTTATCCGGCTCCGATGGCGGTGTGGGGTCGGGGCTTGCAGACTCGGGCGCAGGCTGCGAACAGGCGGCAAACGCGCAGAGCATTACCACCGATAATAGTATGGCATATAGCTTTTTCATGTTCATTTCCTTTCTGTTGCATTATGTTTTGATCGTTGTTGCTATCTAAATATGAGGGCGGCATCAAAGGTTTTAGGTAGACCAGTAACCAATTCCGTTCCATACATAATTCAGAGAGCAATTTCGTCCGTCACCATGTTCAGATATGTAGAGATCGTATGCCTGCCGCATGAGAGGAACATAACCCCTATCACTTAGCTCTTTTCCGATGCTGCGTACTTGTTCTTTCCCTTTGTCGGTATCAATATCGTGCATTTTCATTCGCTCTACACAATAGCGGACAAACTCTGAGTCATCCATGTCCTCGGGCTTCACATTAGGAGCAGTATAAGCCTGAGATTTTTCTTCGGAAGTGTGTAATTCCCGCCTCCTTCTCTCGAACAGCTTGTCAAAAATAGTCATGTCAACTTCCTCCTGTTTCCAAAATTTAGTATGAACCATTTATCTCCAAACCGTAAGCTTCGGAAGAAAGACATTTGCCTTAACATGGACTTCGCCGTAGCCGCCACTTGGTACATCCAGCTCATAGCGCACATCCTTTGAGCCATAAGCGTTTGTTTCCAGTACAATAGGCGACGTAGTGACGCGGATAATGGCGTCGCCGCCGTTTTTTATGGTAGCGACCTGTTTACCGTTAAGCGATATAATGGTCGGCGCGGCGGCGGCCACAATGCTGCTGTCGCGGATGATCTTTATTGTTGCCGGGGCTGCAAGAGGGCGAGGGCTGCTATGTGCGCTTTCGCCGGTCTCCGCATATAGCACGAAATACTTTACCAGCGTATGCCCGTCCTTTTGCTGTACCTCCCGCGCCACGGTTTTGTCGGCTAGCTCAAACATGGTGTTTTGGCGATATACCGGTGCGTAGACCTGTTCCAGCTTTTGGCGTATCATGTCCGGCTTTTCCAAATCTCCGTTATCGTAGAAGCTGTCAAAGGTAATGCGCGAGGTCGGCGTGATGATGCTGCTGCGCTCCTGCTCGGCCTTGATGATAAAATCCTGCATCTGCGGCTTTAATTCGTTGATATAGGGCGCATCATAGCAAAGGCAGACGATATGACGGATTACCTTGCCCGTTGGCTTTTGTGTGGTTTTCTTATTTAGGAAGTCGAATATACCCATTTTGAAGCCTCCTGTATTACAATATAGGATGTGTTTTATGCTGAGTGGAGAGCAAGCGGTGATAATTGCCCAAATGAACTGTCTATCTGCTTCCCGTGCCGCCGCAGGTAAAGCAAACGGTTCGTCCGCTGCCGCCGCAGCGGGAGCAAACGGCTCTGTTGTTCTGAACGGTGTAGTTACCGGTGATAGGGTCTCGCACCTGAATATACTGCGTTGTCCCGCCTGTGCCTGAACAGGAGGTGCAGATGCTCCGGCCTGTCCCGCCACATGACGGGCAAGCCTGCGCACCGGTATAGTGCGTCTCGCCCAAGCCGGGAACTGCCTCGGCGGATATGGAAAGCCCTGCCGTGCCAGAATCGGCGGTGTCTATGACCGTATCGGTCTTGATGGTAACGCCGCTCCTGTCGGCTGTAAAATCGACAATGGCATCCAGCAGTTGCATGAAGGTATAGCTCGGCACATAAAAGCAGCCGTCGATGTATTCCGGAGCTGTGCCGCCCAGCGTGGTTTTCCCCACGACAATATCGCTGTTGTCGCTTTTGCAGGTGATGACCTGACCGTTTACCCGTGTTGTTAAAGCCTCTAGGTGCTCGTCGAATAAGCACTCAACGCCCAGATGCTCCAAAATCTCAACAATGGGATAATACGCGCCCTTCGGCTCGTCCGGGTAGGTGTAGGCGTCGTGATCGGTTTTGACCAGCTCGCCGTTTATGTAGATCAGGTGATGGACACGCCCCTCGTCATCTTCAAAGGGATAGGACACCTCTTTTTTCTCCGGCTCAGAGCTTGACGCATCGGGCGAAGGCGGGGCGTCGGTCTGCGAGGGAGCGGATGACGGCTCGTCCGATGGAGCGCCCGCACTCTGACCGCCGGAACAGGCACAGAGCGCCAGGCAGAGCAGCAAAGTTATCACTGATAGAATCGTTCTTTTCATGGGAACACCCACTTTCATTGTATCGTGTTTATTCATCATCGTCGCCGTATGGCTCAATATCAACCTCAGTCACACCGCAGAACTGACAGGTGCGCTGGGTAATCAGTATGTAGCCCTCCACATTGGGGTCGCCATCGCCTTGCACTTCGTGCGTGTAATTCCATCTATGGCCTGTTAAGCCGCATTCTTCCTGCTTTTCCTTCAGAAGCCACCGCTGCTCTTTTTCGATTCGCTCTTGCTCCCGCTGTGCGGCGAGCTTTTTCTCCCGCCAGCGGCGATATAGTTTCGGCATGATATTCCTCCCGTCCCAAAGCCGCTATCGCAGGCCGCCTTTTGCTCCGATAACCGCATTTACAGGCATTCTGAAGTCGATTCGCCCGTCCATGCAGAAGGTACCGTTTTCGTGGAGGCAGCCATCACATAGCTCCGGCCCAGCAATGAAGCTACGGGCTGCTTTCCATTTCACTGCTCATCTCGCAATTGGGACAGATTACTTAGCGTTTCATAGCACCGCCTCCTGTCTGTTTGAAAGAATTAGTCTTTTTATGAATTGCTTCATCTTCAAAATCAAGTCGGGCTTATAGAGCGAGTATCCCCGCCTCAACCCAAGTCATCAAATATTCGTTGCGCTTCTTTCTTGCACTCTCCAACGCTCGGCTTTTCGCCCACTCTATCTCCGCCGGAAGTCGTAGACGGCGGCTCCTTCCCATACACTTTGCCTTCTGCGAACACTGCCAAGGTATCTTTATCTAAAAGATAAATCTTACAAACGCATTGCCATGCCGCAGCAGTCGCATACAGCGATAAAATCAGTTTCCGAAGCTCTGATAGGGCGCAGGCTTAACCAAAACCCACTTATGCCCGAAGATTTTACAAAGAATCTCCATAGTTACATCCTCCTAATAGCTGTTGCTGTGCTCACATCCGCTTTTTAACCGCTCCGTCACATCCATCAAAATACTCATCACATTAGCGCGGCTACCGACGCCGCCCGCACTAACCACGCTTGCGCCGAATCAGAATAGTCAACAGCAGAAGCAAGCCGCATACTGCGAGACAGATTGTATGAAACGTTCTCACGACAGGGTGCTTTCCCATTGAGATATAAATCATTAAGGCATCTGCAAGCAGCGATGCGATGAGCCAGCCTTTTCCTGTAATGAAGGCGGCGTCATATTTCCATCGGCCTGTTACGGCATCATAATAGCCCTCTTGCACTTTTGCTGCAAAATAGAACTTACACGCGAAAAGAATTACAAATATAATATACAATATGCCGCCTATATATCTTGGCCACGGCCTCACGATGGCTTTGCCGACGATAAACGACATACCCGCAAGCAGGCCGCCGACTGTCATCATGCAGCCATATAGGGTGCTGTTAGCTGTTTTTTTCTTGTATTCCTCTTGGCTGAGATATGTGGGCTGTTGTACTCGCTGGTCAGCATTTTCGAGGCCCACCCTGTAACCGGTAGGCATAGGTCTGCCGCAATGAGGACAGCAGCCCTTCGACACCCGCGAATACTCCACGCTGCCAAGCTCGACATAACCCCCAATAGGTTTCTTGCAATTCGGACAATTCATAGAGTCGCCTCCTCATCATCCTCACGAACGTGTTGTTTATATCTTTTTGTCTTTTCCAGCCGCTCCGTCACATCCCGCAAAATACTCATCACATAAGCGCGACTGCCGACGCCGCATTTTGGTCAAGAAAGCTGTGGAGAGTGGATGCCTTTAGAATGCGTCTGAGTAAGGTGCTTATACTAATGGCAACCGTCTCGGTGTTGTCTGTTTGCATGTCAGTCCCCTCCTTTACCGGGCTTGTTCTTTCGGGGATCAGTCGGCTTCTTTGCGTCCGCGGGGATGCACCACGAATGCCCGAAGCGCGTCAGTCCGAGAATTCGCCCCTGTGTGCAGAATTGGTTGACACGTCTCTCAGACACACCCCAACGATAAGATGCTTCACGGATAGAAATATAACCCTTGATTTCACCCATATTGCACCTCCGTCTTGATACAATTATACATAACATATTGTATATAAATATCAGAATAGAAACAAGTGTAAAGCGCAATAATTACAACAACATAGTCGTTAATAAAAAAATGTCGTCCACCCTTGCTAATAAATAATTAAACGGAGCAACAGGCAAAAGCACTGGTACTTTTCAACATACTGAACAGGAAAAGCCTCAAACATCAATAGAAGTAGCATAAACGGTAATCGGCAGACAGCGAAACCCCACTGTCTGCCGATATATATCGCACACTTCACCACGGTTTAGAAAATGTCCCTATGACTCCGCGGGAAAGCGGGGTCTTTTTTATGCGAGAAGACCCAGGGGCGGAATCGGACAGGGGGATATACCTGGTGAGGGCTATGACAGGTGTGTCGCCATACCGTTTTTTGGGCACATAGGCCGGTGCTCATAATTTCAATTTTTGTGTGAAATAATTTTCAAAAAGGCCTGTTTTGTAGACAACCGGCTATAAAAAGTTGATAAATGCCAAGAAAAATTACACAAAACCTGCAATAATGAGTAGCGGCCTATCACTTTCGCTGTCCCGCCACCTTAATCCATGTGCATTCACCGGCACCAGCAGCAATTTCCCCATGTGCATTCACCGGCACCAGCAGCAATTTCCCCATGCGTAGCCATACGCAAGCGCTCATATCTAGCTGCACCTTAAAACAGAGTCCTGAAAAATTACATTACTGATGGTTGATTTATGCAAAGTATGTTAGAATATATCCATATGTTCTGAAGAATTTATTTATTGGAAATGGATATGTGGGGGTTATTCATGGATAAGACGAGTGATGGTTTTAACCTAAAGAAAGCTGATCTGGTTTGCATTTGTAGTATCCTTGTTGTATGTATCGTTACAATAGTCACCAATATTGTGGCTTTGGGCATTAGTCAAAGCATCTCAACCAACACACCCATAGTAATTGCGGCAATCGTTATTGCCGGGACCTATTTCATTCCTATTAGCAGTAAAATAAAGGGTGTTTTTTATGGCTTAGTTATTTTAGCAGCATCAATTTCTACTTTATCAAGCGACCCAACAGATCAGACTGTGCAATGGACAATAGCTGCCTCGATAGTGCTTATGGGCCTGTATTATTCAAAATGGATGATCATTATCTATTGCGCGATAATTGATGTAGCATACCTAGCATTATTTTTTATAAACCCTATCTTGTTATTTGGAAAAGTCCGCACAGCTGATTATATGATTTCTACACTGATCACAATTAATGGCATATTTATCGTTATCTATTTCATAAATAAATGGGGTAGAGCAATGATTGATAATGCAGCCAAAAAGGAAAGCGAAGCAAAACTATTGCTTGAAAAGCTTCAGATTACGATGGAAAAGGTTGAGCAATCATCAATGACCCTAAATAGTAATGTTGAAAGCCTTGACCAAAACATGAACGTAATCGTACGCACCAGTAGCGAAACCACCTCTGCGATGAATGATATGGCATCAAGCACAAATCAGCAGGCTACTAGCATCAACGAGATTAATTTGGGAATGAACGATGCTCTTGGTGTGGTTAGGGCTACGAGAGAGATTTCAGAGAAAATAAGTGAGGCTTCAACGGAGATTTCTGAAAATGTTGACCAGGGCTCCGAGGAAATAAGCAGAATGATTGATCAGATGAGAACAATCAACCAGGCAATTAAGACATCATTAATAACGGTAAATGATTTAGGGACAAATATTAGCGAAATAAACAAGTTCCTTGGAGGAATTAATCAGATTGCGGAGCAGACTAATCTCTTGTCTTTGAATGCCGCTATCGAAGCAGCAAGGGCAGGAGAGCATGGAAAAGGATTTAGTGTTGTTGCAGAGGAAGTGAGAAAATTAGCCGAGGAAAGCTCAATCATTGTCAGGGACATCAATAGAATTACTCTACAGATTTCAGAGAAAACTGAAAATGCTGTTAGAACCGTGGGCGGCGGTGAAAAGGCAGTTGAGGAGGGAAATAAACTCATAAATGCGGTAGCCGAGAAGTTCAAGGACGTCCAAACCTCTGTAGAGGCTACCTTTGAATCGCTGAGTCTTGAGAAGACCATGATAAAGAATGTTGATGATATATTTATTAAGATGCAGGAGCAGATTGGTAACGCCGCTTCCATATCTGAGGAACAGGCTGCCTCCAATCAGGAAATACTTGCTACGCTCGAAAGCAGCAATAGTGACATTATATCAATCAATAATTCCATTAAGGAGATTAAGCAGCTTTCTGATGAAATGAAGGCTTCTATTGATCGGGAATAATCAGTCTCATGGTATTGTAATTATTAATTAATGTAAGGAGAGAATGAAACCATGGCAAATAGGAACTATCCATTATATGAAACGACAGTCTTCGAGGATTTCAGAATAATGACTGAAAATGTGGCAAAGAAATTTCCTGACAGGGTTGCGATTTCATACAAGAACAATCCTAAGGACGCTGAAACCATTAAGGTTACCTACCTGGAAGCGAGGGATCGCATACGCAATATGGGTACGGGATTGATTAGTATGGGATGCCGAGACAAGCATATTGCCCTGATTGGGGAGAGCTCCTATGATTGGATATGCTCCTACTTTTGCCTGATGTCTATTGGATCGGTTGTTGTTCCAATTGATAAGGATCTGCCTGCAGATGATATCATCGGTATACTGGATAGCGGAGAATGTGAGTTTGCGGTTTATAGCCATGCTATAGAGTCTAAAATAGAATCCCTTAAGGACAAAGCTCCTACTATGAAGGCCTGGATTTGCATGGGCGAGCCCAACATGGACGGTGCGCTGAAGCTTTCCGACATTGTAGCCAGTGGAGGCGAAAGGTTCGCAGAGGGTGACAATTCCTACTATGATTACGAAATCGACCGGGAGCGCCTTGCTACTATCGTCTTTACCTCAGGCACCACAGGCAAGGGCAAGGGTGTCATGCTTTCCCAGACGAATATCGTTTCGGATATGACCCAGGGAATGTATCTGTTCGATATAACTCCCAAGACCTTGAATGTCTTGCCTCCTCATCACACCTTTGGTTCAACGGTAAACTTTGTGGGGCATTATTCACAGGGGTCTGAGATATACATATCAAGCGGACTCAAGCACATTGTAAATGAACTGAAGGAGCAGCAGCCAACGCACTTGGTATTGGTTCCCTTATTTGTTGAAACGCTCTACAAGAAAATCTGGTCCAGTGCGCAAAAGAGTGGGAAAGCCAATGCCTTACGCTCCATGATTAAGATTAGCAATCTTCTGCGCAAATTCGGTATCGATCTGCGCCGTACACTATTTAAGAGCGTGCTTGAAGCCTTTGGCGGAAAACTGGAGATGATTATTTGTGGCGGTGCTGCTTTAAATCAGGATATTATTGACACCTTTGAAGCCATTGGCATTACTATTCTCAACGGCTATGGCATTACTGAGTGCTCTCCTCTGATCTCCTGCAACAGAAACAAGTATCAGAAAAAGGGAAGCGTTGGTACGCCGATAATCGGTTCAAAGGTTAAAATCAAAGATCCTGATGAAAATGGAGAGGGCGAAATATGTGTCAAGGGCCCTAATGTCATGCTTGGCTATTATAAGGATCCGGAGGCAACTGCCAGAGCATTTGACGAGGATGGTTTTTTTAGGACAGGTGATTACGGAAAGCTGGATGAAGAGGGCTGGATTTACATAACCGGGAGGCTGAAAAACATTATTATTCTCAGCAACGGTAAAAATGTCTACCCCGAAGAGCTGGAAAACGAGATATCAAGGATTTACGGTGTTTCAGAGGCAGTTGTTTACGCAGGTGAGAGCGAAGTGCAAAAGAATAAGGAAGTGATAGTGGCAGAAATCTACCCGGAATTTGAGGCGCTTAAGGAGAGTGGGATTGAAGATGTGGAGACCTATTTCAATGAGGAGATTAAGAAGATAAACTCAAGAATGGTTTCCTATAAGGCTATTAAGATGGTAAGGATACGCAACGAGGAGTTTAAAAAGAACACCTCCAGAAAAATTCTTCGCTTTGCAATTGATAAAAACATTGATTAAGCGGGTTTATTTCACTTAAAGGAAAAGAGAAAGATGAGATAATGTGGCCTATCTCCCTCTGAATATCGCAAAATGGCAGTAAGGCAGGATATAAGATAGTATAGAATCAAATCTGTGAAGTAATTGAGGAGCCTGAATTAGTTTCATAACTAAATCGGGCTTCTTTCTATTCTGTAACGGAACCCAAAATATGCTACCCCTGTACAGCAAATGCTGGAAGAAAAGACAGAAATGCCAGTCTGACGGTTCGCGATGGCGGGAACAATGACCTGCTACTCCGTCTGACTCAAACAAGCAGTATAATGGGGTACATGGATTCGGAAGAGGCTTCAGGCAAACCTGAAGCCTTTTTATTGTAAAAAGCAGGATAATGCTAGATAATTTTAGTAATTTGTTACATAGTTTAGGGGTATTGACAATTAATAGATTTATGATTATAATTTAACATAAATAGTCATAATGTAACAATAATCGCAGATAAATACTCTATATTTTTTCCGATCAAAAATATTATTAAATATGGCTGGTGTCTACAAAATTATGCTGGTAATTAATTGTTTGTGCTCTTTTTCCTAGGTGGCTGATTTCAAATAAATATTTTATGATGAGGAGATAAGCATGATTAAAAGATTAATTCACTCCAAAATTACTATTATTACATCCTTAGCCCTAGCATACGTTATGTTTCTTGCCGTTTTCGCGGGTACAAGCCTGAATACATTTGCAATTGAAAAAGTCAATGAGCCAATTGAGCCAACTACTGAAGTTGAGGACATTGTTGATTCAGATGAAGATCTCACAATTTTGGAATCTGGAGATACTGGTGCTCCTGACATGCTTCCTGATGCTACGCCGGCTATTAGTTTGCAAATGATTAATAAAAACACAAATGGCACTAATAATACTATTTCACCGTGGTTCAGGATTAATAATACAGGAGATGTCCCCATAAATCTAAAGGATTTGAAAATAAGGTATTTTTACACAATAAATGGAGAAACAAATCAAAGCTTTTGGTGTGACTGGTCAAATATAGAAAGCTCAAATATAACAAATTCATTCGTTAAAATGCCCGAAGCAATGGTTGGAGCGGATTATTATGTTGATATCGGGTTTGCTCAATCATCTGGAACATTAAACCTTGATAGCAGTATCGAACTACAGTGTAGGTTTTCTAAAGCTGACTGGAGTGATTATGAACAGACAGATGATTTTTCATTTAACAGCAGTGATAAGGAATATACCGATTGGACTATGGTTGCTGTTTATCTTGAAGATAGCTTAATTTGGGGAACAGAGCCTACTGAAGTTGCTCCAATCATTCCTCCTATTACATCAATCCAGTTGAAAGTTAATATAACAGAGGATAATGATAGAACAAATACACTTTTCCCACGATACATATTAACAAATACAGGAAATACTGCAATAGATCTGAGCGATATAAAAATCAGATATTACTATACTATTGATGGCGAAAAAGAGCAAAATTACTGGTGTGACTGGTCAAGCGCGGGAACCAGCAATATCACTGGGAGATTTGCTAAGTTAGACAAACAGTTTGATAAGGCTGATTACTTCTGTGAAACAACATTTAAAGATGGTTCAGGCTTATTGCAGCCTGGCAAATGCGTAGAAATACATAGCAGGATAGCAAAGATAGACTGGTCAAATTATTCTCAATCAAATGATTACTCATTCAATGGGGAAAAAAATTATTCCGTGTGGGATAAAGTCTCAGTTATGATAGGGAATGAGCTGTTTTGGGGAGACAGCGTATTATTTGGCAAGCCGACTGGGATTAATGCCGAGCCTTATGAAAGCAGTATAAGGTTGTTGTGGGATGCTATTGAAGGTGCTACTTCTTATGAAATTGAACAGAATGGTCAAATCATTAGTGCAGTAACAGATACATTATTTGAACACATCGGACTAGCTGCCGGAACTATTTATGACTATAGGATAAGAGCCAAAAGCAGCACCTTATTTGGAAGCTGGAGCGAAAAGATATCAGTACTTACTCTATCTGAGGCACCTCAAAGTATTAGCAGCAGCTCAAGCGAGAATGAGATTTCAGTCAGTTGGGATGCCTGCGTAGGTGCTGATACGTATGATATTGAAGTAGACGGTATGGTTATAGAAAATGTAACAAGTCCGCATGTAAGCAATGATTTTCAGAGCGGATCCAGTCATGTATACAGACTGAGGGCTAATAACTCGAGCGGTATAGGAAATTGGTCGAGAGAATTTGAAATCTGGACTTTGCCCGATAAAGTCGGCGAATTTGGATTAATGCCGATAGAGAATCAAATTACTGTTGAGTGGGATTCGGTACAGGGGGCAACGGGGTATGATCTTGAGCTAAATAACGTCCAGATTGACAATGTCATTAGCCCCTATATTGCAATCGGGTTGGAGCCAGGACAGGAATACGGATTGAAACTAAGGGCGAAAAACAGCAGCGGAGCCGGTAAGTGGAATGAGCTGCAAAAAATATGGACACTGCCCGATACTCCGGCAGGCATATCTCATAGCGCAACTGAAACACAAATAGAGCTTTTATGGGATGAGGTAGTAAGTGCTGTGAGCTACGATATTGAAGTGGATGGACAGATATCAGGAGATATAGATAGCAACTATACACATTCTAATCTGGAACCTGGTACGTTGCATTCTTATAGAATACGAGCCAAAAACTCAAGCGGATATGGAAAATGGAGCAACGAGATTTTTGTGTGGACGTTGCCACCGGAAATCACAGACATTCAAACATTTGCAACACAGGATGTCATTGCAGTATCTTGGAATGAAACGCAGGGTGCTTCACGCTATGATATAGAATTTGATGGAAAGCTATTTGAATGCATATCTTTTAGTTTTTCCATAGCAGAGCTTTCACCGGGAACGGAGCACTCTTTCAGAATTAGAGCAGTCAATGACAGCGGAACCGGTAAATGGAGCGATCAGGTAGTTTATTGGACTGTGCCAGGTATTGCTCATAATGTGTCTACCAGAGCTACAACGACGGAAATAGATGTTTCATGGGAAGAAGTCATCGGTGCAACAGGTTATGACATTGAGGTTGACGGGCAAATACTGGATGATCGGAACGGTCCCTTCACCCACATGGAATTGACTGCTGGCTCAAGGCATATATACAGGATAAGAGCAAAGAATACAAGCGGTGTGGGCGAATGGAGCGAAAGCATTTCTGTATGGACTCTTCCCGACAAGGCTGAAGGCTTGACCCTACATCCAGAGGAGACTGAGATTATGGCTGAATGGCTACCTGTAATCGGTGCGTCAGGCTATGATATAGAAGTCGATTCAATCATCATACAGGATGTGGAGCAGCCTTATATTAATAGTGGACTTTTACCCGGAACAAATCACGAATACAGAGTCAGAGCAAAGAATACAAGCGGTGTGGGCGAATGGAGCAAGTCTGTCAGCATTAGAACAATTCCGGGAGTAGTGCAAAACATAAAGACTCAAGCAGATGAAAATAGCATTACAATAGAATGCGAGCCTGTCGAAGGTGCCGATTCATATGATATTGAAGCAGATGGTATTTTATCAGAAAATGTAACATTCCCTTACACCTGTTCTGATCTTTCACCTGGAACGGCACACAAATACAGACTGAGGGCTGCTAATTCAAGCGGCATAGGCAAATGGAGCGATGAAGTAGTTGTGTGGACCGTGCCTGATGTACCGATGAATATAGAACAGGCGACTGAGGATACCTTTATAACAATACAATGGGATGATGTTACTGGTGCCGTCTATTACGACATAGAGGTAGATGGGCAAATCACAGCAGATGTAAGCAATCCGTATGTTCACTCAGGATTGCTTCCTGGAAATGCTTATGTATACAGAATTAGAGCAAAAAATTCAAGCGGTGCGGGAAAATGGAGCGAGGAGCATACTAAATGGACCTTGCCAGATATAGTTAAAAATATTGATTATAGTGCCTCGCAGCATGATATTACTTTGTCGTGGCAACAAGTTGTCAGCGCAATGGGGTATGATGTTTTGATGGATGGCGTTCTGCTCGAAGATGTTTCGAGCCCGTATACTTTCGAAGATCTTCTTCCAGGGAAAATGCATAAGTTTAATATTAGAGCAGTAAATTCCAGTGGAAAAGGTAAATGGAATGACGAGCTTATTGTCTGGACATTACCTGACATCCCACAAAACATCCGAGCAACAGCAGCAAATGATTTAATAACTATAATGTGGGATAGCACCACAGGTGCTACAGACTATGAAGTTGAGATTCTCAATGCCCCGGTCAAGACAGGTGGAATCGAGGAATATACACATTATGGTCTGAACCCAAATACCCAATATGCATACAGAGTTAGAGCCATGAACTCGAGTGGTGCAGGCAAATGGAGTGCAATTGTCGCGAAAACGACTTTGCCTGGTATCCCCAACGCCATCAGTGCCTATGTAACGGATGAAGCCATTACAATGGAATGGAATAATATTTCCGGCGCAACAGGATATGATGTGGAGGCAGATGGCATAGTAATTCCCGATATAGGCGAAACATCTTATAAGCACATGGATTTAATGCCTGATACACCACACATATACAGAGTCAGATCAAAGAACGATGAAAATGCCGGCAGCTGGAGCATTGAAGTTCATGCTACGACACTATTGCCTGCACCAAAAGACCTTGCATCAACAAGTTCAACAGATAGAATTGAGATTGCTTGGGATGAAGTCGAAAATGCAACTGGCTATGAGATTGAAGCTGATGGAAGACTACTGGATAATGGCACAAACACATCCTTTGTCCACAGCAGTCTTATTGAAGATACTGAGCATGTCTACAGGGTGAGAGCGTATAAGGAAGATATACCTGGCGTATGGAGCGGTTATAAATACATTTACACACAGCTTAATGCACCTAAGAATGTGGTATTGGATGTTAGTAGTACTGCCATTACGGCAAGGTGGGATATGCTTCCGGGAGCTTCCGGATATGATGTGGAATTTGACGACATCATTATTGATAATGGCTTAAGCGGTACTTATACATGTTCGGAGCTTGAACCGCTTACTGAACACCAGATAAGAGTAAGAGCGAAAAACAATAATGGATCCGGAGCCTGGGGTGAGTACGTTCTTGTTAAGACTTTAATAAATTCACCAACAGGAGTTACAGCTGCTAAGCAAAGCAGCCAGATAAATATCAGCTGGGATCCGGTTCCCGGAGCTTCTGAATATGAATTGATGTTTGACGGTAATATTGCTTATACCGGTATTCAAAATGAGTATGTGCAATCCAATCTTGAGCCTGATACGATACATTACTTCAAGATAAGGGCAAAGAGTGGAGAAGCATTCGGTCAATGGACTGAAGTATTCTCATGCAAAACGCTTCTTGGCACACCGGCAAACCTGGAATTTTCGGCAGAAAGCAGCAAAATATCAATCGGCTGGGATGAGGTTTCCGGAGCTGAGACCTATGATATTGAAGTGGATGGCAGTATTATTGAAGGTATCGCAAATCTATTTTTTGTCCATAGTCAGCTGGAACCAGATACAACCTATCAATACAGGATAAGAGCCGCAGATGGACCAGATATAAGCGAGTGGAGCACCGCTGTTGCCGTCAGAACCACAATAGGGATTCCTGAAAACATTGAAGCACAGGCGTCAACAGCTGACATAACCCTGAGCTGGGATGCTGTCGACGGAGCAATAAGTTATGATTTGGAAGCGGATGGAGAAGTTATTGAAGACATAGAGATGAATTCCTATATACACGAGGGTTTGAAGCCCAATACTCGGCACACTTATCGGCTTAGAACAAAAAATAGTACCTCGGTAAGTGAATGGAGCAATCTAATCATACAAAACACTGTGCCGGAAATCACCATACCTTTAAAAATGGACAATATGTTCAACTTCGTTATTGTTGTTCCACCTTCTCTAAGCGGAATGGATCAGATTGTATTAGTTGAATACAATCCGGTGGAAATAGATGTGTTCGACCTGTGTGCTATAACCGCAATACCGGAAACAGAAACCGGTCAGATTGAGGGGACGGGCATATCGGTAGAGGAGTTCTCGCCGGGGAAAATTGTCTACAGATTAGCAGGATCTGATATAACGACAGTAAACATAACGAAGTTCATATCAAAGATAGGCGGTAACTCAAAGGTGACATATACCATTAAATGAGGGAGGGATGCGTTTTGAAAATCAAAGGATTACTTTATAAAAAGATATTTGTGAGCATATTATCGGTTTTGATCATAGTATCAGGAATACCTGATATGCTGACCGGTCTTAACCTTTTAAGCGGCAAAGCTTATGCGAAGAGCGGAACAATGCCCGTCTATTTTTCTGAAAGCTCGAGCAGAAACAGAAGTAAAACCGTCACGATTCCCAATCTTGTCAGGGTGACATCTGTAAAAGTTGATACGGGAAACGTCAGCTATAGTGTGAACGGTAATAATGTGACTATCAGTGTATCGAACGGAAGTTCAACCGGTTCATCTACCTCAAGCATGTATATAAGTAATTATTCTAAACATACCGGTTCATCAGAGCCACCGTCAACGACTTGGTACTCAAGCGGAGGGTACTCAGGGACATTGAGTTTGTATAGTGCGGATAACGACGGGTATTATGAAACAAAGAAAACAAGCAGGTACTTTTCCAAGACTGTGGTAAACAGTCGGTCATGGGAAATTAACCAATGGGGTACAAAATTTGGTTCCTGGAAACTAGCTGATCATGGCAGCAGCTATGAAATAGACCAGGATGGATATGTTGGCTCCATACCACAAATAGGTGATGTAAAATATAATCCATCTGATTTCAGCAAATACAAGATTGGTGACAGCGGTACGCAAACCGCTACGAAAAAATTCGGCGGCAATGTCACAAAAACTGAATTGATATGGCATGATGATTGGACCGGCTATTACAGGGGATATGTATATGGCTCAACCACATACTATTACTCATATATTGTCACAATAAACTATGTATCAAACGTATCGCCCTCCATCAATATTATTACACCATCCGAGGGACAGGTCTTCTGCGAAAGCGATTACAGCTTCATACCTGTTGTATCCGTATCGGATCCCGATGGAGATACGCTGATCTGTAAGCTGTTTTTGGATGGGGAGGCGTCCCCTAAAGACACTAAAACCGTATCAAATACTGCGACGGCGCAGAATGTCAGCTTCAATGCACAGAATATAGGACTTTTGACAGAAGGTGAACACAAGATGAAGTTCACTGTGTACGACGGAGAAGTCACAATACAGAAGGAGATTGGATTTACTATTGACAACACCCCTCCTTCGATTGGAACCACGACTTTTGATTCATCTGATACAAGCATCAGCATATCCGGGAGCGCAACGGATAATGTTGCCATGCATGCAACACCATATTGTTATTCAACCGGAGGTAATGAAACACAATGGATGTCGGATATCAGTCACACCTTCGAGAGTCTGATACCCAATACGAGATATACTGCGAAATTTATGGCGAGGGATAAGGCTGGGCATATTGTTGAAGTTTCACAGGAAATCTACACCAAAGCAAGCAAACCTGTTCTGTCAGTAGGAAGTGCCAGCGAAACCAGTCTTGTTATCACATTGAACGATGGCAATCCAGTCGGTACGGAATATCTGGTAAGCTGCGGTTCGGAATATGTCACCGCACAGGGAACGCTATCACAGTTGCCGGAATGGATAGCGTTTGACGAAAAATCAATTACTGTGGGTGGCTTGGAGCCAAATAGTCATTACACTTTTATAGCTAAAGCTCGTTCTGCTGACGGAATTGAAACGGAAATAGGCAATCAGGCAATAGGCGTTACTTTAGCACCGCCTCCACAGACATTAAGGTTTAATGACATCCTACAAAACTCATTAATAATTTCCTGGGATGCCCTTGATGGGGCAATAGGCTATGATATTGAAGTTGACAATGATGTAATAGATAATGGGTTGGCTATAAATTATCAACATACCGGGCTTCTTCCGGAAACCCCCCATACATACAGGGTGAGGGTGAGGAATGCTGGAGGCGTGGGGAGTTGGAGCAGCCCCTTCGATTGCATGACATTGATGAATAGGCCTGAAGTACCTGGGAATGTTGAATACTCTGCCACAAGAACCGAGATAAGCTTATCATGGAATCCGGTAGCAAGAGCCGATGGATATGATATTGAAGCGGATGGAGTGGTGCAGAATACCGGAGAAGATTGCTTCTATACCCATTTCGGTTTAGAACCCGATTCCATTCATCAATATAGGGTAAGGGCTAAAAACGCAGGTGGAGATGGAGATTGGAGTCCTATTATCGATGTGATTACTTTGCCGAATCCGCCTGAGCCGCCTATATCCGTAGATTCAGAGATTACTAAAACGGAAATAAGGTTAATCTGGGAGCCTGTTGCCAAAACAGACAGATATGAGGTGGAAGTGGACGGAATAATCTATGACGCAGGGGCAGATACCGTTTATCTGCATGAAGGGTTGACTCCGCTTACACGGCACCAGTACAGGATTAGAGGAATCAATGCCGGCGGAACGGGAGAATGGAGCGAGCATATATACCTGACTACCCATCCCTACGAACCTTCAGTTCCTGAGAATGTAATGGCCTCGTCAGATAGCAATTCGATTAGTTTGTCTTGGTATATGGCATCATATGCATACACCTATGAAGTTGAAATTGATGGGAATGAAATTGAAGAAGTAATTAGTACAAATTTTCAGCACAATGGTATTGCGACCGGATCAGAGCATACATACAGAATTAGAGCAAAAAACATCAGCGGGGTAAGTGATTGGACAAGTCCGATAACAATCACAGCCTCCTCACAACAAGCAGATCAGAATATGTCGGTGACGAATCTGGCTGCAGTTGTCACTTATGATTCGATAACACTCTCATGGAATTCCATTTCTGACGATTGCCAGTATGAGGTAGAAGCGGATGGAGTGCTTATCAATAATGGATTCGATGCTATATTTAATCATGCTCAGTTGGAACCAGGCTCATATCATGAATACAAAATCCGCGTGAAATCTGAAGAAATCGCTGAATGGAGCAGTGTACTTAAATTATCGACACTTCCAACCCCTCCGGGAGCACCTGTCATAACCAGATCGTACGCGTCCAGCACATCCATACAAATATGGTGGGAGCCCGTAGAGAATGCCGTCAGTTATGATGTGGAAGCGGATGGCGAAATAACAACCGGAATAACTGATATTACCTGGTTGCACGAGCCTTTGCCTAATGGAACTTCACACCAATACAGGGTCAGGGCAAGAACCCTTGTGGATATTACTCCCTGGAGTGAAGTCCATGAGAAGAGTACCGTAAATACAGTCTATATCATCGACTGTACCGAAGGCGAAACCTTTAACTTGAGTCTTCTAGCAAGGAACGTGCAGGATTTTAAAGATATTACCTTTGTTGTTACCTATGACAGTAATCAGATAGAGATAGCAGATCTTTTTGCAGGGACTCGGCAAAATGACCTTATTACAGATGGACAGATTCCAGGTACGAATATCATTGTCAAGCACACACCCGGAAGAGTAGAGCTTAAGGTAAAAGGGAGCATTGTACCGGGCACGAGCTGGTCGGGAGAAATAACTGACATCATATTCGAAGCCAAGGAAACCTGCACAACGCAGATAAATTTTAATGAAGAGGAATGAGGTGGAACAGTGAAAAAGAGCGTAAAAATAGTAGCTTTAGTCCTCACAATAATTATGTGTATATCCATATTAGCCCTTGCTTTCGACGACTTCAATTTGATGCCCATTAGGGCAAAATCGCAGGAGAAACCGCAAGCAGGAGCCTCGAACATGGATGATAAACGTATTGCAGGTGATATCTCAAACATGACAGGAATTGCTATTGATGAGATTCTTGCAGTCAGAAATACCGGCAAGTCATGGAATGATGTGCTGGATGAGCTAAACGAAGGGGATTACCAATTGGGCAACAGCATTGCTCAGCGGCGAGATCTTCTTTCACAATCAGTTCTGGGAGAGGATGAACTGAAACGACTGAAAGAGGAAGGATTCAGTGATACACAACTGCAACAGGCAAAGCTGCTCATTGAGAGGGTCCTATTTCAGCTGCAGGAGATTGTCTCAAATGAAAGTGCAACTAATATAATGCCTGCGCAAGGAAACTCCATGGATGATGAGGAGGAGGGTCTTCAAGTGTATCGGGATATAGCAGACCGAATAGAGGTTAAGAAATGCCTGTATCTCATGCTTAAGCTTCATAATGAATTTGGAAGTATGGAAACAGCACTTGATGAATACCTCTTTTCAATACAGGCAGGAATAGATCTCGCTCTGTACATAGCCGATAGAGACGAATATCTGAAGCTACGAAGCGAAAAGGAGCAGGAGTTTGGAATGCAGGAGCTTATTACAGCTGCAAAAATAGAGAGCAAGATGCTTGAGCTGCTTAGTAATAAAAATGATGTCAGGGACACCGACCCAAGCAATCTGATAGATTCGGTGGCTCAGAAATCCACGAAGGACGCAGATACTATAATAGACGATGTTTTGCCGGACATCCCCACACCGCAATCCAATGGCATAAAGCCCGAAAACCCGGCAGAAAAAATCCAGAAAGAGATTGATCTCATTAACCCAATGAAAACCGGTAATGGAGGGATGGAACAATGAAAAGCAAGAAGATAATAAAAATAGCTGCACTCATACTGGCAGGCGGTGTTTTGCTTCAGACGGCCATACTGGCCTATACCGGGGTGTTCGACAGAACAGACAGCGGAGACGTCGATATAAGTCAGGTAATTATAGCCGAAGAGGTACAGAATCTGATAAAGGCGCAGGATGAAGACAGATATGAAGAAAACATAAGAAATTACAAAGAAATGATTGTATTACTTAATGTTCATGATAGTTATAAAAACGAAATAGAGGATATGGTCAAAGAAGGAAAAAGTATCACGGACATCATGATCGCCTATACCTTTCTTAATGATTGCTATGGTAAGGCCGAGCTGATAGAAATGCTTGTTAATAAGAAGGAAGCGGGACAGAGCTGGTCGGAAATCTTCAAACAGTACAATAAAGACTATCCTGCTTTTATGCCGCAGAGCTTTGACTTCGATTATCTTGACAATCTATTGAAGCAAGGCGGTATTACAAATGATGATATTATGATTGCCGACAGAGTCTCCCAAAGTGCCGGTGCAGCATTTGAAGAGGTCATAGACAAGAAAGCGGGAGGAGAGGCCTGGAAGGAAATAAACGCATATTACAACATAGTGAACGGACAGGAAACGATACTCAGGGTTTCTGTTACACAGGAGCAGTTGGAAAAGCATAAAGTGGGAGGGACGTTTTCAGAAGAGCAGGTTGTGGAAACACTGGTCACCGCAAACAAGCTCGGACTTGATGAGCAGACAGCCATAGACAAGGCAAAAGCCGGGTACACCGTTGAGAGGTTCTTCGCAGAGGCGCTGGAACAAAAATATTATCAGTGACGGGGGAATATCCCATTTTTACACTTGATTTTTTGATTAAGGGGGATTATGGCTGTGAATAAAATGATAAAAAAAGTGTTATTTATTATATCCTTTCTGATAGTGATACTGCCAGCTCAGGCAGCGTATGCAGAGACACTTGAGGAGAGGCTAAACAACCTCGTAGGACCAAAGGAACAATACAATACCATGCTTTCGCCTGTTTATCTGAGAAACAATGCGTTAGAAGAAGCAATCAGCGCTCAGAGCGGGGAGCTTTCACTGGCACAGACCGATTTTGTTCTGCCGGGAAGAAATGGGTTGAATCTTGAGATAAAAAGGTTATATAAGAGTGGGATTTCAAACGTGCAGGAAATGAAGGTCAAGTATGTCAATGGGGCATGGGTAGATTACACCCAAGCCGATGCCAACACCTCCTCCTTCTATGAGGACAGATACAATCTGGGTATCGGTATGAGGTTTTCCTTTCCGCAGATAGAAATCAGGAAAAACGACGATGGGACGAGTCACAAATTTCTTCACACGGAAGCGGGAGATACTTACCGTCTTGCAGGCCCTACATCGGTGGATGGTATTAATACATACCTACCTGAGAATCAGACGGTCAAGGATGTTGTGGTGAAGGAGGACAGCAGCTATAGCAATGGACAGGCTGATGGGACGTCAAAGTATGTCATGGTAGGCAATGACGGAAAGAAAACCTATTTTACAGATGATGGAAGAGCTGTCGGGATCGTTGACCGCTATGACAATACTATCAAATTCGAATATATCACCCAAACCTACAAAGTAGACGGAGTAACCAGAACCAAGAAACTTATCTCAAAAATCACGGATACTGTGGGAAGGGTTATAACCATAGAATACAAAGAGGATTACGCCTATAGAGTTGGTACAAAGTCAGATACGCACTACAGTAAGGATGAGAGCTGGAAGGAATCGCAAAATCCCAACAATACCGATTCCGGAGATCTTAACAGTAAATTTCAGGTTATTGTCAATCTCCCGGATGGAAAATCAATTGTGTATGATAAATCGGCGGTGCTGGTGGGCAACAATAAGAACGTAATCAGAACCAGGCTGCAACGTGTATATGATGTTGACGGAAAGCCCAAATATCATTACTGGTACGAGCAGACCAATCTGGGCTTCACATATACAAATGGTTCAGCCTACTCAGTATACAATCGCTATGAAAACCTTGTGCAAATCGATTTTTGCAGGACGAACCAAATAAAGAGGTATATCTACAACACCTATACAAGAGGTCTTGCTGATACGGGAAGCCTTCAGTACAGAAAGATATTCGAGAAAAATGAGCTAGCTAAAAAGGACTATGATGATGCAAAAGCAATCTTTACTGACAGATTCGTATGCGATGTAAAGGACAGATTAAATTATACCTATACAAATGAGGCTGATGGATACAAGTTCTCCGGGTATAACCCTAATAATGAGGACTATCTTAAAAACACATATCGTTACTTCACCCAAAAAACCGACATGGCCGGTTCGACGGTGACATATGCCTATAATGGCCTGCATGAGCTTGTAAATACTGAGAATAAGGGGACAAACCACAAGGAAGTTACCATCACGGAGCATGATGAAAAGAAGTTCCCTAAAAAAAGTGAAACACTTATTTATAACATCGTCAATGGGCTGGAAACCGGGCAAGCAGTAAAACGAATTGAAAACTACAGATATGATGAATATGGCAATATAACTAATTACACAGGACCGATTGCCAACAGGGATGCCAGTGGTTATCCGTCTGATATCGAAAACACCGTCATCTACTCCTATGCGTATGACAAATACCATATACCGCAGCTAAAAACATGGAAAACAGACAGTGACACCACCTGTCAGATTAAATACGATATTGATGACAAGGGAAATGTTGTAAAGCAAACGGAAATGGCAGGGAGCAATCCTGCAAAGAGAATTGTTACCGATTACAGCTATGACAGCTATGGGAATGTCACCAAGAAAGAGCTGCACTCTCCGGAGGGAGTATATACTACCCAGTATGAATATGGTATTGACATGAAAGGCACGGATCAGAAGGGTTCCGCTATGACTAGGGAGTATACGGAGGTTGACGGTTCTGCCATCTCAAAGAAATATGCCTATGATTTCAACACTGGAAGCATTTTGGCGGAAGAAGACGGAAACGGTAACAGGACAGAATACGAAGTCGATGTGTTTGGAAGGGTTACAAAGCAAACTCTCCCCGACAGGACATATAAGCTTTATGAGTACAGGGATTTTGCCTATTCGGATAAAGAGATAGTATACACCGATGCTGCGGGAACAAAATTCCTGTATAGATATGACATAGCGGGAAATATGCTAATGGCTTCTGTATATGACAGAGGACAATGGAATCTCCTGAAAAAACTGGATTATGACTCAAACGGGAATAAGCTCAAAGAGGTTGATTCCAACGGGCATAGCGTTAGATTCACTTATGACAGCAAAAACAGGCCCGTGATAAAAGCATATTATGAAAACGACAGTGTAAAGAAGTCAGAGCAAACGCTAAGCTATGCCAATATAGCTAATGAGGGCAGCGTCCTGCTTCTATCCGTCACGGATGAAGAAGGTTATACACAAAAATTTTATTATGATGCAAACAGTAATCTTGTAAAAAGCGAACTGACCCCTGATAATGAGGTGTTCTATGCAAGTACCTTTGTACATGACTACATTGGCAATAAAAGAAAGCAGACGGATGCAAAAGGAAATTCAGAAACCTTCCACTACGATGAAATGGGACGCCTGATTTCCAAAACCGACGCCCTTGGGGGCCTGACTGCATACACCTATAATGGGATGAATAAGGTGCTTTCTATTGAAGAGCCGGAAGGAAGGGTAACCGGATATATTTATGACAGTCTTGGACGTGTCATAATGGAAAAGATTTACGAGAAGGGAAAGCAGGACTACCGTTTCACAAAATATGAATACGACGGAGCAGATAATGTTCTGTCTGTGCAGCGGGGATGTGTTTCAAACGGAAGGGAAAGCATCCTATCCGAAACAAGCTATACCTATAACAGCATGAAGCTTGCTACCGATGAATACCGCAAGGTAGACGAGAGCGACAGTGCCCATATCCGATACAGCTATGACAGCAATGGAAGGAAGACAACCTCAGTTGAATACATCGACCGGGAAGAGAGCCGAGCCAGAACATATAAATACAAGTATGATTTTGCCGGTAGACTTGTATCTGAAGAAGGAGCCTATGAATTTAATGGAATCAAGGCAGACAGCGGCGTATATGGAAGCTATACCAAACGATACGAATATGATTATGCCGGTAATCTCAAGAAACAGGAGCTTGATGACGGTGCATTATCTTTGACCACTACCCTTGAATATGATTATCGCAACCAACTAATTAGGAAGGAAGAACCCTACAGAGAACAAAGTGCAAAGATAACAAAATACTCTTATGATAAGAAAGGCAATTTATTGTCTGAAACCGTATTGAACCAGGGAAAAGAATCTACCACCTCCTATGTCTATGACGGACTGGGCAGAGCAATTGCGCAGGTCTCTCCCACAGGCGGCATCTCGACAAACATCTATGATGAGATGGACAATCTGGTAAAGCAGATACTGCCCGCATATTACGGCAAACCATCAGAAACAGCTCCAGGGATTGTATACGAATATGACGCACTCAACAGGATGTATAGAGTAACAGCGTTTAACGGAAGCACAGGACAGGTGCTGACATACAGGGAATACGACGCCATTGGGAATGTCGTCAAGGATGTCGATGGAGCGGGATACAAGGCTGCAGATCCCAAGGCTTCCATAGGAGCATCTTATGAATACGATGTTTACGGAAACGTCATAACATATATATCTGCACAGACGGCAGCGGACAACAACAGTAACGGGACGAAGTACCATACTCAAAAGACAGTTTACGACGGACTTGGAAGGGCCGTTTCGCAGAAAGATGCATATGGGAACGAAACAATATCTTCTTACTACATGAATGGCAAGCTGAAAGAAAAGGTCTATCCGGACGGCAGCAGCGAAAGCTTCTCCTACGACCTTACAGGGAAGGTAGAAGAGGTGCGAACTGACAAAGCCTCAAACAAGACCAGAGTATATAACAATATTTTCGATAAGCCCTACAGAATAGAATATCCGAACAATGCAATCGAAACTTATGTTTATTCAAACACAGGGAATTTAATCGAAAGCACTGATACAGCCGGAAACACCTCATATTATGGATATACGCCTGCCGGAGACATGGCGGATAAAAAGGAATTCGTTAAAAGTGAAAACAGATATGATTGGTTCAGACTGACCAGACGAACCTATGATGAATCCGGCAACATGTTATCAAGCGAGACCTTTGAGTATGGAAAGCCAAAGCAGAGCGGACAGGATGAGGTTCTTATCTCAGCAGGAGATAGAACTGACTATGAGTATGACAGAGCCGGAAGACTTATAAAGGTAACAGGGCCGCAAGGACGAGAAACACTAAATCAATACGATATAAACGGCAGTCTTGTAAAGCAGATGCAGAAGGTGGATGGAGCCGGTTATGATATCAGGCGGTATACCTATGACTTCAGGCAACAGATGACAGGCGAAGCTGTACTTGTCAAGGCAGAGGATATACTTGCGGAATATCACGCCGGTGCAGTACCGGACAGCGAATATGCAAATATGCTTGTATGCATGACCACTTATGAATATTACAGCACAGGAAAGCTAAAAAATCGGAAGGATGCGGCAGGCAATACGACTGCATTCGAATACGACTATGACGGAAGAGTGACACGAAAAACGGATCCGTTGACGAAGAATACAGTCTATAGCTATGATATGGCGGGCAATCTCAAACAGGAAAAGAATGCGAGAGGTTTTACAAGCGCCTATGATTATGACAGCATGAATCGGCTGATCAGGAAGACTGCTCCGGCTGCGGACGGTAGCGATGCAGTAATGAGATATGTGTATGATATCATGGGTAACCTGACGAAGCAGATTCTGCCTAATGACTATGATAAAGGACTTGACACTGCGGAGCTTGCGGGTACCATGCTGGGAATCGCATATACCTACGATAGCATGAATCGGCGTATCTCCACACTATCTCCGGATGGACAGGTGATGGAAGCGTTGCAATATGATGAAAAAGGCAATGTGATCAAGAATGTGGATGGATTACGATACATCGGCAATGTGGAAGCATCTCCTGGCACAGTTTATGCATACGACGGATTAAACCGGGTAACAAAGGTCACTGATATACTAGGCAATAAGACTACTTACGCCTATGACATCCTGGGGAATATCCTGCAGCAGACCGATGCCCGGGGCAACACCACTGAATATGAATACAACGGGGATGGAACGCTATCAAAGGCAATATATGCTGATGGAAGCAGCATGGAGTTTGCATGTGACAGGCTTGGGAGGATGATCTCAAGCAAGGATCAGAAGGGAAGCATCACGGAGTATGAATATAATGGGTTCGGCAAGATTAAGGCAGAAACCGACACATATAGGAATACCATCGCATACAAATATGACCTGAATGGAAATCAGGTATCTGTAAAGGACAAAAGAGGCAGTACATCACTGCTCAGATATGACGCCCTGAACAGGCTTGCTGAGAAAAAGTTACCCATATCCGTGGATGCCAACGGAAATACGGTATGGACTATTGAAAAATATGTATACGATGAAGCAGGAAACCTGACAAGCAGAACCCAGACAGGAACATTGGACAAGCAGGACTCAAGGGTAACCACCTATACATACTATCTGAACAATCAGCTAAAAACCGTATCTGATAATAGCGGAGCATCAACCACCAGCTATTACGATAAAAACGGAAACACTGTCAAGACAGTCCAGCTTAGAGATAACGGTGAATATGACATCCAGAGATTCGAATACGACATCATGAACAGGATAACAAAAAGTATCCGCCTTGTAGATGAGTCTGACATATTCAATGGTGCAAGCATCCAGAACATTGATGCCCTGAGGGATGAAGAGTATTCCGGGAAGATAGGGCTCATTACGGAATTTGAGTACGACCTGCTTGGAAACAGGACAAAGGAAGTACAGCCGGGCGCCTTCGGATATGCCGGAGGGGATATGGCTTCCAGAGAGGACTATACGGTTCACTATGCTTATGATTTGCTGAACAGGCTGGAGAGGATTACCTGGAAGCATAATGGCAGCGATGTATATAGCCAATATTCCTATGACGAGATTGGCAATCGGTTGAAGACCAGGGATGAAGGGGGATTTGAAACCCAATATATTTACAACAGCATGAACAGGCTGATCTCCTCCGCCGATCCGATGGGCGGTGAATGGAGCTATACCTATGACCCTGCGGGAAACAAGCTGACCCAAACCAATCCAAAGGGTGATACTGTAAGCTATGCCTATGACAGGCTTAACAGGGTGGAAACAGTAACAGATGCCTATGGAGCAGTTGTCACAACATACAGCTACGACGAGAATGGAAATGTCGTAGAAACAAAGGATGCCAAAGGATATGCTACCACCTATACCTACGATCTGGCAAACAGAGCTCTGACTGTAACGGACCCGGAGGCCAGGGATCAGGGAGCCACATTTACTGAAAAGAGCGAATACAACCAGTATGGTGAAAAGACAGAGGTAACAGATGCGCTGGGCAATGTAACAGCATATGCCTATGATGCAGCCGGTAGGCTCACAGAGGTAACGGATGCCCTAGGCGTCAACAGCCAATACGGCTACGACAAAGTAGGCAACAAGGTCTATACGGTGGATGGAATGGGCAGGATGACGGAGTATGCATACGGAGCCATCGGAATACTCAGGAGTATGACCGACGCCGAAGGCCAGACCATGACCTATGCTTACGACCTTATGGGAAATGCAGCGGCCGTAACCGACAGGAACGAAAATATATCAGTATACACCTACGACAACAGGAACCGGCTTACAGGGAAGATATGTGCAAGCACGGGAGACAGCATCAGCTACAGCTATGATGCGACAGGAAACAGAACAGGCATGATTGACAATAGCGGGGACAGCAGCTATACATATGACGGCAACAACCGCCTGACCAGGGTGATGAAGGATGGAACAGCACAGATTGCCTATGACTATGACGCAGTAGGAAATGTCACAACTGTCACCGACAGCAAAGGCAATGAAACATCCTACACCTGGGACAAGTCAAACAGGATGAAGACAGTAAGCTTTGATGGAAATACCCTTACCTATGAATACGATGCCAACGGCAACAGGGAGTCTATAGCCTATGATGGAGGAGTCAGAGAAGACTACAGCTACGATAAGAATAACAGGCTTCTGACCCTTATCAATAGCAGGCCGGACGGAAGTGAGATATCTCGCTACAGCTACACCTACGACTTGGCGGGAAGGCAGACCACCAAGGCCGATAGCTTTGGTACCAGCACCTATACATATGATGCGGTTGGCAGGATACTCAGGGCGGAGACGCCGGGCAAGACCTCGATATATGGGTATGACAGGGCAGGCAACAGGACATCCATGAATGAGACCTATGCATCAGAGCAGTCCACGGGCTTTACAGATGAGACAAGCGGCAGTGAAGCATCATATATTCTGAAGAAGAGCCAGTATGTATACTCTGCATCAAACAGGCTTGTCAAGCTTGTTGATGAGATGTATGATAATGGTAATACAAAGGTATTGACTAAAACCATACAATATACCTATGATGCCAACGGCAACCAGTTATCTGAATATGCGAGCTTTACACACCCGAACAACTCCGACTATAGGAGGACTATCTCGGCCAGTGCATACGGCGACGGACAGCAGACAGCGCCCGACTCATTGATAGACAGGACTCTGAACACCTACGATGGCTTCAACAGACTGACGAAGGTGGAGAAGGTTGAAGCCGGAACCCGGACAGTAGCGGAGTATGTGTACAACGGAGACGACCTGAGGACGAAGAAGACCGTAATGAAATCCGATAATGGGTATGCAGCGGAGGTCACATACTTCCTATATGACAGGCAGCATGTGATACTGGAGACGGACAGCAGCGGGAATACGGCTGCAAGATATATACGGGGCATCAACTACGTAGCGCAGTACAGCAAAGCAACTAGCAACGGAGGCAGTGGAAGTAGCAGGACAAGCCTCGCATATTACTTGTACAACGGACACGGCGATGTTGTGCAGACTGTTTCCGCAAGCGGTGAAGTGCAGAACCGGTACGACTACGACATATTCGGCAATCCAACATTAAGCATAGAAATAGCCGCATGCAATATACGGTATGCGGGAGAGTACCTTGACAATGAAACAGGGCTGTATTATCTCAGAGCGAGATACTACGACCCGAGTATAGGCAGATTCATATCCGAGGACAGCTACTGGGGAGAGGACACAAATCCCCTGAGCCTGAACCTGTACACCTATTGCTTCAACGACCCTATCCGGTTTATTGACCCGACTGGGCATAGGCCAGATGAGGACATATTCTCTGAGGGAAGAAAGAAAGCCCAAGCAGATTGGCTGATGAGAGAAATAGATAAAAACAAGGCAATCTGGGGTGAAGAAGAAAGAGGAGCCGGAAAGAATCGGAAAGAATGGACATCTGCGCAGAAAGAAGCCAATAAGAGAGCAAATGAATTAAGGGCAGAGCTCCTGTATCTGGAAAGAGGTAATTCCGATTTACAAAAACTGATAAGAGACGACCAAAGCGGTAAGGCTGGTGCATGGGCAGAATATCGGGTAGTGAAGACTGTACAGGATATGCGGGATGATGTTGTTTTCGATTCAAAGAAGGTGGATGCTCTGTACGAGCGTGCCAAGGACGCCATTATTAGCACCAACCTAAATGTACATATACATGGTATTGATGAGAGCTTCATTACAGAAGAATCGATGACCCAGATAGAGAAAGCGGCAAGAGATTTTGTCACAGGTGAGATAATAAGCATAACAATGTCAAGACTTCAACAGGCATGGGATAACCCCACACAGGAGGCTGATAAGCTAACTCAATATATAACAGACACAATTGAAAGCAAATATATTACTGAAAATGAACCGCTGTTTAAACAATTTGCCTACAAGACACTCAAATATGTGGGAGTAAGGTATATAGCACTGAATGTCATAGCAGTGAACTATGCAAAAGGTGCAGTGGAACTGGTCAAGTTCTTGTCCGAAGGAAAGGATAGGCACTCTGTTGAGGGAATGTTGAAGAGTGCATATGAAAGTGTAAAAAAGTCAAAAGGAGACATCGTAAAATTCGTTAAATATTTCTATGAGGATCAAGCAGGGCCGGAATGGAAAATGATCAAAGGGATTGTAACAGGAACCATAGATGATTTCAAGACAGCATTGGACAATGAGAAGTTTGCCAGATTCCTATATGACCCGGATGCGACGGTGGGTGAAGTAGTAGAATATGGAGAGGCTGCCATCAATGCAATCAGTACTATAGCAGTTGTCGGAGAGCTAACTGCTTCAGCCGCTAAAGCAGGAATCTCACTTGCGAAAAAGATCAAGCTTAAGCCCGGAGTGGTAATAAAGGATGGGATTGCCAGCTATGCAGATGATTTTGCATCTTATGCGGATGATGCTGCGAGGGTAAAAATAAAGGGAACGGGTAAGACTGTAGAGGGCGCGGGTAACGTTCCAAATAAAGTTACAGACTTAGCAAAAAATATGAAGGATTGGTTAGGAAAGGATGCAAGGGTAATTACAAATAAGAATGGGGATAAGGTTTTTATGTCAGGCGATGGAACCAAAAGAATAAGATTTGATATAAATAATACTTCCCCACACAATAATCCTCACGGTCACGTTGAGGAACTGGTAAACGGGAAATGGGTGAAATCAGGCCCGATTTACCCGACCGACGTTCCGCATAACTAATACGAGTAGGAGGGTATAAATGAGAATTCTTAATGAAGACAGCAATAAATCAATGAAAAATGCTCTATTGTTGCTTACAGTTCAAGAAGCAAGCGAGTTGAGGGACGATCTTGAGAGGTTAATATCTCAGAAAATTTTTAACGACCATAGTCACATTAATGATTCGGATTATGAGCATGAGCTAACGATTGCATTGTACAATCCGGATAATATAGAGGAATTTAACGAAAGAACTAAAAAGTTAATATCACATGATGAATAACATCTTATGGAGGGGTCAGGAATGACCCCTCCATGCTCCTTGACAATGCGGATTTCCGCAGTTCATAACCCCCATCCCGACCCCATGGTTGCAATCTGACCCCGCTGAATTTTGCCTTTCAGCCCGCATTGCGGGCTGATGTGGGCCGGGGCGGAGGCGCTGTGCGACTCCGCTCCTTTAACCTGCATGGTTTTCGACCCCATGGTTCACCCCTCAAATTGAGGTGACGAAACACATTTTGGGTATGCATTTTTAATGATATGACCCTTTCGCAGAGAGCCGTCAAATCCGGTTTCA
>Ga0123334_1001300_pt1 | contig 31855 bp, 27 predicted proteins | sample BiotimSIPDNA_FD_89706 | JGI IMG/M metagenome (GOLD analysis project Ga0123334, IMG submission 89706) | Anaerobic biogas reactor microbial communites from Washington, USA - Biogas_R1 time_0 SIP DNA | ecosystem: Engineered > Bioreactor > Anaerobic > Unclassified | place: Washington, USA...
GTATAGAGACTCTCGACGCGACAATGCGTGAACTGGTAAGCGCGGACTTGCCTATCGTGCGCGAAACCGTGCCCCTTGAAGAAGCCGTTGCTTATTTTAAGGCCTCTGGTGAAGACGATAAGGTGCGTTTGCTCAAGTACCGCAACCGTCCCGATTTGGTTTTGTACAGTTTGGGTGAAGTTCGCAATTATCATCACGGCTATATGTTGCCTTCAACACGCTATCTTAAATGGTTCGCGTTGGAATGGCTTGGGGAGGCTTTTATCATGCATTTCCCAAGACGACATAAGCCCAGCGAACTTTCGCCAATGATCAGATACCCCAAATTGCTTAAATCTTTCCAGGATTATGGTGAATGGCTAAATAAATTGGGCATTCCTTCAGTAGGCGCCTTGAATGACGCCATCGAACGCGGGCATATTGATGAGGTTATTCTGGTCTCAGAAGCTCAACACGAAATGCAGATATCGAATATTGCCGACCAGATTCAGAGCCGTTTGGAAGATGTTGGTGTGGTGCTCATCGCGGGCCCCTCGTCTTCTGGCAAAACAACTTTCTCCAAGCGACTGAGTGTGCAACTTCTGGCAAGGGGCATTACGCCTTTTGCCCTTGAGATGGATAATTTCTTTATTGACCGTGAGAAAACCCCGCTTACCCCAGAGGGCGAAAAGGATTTTGAATCCCTGCGCGCTTTGGATCTTAAACGATTGAACAAAGACCTGCGGGCACTCTTGACCGGCAAAAAGGTGCAGTTGCCCCGTTACGACTTTTTGAGCGGTTTGAGTGTGGATGGCGAAACAGCACAGTTGAAGAAAGATGACGTTATTATTTTAGAGGGCATCCATGGCATGAATCCCGATTTATTGGAAGGCATTGATGCGAATGAAACCTTTAAGATTTATATTTCATGCCTGACCCAACTAAACCTCGACCGTCATAACCGTATATCAACGACTGATTCGCGTATGCTCAGGCGCATTTTGCGTGACGCGCGCGATCGTGGTTATTCCGCTGAGCAAACCATCGGCAGATGGGAGCAAGTGCGTAAGGGCGAAACCGATCATATCTTTCCTTATCAGGAGAACGCGGACGTCATGTTTAACTCTGCTTTGGCTTATGAGCTGACAACACTCAAACCTCTGGTTGAGCCCCTGTTAAGACAAGTGCGTTTTGGTACCCCCGAGCATATTGAAGCTAAACGCTTACTCAAGTTATTGGAATGGTTCTTGCCGACTTCGACGGAATATGTGCCTTCAAATTCGCTGCTGCGCGAGTTTACGGGTGGTTCTTTGTTAACCAATTTCTCGCTTTGGGAGCATTAGTCCAATATTTATCGCTAAGAAAACCGCTGGCGCTTTATCGAACGCCAGCGGTTGTGTATTAAATCAGTTAATATCAAGGTGATGGGTAATACTGTTCGTATAAATCTTCGCGTATGAAGGCTTTCCCGAAATCATCCTCATAGAGCAGGGTATAACCTTCAATTTTGTTATCGCGTACATCCGAGTAGAAAAGACGGGCTGTTTCTAATTTTTCCTCGTTTACACCTATGGCATCAGGATTTAGGTAATCCTTAACACGCTGGTTCATGAGAAGCAAGATGTCAAAATCGTTGTCGTGGATATATCCGTAATCCAACATTTCAAAGGAAGTATTGAGGTACCATGGGTAACTCCTGTATGGGATGTAAATGCGATAGTCATAATAAACATTCATATATACATCCACGGTTGGTTCCAGGATTTTAATGACCCCTTTGAAGTAGTTGATGCTCTCACTGGTTTGTTCGCGTTCGATTTGCGCTTTTACTAATTGAACATTTTGAATGTTGAAGAAGACGATTTGAATGATTACGACTACAGCTAATGCCCCTTTAGCGATTTTGAGCCAAAGTTTATCTTCTTTCCACGCGGATTTGTCTGGAATAAGGAAATAAAGCATCGAAAAAGCGGGCATTGCTGCCGGCAGCCAGTATTGGTACTTAAAATGAGTAGTAAAAAGAACGGTGAAGGTCAAAGGCAGGAACCAACAAAGCATAAGCGTAGCCAGCTTCCTTTTGCTTTTATCACGGAAACCTAAAAAGAAGGAAAAAGCCAGCGCGATGAAAAAGGGCCATTGACCGTATGCTGGTTGCATGCCCGCCCATGCGGCAGCGATTCCTTTCTCATAGACTAAACCATAGCCCGCGGAAACTTCCGTAAATTCGTTATAAAGCGTGTAGGCGTAGCGTGAAATACCTTCCATCGTGAATAAAAAGGGATTGGATATAACGAAGGAAATTGCCATGACAAACGCAAAGAGAGTCCAATATCCAACTGCTTCAACAAAACGCCATTTTTTTGTTTTGAGTTGCAATAATAATATGGGAATGATGGCGGCGAGAAAGAAAACACCAATCAGCTTGGTCGCGGTTAGGATCCCAGCAAAAATTGCGGCGATATAGAAAAACTTTCCGAATTTTTGCTCATCTTTCCACAGGAAAAAAAGTGTGATCGCGCTAAAAAGCAGGCACAAACCGTCTGGGTGCCACCACATATTGTTGTTGACGACAGCTGGAAAGGAGAGAAGAATAACGTAAAGTAATACTGACTTATAACTGCTAAACTGATCCTGTATGTAAACCAGAATGAGAAGGGCAATCAGGCTTGGTAAAACATTTACAAACTGCCTTAAGCTAACCATCACAAGAGGCATGTTTTCGAACTGATTGGTCCAACGTGCCACAAAGACCGGTAAACTTGATATTGAGAAGTATGGGAAACCGTAATGGTAAAAATTATATAGAAAATAGTGTTGTATGAAGGAAGGTCGGTCTAATTTGGGCGCTGTCATCCTGCCGACGACCGTCCAGGTGGCAAACTCGTCCGGTTGAAAAATGTTTACCATAGCCTCATCTTTTGAGGCGGCTTTGTTGGGGAAAATGAACACGACAAAAACAGCGATGGAAATAAGGATGAGGGCTAAAATGACCCAAAGGTTAGCTTTTTTCATGTCCTGAATTATACCTGTAAATCAATGGCAAGCCCAAATGCCTGCTTGATGATGGGTTTGTTCGTTACTAATTTAAATAAACAAAAAACCGCGACAAAACGCGGCTTTTTGTTATTTCTGATTTAGAAAAAAGTTTACTTGCCAGCCAGGGCGTTTTTAGCCATGACGGAAATACGGCGGATACCTTCGCGAATCTTTTCGGGATCGCTGGCGCTGAAATTAAGGCGCATGGTGTTGCGTGGGCCATCAACTGGATAGAAAGGCACGCCAGGAACGTAAGCAACGCGTTGTTCAACAGCTTTGGGGAAGAGCTCAAGTGTATCGCAACCTTCTGGCAGACGAAGCCAGAGGAAGAGACCACCAGCAGGGGTTGTCCAGGTGGTACCTTCGGGCATAAAGTCCTCAAAAGCCTGAAGCATCGCGTCGCGGCGTTCTTTGTAAACACGTTTGATGAGCTCGATATGATCAGGCAACCAATCGCCAGCTACAAGTTCATAGGCGATGTATTGGTCAAAAGTTGAACATTGCAGGTCGGCACCTTGTTTGGCTTGAACCATCTTCTTGATAACTTCTTTGGGAGCAATAGCCCAGCCAATGCGCAAACCTGGGGCCAAAATCTTGGAGAAGGTGCTGGTATGAATGACATTCCCTTCAAAATCATCTTCGCCACTGCGGAACTGGCAATCAAGCTTCGCGATTGATGGAAGCATCTCGCCTTCAAAAATCAACTTGCCATAGGGGTCATCTTCAACGATGGGCAGATTGTATTTATGCGAAATCTCAACGAGTTGTTTACGTCGTTCAATCGACATTGAGACACCCATTGGGTTGTGGAAGTTAGGGAGCACATAGATAAACCTTGGGTCATGTTCCTTGATGATGGGCTCAATTTTATCAACCTGCATACCTTCATCGTCTGTTTCAACGGTAACATATTGCGGTCCGTAAGCGTTCCATGCCTGAAGCGCGCCGAGGTAAGTGGGGCTTTCGACAAGCAGTTTATCGCCTTCGTCAACGAAAATGCGACCGATAAAGTCAAGCGCTTGTTGTGAGCCACCGGTGATTTGAATATTTTCCAAACCGATGTTCACGCCACGTGAGCGGTAGTCATCAACCAGATACTGGCGCAAGGGATTGTAACCTTCTGTGGTGCTGTATTGAAGCGCTTTTTCTGGATTCTCGCTTAAAATCTTCTCGCAGGCTTCTTTCACGCGTTCAACCGGAAAAAGTTCGCCAGCCGGGAAACCACCACCAAACGAGATAACATCAGGCTGATTAGTGACTTTGAGTAGTTCCCGGATGAAAGAGCTTTTCATCCAAGTGGTGCGTTTGGAAAATTTTTCTTCCCATGGATTAGTCATAATATAAGTCTCCTCTCTAACAAATGTTTATAAAAATCTTGAAACGATCGTTGCCATACTGGGGATAGCCACACGATCGCCTGTTGCTAATTCGGCGGGCGGTTTTTGTTGCCATTCGGGAGCGTTTTGGAAGATGTAAACAGGCGTGCCTGCTTTGGCAATCTTCTTGTCGACATAAGCCTGACCGGTGAGCATACCGTTTAGGTCAATAGCGCAGCTGGTTACGAAGCCAACCATGCGTCCGCGTTGGTCACAGACGGGATCGCCTGGATGTGCCATGCGTACGCCTTTCTCGTCGAAGGTGAAGCGTGCCACAACTGATTTGCGGATATTCTCATATTCAAGGCTCGCTTTACGACCGATAAACCAGGCGGAGTTGAAGCGAACAAACGAGATGAAACCAGCGTCACCAACGGTAAGATCAAACTGACCGCCCATCTCGTGACCGTATAAGGGTAAGCCGGCTTCGGTGCGCAAGGAGTCACGGGCGCCCAGGCCACAGGCAAGTAAGCCGTAGTCCTTGCCTTCTTCAAGTAAGCTATTCCAAAGTTGAACAGCGTTGTCAGGGTGAACGAAGACTTCAAAACCCATTTCTTCGCCGGTATATCCGGTGCGTGAGATGATGACTGGGATGAGTCCCAGGCGACTATCGCAAAGTTCACCTTTGCCAAGGCGCGAGATTTTATGATCATCGCAATGTTCACAGGCTAAACCGAGCAGGATATCGCGGCTGGCTGGGCCCTGGATGGCGATGGTAACGAGTTGGTCTTCACCAACGGCGGAATCTTTAAGATTGCGCAACGTGCATTTTCTGCCGGGGACTTTAACCCAGGGCTTTTCAAGGTCAACCAAAACTTCGCCATTCTTTACCGCGTTGAGCCATGCCCAGTCTTTTCCTTCATTGGCGGCATTCACAACCAGCAGATAGCGGTCTTCATCACGGCGGTAAATGATAAAGTCGTCGATTACCTTTCCGTGGGGGTCAAGGAAGTGTGAATAGACAGATTCGCCAATTTCCAGGAAGATAGTGTCGTTTCCGGAAACAGAGTCCAGGAAGACAGCAGCGTCGGGTCCTTCACACTGGAAGACACCCATGTGGGTAACATCAAACAGACCGGCAGCTTCGCGCACGGCGCGATGTTCTTCCATGACCGATGTGTACCAAACAGGCATATCAAAACCGCCGAAGGGTACCATTTTGGCTCCCATGGCAACGTGCGTATCATAAAGCACGGTGCGTTTTAGTTCCTGGTCTTTGGGTTCTTCCCAAACGAATTCCGGCAAGCCTGGTTTGCTTATATCGTTGGGCATGGCAATATACCACGGTTTGTCATCAAAAACGCGTTCTCCTTCTTCAATATAGGCTTCGGGCTCGGTAGGCAAAATGGAGATGGGTCCAGGAACTCTGATGCTGAGATCTTCATCGTGGTAAACAAAACCGGTAGAAATGCCGTTGAGCCATGTGCCAGCCAGTCCGACCTTTTCAGCAGGGATGGTGAGCTTGAAGACTTTGGGCGTTACACAGGTAAGTGTCGCGTCAATATCGCCACAGGTGGTGTGCATGCGGGTGGGCTGGGATTGACCGGGTTCAAGTGCTTCAGTATCGCTGGTAAGCGTGTAGCTGAGGAAAGTTCGTATTCCTTCACCACTTAGTTCAAAAGCGCCATAACCTTCGGCAGGACGATCGCTGGCGTAGTAATAATGGGGATAACCATGTTTAGTGGGAATTTCATCCATGGCAGGTTTTGAATCAGCCAATTCGCGCACGGCATCGTTGACCTTGTTCATAGTGCAGAAGTCCACCTTGGCACGGGCTTTTTCGCCACTGCGGGCAGGCATGGGATAAGACTTCGTGGCGTTGAAGAGCTGTACGATGAGGCGGGCAATTTCTGTCATGTCGGCTTCTTTGAAACCACGCTGAGTGAGCCATGTGGTGCCAAAACGGATGCCGGTGGCAGATAAGGCGGAGCGATCTCCGGGGATGGTGTTGCGGTTCGCAACGATGCCAACCAGATCAAGAATCCGCGCGCCTAAATCACCCGTGAGGGGTGTACCATCAGGGCCGGTAAAGGGCTTGCAATCCAACAAAGCCATATGGCTGTCGCTGCCACCGTAAGGCACACGCGCGCCATTATCTCTAAAGCCTTGAATAAGGGCTTGCGTGTTCTTCAAAGTTTGTTTCTGAAGCTCAATAAACTGTTCGGTTTTTGCCAGTTTCAGGGTGAGTGCCAGGGCGGCAATGGCATTCATATGGGGACCACCTTGTTCACCGGGGAAGACACCCTTGTCAATTTCTTCGCCAAGTTCGCGGTCCTGGGTGATCAGCACCGCGCCACGGGGCCCACAAAGGGTTTTGTGAGTGGTAAAGCTGACGATATCCGCGATGCCTATGGGCGAAGGAACGACCCTGGCAGCTATCAAGCCCGCGATATGCGAAGCGTCGGCAAGGAAATATGCGCCAACTTCATCGGCGATTTCGCGGAATTTTTGCCAGTCGGGAATCCATGGATAGGATGTGTAACCCGCGACGAGAATTTTAGGTTTAACTTCTTTCGCGATTTTCAAAATAGCATCGTAATCAAGTCGTTCTGTTTTGGGGTCAACAGTATAGTGATAAGCTTTGAAGACGAGACCTGAGCGGTTCACTGGCGCGCCATGGGTGAGGTGACCACCATGCAGGAGGTCCATACCCAGGATGGCGTCGCCGGGTTTGAGCAGGGCGGTATAAACCGCGGTGTTGGCAGGAGCTCCGGAAAGTGGCTGAACGTTGACCCAAAGGTCATCAGCAACATGTCCGTTGGCAGCGAAAAGCTCCGCGGCGCGTCGGCGAGCGAGTGCTTCGAGTACATCGACATATTCAACGCCTTTGTAATAGCGTGGATCGCTGTGGCGACGGTATCTTCCGAGCTGATAAGCATAATCCATGATGACTTCTTCATCCTGGTAGCGCGATTCAGGTCGGGGATAACCTTCGGCATAGATGTTTTGGAAGGATGAGCCCAATAGCTTTCGCACAGCGAGAGGCGCGATGCTTTCGCTGGGGATCATGATGAGCCGGCGCGCCTGGCGCTCGTTCTCAAACTCAACCAATCCAGCAACATGCTCGTCATAGTCTGCAACGTCTTGTTTAAAAAGAAAGTCGGTCATTTATCACATCCTTGTGTTTATTTTTGGGGTAGATTGAAAAAACATCTGCCAGGGTTTGGCAAAATGACTCTTTACCGAGGAAATCTTGTTGAGTGGTGTGGCGTAGAAACTGTAATAATCCCTGTTTTTTGGTGTTTGGTGTCTATGCATTTCCATCACTTCTATTGTACCTTAAAGCAGAAGAAAAACGCTCTAAATGCCAGATTGTTTTTATGGGAACAGGGTGTTGGATTGAAACTTGTTTAAGGCGATACAGATTTTATGGAAAACTTAGTCAAGTCCTTTATAATTCAGGTTATGCAAGAGGAATTTGACTCAACGGATGAAGTCGAACTCATCAACAGGGCGAAATATGACCCTGAAGCCTTCGGACAACTTTATGACCGCTATGTTGTGCGTATTTATAACTATATTTATTATCGTGTAAGCAATGTGGGCGACGCGGAAGATCTAACCGCAAAAGTATTTTTTAAGGCGCTGGATAACATCAGCAAGTACAGGCATATGGGTCTGCCTTTTTCCGCTTGGCTTTATCGCATCGCGCATAATCAGGTGGCTAATTTTCATCGTGATCGCTCGCGTGTAAAAGAGATCTCTATTGATGACCTGGTTTTGTCTGATGCTGGCAGAAAACCATCACCGGAACTTGCCTTACAAATTAACGAGGAGCAAAAGGCTTTGCTCCGTTTGCTGAACGATCTTAGCCCACAAAAACGGGATTTGATTGTGCTCAAATTTGTTCATCGGCTTAGTAATGATGAAATTGGGAAAATTTTCGGTAAGTCAGAAGGCGCAATTAAGAGTTTGTATCACCGTACTTTGCTTGAACTTCGAGATTTGGTGGAAAGGCATGACCTTTCATGAAACCATTTAGGTTGAAAGGTGTTTGATAGGTTAAGTATGAAAGATTTGTATTCTTCTGATAAACATGTGAATGATATCCAGGAAATGGAAGTTTTTTTGCGCGAAAAAATAGGCCATCTGCGTCCAAAATCAGGCTTTCAGGCTTCATTGAAGGATAAACTTATTTCGTCTAAAGCTTATCAGCATAAAAAACGTCTCGGAAAGGGCTGGTTTATCGGTTTGGGAGTTGCCCTGGCGGGTGCTACTTTCTACGGCATGGGTTATCTCATTTATAAAAACCTTTCTACCCGATCTTTGTGATTTACCAGTAAGCGCACGTATCACACTACTTAAAAAGCTATGATAGAATTCTTGCATGTCACCAAGAATTGTTTTTTTAGGATCACCTGATTTTGCTGTTCCCAGTCTTGAGGAATTAGCCAAGAGCTATAACGTGGTAGGGGTCATTACCCAGCCTGATCGTCCCTTCGGCAGAGGGCAAAAAATGGCGCCCAGCGCGGTGAAAGATGCTGCGCTTGCTTTGGATTTGCCTGTCTATCAACCCGAATCCCTGCGCACCCTTGAAGCTTTTGCGAAGATAAGCGCCTGGAAACCCGATGTCATGGTTGTGGCAGCATATGGGCAAATCCTCTCAAGAGAGGTTCTCAATATCGCCACAAAGGGTTGTCTTAATGTGCATGCGTCTTTATTGCCACGCTGGCGGGGCGCTTCGCCGATTCAAGCCGCGATTGAAGCAGGTGATAAAACAACAGGCATAACCATAATGGAAATGGTGCAAAAACTTGATGCTGGGCCCGTTGTTGCCAGACGGGAGGTACCACTTCGCAGTGGAACTTTTGCTGATGAGCTCAGCCAGCAACTATCTTATCTTGGCGCGCGCACTTTGGTGGATGTTTTACCTGCCTGGCTGGCTGGCGATTTGAAGGCTGTAGCGCAGGATGAGAGCCTGGTGACTTACGCCCCAATGCTTAAGAAAAGCCAAAGCAAGTTGGATTTCAACGAAACAGCCGAGCAATTGCTTCGAAAAGTGCATGCCTATTATCCCTGGCCGGGCACGTCTTTTGAGCATAAAGGGCAGCAGATAAAAGTGCTCGACGCGCATGTGCATGATACCTTTGGCGCGGAAGCCGGACTGCATTATGTGGTTAACGGTCTACCCGCTGTTGGTACCAGCGAGTGCTTGTTGGTACTGGACAAAGTGCAACCAGCCGGGAAAAAACCGATGAGCGGTGAGGACTTTTTACGCGGTCAACGCGATTGGCTTGACTGTGAATAAAGCTGATCAGTTATCCGAACTATCGTCAGAAAAATATTTCAAACGCCATTCGTAAAGTAAATTCAAAGCCTGGATGGGCGAGAGCGATTCAAGGTCAATGGCTTTGAAAGCTTCAATCATGGGGTTGTTCTCAGGAAAGAGGCGGATTTGCTGTTGAGTCTCGGCAATTTGTTTCGGCAGGGCGCGTTCGCCACTTTCTTCCAGTTGTTTTAAGACCTGATTGGCACGGGTGATGACCGGCGCGGGCAAACCCGCCAGTTGTGCCACATGAATACCGTAGGAGCGATCCGCGCTGCCGGGCACGATCTTGTGCAGGAAGATGACCTTTCCATCAGCTTCGGTTACAGCGACATTGTAATTGCGCACACCGGGGAATAGCTCTGCTAAATCGGTTAGCTCGTGATAATGGGTGGCAAAAAGCGTGTAGGGTTTGAGTTTGGGGTGACTATGTAAATACTCAATAATCGCCCAAGCGATGGAAATGCCATCATAAGTGCTGGTTCCGCGTCCGATTTCGTCCAAAATGAGCAAACTGCGTGGTGTGGCATTGTTGAGGATATTGGCAGTTTCGATCATCTCGACCATAAAAGTACTTTGTCCCTGATGGATGGCATCCTGCGCGCCGATGCGTGTAAAGACACGGTCAACCAAGCCGATTTCGGCTTCCTTGGCGGGTACAAAACTACCGATTTGTGCCATGAGCACAATCAAAACCAGTTGGCGCAAAATGGTACTCTTACCGCTCATGTTGGGGCCTGTAATCAGCTTGATAATTTCACCGTCTTCAAAAATGAGGTCGTTGGGGATATATCGATTTACCGAGCGCATGCGTTCCACAACGGGGTGGCGTCCTTCAATAATGCGAATGCCTTTTTCTTCATGTAGGATGGGACGGGTGTAGTTGTTTATCGCGGCAACCCCCGCCAACGCGATGCAGCAATCCAGTTTGGCAATAGCCTGGGCGGTTTCGAGAATGCGATTGGAGGCTTTTGAGATTTCCGCACAAAGCTGGTTCCAAACCTTTAACTCAGCTTCGTGGATTTGTGATTCCGCGTTTAGAACGAGCGACTCATACTCTTTGAGTTCAGGTGTGATGAAGCGTTCGCTGTTGACCAAAGTTTGCTTGCGGATGTAATCGTCCGGTGCCTGGTCAACCTGGCCGCGGGAGATTTCAATGTAATAGCCAAAGACTTTGTTATAACCCACGCGTAGGTTCTTGATGCCCGTGCGTTGACGCTCATGCCCCTCAAGGTTGTTGATCCACTCGCGGGCGTGTTTGGAGGCGTGAAGGATTTCATCAAGGGTTTCTGAATAACCAGGTCGGATAATACCAATATTGGCAAGCGTCGCGGGTGGCTCGTCTTCAATGGCGGCTTGCAGGCGTTCGTATTCTTCATCAAAGGTGGCAATTTTGGCTAAAAGGCTATCCAAAACGCTGTCTTTGCCTGTCAAGAGAACGAGGATTTTTGGGAGAGCCTCAAAATCCTCCCGCAGGGCGACCAGGTCAGGTGGTCGGGCAGAGCCGGCATTAATTCGGTTCACGAGGCGTTCCATGTCATGTAATTTGTTTAGGATGGCATTCAGCTCCTGTCGTAAGACGCCGTTGTTGTAAAAGAATGCCACCAAATCAAGGCGTTTGTTGATAGATTCAATGTTGAGCAAGGGCTTATTCACCCAAGCGCGTAACATGCGCTTGCCGCCCGCGGTTTGGGTTTTATCCAGCACACCAAGCAGAGAACCTTCAAGCTTCTGGTCGCGCAGGGTTTCGGTCAGTTCAAGATTGCGGCGGGTTTCAGCATCAAGCACCATGAAATCGCTCAGGCTGTAAGTGCTGAAGCTGAGCTGGGTGGAATCCATGTTTTTTTGTGTTTCTTGCAGATATTTGATGAGCGCGCCCGAGGCTCGCATAGCCCAGGGCAAATCGCGGATGCCTAAACCATCAAGACTCGAGACATTAAACCGCGTTTTGATGGCTTCTTCCGCTCTGCCGGGCTCGAAATACCATTGTGGAATGGTGGTAATGTTGTTTGGAAAACCAGGTGGCACCTGCCAGTCTTCCGCGACCAAGAGTTCTGCCACCGATAGGCGTTCAAGTTCAGCGCGCAGGGTGACGAGGATGTCCTCGTTTTGAATCTGGGTTGTCGCGAATTCTCCGGTTGAAATATCCACATAGGCTAAACCGGCATTGTTTTCGTGGGTGACAATGCAAGCCAGGTAATTGTTTTTCTCACTTTGCAGGAGGTTGGGCTCAACCAGGGTGCCGGGGGTAATCACCCGCACCACGTCGCGCTCGAACAAGCCTTTTTCGGGTTGCTCGCCAACCTGCTCGCAGATGGCAACGTGAAAGCCTTTGTCGATTAAGCGCCCGATGTAGTTATCAACCGCGTGGTAGGGGATACCCGCCATGGGCACCCGCACGCCTTTGGCAACCGGGCGTGAGGTGAGCACGATATCCAGGGCTTTGGCGGTTTTCTCAGCGTCTTCGTCGAAAGTTTCATAAAAGTCACCCAGGCGAAAGAATACAATCGCGTTTGGATAGTTTTTCTTAACATCCAGGTATTGCTGACGTAACGGGGTGACTTGTTTTGCCATAAGCCTATTTTAGATTTTCCTTGATGTAAGGCGCGACCTGATCAAGGGCTTCAGCGATTTTGGAGGGGTCTTTGCCACCGGCTTGCGCCATGTCTGGGCGTCCACCACCGCCACCGCCAACAACCGTGGCGATACGTTTGATGAGATCGCCCGCTTTAAGACCACGTTTGACAAGGTCAGGGGTCAGCGCGGCGATGAAGGAGGGTTTATCGTTGATGGCGGTTGCCAAAACGACCACACCGCTGTTGTGCTTTTGGCGAAATTCATCAGCAAGCTCGCGCAAGGCATCGCTGCTGACGTTGGGAATTATCGCGGTGAGGACTGGCACGTCCATAATCATTTGCAAGTTGTCCATTTGACTGGCAAAAGCGTTTTTTGCGACGCTCAGACGTAATTGTTCAAGTTCAACCTGATTGGCTTTAAGGGAGTCTTCCAGATTTTGAACTTTACCTAAGGCCTCGCTTGGGCTGGTCTGCAAATGCGCTGAAAGCTCGTTTTGCAGGTCAAGGCGTTTGCGCGCGTATTCATAAGCGCCCAAGCCGGTTACGGCTTCAATGCGGCGTATGCCAGCCGCAACGCTTGATTCGCTGGTGATGTAGAAAGAGCCGATTTCAGCGGTGTTATCAACATGGGTGCCACCGCAAAGTTCGTAGGAAACGCGCCCGCGTTCATCCTTGATTTCAATTGTGCGCACTTCCGCGCCATATTTTTCGCCAAAGAGCGCCATCGCGCCGTCTTTTTGGGCTTGTTCAAGCGTTTTGCTTTGTTTGATAACCGGATATTCGTCCGCGATGTAGCTGTTGACCAGGGCTTCAATTTTTAGCAGATCCGTTTTGGCAACAGCCTGAGGATAGTTGAAGTCGAAGCGCAAGCGATCCGCGTCAACCGCTGAACCGGCCTGGTGCACTTTTTCACCTAAAACTTTTCGCAAGGCGGTGTGCAAAAGGTGTGTGCCGGTATGGTTGCGCATGATGGCGCGTCGGCGCGATACATCTACATTCGCCACGACCCTGTCCTTTGTTTTAACTATGCCATGAAGGACTTTGCCAGGATGAACAATCAAACCCGCGGAAGGTTTGATGACATTGTCAATAGCAACTTCCCATTTTTCAGCACTGGATGAAATGATTTTGCCCGTGTCGCTCACCTGTCCACCAGATTCAAGGTAGAACGGTGTGTTTTGAATAACCAGTTCCACTTCATCGCCCTCGGAGGCGCGTTCAACGATTTGCCCGTCCTTGATGATTGCCAATAGTTGGCTGGCTTGGCTCATGCTGGTGTAAGGGTCGTGGATAACGCCTTCACTGCCCAAAAGCCCATCAACATGGAGTTGTTTATCCAGTGCTTGATAGAGCTCAGCTTTTTGGCTGTTGTTTTCAACACCGGCTTGTCCTTTGCCGGAGGCGAGACGATGCTCTTCCATGGCAGCGTAAAAACCGTCTTCGTCGACTGAAAAGCCTGATTCGCTCAGGATGTCACGGGTGATTTCAAGCGGAAAACCGAGTGTGGCGTAAAGGTCAAAGGCTTCATAGCCACCAAGTACGGTTTTGCCCGCGTCTTTCAGCGCTTGCATATGCAGATCAAGTTCCGCGAAGCCAGCATCAAGTGTTTCCGCGAAGCGGGACTCTTCACGGGTGAAGCTTTCATAGATAAGTTCCTGTTCGCGTTTGAGTTCCGGGTAATGTTGTCCGTAAATATTGACAACGATACGGGCAACCTGCGCCATGAAGGGCTCTTTTAAGCCAATGGTGCGCGCGAAACGCGCTGCGCGGCGAATAATCATGCGACAGACATAGTTGCGTCCGACGTTACCGGGGATGACCCCATCCGCGATTAAAAAGCTTGCCGCGCGGGTGTGATCGGCGATGACACGATAGGCGGTGAGGTTCTCAGCGCGTTGTTGGTCGCTTTGTCCGGCGATGCGTTGGGTTTCATCAAGCAAGGGCTTGAGCAGATCAGTTTCGTAATTGCCCTTGACTCCTTGAAGCACAGAAACGATGCGTTCCAGTCCCATACCGGTATCAACATGCGTTTTAGGCAGCGGTTGGAATTCTGTGGGCGACAGACGATTGAACTGGATAAAAACGTTGTTCCAGACTTCAACAATACGATTGCAATCGCCGTTCACCTGGCAGATATGACCAGCGACGCCTTGTTTATTACAGGCATTGGGTCCAAAGTCATAATGAATTTCGGTGCAAGGGCCACATGGTCCAGTTTCTGCCATCTCCCAGAAATTATCATGGCGGTTGCCTTTTACGAGGTGTTCGGGGTTGAAACCGGGTTGGGCAAGCCAATTGTCACGCGCTTCAATATCGTCGGGCAAGATACCTTCTTCATCGACGAAGTAGCTGGCGTAGAGTTTGGAAGGATCGAGCCCCCATTCATTTACCAGTAGCTCCCAGCTCCAGGCGATGGCTTCTTTTTTGTAGTAGTCGCCAAAAGACCAGTTGCCCAACATTTCAAAAAAAGTATGATGGGTGTCATCGCGACCAACAGTATCCAGGTCATTATGCTTTCCGGAAACACGCATACATTTTTGGGAATCTGCCACACGGGAACTGGGCGGATTGGCGGTGCCTAAAAAGACGTCCTTAAACTGCACCATTCCTGCGTTGGTAAAGAGCAAAGTTGAATCACCACCTGGCACAAGCGAAGCACTGGGCACAACGCGGTGACCATGCCTGGCGAAAAAGTCTAAAAACGATTGTCTGATTTGGTTTCCAGTTAAAGCCATAAATAACTCCTGTTGAAGGTCTCAGGCGAAAATTATACTCTGAAAAGAGAATTATTCCATGCTCTGTCGGCCAGAAAGCGCGCGTTGTAGCGTGTTTTGGTCGGCATATTCAATATCGCCACCCACAGGCAACCCCCGGGCGAGGCGGCTGACCTTTATCCCCAGGGGAGCGATGTGTTTCTGTAAATAAAGCGCGGTGGCATCGCCTTCCATGGTGGGGTTGGTGGCGATGATCACTTCGCGCACCGGTTCCTTTTGAAGGCGTTCGAGCAAGGATTGAAATTTGATTTGCTCAGGTCCGATGCCCTCGATGGGCGAAAGGACACCGAGTAGAACATGGTATTTGCCACTAAAAACGCCAGTGCGTTCAATCGCAATGACGTCTGAAGGTTCTTCTACAACGCAGATGAGCGAGTCATCGCGGCGCGAATCAGCGCAAACTTCGCACAAGGCTTGACCAGACAGGGTGATGTTATGACACTGCTGGCAATAACCGGTTTCAGCATTGAGATTGGTTAGGGCTTCGGCTAAATCGGTAGCGATATCGCTTTTTTCCTTGAGCAGGTAAAAAGTTAGCCGAGCGGCGGTTTTAGGTCCGATACCCGGCAGGCGCGAAAATGCGTCAATCAGGTTTTGAACGGGTTGAGGAAGCGCGCGCATAGAATGAGCTATAAATCTTTAAATTGACCGGTCTGACCTAAATGCCCATTCCAAATCCAGAAAGCATGTTGGTGAAGGGTGCCATCTGGTCTTCAGAGAGTTTGCGTGAAGCGTCCAGAGCTTTATTGGTCGCGGTAAGCACCATGTCCTGCAGGAGGTCCACATCGCCATCAGCCAATAAGTCAGGGTCGATAATCACAGCTGTGCAGTGCTGATCGCCGGTCATGGTTACCTGAACAGCACCACCACCCGCGGTTTCGGTCACGGTTTTTTCAGCGAGTTCGGCTTGCGCCTGTTCCATCTGCTCCTGTAGTTTGGCGATTTGCGCCATCATGTTTCCGCCGCCAATGTTGCCAGATCCTCTATATCCTTTTGCCATTTAGTCCTCTTTTTCTGTATCAATTATGACACCGCCAAATTGTTTCGCGACAATTTCTGCCAGGTTTTCTTCTGGGTCGCTCACATTGGCGTGCCTGGTTTTTTCTTGTTGTCCATAGGTGCATTGCACGCTAACCTTGGTGCCGAAATAATATGAAATCACACGTCGCACAAGGTTCAGGTTTTTTTCAGCTCTCATCATATCGCATAAAAGCTGTGTGTCAAAGTTTAACTCAATGGTTTGTTTATCCAGTACGGATATGCGTGCTGAATTGATTAAGCCAACCGTTGATGAATTGCGTTTTTTGATTGACCCTTTGATTTTGTCCATCTGCGCGAGCAGGTTTTCTTCAGTGAGTTCCACGCTGCCAGGTTTAATGTCACCCGTCCCTGTTTCTTCTTCTGCTTCTGTCTCGGAAGGAAGGTTTTGTGTCTCGGTTTTGTTGCTAATAGGTTTAGTGTGTTTTTTGGCAGGTGTCTCGACAGTCCTTTCGGAGGTAATAGCTGGTGTGTAAGCTGGACCCGTGATTGTTGGAGTGGCTTGCGCGGTGGGCGCAACTATCGTCTGGGAAGTCGTAGCTTGCCACGAAATCGCGCTGGCATAAGCCAGTTCAAGCCCAAGGCCCGGATGCCAGTTGGTTTTCAGATCGGTTGCCGCCTTGCTGAAATCTTCAATGATGCTGGTAAGCTGCTCGGTTTGCATGCTGTCGGCGTGTTGGGTCATTATCTCGCGGACTTCAGGGGTGAGTTCAAGCTGTTTGCCAACGCCTAATTTGATGATGAGTAAATCGCGCAAATATTCCACGGTTTGGCGCGCGAATTGGCGTGAATCCGCGCCCGAATCAAGGGCGGTCTGGATGATTTCCAAACCACGGCTTTGGTCTTGCTTGATGATCGCGTCGGTCAAGTCAATGACAGCCTGGTTGGTGGCGGTGCCTAACAAGTCCTGCGCGATGGGCAGGGTCACTTTTTTGGCAATTGAGGAGAGTTGATCGACCAGCGAAATCGCGTCGCGCAAAGCGCCGGTGGCTTGGCGCGCGATGAGATTGAGCGCTTCGGGCTCAATGTCGATACCTTCTTTTTTGGTGAGCGTTTGAAGCTTCTTGACGATAACAGGCGCGGGGATGCGTCGGAATTCATAGCGTTGACAGCGCGAGAGCACCGTCGCCGGGATTTTATGAATTTCAGTCGTTGCCAGGATGAAAATAACATGATTGGGTGGCTCTTCAAGCGTTTTCAGTAGCGCGTTGAACGCGGATGTCGAGAGCATGTGGACTTCGTCGATGATGTAGACTTTGTACTTGCCCTGGGATGGCGCGAAGTTGATTTTATCGCGCAGCTCGCGCACGTCATCCACACTCGTGTTTGAGGCGGCGTCAATCTCGATGAGATCCAAAAACCGCCCTTCGTTCACCGCCACGCAGTTGTCGCATACGTTACAGGGGCGTTTGGCAGAATCTTCCGCCAGACAATTGGCAGCTTTTGCCAATAGACGAGCGCTGGTGGTTTTGCCCGTGCCACGCGGGCCGGCAAAAAGGTAGGCATGCCCAATTCTGTTCATGGCAATGGCGTTTTTAAGGGTTTGTACGATGTGGTCTTGCCCAACGACTTCTTCCCACAGGGCGGGCCGCCAGGTTCGGTAAAGTGCTTGTGACATACGTTTATCCTTATGGTATTTCGTAACGCGCGCGTTCGACGAGATCGGGGTCGTGCAAGGTAACCACAATGCCCGATTTCCAATAAGCTTGCTGGCTGTTGAGGTAAATGCTTAGCGCGCTGTCGGTGCCTGTTTTTGAGTAAATTTTTATCGCGCCACCGGGGTTGAGCATGATGTCGCTTTTGATGTGAATGCTTTTTTGCTCTGACCCACGTAGTGACCAGTCAAGAAGCGATAATTTGCTGTTACCGGTGTTTTTGATGAGAATGTATTCGAGGTTTAAATCACCCATGCCCGAAATCAGCTGGATGCTGACCTGGCTTTCTCCAGGCTGACTAATTTCAGCCGCACTTGTTGTGCTGATGGCTTCGGGCGTGTTCTCGCTGGGAGTGTTAGATATGACTACCGTTGGCTGAGGGGCTGGTACATGGGCGAGTTTGCTTTTTTGATGCCAATCCCAAATGAACAATACTGCCATTACAGTGACTGCGGAAACAGCGATATTGAGCAGGATGAAGGGTAGATATTTCTTTATGAATGCCATGTTGTTTCTCATGCTAATGATAGCATAAAAACGGGGTGATTTCGATGGTGTGAAGCAGGAATTTTGGTTTTTATTCTTTGTACTGACGCATGGCGTCTGCGCCATGCATTTTAGCTTGCCCGCGGCGGGACGCCGGGGCGAGTCTCTTTATCTCTCGCGCAGGTGTCCTCACCGCGCGCGTTGTTTTAACTAAAAACAATCATCTTTCCGATCTCCAGACCGCGAAAGCACTTTCTTCCGTTCGTAAAGGCGTCTCGCCGACACGATCCAGCCCTACGGTGAGACACCGAGGGCATGGTGTTTTACTCTCCTGCCGGCGTCTCGCTGGGCAGTGTTGCTCTTGCTTCGGCGAAGACGCCTCAGCGAACGGGGTGTGTTGCGCGTGGCGGGTGTCTTGAAGGGATAACGATTGTGACCAATTGGACGCCACGCGCCAGTTGGTTGACTTCTCTACTGGTGCAGGGCATCCTTGCCATGCAATTTTAGCTTCGGCGGAGACGCCTCAGCGAACGGGTTTTTAGTTCTCCTGTCGGCGTCTCGCCGTGCAGTGTTGCTCTTGCTTCGGCGAAGACGCCTCAGCGAACGGGTTTTTTAGCTCTCCTGCCGGCGTCTCGCCGTGCAGATTTGCTTTGGCTTGATTAATAAAAGAAGCACTTAACTCAACAATAGCGCTGAAAGTCATCCCACGCCCAGTCCCAGGTGATTTGGCCACTGTCGAGTCGGTCGCGGTAGCGTTCAATGAACGCCACAATGATGTTTTTGCCGGTCATCAGTTCCAAACGATAAAGCTTGCCAATGACGCCGGTGTATTCAAGATAAGCGGTTTCTTCAAAACGTTTCAACGTGTGCTCAAGGTCATAATCCACATAGCGATGTTCGGTATTCCAGCGACCGTTGTTGCGCGTAGCCAAAGCGTAGACAGCTTTGGGCGCGCCTGAAAGTCCGATGCCCACCGAACCAGATGTTATCACCGGGCGCTGACCCCAATAATCAATACGATGGCGGTGGTTATGCCCGCGGATAATCAGGTTCGCCTTGATCCCTGGGAAAAAACGTTCGAACATAGCGTCGGTACAGTTCTCATCGATAAAATCGTGGTCATCGCGGGTGGTGCTGTGCACGACATAAAAATCATCGCCATGATAATCGTAAGGCAGGGCGCGCATGGCGTCGAAATCCGCTGGGCTGAAGAACTGATGCGCGAAACGCACGGACGAGAACCATGGCGTGTTCCAGCGGACATGTTGCCGCAGCGTGCCCGCCTGACAGACGTATCGTTCGTGGTTGCCGCGCAAGGCAACCAAACCCGAACTCAGCGCCAGCTGCAGGCAGGCTTGCGAGTCGGGCCCACCGTTGATGTAATCGCCCGCCAGGATGATTTGGTCGGGGCTTTGCGCGCGCGCGTCGGCAAGAGCCGCTTCAAAAGCGGCGAGGTTGCCGTGCACGTCAGAAAGGACAGCGACGCGCATTAATCGATGAAGAGAGGCAGGTGTCCCAATGCGAGAATGTCACGCCATTGACTGCGTTCACCTTCAGTTAGGATGGCGACTTCTTTGACCACTTCGCCACCGGCCTTATCCACGATGAGATGCATGCCCTGCAAGGTGGAACCGGTGCTGATGACGTCATCCAGGATAACAACGCGCTTGCCCTGGATAAGCGGAAAATCTTTTTGATCCAAAATCAGGGTTTGGGGTTTGCCGGTGGTAATGGATAGCGTTTCGGCGCGGATGGCGTCGCCCATGTAGGGTTTCCAGTCCTTGCGCAAAACGATATAAGGCACACCCGTGGCGCGCGAAAGCATGTGGGCGAGAGGGATACTCTTTGACTCGGCGGTGAGGATGGTGTCGTATTGGAAGTCTTGCAGCTGTTTGGCGAGTTCATTGGCGCAGGCTTCAACCAGCTCAACGTCGCCAAGGATGTTAAGGATGGCGATGCGTAGACCGGGTTTGACTTCAAAAAGGCGTAAATCGCGCTTTACGCCGGCAATTTCGATAGGGTAAATAGCTTGTTGGCTCATCATATCTCCTTAGTGTTGATGATGAGCTAATTATAAGACAATAAACTGGCTTATGGAACATTCGCTAAAGAAACGCTCACGAATTCTTTATTTATGCTTCGTTTTGACGGGCGATTTCCTTTAGGTGCATTAAATGGATGCCGATATGCCCAATCCCGAGGATTAAGACAGATATGGCAAGCACAATGTTTTTCCCATAGATTGCCAAAAGCAAAAAGGCGGCGATGGGGAGTGTGGCACCCGGAACGGGGATGCCAAGAAAGCTTCCATAAAAATCCCGCATAGTTTTTTCGCTTTTGAAATAGCGAATCCAGTTGATTTCGTAAAGAATCATCATCACAAAGGATGCCACCAGCCACCATGACCAGTTCGACCAGGGTTTGATGTTGAAATCCGAGAAAATCAGCGCCGCGCACCAAACCAAAACCTGCCCAACGCGTTCAAGGATCACAAGCACTTTGTTTTCCTTGCTTGCATATTGCTCATAATCTTTGGGCTGGTTTTTTATCCAAAGCAGGTTTGGAATGGTCAGCATCAGCAGATAAATCAGTCCGACATACGAAAATCCGAAATTCATCTTGTTCTTCCTAAAAACTTTTTGAGAGATAACTCTCATAACCAGTATATCTCGATATGACAAAAGACTGGCTCGTGGTCAGGAGACCACGAGCGAACGCGTGGTGTTTAATTGGTTCGGACATGGTCTCCTGACCATGTCCTTTAGCAAAAAATTGATGTAAGACATTTGGTCACACTAAGCCTTGCTTAAATACTGATACATTTTCATTAGTTCAGCGACGCATTCTGATTCGGTCATGGTGCGCCAGTTGAAACCATAGGCTTCCATCACCGCGCGGTCGTTGTCCTGGTGGGCTTTGCGAAGTTCGGGTGGCATGGTGAGTTCGTCATAAAGGTCAGCGAGACTGGCGTTGGGGTAAAGCTCGCGGGCGTCAAGGATGGCTTGCGCGGTTTCAGCTATTTTTTCTTGTTGTTTGGCGGTTGGCTGTGGCCATGGGAAGTTGTTGTAGACTATACTTCCTGAGTATTGATAGTCACTTTTCATGCGTCCACCAACATATTTCATCCAACTCACATGAACATTCGACATTAAAATACCAAAATCGAAAATTGTTCCTGAAGGAATAATTAAAGCACTTCCGTTGACTATAGTTGTTGGAGATACTATCGAGATAGGGATATATTTCCTTCTTTCAGATGAAACTTTAGGTATAACAATCATCTTAGAATCAGGTTGACGAATTTCACCAAACAAATATGGCGTTTTGGCAAGTTCATTTGTTTGTTTGCGGTTACTTGCTTTTCTGAATTCGTAAGTTTTGTTAACCCTATCCATCACGAATTTTGATGCTCTTATCTCATCTGGATTGAAACCTGCCAGCCAAAGACACCAACGCTTTTTGTTATTGATTAGTTCATAACCACCCGCGTAGGGCTTAATGAATTTTGCATTTTCAGGGTTTTCCTGTAAGAGAGTATTTACATCATTCTCATCTAAAATAAGATGACCGTTGTCAATTGGCATACTTCCGTAATAAATTGGTGCAACATTCGAAAGACTGTTAAGTCTGCTTTTTACCAATATATTTGGCGCGTCCACGAGATAAGGATTGATATTATTGGCAACATAAGATTGAATTTCATTTATGTAAATGATTTTTGACCGATTCATTGGTGTGCAACTGAAACCAATGATTACGCAGTGGACATGGGCCTTGTCAGTTGCTTCACTGTTCCATACAAAAGATTGATAGGCGAATTGAATAATTACATTTAGCCTTAACATCTCTGACCAGAATATGGGCACTTGTTCGCCTTGGGTAATAGAATTTGTTGAAACGAATGCAACGAGAATACTTTTGTTTTGGATATAATCTACAGCTTTTCTGTACCAAGCTGTAACATAATCAAGGTTGCCAATACCAGGTAGTTTCTTACCGAATACATCTAAAAGTTCGTCTTTTTGAGTTTTTGTTTGTTCCTTTTTCCCAATAAAAGGCGGGTTGCCCATGATGTAGCTGAGTTCTGTCTTGGGCACAACGTCGTTCCAGTCCATGCGCAGGGCGTTGCCTTCAACAATGTTGGCGTTGCTGGTGAGTGGCAAAAAGTCAAGGTCAGTGTGAATAAGTTCTACAGTTTCGCTCATCATCTGAGATTCGGCAATCCAAAGCGCGGTGCGTGCCACGGTAACAGCAAAGTCGTTGATTTCGATCCCGTAAAACTGGCCAATGGATACCATAATGGGATTGATGGCATCGCCATAAACAATTTGGGGCCCGCGCAGGGCGGCGATGACTTTGTTTTCAAGCCTGCGGAGGGATAGATAGGTTTCGGTTAAGAAGTTGCCAGAGCCCTCTGATGTCAAGTTAATGCTAAAAAAATTTTCCATAAAATTGCACCAGTACCTTATTTATTTTCTTAAAGTTTCTATTGCTACCATTTTATCGAAATACGCTTTTCTATTCAATTAAATCCGTTTATAGATTTCAAAGGCAAAGCTATTTTCTTAGTTCAACTCTATAAGTTCCGTCCAACGATACAATCACTTTTTCTATATATCGTTCCACTAACTCTCTTGTCAGCTCGTTAGTTATTGGGACTTCTTCTTGCTCTTCAACCTCAACGATTTCACTTATAGTTTTAATCTGAAGGTCTATTTCTTCTTTTAGCTTCAGAAAATCATCTCTGCTGAGATTTTTCCTTTTGTACTCTAAGAAAGCTTCGTCTTTTTCTTTCAGCAATTTCTCTATTTGCACTTCTTTTGGCACTTGTTCTTGCTCTTGTTCAGGCTGAGTTTCCTCTACTTCTTCCAAATCAACAAACTTTAAGACTTCGTTAAGGCAATATTTTTCAAGCTTGTCAAGATTGATATTTTGCGTTTTCAAGCCTTTAGCTTTACAAGTTCTGCACCTAAGATATCTATATGTCCCATATGACCTCACAGACCTTGAGAAAGCCAATCTATGATTACAATCCTCGCAGAACACATATCCTTTCAGAGAATAGCTGATTTCATTTATTTTCTTGTAGTTGATGTTTTTAAAAGCCTTTTTAGCCATCATCTCTCTTAACTTCTGAAAATCGCTTATAGACACCAACGGCACATGATTATTATAGACTCGTCCCCAGTCTTCATTGGGGACTGCTTTTTGATCGCTACTTCCGACCGCCTTTACCTTGTGCATATTGAAGCAATATGTCCCGGTGTAGTTTTCATTGCCAAGTATCTTGATTACTGCTCCGTGCATCCATATAGGCTTTTTATGATTATCGGAAAGCACCATCTTGTAAACATAGTCCATACTGGTAGTTTGCTTTTTTCTCTCGCTTGGAGTGATATAGCCTTTTTCATTAAAGAGCTTGGCTATCTTCCTTGTTGATAAACCGTCAAGAGCAAGCTTAAAAGCTTCCTTAACGATAAAGGAAACTTCCTTATCTTCAATGATTTTGTGTTTATCTTGCGGATCTCTTATATATCCGAAAGGTGGCGACCATGCTAAGAACTTGCCTTGATGTTTCAGCGTTGTCATAACGGACTTTATTTTTTCCGAGGCGTCTTTAGCATAGAAGTCGTAGAGCAAATTCTTAAATTGAATATCAAGCTCTGTGCCATTGCCATTTTCGTTTTTGCTGTCATACCCATCATTGATAGAAATAAACCTTACGCCCATAAAGGGGAAGATGTTTTCAAGGTAATCGCCGGCTTCGATATAATTTCTCATAAACCTCGAAAGGTCTTTGACGACAATCGTTTTAACTTTGCCCGTTTTGACATCTTCCATCAACCTTTGAAATGCAGGTCTGTTGGTATTTGTGCCACTAAAGCCGTCATCTGCATATTCTTCCATAGCGAGATTTTTCAAATCGTCTTGCGACTTTACAAACTCCTGTAGGAACATACGCTGTGATGAAATGCTTTCGCTCTCAAATCTTTCTGAGCGTTCTTCTACCGAAAGTCTCAGATATAAAGCCAGTTTACTCATATAATCCCTCCAAACTCTCAAGATTGAAGCTTAGCTTAATCTGTAACTTTCTGTCTGTTGTTACATCGATTCTGTCTATGAGTGCGTCAACCAGCTCTTTATCAATCTTAACTTTGTCTTTTGCTCTAAAGATGTTCTTAATCCATCTCTTTGCTCTTTTTTCATTGAGTTTCAGACTGCCGATTTCCGCATCGAGTTTTGAAAACTCTTCCTGATAACCTTTTATCTGTAGGCTGTAGCTGTCTTTCGTGCTTAAATAGCTGTCTTTATCCGTTTCGCCAAGAGCATACCTCTCATAAAGTTTTGAACTTAAAACTTCTAACTGCTCAATGCTTTTGCTACAAGCTTTCTTTTTGTCTTTTAAGAACTCACGGCGTTTTTGGAAATTCAATGTCATATTTTCAATAAAGCTGTTTTCGTCAATCATCTTGCTTGCTATCTCAAGAATCAGATTTCTGACGATTTCATCAAGGTCTTTTTCACGAATTGACACTTTGACATTGTCCGTTATCTTGCCGCTACAATTTTCTGTTTGATGGATATAAAGAAACTTATCTTTATTCTTCCCATAGATTCGAGTTCTCCTAAACATCGGCTCACCACTATCAAGAGCAAATACCTTGCCTTGGTAGCGATTAACTCTATCTCGCTTAAAATTATGTGGCGTAGAAGCGAATGGGTGCTGCTTTTTTCTTTCCTTTCTTTCTGTTAAAACTTTTTCAAAGTCATCCGTAGAAATAATGGCTTCATGAGCGTTTTCCACGACAATCCATTCATCTTCCGATGTTGTTCTTTGTTTTTCGCCTTTAGCGAGATTTTGTCTTTTTTTGCCTTGCGTCAGAGTTCCTGTATAAGTCCTGTTTGTTAAAAGCTTGGATACCGTTCCTTTATGCCATTGATTATTTTCGTCCGGTCTGTATAATTCTCCGGTCTTATAATAATGCACGGAATTAGCTATCTTTTGCTTATTCAGCTCTAAAGCGACTTCGTATTGACTTTTCCCTTGTAATGTTAGTTCAAATATCATTTTCACAATAGGAGCAGCCTTTTCATCAACGATTAGCCTCTGTCCTTGTGGCGTTTTGTCTATCTTATAGCCATAGGGCGGAACAGAGCCGATAAAGTAACCGTTTCTTGCTCTTTGGTGCTTGGCAGAAATAATCTTTGTCGAAATATCTTTGGCATATAGGTCATTGATGATATTTTTCAACATGACTTCAAAAGACTTATTGCTATTAACGCCTTTTTCAGTATCAAGTTTGTCGGAAACCGAAATAAATCTGACACCGAGAAACGGAAAAACTTTATCTATAAGTCTCCCCATCTCAATATGTTCTCTTCCAAGCCTTGAAAGGTCTCTTATGATAATACAGTTAATTTTCCTGTTTCGTACATCTTCCATCATTCTGATGTATGCAGGTCTTTCAAAATTCGTACCGCTGTACTCGTAGTCCTCGTAAACTTCTATGACTTCAATGTTTTCATCTCTAGCATAATCTTTGCATACCGCAACTTGAGTTTGCGGAGATGATGATTTTTCTCTCCAGCTCTCGCTTCTCTCATTTGAAAGACGGACATAGATACCCGCTCTATAAACCGCTCTTTCCTTGATTTCCTCTTTTTGAATATAGCGTTTAGAAGTTCTAGCCATTTGCCATCACCTCCCGGTTACGCATTTCATTCTTAAAGGGGAAGGGAATTATATGTTTCTGACGGATCACCTTATCAGGCGTAGACCTCTTCAGGATTTCTTCCATAACCTTAAGTTTCTCATCGCCCCAAAAGACAATTGTGAGTTTTTTATCTTCCTCCACAAGAATCTTATCTACCAAGTAGACCAGATTAAGCCTGTCGAGTTTAGAATTTTCTTTGAAATACTCCAAGTCGATTAGCCACTGCCTATTTATAATTTGTTCTTTAAGCTCATCTGCCAATTTTTCTTTATTCTCAATTTGGCTGTCGATTTCTTTGATTTTGGCAGCGTAGTTGGCTCTAAATCTTCCGAATTCTTCTTCATTGATTAAATCGTCTTCCAAATCCATAAAGAGAGAAGCTCTTAGCGTTTCATACTTCTTTTTTTCGTTTTTTAAATCGTCCGTTTCCGCCTTAAAGTCAAATGAGTTTATGTCTTTGCTGAGAACACGCCTATAAACGCTTTCATGATATCTAAGATAGTCGAATATGATTTTTTCCATAACTTCTCTCAAGTCATCTTCTTTTACGCTATGCCTTGAGCATTCCCCTGTAGTATTGTTATTGCCACAGATGTAGAAGATAGTCGTTTTTCCACTATGCTTCACATTTCGTCTTACAAGCTGTGAGCCGCAATCCTTACAAAATAAAAGCCCTGAGAAAAGCGACGGCTCTCCTTTTGAATTCATATCTCTTAGCAGCATTGAATTTGCAACTTCAAATTTGCTCCTTGTAATAATCGCTTGGTGAGCATTTTCGGTTACAATCCAATCTTCTTCCAAGATTTTGATCCGCTTTGAGCTTTTGTAATTTAATTTAGCTTGTTTGCCTTGCTCTAAAGTTCCAATATAAACCTTGTTGCTAATAATCCGATTGACCATTTTAGCGTTCCACTTGGACTTCTTGGCAGTAAATCCCACACTGCTCCCGGTCGTATCTTCCTTATGCTTCGCTGGAGTCACTGCTCCCAAATCGTTTAGATACTTTGCAATGGCACTAGAAGAATAGCCCTCTATCTTCATGTCAAAAATTTTGACGATAATGGGCTTAACTTTCTTGTCGATGATAAGCTCATGTTTGTTCTTTGGGTTTTTCATATACCCAAATGGAGCAAATGCTCCAATGAACTCACCATTTTGCCTTTTCATTTGCTGAGAGCTTTTTACCTTCATCGAAATATCTCTGCAATAACTGTCATTGATGAAATTTCGAATCGGTAAGATGAGGTGCGTATCGTTCGTATCCGCACTGAAAGAATCATAATTGTCGTTTATCGAAATAAATCTGATGTTCTTTTCAGGAAATATTTGCTGTAAATACTTTCCTGTTTCGATATAATCTCTGCCAAATCTCGAAAGGTCTTTGACTACGATGGTATGAATTTCACCTTTTTCAAGGTCGTCTATCATACGCTTAAAAGACGGTCTGTTAAATGTTGCTCCGCTTATCCCGTCATCTACATACTCACGAGCGATTTCAAAGCCGTTATTTTTTGCATAAGCTCTGATTAACTCTCTCTGACTGGATATGGAGTTGCTTTCATCTAAAGCTCCATCATCTCTTGAGAGCCGTAGATACATACACGCTTCATTTCTCATTGCTAATCCTCCTTAAATCGTCACTTTGCTATGGTTTCATTTAAGGATTCAAAGCTTCCACGCATATATTTTACCGCTCCCTTGCTTAATTGTCAGCGGTCTATTTATACCAAAATGAAAGTTCTTTCTACATAATCATTCGCTTTTTCTTCGATTGTCCAATCGATATCACCGCTAACTATTGTTACATTGAATCCGTTAATGTTTTTAAACTCCAAGCCGACAATTTTTTTATCTTCTTTCGGCTGGTCTCTGATTTCACAGTATTTATCCATAAAGATTACCCCTCTTAAATTTAAAAATTAGAGTTTAAGTTTTGTGACTTTAACGGGTGCTATGGGTTAGCTACATAGGAATCTCACCTCCGCCTCTTTTCTCTTGATGAGCCGGCATCAACATATAGAAGTATCATTATCCTCACTTAGATCATGGCTCACGGATTTCCCAAATCCGCTTTTCAAACTGCTATCTGTCGCTCGCTTCTTTCTATCCTCAGCGTTCTGCCGGTATTTATAAAAACCGAAATAAATTTCAGCAAGAAGGTCTTGGCGTAGCGTTATCTCGCTCCTTAAGTGATTAAAGTCCCGTCATGGTCTATTCAATTGTCAAAGTTCAAATTTTCTATGAGAGGGTTTATCTTTAAATTCAAAAATGAATGAGCTGCTTGCCCGTCCATCTAATAAAATTAGGGTCAAATACCCCCTCACCTTTTAAAGTGAATATTTGACCCTCTTGAACACACTTTTTAGATTTTTTCTTCTAAAATTTCTCTGAGCTTCTTCAAAATTCGGTTTCGTTTTCTGAGAAGCGTGGTTTGGTGCAGACCTCTTTTATTTGCGACAGCTCTGGTCGTTTGCTCATCAAAATAAAGTGCATTGATGATTTCTCTTTCCTCGTTATTAAGCACGGCTAATGCTTCATAGAGAGCTTCAATTCTCGTCTTTGCTTCTACAAGTTTTTCAACATCAACGCTCGTATCTACCAGATTGTCTTCAAAGTTTCCGTCATGGTCTAAGTCAGAAAAACAAAGCAGCTGGTATTTTTTATCCAGCTGCCTTAAGTATTTTTCTCTGTTTTCCATTTTCCAATATGCTTGGTAGATTTCTTTTGTTACTACCACTTTTTGTCCGTCTACGAATAAATAATATTCCTTGCTCATGTTATCCTCCTATTTGTTTTGATTTGCGATTTCTCAATAAACAAATAGGTAGGAGGAGCTCTTGGCTGATACATAAATGCCTCCTGTTTTCGGGCATAAAAAAAGACCGAAGAGAGAAATTCTCCTCAGTCCCTTTGCCACTTTTTGTCCGGTTTTGTTTTTAGGCTATGCCTATCCCAGTATAGTTATTGTATCAGCACTTAAGTACATATTAAATCCGCAATGAGTACATAAGTAGTCCGTTTTTAGTACGCAGTAAGTACGCTAATTTATTTTGTTTGTATTTTCCTGTTGCTCAAAGTCTAAGCTCGATACTTCAAGCGTCATAGTGATTGGCAGTCCCTCAAGGCTTGCCACTTTACCGTTTTTAATTCTATCAATGAGAAGTTTAACTTCCTCTTTTTTTCTAAGATCGTATAAAGGTATTCTCATTAACTTTTCCTCCTATCATGAGCTTATCTATATTTTTTCCCTCTCTTATTTCATGGAGCAGAGTAGGCAGTGAGTAACCCCAAAGAGCAATACCCATAAGAGAGATTGCTTCCTTTTTTCTTAAGTAGTAGGAAGTTCTCTCCAGCCCCGTGATTAACATACAGCCGTCATCGGTTTCCTTTTCTTTTGCCAGAAAATAATGATACAAAATTTTTGAATAAACTTCTCCGTGTTCGGGATAATCCGCAATCTTATCCAGAGCGTTATCGATAACTCCAATAAGCCATCTCGTTTCAAAAAGACGGTTTACCTTGGCTTCAAAATCTTTCTTTTTGTGCGTTGGAGCAAACTCGCTAAGATACATCAGGGCAGTATCCAAATCTTTTCCGTAAGTCGCCATCGATTCGCAAACCATGTTGTCCACTGTATTTTTTAAAGACCATACGACATTTCGATAAATACTAAGTACTGCCTTTGCTTTCTCATAAGTCGCTAAGTACTCAAGATTATGTTGGTCGTACAATCCCTCAATCTGTTTCATCATCTTTGTTTTTCGCAAATAAATCACCCCTTTCCAATATATTTTCCTTGTCTTTAAGTGCTTCTTGTGATATTATTTAGGTACTAAAGTACAGATAGATAATACACCATCTCATATCAAAAAACAAGTACTAAAGGACATATTTATAAAAATCATTTCCTTAAGTACCCATTAGGAGGATTTTATGAATTTCGGAGAAAAGTTAAGAAAATTTCGCCAAGACAATAACCTTACTCAGGTAGAGTTTGCCAAGCAAATCGGAGTCGGGCTTAAGACGCTTTCTCTTTACGAAAACTCACAGCGGTTTCCGAGAAAAATGGAAACATATCAAAAAATAGCCGATGTAATGAATTGCGATTACAATTATCTTCTTGAAGATACCGATGAGTTTTTAGCAAGAGTAGCGGGTGAATACGGACAAAGTGAAGCACGAAAAGCCAAAGCTTACACGGAAGGTCTTAGTTCATTATTTGCCGGCGGAGAACTTTCAGATGAAGATAAAGACGCCGCATTTCAAGCTATCACAAAAGCCTATTGGGCTGCGAAAGAAGAAAACAAGAAATACGGTAGGCGTAAAAAGAAATAATTAAGGAGGAACACTATGTCTGGAGATTATATTTACGACAAAGTTCAATCCTTAATCAAAAAACACGGAAGCAGAGATCCCGAAGAAATCATTAAGGGTGAAAAGATTATGATTTTTCCTCTTAACGATACCAAGGGCTTACTCGGAATGTACCAAGTTATCTTGAGGAACAGAACAATTTTTATTTCTGCAGACGCAGGCTTTCAAAGAAAAACCGTTCTCGCACATGAACTGGGACATGACCAACTACACAGAAATCGTGCCAGTCATAAAACTTGGTTTCACGAGACAATTCATAGAACGAATAATTCTATTTACGAAAGAGAAGCCAATTTATTTGCCGCACACTTACTCATAGACGATGACGAAATATGCTCCTTAATCAAAGACGGGTATTGTGAAAATGAGTTAGCTTATGAACTTCAAACCGATATAAATTTGATTAAGGTAAAAATATCCGAACTCGTCAGAATGCAACTAATCGACATCGATCCGTATAGGTTAAGCTGTCCGAACTCAGACTTTCTGAAAGACTACAAGCCGATTAAGGAATCGATAGAAAGCATATAGGAGAAGCATATGATAATACTCGTACTTTTGTTTGTAGTAGGAATTCCGCTTGCAATATCTTTATACAAAATGCTCGCCGTATCAACGGTAAAAATTGCGGCGTTTGCGATAGATTTCGCATTGGTATTTCTTCTTACTTGTTTCTATGGACATTCATTCATCGGAACAAAACTTGCCACAGGAAATCTTGTCTATCTGATAGATATCGCACTTGGAATTGTAGCGACACTTGCCTACGGAGTTTTAATCATTCTCTTGCACAGCAGACTTCCAAAGGTAAGTATGGTTTTGAACTTCTTTATCGTCCTTATCGGAGTATCTGTTGCATATCCCTTGGCACTCGATTTTATTTCAGCCGTCTTAAAAATGCTGGGAATTGTAAAAGATACATTTACCGAGCTTAGTCTTTTTGAAAATGGGCTTTGGAATAAAATCCTGCATTACCTCATTATTTTCATCTTGGCTCTGCCGATATTCGGCTCAAGAATAAAATATCTGAACGGAAATAACGGCAGTTCAAACGAATACAGTGACGGGGATAGTTTAGAAAAGGTATAAAGAAAACCCGTATGCTGACATTCTAGAAATAGTGCGGTAAAATAAGGCATATTTTGATATAACGCTTAACGCTTAATCTACAAACCAAACTTTTGTAGCAAGCACAGCCTTTGGATAGCCAAAAGGCGGAAAATTGATGAAGCAGAACCAGTCCGGGCTGCTTCTTTTTTTATCAATTTTGCTTGTTAGGGCGAACCCTAAGACCCCTAAATATTTTGAAACCAAGGAGGAAAAATCATGGAAAACAGAACAAGAAATAAACAGCTTATTATCAGATTGACCGATGAAGAAAAGGAACTTTTCAACGCCAAAATGAAACAGGCGAAGTGCCGAAACATGAATCAATTTGTAAGAAAATGCGTATTAGAAAAAGAAATTTATCATATCGATTTAGAGCCTTTTAGAAAGCTCCACGAACAATTTTCTAATGCAACAAGCAACATCAATCAGATTGCAAAGAGGGTAAACTCTACGGGCGTAATCTATAGGGA
>Ga0123334_1001307_pt1 | contig 31771 bp, 30 predicted proteins | sample BiotimSIPDNA_FD_89706 | JGI IMG/M metagenome (GOLD analysis project Ga0123334, IMG submission 89706) | Anaerobic biogas reactor microbial communites from Washington, USA - Biogas_R1 time_0 SIP DNA | ecosystem: Engineered > Bioreactor > Anaerobic > Unclassified | place: Washington, USA...
CATGATGGCTCAGAGTGCCCGCGATTACATTCGTTTGGGTAATAGGGCTTATCGTCAGCAGCAATATGAGAAGGCAGAGACCTATTATCTGAAATCTATAGCCAAGAGTCCTTCGTTCGAGGGTTACTATAATTTAGGAAATGCCTACGTGATGCAAGAGAAGGACTCTACGGCTTTTGACAACTATAGACGTGCTGATTCTATTGGCACAAACGATCCCATGCGCAAGGCTCGAAATTTTCATAACATGGGCAATATCTGGTACGCTCAGGGCATGGGGGCTGTTCGTCAGCAAGGTGGTAATCCTGTAGGTGCTTTTCAGAGAGCAGTAGAGTTCTATAAGAGTTCGTTGCGTTGCAATCCGAATGATGATGAGACACGCTATAACCTGGCCATGGCTCAATACCAGTTAAAGAAGAATCAGGATAAGCAGAAGAATGATGGTGGTGGAAATGATGATGACCAGAATAAGGATCAACAAAAAAAGAACCAACAAGACAAGCAGGATCAGAATCAGCAGAAGCAGAATAAAGATCAGCAACAAGAGCAGGATAAGTCTCAACAGCAGGAGTCTCAGCCTAAGAAGGACGACATGAGTGATCAAGCAGCAGAACAACTCCTCAATTCTGCCCAACAAGATGAGAAGTCTGTGCAGAGAAAACTCAACAAGCAACAGAACAATCGTCGCCGTAGTTTAGAGAAAGATTGGTAGTGGCTGGTGCGAATAATCTTAATTTGTCAAGACAGATGAAACGAACACTAAATATATTGATATTTATGTTGCTCTCTATCAGTTCCTTTGCTGATGGAGGCGTGACACTTCAAGCCTCTGCTCCTTCTACAGTAGAAGCAGGAGGGAAATTCAGAGTGCAGTTTACGGTCAATACTCAGAACGTATCTAACTTTGTTGCTCCAGATTTTCGTGGATTTGAGGTAATCTATGGACCTGCAACCTCTTCTCAGAGCAGTTTCCAGATGATAAACGGGCGTACTTCTCAAAGCAATAGTATCATATACACTTATGTATTGTTGAGTGATAAGCCAGGTTCTTATACGATTGGAAGTGCAAAGGTCATGGTGGATGGAAAGGCTGTGAAATCACAGCCTGTGCATGTGAGAGTGCTTCCTTCGGGTACGAATGGTGGTGGTAGTCCCAATGCAGGTAATACTGGTTCTTCTTATGGAAGTGGTGGTCAGGGTGGCGTGGCTCGTTCTGCAGAAGCGTCTTCACCAACTCAGGGTATCTCTTCTAAAGATCTCTTCATGACAGCCAATGCCTCTCGCACAAGAGTACATGAACAAGAAGCCATTTTGCTTACATATAAAATCTATACGTTGGTGGATTTGATACAGTTAGATGGTAAATTGCCAACTCTTGATGGATTTCAGATTCAAGAAATACCTCTTCCACGCACAAAGGAATTTACGATTGAGTCATACAATGGACGCAACTACCGTAGTGTGGTGTGGAGTCAATACCTTCTTTTCCCGCAGAAATCAGGCAAACTAACTATACCTTCTATTACATACGAAGGTGTGGTTGTCACTCGTAACCGCAATATGGACCCAATCGAAGCGTTCTTCAATGGGCAGAGTGGCTATACCGAATTGAAGCGTAAGATTACCACTCCTTCTTTGACCATTCAAGTGACGCCCCTTCCTGATGCACCTGTAGGGTTCTCAGGAGCAGTAGGTCGTTTCTCTATGTCTTCCAGTATCAGCACCAGAGAGGTGGATGCGAATGATGCAGTAACCTTGCGAATCAGTGTGAAGGGAAATGGCAACATGAAGTTGATATCTATTCCAGAGGTGAAATTCCCTAAGGACTTTGAGACTTATGATGCTAAGGTCAATGACAAGTTCGAGCCTACTCGTTCGGGATTGGCAGGCACGAAGGATTTTGAATACCTCTTTGTGCCTCGTCATGCAGGCAATTATGATATTCCTGCAGTTCAGTTCATCTACTTTGATACAGAGTCTGGATCTTATAAGACTTTAGCCACAGAGCCTTATACACTAAAGGTGAATAAAGGCAAGGGAGGAACTCGTCAGAGCGTGTCAAACTATTCAGGCCAGCAACAAGATGTGCAGCAACTGAATCAGGATATTCGTTTTATCAAGAAAGGTGAGGTGACCATGCATCAGCCTGACGACACCTTCTTTGGAACGTGGAAGTATTGGATGGCTCATCTTGTTCCGCTCCTTCTCTTCGTGATTGCTCTAATTGTGGGCCGTAAGCAGATGAAGGCCAATGCCAATGTGGCTCTTTCTCGTGGAAAGAAAGCCAACAAAGTGGCTCTCAGGCGCATGAAGACAGCAAAGAATCTGCTTGTTGCTCATGATGCAAATGGCTTCTACGACGAGGTGCTCCGTGCTCTTTGGGGCTATGTGGGTGATAAGTTTAACATGTCACAAGAGTCTCTCAACAAGGAGAACATTGAGCAGTCTCTGAAATCTCGTCAGGTGAAAGAAGAACAGATCATTCAATTCATGAAGGTGCTGAACGATTGTGAATTTGCCCGATACGCACCGGGAGATGTGAATGAGAACATGGAGAATGTGTATAATAGTGCTATTGATGCCATCACAAAAATGGAGGATAACCTATGACAAAAAGAGTATATGTATTGGCGATATTGGTTTGTATCTCAGTGCTCTCCTTTGCTGTGACAAAGGCAGAGGCAGATGCTTTATACGAGAAGGAACAATATGCAGAGGCCGCCCAGTCCTATGAGTCTATCTTGAAGACAAGTGGTGTGGCTGCTGAAGTGTATTACAACTTGGGCAATTGCTATTACAAGCAAGATGAGATACCTTTGGCTGTGCTGAACTACGAACGTGCCATTCTGCTTGATCCAGGCGATGCAGACATTCGCGCCAACCTTGCTCTGGCACGTGGAAAGACAATCGACAAGGTGGTGCCACCATCAGAGATGTTTTTCGTCACTTGGTGGAGAGGTCTGACCAACAGTATGAGTATCGACGCATGGGCTATTCTTGGTGTCACGGCTTTCGTGCTTTTGCTTTTAGGAGTGCTGGTGTATATGTTCGTGTCTCAACTCATTCTTCGTAAGATAGGTGTCTATGGGGCTATGGTGATGCTGGTCATTGTCTTGATTGCTAATATGGCTGCTCTTTCTCAGTATGCTGATCGCACGCATCGTGACACTGCCATCATTCTTGCTCCATCTGTTACTGTGAAGAGTTCGCCAAGCGATACCAGCACAGACCTCTTCCTCATTCATGAGGGTTCAAAGGTGAAGATTCTTGACCAGTCTATGAAAGATTGGATGGAGGTGAAGTTTGAAGAAGGTAAAGTTGGATGGATTCATGTGAATGCGGCTGAGGTGATTTAATCTCTGAAAAAGAATTCTTATTTTAAAACATAATATATAGGAGAACAAGATTGTATGAATGAGATCAACGAATTGGATCATCAATTGACACTCGCCATTAATGGTAGTAGTAGCCTTTTCTGGGACAATGTGATGTTTACCGTCACAGATACCTTTTCATGGTCGTTGGTCATCATAGCCTTGCTCATTATCATCTTCAAGAACAATACATGGAAGGAGTCGGTCATGATCTATATCACTTTGGCCCTGCTCATTGTCGTGGCTGACCGAATCTGCTCGGGGATGGTGAAGCCAATGGTGGAGCGTTGGCGACCCACTCAAGACCCTCACCTCATGTATATGATGGATGTGGTGCGAGAGTATCGTGGAGGTAGATTTGGCTTCTTCTCTGGTCATGCCTGCAACACCATGTGCATGGCAGTCTTTCTTTCTTGCCTTTTCCGCAGTCCTAAGGTTACAGTCACGCTCATCTTCTGGTCGCTGACCACAACCTTCACCCGCCTCTATCTTGGTGTGCATTATTTGGGCGACGTGACAGTTGGATTTGTGGTAGGAATAATGCTCGGTCTCTTGTTCTATTTTATTATGGAACGCTTTGTGCATCCACACATTGGTCAAAAAGATTATATATCCGAGCAGTTCACCTCTTCAGGATACTTGAAAAGTGATATGGACACGTTTATGACACTGATTTTCTTCAATTATATCTGTGTCATCATTTTCGCAATGTGTTTAGGAATAGGGTAGGATGAACTATACACATCCTAATGGCTGATTGAGGTCGATGAAAAGATGATGCTTTTAGCCTTAACTTCCTGTAAAAGATAAATAGGATAACTTGTTGAGAAGAACAAGTTATCCTATTTCTAATTGGGAGGTGCGTACCCGATTCGAACGGGTGTACACGGTTTTGCAGACCGTTGACTAAGCCTCTCATCCAACGCACCAGATGTTGTTTGCGATTGCGAGTGCAAAGGTAGTTCATTTTTTTGACATCACAAAACAAACGGAACTTTTTTTCAAAATATTTTGGAAAAGCATGGATTAAAAGCCTTTTTTAAGCCTTGTTTCACCTTTCCGACCAACTTTTGAGGTGTGTTTTTTGTTAATCCACAGTTTTTCTCTACTTTTGCAAAACAATATGGATTTCCTGACAGAACAAGTAAAAAATACCATCAAGGCTCAGGATTTGCTGAAAGAAGGAGCAAGGGTGGTGGTGGGTCTGAGCGGAGGCCCCGATTCGGTGTGCCTTGCCCTTGTGCTACATGAATTAGGCTATGAGGTGATTGGTGCGCATTGCAACTTTCATCTGCGAGGAGAGGAGAGCCTGCGTGATGAACAATTCGTGATAGGTCTTTGTGAAGAAAACGGATGGAAACTGTACCAAACAGACTTTGACACGCAAGAGGTGGCGCAGCGAGAGAAAGTGAGCATTGAGATGGCGGCACGCTCACTTCGTTACGGCTGGTTTGAGCAGATAAGAAAGGAGGCAGAAGCCGAAGCAGTTGCGGTGGGGCATCATTTGGATGACAACACTGAGACCATGCTGTTGAACATGGCACGTGGAACTGGCATCAGAGGGCTTTGCGGCATGCAGGCCAAACGTGGAAGGGTGATTCGTCCTTTGCTGAATGTAACCAGTCAACACATTCTCTCTTATCTTCAAGAGCGCACCCAATCCTATGTGACAGACCATACAAATCTTGAGGATATTTATGCCCGAAATATAGTCAGGCTGGATGTGATGCCTCTCTTGAAGCGCATCAATGAAGGAGTATCGCAAAATATCTCCTCGACCATGGAGAATCTCAATGAGGTGAGGAGGGTTTATGAGCACGCCATCAGCGAAGCCATAGCACAATGCAGTCTCATAAATGAATTGGGGGAGTTGGTCATTCAGCTCAATGTGCTTCACAAACAGGTCTCTCCCATTTCTGTCCTGCACGCATTGCTTGCCCCTATGGGATTCAACAGGCCACAGATGAAGGAAATGTTGAAAGCAAAGAATCAGTCAGGAAGGATTTTTGTGGCAAAGGATAGAAGGGTGCTGATTGACCGGGAACGTCTCATTGTAGAGGCGGAGTCATACGGAATACCTCTTGTTCATCAGTTGCTGATGGACAGGAAAGATGTGCGTATCGAGAAAGATGCCAGATATGCTTATTTCGATGCAGACAAACTGCATGGTCCACTCAAAATGCGTCTCTGCAAGGAGGGCGACAGTTTTGCGCCTTTCGGTATGGGAGGCAAACGGAAACTATTAAGTGATTACTTGACTGATCAGAAGGTGAGCCTTTTTGCCAAGCAACATCAGTGGCTTCTCATGGATGGAGAAGAGATAGCATGGGTGGTTGGCATGAGAAGTTCTGATATATACCGTGTGGACAAGGAAACGAAGCGTATCTTGGTATGTTTCCTGTCTGCGGAGAACGATGCTTGCCTAACTGGTCAAGATACTTTATCTTATTAAGACACAATGATTTGTGGATTCCTCATGACTTCATGCTGATGAGGGAAAAAACGCACGCATGGTGCGTTGGCCATCGAACAATTGTTCATCGCTCATCGTACCATTGTTCATGGGTACTTGCACCATTGTTCGTTAGCCGTTGCACCATTGTTCGTTGGAGCATGAGGAAGAGTGGGGCGATGGGTGATAGGAAATAAAAAAGCCTGAGGTGATTGAACCTCAGGCGTAATGTAGTGGAGCTGGAGGGGATTGAACCCTCGTCCAAACAAGGAAGCCATACGCTTTCTACATGCTTATTCTTGCCTTCGATTTTCGTGATGCAGCAAGACCAAGACCACCAACTGCATCCTTATTCTCTAAAATTTCATCAATAGACCGAGACACCTATTGACTATTCCCGATTTTATAGCACCGCTGATCAGACCGCTTCAGGACGATAGCTTTCTGGGCGATGTCTCGTTCCCTCGCCTTGCAAGGGAATAAGGCCAACCTACTATACTTCGGTTAGGCAGCGAGAGCGTAAGAATTTTCGCCAATTAAATTGTTGATGTCTGAGATTAAAGAGAGGGGCAACAACTCTCTGCATGCTTACGTACCACCTCATCTTGCTGTCAAATCCAGTCAGCCCCTTAGATGGTTTGTATGTCTCCATTCACCAATGGGGTTGCAAAGGTACAATCTTTTCTTCTCTATTCCAAACTTTATCTCCCTTTTTTTGAGGTGAAGCCTCTTATTGGGAACTATTGTGGCATGCTGACAGCCTTTCCCGTTCATGAATGATCACCCATTGCGAATGATTTGAACATCCGTTGTTTCTGTGTGCGCCATTTCTCGCATTGTTTTCCCACATCTCTTCATCTCGGCACACACCTTCTTCATCTCATCTGGTGGCAGTGGGTGGTCTTTCATTCCCCAATATAGAGTTCCCGAAGCATTCATTGCTCAAAAAATTCTCCTGCAATCTCTATGGTTGGACTGTTCTGCATCAGCATGACAATCAATGAGACCTTCTTCGTTTCCGTTAGAAAGTAGATTTAGATGGTTCATCAATGCAAATCCCTTGCCTTTTCAGGGCATGACTTGTTGGTTCTCTTTTTCGTGCAAGTCTTCGTCCAGATTTCCTTCCCAAAGATAGTAGTTCGTCTCTTTTGCCATCACACCAGAGAGGAAGAGGAGGGAGAGTATGTTGGGAATGGCCATGAGTGCGTTCATGATGTCTGCCAAATTCCAAACCACTGCCAGACTCATGGTTGAGCCTGCAAACACAAAGAGAATAAACACGATGCGGTAGAAGATGATGCTTCGTATGCCAAAGAGAAACTCCATGGCTTTCTCTCCATAGTAGCTCCATCCCAAAATGGTGGAGAAGGCGAAGGTGAGGATGCCGAAAGTGAGGATGGGTTTGCCCACAAACGGAATCATGCCAAAGGCTTTCTCTGTGAGCATGCCTCCATCTTCTCTGCTGATTTCAGGATATGCGATGATGCTTGACACAATCACCATGCCTGTGATGGCGCAAATGATCACTGTGTCCCAAAAGGTGCCTGTGGAAGAAACCAATGCTTGACGGACGGGGTTCTTTGTCTGTGCGGCTGCAGCCACAATGGGAGCTGAGCCCAAGCCAGACTCGTTGGAGAAGAGGCCACGTGCAATGCCATATCTGGCAGCCATCATCACTACGGTTCCTGTCGTGCCACCTCCAACGGCTTTCATAGAGAAGGCCTCGTTGAAGATGAGGGAGAGAGCCTCCTTCAGGTAGGCATGGTTGGCACACAGAATATATATACATCCCAGCACATAGAACAAAGCCATGAATGGTACAAGAGTTGTGCACCATTTGGCAATGTTCTTGACTCCTCCTATCACCACGAAACCCACCAGCGTGGAGAGGATAAATCCCACGATGATCTTTGTGTGGAGCGGATCTAAGAAACTATTGCATTGTATGGAGAGATTCTCGCTGATGGCATTGGCTTGTACGGTGTTTCCTATTCCAAATGCGGCAACAGCGGCAAATGCACAAAAGAGAATGCCCAGCCACTTCATGTTTAAGCCGTTCTTGAGTGCAAACATGGGACCGCCCAGCATGCGTCCATCTTGGGTCTTCTCACGGTATTTGATGGCCAACAGACCTTCTCCATATTTGGTGGCAATACCAAACACACCTGTAAGCCAGCACCATAGCACGGCACCCGGACCTCCAAGGCTGACTGCTGTGGCCACGCCGATGATGTTGCCTGTTCCGATTGTGGCAGCCAGAGAGGTTGCCAAAGCCCCGAACTGACTTACATCTCCTTTGGCGTTCTTGTCTTTCTGCACCGAGAGTTTGATGGCAGTGAAAATCTTTCTCTGTGGAAATTTTAATCGAATGGTTAGATAGATGTGAGTGCCCAACAACAGGATAATCATGGGCCAGCCCCATAGGATGCCGCTGATTTCTTCCGTGATATGAAGTAGTTCGTCCATACAATAATATAATAAAAAGACAGCAGCCACCAATAAAGATGATGGCTGCTGTGTATAGAAAAGTGGTAAATGCGTATTTTACGTATCAATAAGCTCTGTACAGAAGCCAAGCGTCTGGATAAGTGCCACGAAGTTGGTCGCGAGATGCAACGGCAGAAGCACGGTCGTCGAATGAGGATGCAATCACACGATACATGCCTGTCTCTGGGTTCTGTGCCACTTGAGCAGAATAACCTTTGCTCACAAGTGTGTTGCGCAGGTTGTTGGCATTGTCCACCTTGCTGAATGAACCACACACCACGTTGAAGGCTTTCAGAGTGCCACCATTCATCACGGTGAGTCGCTCCTGACGGTCGTTCTCTGTGTTGGCAGCAACAGTGGTTACAGGAGTTGTCACAACAGGAGTGACAGTTACAGGCGCAGTCTCTACCTGATCGGCTGTGTTTGTTCTTGCCATTTCTTGGGCCTTTGCTTTCTCGTAAGCTTTCTTGTAGCTGCTTTCAGATGATTTGCATGAAACGAAGGAAAGGGTAGCGAGAATCGCCAAACCCATCAAGATGTTCTTCTTCATAATTTTTTCTTTTTATAATTAGAATTTGAATGTTTTGTGTCTAAAGATTGAATGAATTTTGACAAAGTTAGGTCTTATTTGGCAGATTGCAAAAGAGTTGAGTGCGAAAAAACGTTAAACATCCGAAAAAGTGTTGGTTTTTAGGTGAAATGTCATATCTTTGCCACAAAAACATAGAGAAAGAAAACGGAATATTAACATTTAAAGAAAGGTTTGATTATGTCTAAAGGTGATGGATTTGCATTGGTAGCAGCCTTTTTGGGTGGTGCAATTGCAGGAGCGGCAATAGGTCTTCTTTTTGCTCCAGAAAAAGGTGAGGACCAGCGTGCTAAGATTAAGGAAGCTCTTGAAAAGCGAGGAATCAAACTCGACAAGGATTCTTTTGACAAATTAATTGACGAAATCAAGAACATTGGCAAGAAGAAGGAAGTGGCTCCGGTTGAGGACTTCGATGCTGAATAGTTGAGATTGTACACACCTTGTAAAAGTATAATGCAATGGGAGGAAACGTGAATAGAGTGGGCGAAGATATTCGTCGGTTGGCTTATCGTGTGGAGCGCTACTTGCGTCTTGAGGCGACGGAAAGATTGACGCTGGTGACTTCCTATGTCATCTTGGCGGCTATCACGTTGGCTTTGGCCACAAGTGCCATCTTCTTTTTGAGCACAGGCTTGGTGAAGACAATTGCAGTGGTGACAGGAAATGAAACCCTGAGCTACTATATTGTGGGTGCTTTCTTGCTGCTGCTCATTGTTGTGGCTTTCCTATTGAAAAAGCCTCTCGTGGAGAATCCTCTGGTGAGAATGTATAGCGAGCAATTGCTCAACACACCTTCTCTCACCGAGCAGGTCATGCCACGAGGTTCCAAGGAGGAACAGATTCGCAAGTTGGCAGAATCATTGGTGCAGGAGTTGGATGACTATGATGAGGAAGGAGGTGAGGAATGACCAAACGTAATTTTGCAAGTCTTGATGATGTTCGTATCGAGAAGGATAAGTCAAGACGACAAATCAGTCAAGAAGTGGCTACTTTGAAGGAAGATGTTGCCGACGGCATCATTGCTCCCGAGACCTTCTTCATGCGCTCTTCCAACAGATTCATGAATTATGTTGGTTATGCCATGTCTGCCTATAAGGCATTAAAGAAAGCCCAAGGATTGATGGGTTCTTTCTTCAAAAAACGCTGAGATTAGACAAAATGCTTACAAATGCGTCCGTAATTCACTTTATGGACGCATTTTCTTTGTAAACCCATCAAAAAACGTTACCTTTGCTCTCGAATTACAAACACTTTAGAAAGAGAAATGAATCAGCAGTATTCGTCAGCATTGCTTGAGCGTGCCGTAGATGAGTTTTCAAAACTGCCAGGTGTGGGACGTAAGACGGCGATGCGATTGGTGCTGCACATGTTGCGCCTCGATGTTGGCAAGATTGATGCCTTTACCGATGCGGTATCGACCTTGTGCCATCAAGTGCACTACTGCCAAGTGTGTCACAACATCAGCGATGATGATGTCTGTCAGATCTGTTCCAGTTCCTCTCGCGATGCCTCCACAATCTGTGTGGTGGAAAACGTGCAGGATGTAATGGCCATTGAGCAGACCCAGCAGTACCGTGGACTTTACCATGTGTTGGGCGGAGTCATCTCTCCTATGGACGGTGTAGGTCCAAGCCAGTTGGAGATAGATAGCTTGCTCGATCGTTTGGAACGAGGTGGAGTAGGAGAGGTGATACTCGCCCTTAGTTCCACAATGGAAGGTGACGCTACCAATTTCTATATCTTTCGAAAGTTGTCTAAATATCCTGATGTGAAGCTGACAGTTTTGGCAAGAGGCATGAGCATCAACGATGAATTGCAATATACAGATGAGGTCACGCTGGGTCGCTCCTTGATTAATCGCGTTCCTTTTACTGGTAAATAATTTGAATGATGACAAAATATATACAAAAGCTTTTCAATGCTTTAAGAATTGAGTTGTTGATGGTGTGGCTGCTCTGGGTGATAGTAATCGTTTTGGGCGAGGTGGATGTGATTCCAAATGGAATCATTGCGCCAAAGTCAAACGAAGAGTTTGTGCTTACAACGACAGCAATCGTGCTTACGGTGGTGGGCATTCCATTGGCGATTCGTTTGTTCACACTCAATACGACTAAAGGTCTGAGACGTATGGACAACGATGAGGCACTTAATTCTTATCACATCTGGAGCTTGGTGAGAATGGGCATTCTTTGTCTCGTAGCCCTGTTCTGCACGACTGTCTATTATCTCACGATGAATGTGAGTGGGGCGGTTTTGGCATTGGTGGCAATGGTGGTCACGCTTTATTGCTGGCCTTCAAAAGAAAAAATTGCTGCATATCTTGAGTCGGTTCAACAATGAGTAGATGATAACGAGTAGATGAAACTGTCCATAGTCATAGTCAATTACAATGTGCGCTATTATCTGGAGCAATGCTTGCTCTCAGTGGAGAGGGCGCTCGCAGGTGTTTGTGGCGAGGTGTTTGTGGTCGATAATAATAGTTCGGACGATTCTCTCGTTTATCTCAAGGAGAAGTTTCCTTGGGTGCGTTACATTGAGAATGACCGCAATGTGGGGTTCTCTTGTGCCAACAATCAGGCCATCCGCAACTCTCGTGGAGAATATGTGCTGTTGCTCAATCCCGACACTTTCGTGGGTGAACGTGCTTTGAGAGAATGTATTGACTTTATGGACAAGAATCCACAGGCAGGAATGTGTGGTGTGAGTATGTTGAAGGCAGATGGGTCTTTTGCTCCCGAATCTCGTCGAGGCGTTCCCACTCCTTTTGTGGCATTCAGCAAGATGATGGGTCTTTGTTCCCTCTTTCCCAAGAGCCGTCTCTTTGGTCGCTACTATATGCAGTACCTCAACAGACAATCCATTAATCCTATAGAGATTGTGAGTGGAGCATTCATGTTCATCCGTAAGTCAGCACTTGATCATGTGGGGTTGCTTGATGAGACCTTCTTCATGTATGGAGAGGATATTGATTTGAGTTATCGTGTGCTGAAAGCTGGCTATCAGAACTATTTCATTCCTACCCAGATTCTGCACTACAAGGGCGAAAGCACCAAGAAGAACTCTCTCAAGTATGTCAATGCCTTCCACAAGGCGATGGTGATCTTCTTTAAGAAGCACTTCACACAATATAGCATCCTCTACACCACTTTCATCACGCTCACTGTGATGCTGAAAGGTGTGATGACTTATCTCTCTCAGAAGGTGTGCGCCATGTCGGCCAGGAAGCCAAAGATGGAAAAACAGAAATTCCTCATTGTGAGCGATGGCATGAATTTAGATGAGATGAAAAATATTGCAGAGAAACATCAATTCACTTACGATGTGTTCCACTCACGTTTGGGGGACATGCCGAGCACCGATGTGCTGTATCGTGACTACGATTATATCGTCTTTGACACAAGTCGTTATCCGTTCAGCTCCATCCTTGAGTTTTTCCGACACGACGAGCCTTATCGCCGTCGTCCTTTAATTGCCACATACATTCCGTCGAGCAAGTCAATACTAACGTTCCACGGACCTCTTAATTAATATTCTGGGAGCACTGCTGTAGCCCCCATTCAAAACAATAAGATATTAAAAACTTTACAAAGAAATAAACTACAAATTAGATATGTTACGAATAGCAGTTCAATCAAAAGGTCGTCTTTTCGAAGACACCATGGATCTTCTCAAGGAGACCGGCATCAAAGTTAGTTCAAGCAAGCGCACCTTGCTCGTAGAGGCATCTAATTTCCCGCTTGAAGTTCTTTTTCTCCGTGATGACGATATTCCACAGACTGTGGCAGACGGTGTGGCAGATGTGGGTATTGTAGGTGAAAACGAGTTTGTGGAGCGCAATGAGAATGCTGTCATCGTCAAGCGTCTTGGCTTCAGCAAGTGCCGTATATCATTGGCTATTCCTAAGTCTGTGGATTATCCTGGAGTGGAGTGGTTCAATGGAAAGAAGATAGCCACCTCCTATCCTGTCATCCTCAAGAAGTTTATGAATGAACATGGTGTGAAGACCAACATTCATGTCATTCAGGGTTCGGTCGAGATTGCTCCAGGCATTGGTTTGGCTGATGGTATCTTTGACATTGTGAGTTCGGGTTCTACCCTTGTGAGCAACAATCTCAAGGAGGTGGAGGTCGTGATGAAGAGTGAGGCTCTCCTCATTGGTTGCAAGAATCTCGATGCAGAGAAGAAAGCCATTCTCGATGATCTTCTCTTCCGCATCAATTCAGTTCTCATTGCTGAGGATAAGAAGTATGTGCGCATGAATGCTCCTAAGGCTCGCTTGGCTGAGATCATCAAGGTTCTTCCTGGTTTGAAGAGCCCTACAGTCATTCCTCTTGCCGACGATGAGTGGTGCTCTGTTCACGCTGTGCTTGACGAGAAGCACTTCTGGGAGATTGTGGGTCAGCTCAAGGCTCTTGGTGCAGAAGGTATTTTGGTCACTCCTATTGAGAAGATGATTTTCTAATAGGAGAAACCATCAAACGAATGTATGAGGAGGTTCTTTCTCTCCTCTGGACTCTCTTTTACCCATCAAAAACAAAACGAAGAAAGTACAATGAATATCATCAAATATCCAAGTCGAGAGGAATGGTTCTCACTTCTTGAGCGTCCACATCGTGATGCTTCCGAACTGCGTGATACTGTCAAAACGGTGCTTGATCAGGTTCGGCAAGAAGGGGATGCGGCTGTTAGGGCATTTGAACTGAAGTTCGATAAGGTTCAACTCGATTCTTTAGCCGTTTCCGAATCTGAAATGGCTGAAGCAGAACAGCTTGTGTCTGCTGAACTCAAAGATGCCATAGCCCTTGCGCATGCTAATGTGGAAAGATTCCATGCTTCTCAGAAGTTTGAGAGCCAAAAGGTGGAGACTGCTCCGGGTGTTGTATGCTGGCAGAAATCTGTGCCTATCGAGAAAGTGGGACTTTATATCCCTGGTGGTACAGCACCTCTTTTTTCTACCGTACTGATGTTGGCTACTCCTGCCAAGATTGCAGGATGTAAAGATATTGTGCTCTGTACCCCTCCCAATCGTGAGGGAAAAGTTCATCCAGCCATTCTTGTGGCTGCCAAGATTGCAGGTGTCAATCGCATCTTCAAGGCAGGAGGTGTTCAGGCTATTGGTGCTATGGCTTATGGAACGGAATCTGTGCCTCGGGTCAGCAAAATCTTCGGTCCAGGCAATCAATTTGTGATGGCTGCGAAACAGCAAGTGAGTCTTAGCGAGGTGGCCATTGATATGCCCGCAGGCCCATCAGAGGTGGCTGTGGTGGCTGACGAAACAGCAAATCCAGTGTTTGTGGCTGCTGACCTCCTCTCTCAAGCAGAGCATGGCATGGACTCTCAGGTCATTCTCATCACCACTTCAGAGCAGATGGCTCAGAAGGTCAGTGATGAGGTGGATCGTCAGTTGGCTCTTCTTCCTCGTCGGGATATTGCAGAGAAATCTCTTCAGTATTCCAAACTCATCATTGTCAAGAATGTGGACGAGGCAGTGGAAATGACCAATGAATATGCTCCCGAACATCTCATTTTGGCAGTCCATGATTACATGTCATTTGCAGAGAGAGTGATCAATGCAGGAAGTGTGTTTCTTGGCAACTACTCATGCGAATCAGCGGGCGATTATGCCTCAGGCACTAACCACACCCTTCCCACCTCAGGCTATGCCAAGGCTTATAGCGGTGTGAATCTCGATTCCTTCTGCCGAAAGATCACCTTTCAGGAACTCTCTGCAGAAGGTGTCCGTTCCATAGGTCATGCAGTAGAACTGATGGCTGCTGCTGAAAACTTGGATGCTCACAAAAATGCAATGACTGTAAGAATCAAATCCTTATGAAACCACTTCAAGAATTAGTACGTCCCAATATCTGGGCTCTCACACCCTATAGTTGCGCTCGCGATGAATTTAAGGGAATGAAGGCTGATGTCTTTATTGATGCCAACGAAAACCCTTACAATAACACAGTGAATCGCTATCCAGATCCTCTTCAAGAAAAACTCAAACAGGCAATCTCACCCATGAAACAGGTACCTGTTGAGAATATCTTTTTAGGCAACGGTAGTGATGAGGCTATTGACCTTCCATTCCGTATCTTCTGCCGTCCAGGCAAAGATAATGTAGTGGCGATAGACCCTACATATGGCATGTATGAGGTTTGTGCCGACATCAACGACGTTGAGTACCGCAAAGTATCACTCAGTGAGACCTATGATCTCAATCCAGATGAAATTCTCGCTGCTTGCAACAGCAACACCAAGATCATCTTTATCTGTTCTCCCAACAATCCTACGGGAAACGCATTCCAGCGTGAGAAAATAGAAAAGATCATCTCATCCTTTCAGGGCATTGTGATTGTAGATGAAGCCTATAGTGACTTCTCCGATCAACGTCCTTTCCGATTCGACATCCTCAAGTATCCGAATCTTATTGTGCTTGCCACCTTTTCCAAGGCATGGGCAGCGGCAGGTATCCGTTTAGGTATGGCCTTTGCCAGCACGGAACTTATCGGACTCTTCAATCGGGTCAAGTATCCTTACAATGTCAATGTGCTCACCCAGCAAAAGGCTCTTGAGATCCTTGGCAATGCCACACTTCTTCAGCGCAACATCATTCAGATTCTCGAAGAACGTGAGGCACTCATGAAGTCACTGTCTCTCCTGCCTATCTGCAACAAGGTTTATCCAACCGATGCAAACTTTGTCTTGGTGCAGGTCACAGATGCAGATGCCATCTATCAATATCTTGTTCATAAAGGTATTATTGTACGCAACCGCAACCGAGTGCACCTCTGTGGCAACTGTCTCCGCATCACAGTAGGTACGAAGGATGAGAACACCAAGCTGCTCTCAGCCCTCCGACAGTACACGAAGTAATTTTGATTCATCATCTTATATTTATATAGAATGAAAAGGGCACTATTCATTGATCGTGATGGAACTATTCTTGTAGAACCAGACGACGAGCAGATTGATTCCTTTGAGAAGTTTCAGTTTGTAGCAGGTGTGATTCGTAACCTCAACTTCATCCGCACCAAACTTGATTTCGAGTTTGTCATGGTGAGCAATCAAGACGGACTTGGCACAGAGTCTTATCCAGAAACGGATTTCTGGCCTACTCATCACCTGATGCTCAACACACTGAAGGGAGAGGGAATCACTTTTGATGACATTCTCATTGATCGTTCTTTTCCTGAAGACCATCTGCCCACTCGCAAGCCAGGCACTGGCATGTTGGGAAAGTATATGACAGGAGAATATGATCTTGCCAACAGTTATGTGATAGGCGATCGTGATACCGACAAGCAGCTGGCTCTCAATTTGGGTTGCAAATCCCTGATTCTTGGCGACCATGTTCAGTCGTGGGATGAGATTGCTGAAATCCTCTTTGCTGGCGAACGTACAGCATCTGTGCGTCGTACCACAAAGGAGACAGACATAGACATATCGCTCAATCTTGATGGTACTGGTCTGTGTGACATCGACACAGGTCTGGGCTTCTTCGACCACATGTTGGAGCAGATTGGCAAGCATGGCTCTATCGATCTCCGCATTCATGTGAAGGGCGATCTCAATGTGGATGAACACCACACCATAGAGGACACTGGTATTGCCCTTGGTGAATGTTTTGCCAAAGCTTTAGGTGACAAGCGAGGTATAGAACGTTATGGCTATACCTTGCCCATGGATGATTGTCTCTGTCAGGTGGCACTCGACTTTGGAGGTCGTGCATGGCTGGTGTGGGATGCAGAATTCCATCGTGAGAGAGTAGGGGATATGCCAACAGAAATGTTCCTGCATTTCTTCAAGTCTTTCAGCGATGCTGCACGTATGAACCTCAACATCAAAGCCGAGGGCGACAATGAGCACCATAAGATAGAAGGTATATTCAAGGCACTTGCTCGTAGCATCAAGATGGCCGTCAAGCGTGATATATACAAGTTTCAGTTGCCAAGTTCCAAGGGTGTGCTCTAAACGGTCTTAGAGAGGTTTACAGGTGAGAAAACAAAACAGGGTGAGGTCTTCATCCTGTTTTATTTTTTCTTTAATGTGATGAGGACTCATTCGTCATGTGCGCCGATTGCCGTCATAATATGCGACCAGCCCTCATCGTATATATGCTGTTCTGCAGAGATAGTGAAAGGTTGTGAAGCCTCATTCCTTGGCTTTCAGAAGATAACTATATAAGAGAAAAAGGCCTGAGCGTTAGCCCAAGCCTTTGTTATAAAATGTATCAGAAATCATCACGACCTCTGATACACGAATGCTATGAAAAAACGAATGTCTAAATGATGAGCGGAAAACGAGACTCGAACTCGCGACCCCAACCTTGGCAAGGTTGTGCTCTACCAACTGAGCTATTTCCGCATGGGTGATTCTTATTTTCACAAACAGGAATCACGATAAAAATCCCTTAATTTATTATGAACCGTTATTTTATGAACCATTATTAGAGCGGAAAACGAGACTCGAACTCGCGACCCCAACCTTGGCAAGGTTGTGCTCTACCAACTGAGCTATTTCCGCAAAGAATCGCTATGTCAAATATTCGGAATCTCTCACCAGAGACCTTCGTGTATGAACTGTTGTTCCTTTGTGAGTGAAGAGGAGGAGACTCGAACTCCCACGGGCTGAGCCCACTACCCCCTCAAAGTAGCGCGTCTACCATTCCGCCACCTCTCCATTCTCTTTTATGTGCTCACGACAAGAATCGAACTTGCACGTCTCTCGACACTCGCACCTGAAACGAGCGCGTCTACCATTCCGCCACGTGAGCATCGGGTTTTGTTCAGAAGAGCGGAAAACGAGACTCGAACTCGCGACCCCAACCTTGGCAAGGTTGTGCTCTACCAACTGAGCTATTTCCGCATTTCTTTTTTCGCGTTCCAGGTTTTATCACCAACCGTCGTTAGTGTCAGTTTTTATCCCCTCGATTGCGAGTGCAAAGGTAGTACTTTTTCTTGAAATGACAAAACATTTCCGTGAAATTTTTTGTCTTTGTGCCATTTTTCTTTTTCATCCTTGTCTCTACATTATTTATATAATAAATAGAGCCCTTTTTCTCTCAAAAGCGAGGATGAATGGGATGTTGTGCAACTCTGTTCTGTTGATCCATTGGTTGGATTATATTTGCAGAGTTGAGTGAATTGTTAGTTGTGTTTCTGCAATTCTTCTTGGTGTCTCATCTGATTCTGTCCAGCGATCGTACCAAAGCCTCGTCCTTTCTGATGCCTTGGATGGCCAAACAATTGAGAATGATGCTCAGCACGGGGAACACGCTTACAATCTTCAGGTGGAAGGTGGGTGTGATGGCATTGCTGCCTATAAGCTCGTTCAAGTTCATCTGGTAGTAGTAGGCAAACAAGGCATAAGTTGCCACATAGCCCACCAGGAGGATAGTGCTGATGATGGTGAGTCTCAACTGGCGCATTCTCTTTCTGAAAAGCATGATGCTCAGCACAGAAAGAAAAATCACCAAGATGCTGAGAATACCCAGACACCAAGGTCCGCTTGTGGCATCCAAAGCCTGAAAGTCTCCCTGCGCTCCAAAAGTGAAGGCGCTGAAGTGTGCCACCACCGTCTCTGCCACGGTCCATTCTCCAATGTTTGCAAGGAGTCCTGCAAACGAGAGAATGGCCACCAGTGCCAGATATAGGGTCTGAATTCTCTGAATCATAAATATTAGATGTTCCTGTCTGTTTCCTTAGAAGGGTTGCGATAGAAGATCTTGTCCTCTACAAACTCTTGAGTTGCGATAAGAGTTGGCTTTGGCAAACGCTCGTAATAACGAGAAATCTGAATCTGCTCTTCGTTCTCAAACATCTCTTCCAGTGTGTCAGAATGATTTCCAAACTCCACCAACTTCTTGCTGAGTTCTTCCTTCATCTCAGAATTGATCTGGTTAGAACGCTTTGCGATGATGGCAACACTCTCATAGATGTTGCTTGTGTCGCGGCATAAGTCCATCAAGTTTCGAGTTACTGTTGTGGTTGGTGCATTTGTTTTCTTGAAATCCATAATTGTGATATTTTATTTTTTTTTAATTTGAATTCTATATTGTTACTTTGTCTGGAACAGTATCTCTGCCCATTAGTTCATGGCTTTTTCACCATCTTCTGCCTTGACTTTCGAGAGGCAACGCTTGTATATTTGGTCCGCTTCCTTCATGTGGTCGCTCTGGGGAAATTCATTCTTGAAGCCGAAATACTCATCAATGGTTTGACGATAACGCTCCTCGCTCTTCTCTGCCACGCTCTTCTGTGCCAACTCATAACGGCACTTGAGAATCATGAGGTAGAGATCCTCACGTCTGCGAGTATAGGGGAATTGCTTCAACACGTTCTCTATGGTGATGATGCAAGCCTCGTAATTGTTGCCACCCATCCGGCAGTTACCGGTGTATGAACCTAAGTTGAAGTAGAGTTTGGCACTGTCGTATTCCTTTTGCACAAGGCGGTCCTGCAGTTCATAAATCATGTCGTTCACCTCATCAGCCAAATCGGAGTAGGGGTGGAACTGCAAGAAATCTTGCAACAGGCTCAAGGCATTGTAGGTTGGAGACTGGTCCAGACGTGGGTCTGGGCTCTCCAGATAGGAAGCCTTGCCGTCATAGAAACGGGCCAACTCCACATATGCGCCCTTTGGATAAGATTTGACGTATCGGTCAAGATACATGCAGGCAGTCTCATAGTCACGCAGGTTGTAGTGGCACATGCCCAGCATAAACAGCGACTCCTCTCCACGGTCTGTTCCTTTCAAAACCATGATGAGCTCTTCTAACAGTTGATAGGCTCTTGCGTATTGTCCCGCAGTATAGTATTCCTTGGCGGCTTCATATTTGTAGCCATAATCAGTTGATTTCAGCACATTGTTGTAACTATTGCAAGAACTCAACACAACCACTGAAATCACTATAATGGATAGAACTTTCTTCATGCTTAAAATTTGTTTCGCTCGCAAAGGTACGCTTTTTTGTTGAAGTGCGGGCAGAAAGGGATGATTATTTCACTTTTCTTTAGAAAAAACTGCTCTTGAGGAAGGGTTTTTAAGATATAAATTGTAATTTTGTAGCACAAAGACAACACACATGGATTTTCAGCTCACATCGAAGTTTCAACCCACAGGCGATCAGCCTCATGCCATAGAGCAGCTCACCGAGGGTGTTCGTGAAGGCGTTCCAGCCCAAGTGCTCCTCGGAGTGACAGGCTCCGGAAAGACCTTCACCATGGCCAATGTCATTCAGAATGTTGGCAAACCCACACTCATCTTTTCCCACAACAAGACCCTGGCTCATCAGCTCTACTCCGAGATGAAAGCCTTCTTCCCCCATAATGCTGTGGAGTATTATGTCAGTTACTATGACTACTACCAGCCCGAGGCATACATACCCTCCACGGGCACTTATATAGAAAAGGATTTGGCAATCAATGAAGAACTTGACCGCAGTCGTTTGGCAGCCACATCATCCCTGCTCTCTGGACGAAAGGATGTGATCATAGTGTCGTCCGTCTCATGTATTTATGGCATGGGTGCTCCTACCAGTTATGCTGAAAACATCCTGTCTTTAGAGGTGGGGCAAATGATTCCTCAAGAAGTGATGAGACGCAAGTTGGTAGATATGTATTATCTCAACAACGACATTGCCACGGCAGAAGAACTGGAGCGAGGACAATTCAGAGTGAAGGGAGAGACAATAGACATATATCTTGCTTATGATGAAAAAGTTGTGAGGATTTGTTATTTTGATGATGAAATAGACTCCATACAAGAGTTGGATGTGCAGACACTCTATCCCATCACCACCTATGAGGAGTATAAAATATACCCAGCCAATCTCTTCATGACCACAAAGGAGCAGACCGAGAAGGCAATCCATGATATAGAAGATGACCTTGCGGCTCGCATTGCCTACTATGAGGAGAGAGGAGACAAGGAAAAGGCCGCTCAGATAGAACTCCGAGTGACCAACGACCTTGAGTGGATTCGCGAGACAGGCCACTGCTCGGGCATAGAGAATTATTCCCGATATTTTGATGGAAGAAAGGAAGGGGAAAGACCTTATTGCCTGCTGGATTTCTTTCCCGAAGACTATCTGCTCATTGTCGATGAGTCACACCAGTCCATCCCCCAGGTCAAGGCCATGTGGGGTGGAGACCGACGTCGCAAGGAGAACCTCGTGGACTATGCCTTCCGTCTGCCCGCGGCCCTCGACAATCGTCCCCTGCGCCTGGAGGAATTTGAAGCACTCACGCCACAAACCATTTACGTGTCTGCCACACCTGCCGAATATGAGCTGGAGCGTTCTGAGGGAGTGATTGTGGAGCAGCTCATTCGTCCCACAGGCTTGCTCGACCCTCCTATCGAGGTGCGCCCCAAACTCAACTTCATGGATGACCTCATCGAGGAGATCCACCAGCGCATAGAGGCTGGTGAACGCACGCTTGTCATCACCTCCACCAAGCGACAGGCAGAGGAGGTGGCGAACTTCTTCAACGACATTGACATCAAGGCCAACTACATCCATTCCGATGTGGACACCTTCGACCGTGTCAAGATCATCAACGACTTTCGTGCCGGAGTCTATGACGTGCTCATTGGCATCAACCTGCTTCGTGAGGGCATCGACATTCCCGAGGTGTCACTTGTTGCCATCCTCGATGCTGACTATCAGGGATTTCTCCGCGACCACCGCTCGCTTGTGCAGATCATCGGTCGTGCGGCCCGCAATGTGCATGGCCTTGCCATCATGTATGCGGAGACCATTACTTCCACCATGCAACAGACCATCGACGAGACCAACCGCCGTAGAAAGAAGCAGATGGAATACAACGAATTGCATGGCATCACGCCTACCCAGATTCAGAAGACACAGGCAGCCATCAATGCCCACAAACTCATCGACATCCAAGGCAATGCCTATATTGAGGAAAATGCATCACTTGCAGCCGAGTCCGAACTCGACACAGTATATAATGCCATGACAGCAGAAGAGATCCGTCGTGCCATCGACCGCAACCGCAAACTCATGAAGGAAGCAGCCAAGTCGCTCGAATTTCTCAAGGCAGAAGAATACAAGCAAGAGGTCGTTCGTCTTGAAGAACTGCTCAAGAGCCGCGAGTCTTGAGCAAGGGAGTGGTGGCAGAGTCATTCACTTTTCACTTCAGCGTTAGCCGCTCTCATGCTAAACTCACATCCGCAGTACAGTTGATTATAAAAGCCATACTCCTTCAGAAGCACGTTCCTTCGGTCCTGCAATCCACTCTTTCGCCAGTTCTGAGCCCAATACGTGGTCCCCTCCACCGCCTCCTGAGCATCCCGTCCCGCCCGGTCCACCTGCTCCAGGCTCTTCCAGCGTGAAGAGGCAAGGGTGGTGGTGAAGAAAGAAATGCCCAACCTCTTTGCCTCCAGCGCAGTTGCCATCATGCGCAAGCGGAAACATTGCTGACAGCGGCTTCCCCTTTCGGGCTCATTCTCCAGTCCTTTGATCTGTGCCAGCCAATTCTCGTGGTCATAGTCTCCATCTATCCAACCAACCCCCAGGCTCTCCGCATGTCGTTTGCTCTCCTCCTTGCGAATCTCATACTCCTTTTGGGGATAGATGTTAGGATTGAAATAGAAGATGGTGGGCTTGATGCCATGCTGAAGCATCCACTCCACGATAGCCGTGGAACAGGGCGCACAACATGCGTGCAACACCACTTCCGTGAGTCCCTCAGGGATGATGATCTCATTCTTTTTCTTCATTGGAGAAATGATTTTACGCTACAAAGTTACGGTTTTTTTCTGATTATTCCCTAACTTTGCGCTTGATTTAGCAAAGTGGATTTATGAGACTTTTCAATTTCATGAAGAATTGGACGCTGCCTATAGCGATGCTCTCTGGAGTGGCTGCCTACTATCTTTATGTGAACATTCACGCTCTCGACGGCACTCACAGGGCAGTCCACGTCCTCATCGGCTATTTACAGCCGTTCCTGCTCTTTTGCATGCTCTTCGTGAGTTTCTGCCGTGTAGGCATCCGCGAACTCAAGCCCCGCAGGTGGATGCTTCAGCCCCTTGCCATCCAGGCATTCAGCTACATCCTCATGGGACTGCTCCTCATCCTCATGCCTCAGTTGCCCGGTCGGGTCATCATGGAGAGTGCCATGATCTGCATGATTTGCCCCACGGCCACCGCAGCCGCAGTCGTCACCACCCAACTCCGTGGCAACTCCTCTGCCGTGGTCTCCTACACCTGTCTCATCAATCTTGTGGTCTCCCTCCTCGTGCCAGCCATGCTCTCATTCCTTCACGACCCCGGTGCTCCCCACATGGACTTTGAGACCTCCTTCCTCCTCGTGCTTGCCAAGGTCTTCCCGCTTCTCATCCTGCCCCTCGTGGCTGCATGGATGGTGCGCCATCTCTTTCCCAAGTTCCATGCCGCCATCCTCCAGCAGAAGAATCTCGCCTTCCATCTCTGGGCCATATCCCTTTCCCTTGCCATAGGTGTATCGGTCAGAGCCATTGTGCACACCAACGAGAGCGTGTGGCATCTCATAGGCATAGCCATCGCCTCCCTCGTCTGCTGCCTGTTGCAGTTCGGTGTGGGGCGGGTCATTGGTCGTCGTCATGGCGAGACCATTGCCGCCACCCAGAGCCTTGGACAGAAAAACACCGTCTTTGCCATCTGGATGGGCTACACCTTCATGAATCCCGTCACAGCCCTTGCAGGTGGCTTCTACTCCGTGTGGCACAACCTTGTCAATTCGTGGCAACTGTATCGGGAGCGCAAGAGAACATGAGTGGGGACGAATCCAGAAGACACATCAGTCGTCCCCGATTCTTCACGCCCCCTTTCAATCATGCTCTCTCCCCTCCATTTTAATGCCCAGCCATGTCTTTTCATGAAGTTTTTTTTATTTTTTTGTGATTTTATTTGCAAAAAAAAAAGATTCCTTATAATTGCAAAGTTTTTCTTACTGAAAAGACCTATATCTACAATCTTAAAGAACAACTGTATGAAAAGACTTCTATTAGCATTCATTCTAATGATTCCAATCTCTTGTGCCTATGCCCAGACGAAGGGCGGGAGATTCGTATGCGTGAAAGATGGCGCTTCCCTGTGCGGAGAGAACATGATTCCTTTCGCAAAAATGAAAGAAGCGGCAGGTTTGTATGGCAGCAGTGTCAAGTATCTGGGAAAAAAGAGGAGCGATTCCATCTATGTGGAAGTGTACTTCGGAGGACAGGACATTCTGAGATACCCTCTGTCTTCTTCGTCAGGCAAAACGAAAGAAGGTCAAAGGCCTGATGACAACTGGGTGGCAAGTGTCATGACAAATGAGCAATCAGACCCTCTAAGGATAGAATACATGGCATCCACACACTACGACCCTCTGCCTTATGGTCTTAAGAAAGACAGTGCAAAGGGCTGGATGAAGATGGCAGACCTTCGTCCTCGCTGCCCCAAGTGCAAGGGCTATCCCGTCAAGGAGAACATCGTTCGGACTAAAACGACGAAGTGCGAGCGTTGCGATGGACGTGGATATGTGGATGCTCCTTTTTAGCGTGGCAGGACAGACCGCAAGGAGAAACCTTTCAAGAGAAAAAAAACGCACATAAAGAGAGGGGGATTGCAACCATGCAATCTCCCTCTGTCGTTCATCCTTAGATGTCTGCTCCTTGTCTTCGACTAATTGTGCTCCATCTCATCATCATCGCTGGTTGAACCTGATGCCTTGAAGGAGGCTGTCAGGGTGAGGTTCTGGCTCACGATGATGCTGCGAGAAGCGTTGGTGTCGCCATCACTCCATTTGTCAAACACGTAACCTGCATTGGGTGTGGCCTTCACTGTGATGCGAGAAGCGTTGGTGTAAGTACCGCCACCTGTCACTGTACCCTGCGCTGTGTTGGCAGAGGTAACGGTCACGGTGTAATTCACCAGCGTGCTGCCACCTGCACCAGTGTCCTTGCGCACCACCTTCTTGTAGTACTTACCGCCATCCTCAGTCTCACCTGCGATGTCGTATGCACCATCAAACTCAAGGGTGACATTGTCCACCTCAGTCTTCAGCTTGGTGCATGGAAGGAAGCGAACATTCAGCTTATTGAGCTGGGCGATACCTGTCTTGGTCACATCCTGCTCACTGATGCCACGGCTGGAGAGTGAGAAGATGCCAAGGTTTGGGAACTCGACTGAGTGTCCGTTGAGGAGGAAGTTCTCGATACACTGTGAGAGCGCCACCATGGATGCGCTAAGATAGGCCTTAGGCACGATAGAGTTGGCTGCACAATAATTCACGATGTCGTCACTTTTCATGGTGGTGTAACGAACTGGGCGCAGAACGTACGCACTCTCTGTGCTACCGCTCTTGTCTTTGTTGAAGACATTCTGCTGCTGAGCTTTAACTACGATCTTTCCCATATTGCAAAAATATATTTTATGGGTTGGAATCCAGTACGTCCCAAAGGGCTGGGACCAGTGTTTATTGATAGATATTACAAATCAGGTGCCAAAGGCTTTTTGTGATAGACATGATGTCATTGATTGTCAGTATCTTGTGTTGGTTTTAATCGTTCTTGGAAAAATGGCGACTGAATTCCCTGCAAGGCAGAAAATTGACCTTGAAACGACTGACAGCTTGTCTGCCTGCCTCGTCAGCATTCTTGACAGTCTTGGCACGCAGCTGCAACTTGAAGAGGCCCAGGTAGGGCACTTCCACGATGTTGCCTCGGCCTATGTCATTCTTCAGCACCTGTTGAAGGGCTTCCAATACAGCCAGGGTGTGGACAACTGGAATGCCATACTGGTCACGCAGACGATCCAAGAACTCCTGTTTCTCAATGTGACAGCCATGGTCAACACTGGTGTAATATCTCAGTTCACGACTGCCATCTGTAGTCTGAACCATACGTTCCGTTACTTTAATCTTTGGTTTCATACTCGATATATTTAATGTGAATACTCTTGTTTACATGGTCTCCAGCATATAGTCAGGCATCTTGCTGATGTCGTCCTCTATGGATTTACCAAAACTCTCATGCTGTCGGCCATTGAAGTTGTCGCAACTGATCTGCAGACAGAGCTGGGAGTGGTTGCAACGCTTCTCCTCATAGTAGGCCAACAAAGCCTCGAAGGCTGTGACACAATTTGTCAAGCATCCATCCACCTCGTCCATCTGGGCACCCAACAGGATGTGGCATCTGGTTTGGGTAGGTGTGGCCTTGGTCTTGGTGAGGAAACAGAGACGTGCGTTCTTGAATCCTCTCACTTCGCCCACTCGCAGACACTTATATCTGAGAGCCGTGTCATATTCCATCTTGAGGGGATAAGTGCCATTGGGGACGGCTGTTTGTCCTACCACAGGTCTCTCGTCAGGAGCACGATAGGGTGGCTCCAATGTATAACAAATCAGTTCACCATTCTCGTTGGTCAATGTGCCCAGGGTGCAGTCACGATAGAATTGTGTGCGACGAAGGAACACGTTAGGTGTGCGATCATAATGTTTCATGCTAAAAACGATATTTATGAGTTACTACTAATTTTCTTCCAATGATTCTTCTCCACCATCTCAATCTGTCCTTCCTTCTTCCACTTGCTGATCATGACACGAAGAGCGCTATACTTAGTGGTAGGTCGAAGGTTGCAGATTTGCTCGAAGGTGAACTCATCACCCAGTTCTTCAAGTAGGTTCTTGTTCCTGGAATGATAGGTGCCGGCACTGTCCTTCACGTTCTGTCGTTCGGTGATCAGCTGAGAACCATAGAGAAGACACTGATACTTCAGCACATAGTCAGACACGAGAATGGCAAAGTCCACACAATCTTGACTCTCGGTGGCATCCTGCATGAAGTCCTCATTCAGGTCCTTGCCCTCACGAAGCCATGCCTCTCCTTGTTCCAAGATGTGGAAGGTGACACCTGCCCTGAAACCGATGATGGCAGCACGCTTGCGGAACACATCTATCACATCATCCTTGGTGGCTTCTGCCTCGTCAGCCTTGCCATCACACCAGATCTGTGCTGCCTTTCTCAGTCTTGGAGTGTCGATGTAGCCCTTGGCAGCTGAGAGAATCTTTGCGCCATTGTGGATGGCAGTCACATCCTTTTCAGGTACTTCCCTGTACTTAGGCATGTGGGCATACCTCTGTGGCGGAATCACAGCATGCCACACACGTCCTGTCAGACCATTCTCCACCGAACCATTCTTGGCAAAGCAGAGAGCCACGGCATTAGGCGTGCCCATGAAACTCCAGTTGTAGGCCACATCCACCATGCCCGATTCCGACTGGTCGGAGTTGTAGTCCTGTCCCCACTGTCCATTGTCAAAGGCAAGGCGGTAGATGTCATACTTGGCCGACCACGAGCCTGCACCATTGGTCTTTCTCACGGTGTCAATCTCCTCGCAATAAGAAAAGAGGTGACGGCCAAGCGAGTTCTTGAATCTCTTCAGCAATGAACTGCATGAGATGGTAGGTGGCACCACGATGATAGGATCTTGAGGTGCAGGTTCCAGCTTCTCGTTCGCCTTCTTGTTTCTGCGCTTCTCCTTATATCCATCCTCCTTCTCACGGGCTCTTTGGTCACTCTCCTCGAGTGGCTGCTTCCAGATGTAGACCATATCCTTCACACCCGATTTCAGACCGCCCTGTTCCGCGATGATGCAGCTCATGCCATTCAGTCTCTGCTTCTTGCCGTCCGAATACTTCACCTCCACGTCAGTAGCATAGGTCTGCGCCATAGGCATGATGCCCGCCATGGTTGGGAACTTCACTCTTTCTGGCTGAGGAGCGATGCTGGCAGCAAAAGCCTTGGGCAGATGGATAGCCTTCAGTCTTGCCAACTCCTCATCGTCATTCACCTTGCCCGACCAGATGTCAGATGATGAGATGGCCTTGGTGTCAAAGGTGATGTTGGTTGAAGATGTCTCAGTGGTCTTCACCTTGGCAGATACCTCACTGTGGGTGTAGCCCCAATCCATGGCATTCTGCACCTCTTGGGTGGAACGAAGGAGCGGGTCGTCTGGCTTTATCAGCTCATGCATGGCAAGGTGCATCTGCATGGCATTCATGTAAAGGTTCACACATTCCTTCGCAATACCCTTTGCCTTGAGATACTGGGCAAAATTGATCCACCAAGAGTGACGCTCACTGGGATGATATTGATGGTAGGTCAAGAAGTTCTTGACGAGTTGAGGCTGAAGGGTGGTGATGGCAGGTGTTGTAGCTGGCACGGATTCCTTTTGAGTATCAACCACCTTCTCTTCCACCTTTGGCGCTTCCACCACTACACCTTCTTCTGTGTATGGGAACACTTCCATCTCCTCATCAGCACGGATGAAGGCATCAGGATCATAGCTAGGGTAGAGGCCACGAAGCACATCCTTGCACTGCTTGTCGGTCTTCACCCCTGTAAGCTCTTCCACCTTACTCATGATCTGGAGATAGCGTCGCTTGTACTCCTTGGTGTAAGCCTTCTCCTGATCCTTGCTGACATAAGGAGTGAAGCCGCCCTCATTGACAGTTGATGGTGCTACTGGGATCACCCCCATCATGACGATGGCATGCAGACCCTGTCCGCTGCAGCTCACATGCACCTCCTTCACCCAAGGCTGTTGGGTCATGATAGCCTTGATAGATTTGACCTGCTCTGGGGTGATATGGTCTATATCTATGTAGGCATATGGGGTGGGGGCACAGAACCCTTCCAGCATGCGGCGCTTCATCACATTGCCCTGCACCACAAAGAGTGGCAGTTTACCCTTCAGCACAGCTGCCTCAGGCTTTTCCACCTCACGAATGTTCTCAACTCTCCCGCGATAAGTTCCATCGACAATCTGCTCGTGAAACTTCTCGACTGTGAAGAGCTCCGCACCATGGGTAGTGCGGAAGTTCTTCAACAATGTTCCTTGTAAAAAATTTTCCATAATCAATAAAAATTAGAATGGTAAAACTTCATTGTTGCTGTTCTCCGTAGTGGCAGGAAGAAGACCTTTGGGCTGAGGTGGCGCAGGAAGTGCTTTTACACTAGGCTCTTCTTGCTCTGCATCGATCAATTTGATACGATGCGCATAGATGTCGTTGCCAAAACACTTCTCACCATTCTTCATGAAGGCGAACACTCTCTTCACATACTCCAGTTCCACGTTGGCTCCTACCATATTGGCGAACAGAGCATTGTTTCCAGTCACCTTTACGGCCACCTCAAGCGGGTACTGATTGTTAGTCATCTGCTGCACATACAGCATTGCCTGATCACTCTTTTCACCATTTTTCTTGGTAAATGATGAAATTTTCGTAGAATCTACGATAGTTCCTTTGAATGTTTGAAACATAATTTTTATATTTGTATTGTTAATTGTTCAGTCACGGAATTGCGACTATGCCTTCTTGTAGTGCAGAAAACATACCACAGGCTCTGTCAAAGTGGCTTATGAACAAGTATTAGAGTGAGACTATTTACAATCATTGGTTATCAGCAATTTACCATAAAGTGTGATTACAAAGTATTAGCAAGTATTAGGAATACAATACTAAGTATTAGCAAATATTATTTGATGTATGTATAAAAGACTTGATGAAGAAGAACTTGAGAAATTGGATTATGAGTATAGCCACAATTATTGGCTCTACAATCCAATCTCATCAGCAGTAGAGGAACATGAAAGTTGTAAAGGTGGACTACGAGGTGCTGAAGTTTGGAAAGAGGTATTGGAGTTGGAGAAAAGACTACCTCAGCATGAGCGTATGGACAGGTGGATTTCAAAAGAATATACGAACCTGCTAAACAAGATGGATGGCTTCTGTGAAAGTAGAGATGGCTATAAAGGATATGTTATTCTAAAAAAAAATAGAAGTGGATGCGAGAAAGAAAGAAGCGCCTGGTGTATTCTTCTTGCTATTTTACAGAGGTTAGGACAGTATTGGGATCATATGGTAAATCCATATCAGCCTATTATCAATCGTGTTTGGAGAATAGCTAATGAATGTGAGAATAAAGACATGCTTCTCGAACTTATAGATGCCTTCTATATCGAGGAAGATGAAGAAGAAAAGTACAAGGGAGAAACAGCTCCGGAAGAGGATGTTCTTGCCCCATATCGACAAATACATCTTGTACCTGAAATCAAGGAGATACGTGATAGGATGATTCCTATTTTATCATATTTTGCGACAACTTTGGAACTCGAAGCAGGAATTAGTACTGACTTTGATGCTCAATCATTTGCATTAATTTGGAATGATTTGTCTTTCAATGAAGATATATTACAACAATTAGAAGTCTTTTCTTCTTCGATGAAGAATACAATTCCAAACCATGATCCTGAGGCTAGTGATGAAGTGAAGGAAGGACGATATAATCTGAAAATGATTTTGAATATTATAGGTGTCATGATAAAGAAAGGGGTAATAAAAACTAATATCAGACAGACATGCCAGTTATTCTTTGATGACACTAAGGATGAACACTTCAAAGAATCAAGATATTCAGATTTCAGTAATGGTAGCAGCGGATTGAAAGATGAAAAAATGCTTCAGTTTGTTGAGGCGACAATTGAGAAACATAGAAAAATTAAATAACAATATTTATGTCAGAATTTAGCGTGTATAGCTATCAGTGTAATCCAATTAGGTGCTTTGAGGATAACACTGATGTGTTTCCTGAGAATCTTAAAAAAGAGGATGAACGTTCTATTCAGAATATGAAGAATCATCAGGAAATCGTGGGAGAGATGTTTTCGACTAAAGTGCAAGAACTTTTTGCCTCTCAGAAACAAGGTGATGATGGAAAGCTGGAAAATTGCTTAGCTTTTTTTGTTGGTGGAAAGAGATATCCATTCAAAGTACTTATGCCTCGCATGGATGAAAAGGGTGATGGGATCATCATGATACGTGTGGCAAAACTTACAAAGAAAAATCGTGAGCACAACTTCATGAGAGGAAGTTGGATTGATGAGCCATCAGCATTAGTTATCATTGACAACCGTCATGACCAACAGCGTGTCTTGATAGAAAATACTCGCACATGGCCTGATACGGATGTCTTGCGTAACATTATCAAGAGTGCACTCAATGAGAAACTAAAAGTTTATCGGTTACTAATGATAATCGAACCCATTTGGAGGAAAACTGAATTTTGGAACACAGTTCGTCGATACAAAGGGCATATCAGAAGCATTCAGTTTGAAGTGGGCTATCCTAACATGGGAAGAACAGGAGACAAGGTTCTTTTACCATTAAAGAATTCATTGACAAATACCTATGCCTCAGGAACAATTACATATGCATTCAATAAAAATGTGAAGTCAGTTCTAAACAAAGAAATCAAGCAGAGAAAAAAGAACAATCAACCTCTTGATGGATTAGAAGCAACGACTGCTATGTGTGTAGATCCTGATGCCCCAGATCCCGTTCTTGATGAACTTGCGACTCATGCTTCTGAATATGGTACAAATACTCGTTTGGGCTTGGACAATGGATCAACGGTTCATATCGGAAAGATTCCAAATAAGGTTCGACGACATATGAGCGAAGAAGAAAAGAAACGTAATCCAGATGGAGAAGGTATCACCTACAGTAATGTGAGAGCAACATTGTCAAGAGATATCAGTGAGTTTGATGGACAGGATGACCTTTTCGGAAAAGTAAGCACCAGCATAATAGATTGCTTAAATGGACTGAAAGAAATCAACTACTCAACACCGGCAAAGTGATTTTATAACTTATAACTTTTTAGTTTTTACTATTTAGTAGGGTAGCATATACCTGCTCACATGGGTTGGTATAATATATATAATATATATTATACCAAATCTATTTTTACTAATACTGACATCTTGCCTAAATGAACATGGACTACACACCTCGATGGTACTAAAAACTAAAAACTAAAAAACTA
>Ga0123334_1001308_pt1 | contig 31758 bp, 26 predicted proteins | sample BiotimSIPDNA_FD_89706 | JGI IMG/M metagenome (GOLD analysis project Ga0123334, IMG submission 89706) | Anaerobic biogas reactor microbial communites from Washington, USA - Biogas_R1 time_0 SIP DNA | ecosystem: Engineered > Bioreactor > Anaerobic > Unclassified | place: Washington, USA...
AAAAAGAATTTTCGATCTCCCATACGCGAAAGCAATATTACTAATGCCTCTCGAACCGAAGGCTTTGAGCTAACTTCAATGTCCACTGGTTTAGTTATATTAATGGAAGGCACATTAAGACCTGCCTTATCTGCGGTAGCAATCCGAGACCAAAGCGCTTGTTTTTTGTGCATAATTGGTCGCTTCTGTGAATGGAGAACCTTATCAATATCAACTTTCCTGAGTTTCAGTTTGCCTGCATTTGCAGCATCCTCAAGAAGTTTTTGCCCAATTTCAGTGCGTGCAAGTAAGATTGATCTTTCCTCTTGCAAGCGAAAATCGTCTAAACGCAACGCATCACCGGTAGAAATATCTGCCAGGTCAGAAAGTGGGTCGTGACAGAAAAGACAACGCCTATGGCAAATAAGCTGACTGGTATAACCCTGAAGCTGTTTGTTTTTTGGGATCTGAATCTCTCCGCCATCTTTTGTTTGCACCCACAAGTGACCAGGCCATTCTCCGTGTCTGTAAACAAGCCTGTCGATCCCTTCACTTTTAATTCCATAACGGCTCATAGCAAATTTCTGTCCGGCTACGGTCGTACGGCCACCACAGAAGAGTCCGATTGTAAACACGATCCTGTCATTCAATTGTTTAAACCTTGCCTGGGCTTTTCTTAATGCCTGAATTTCACAGGGTAAACCGACAAAGGCGAATTTTTGCTTCGACTTAAGTATTGTTTTGAGCTGCTGTCCGATTGGTACAGGCCAATAATAAGAACCAGCTGCATTGAGAACTTGATCAGCAGTTGAAACAAGATTAAGTTTTGGGTTAAATGGATCTCCTTCATTTTGTTGAAGGAGGAATACGCCATCAATCATCTCCTTTTCAAGTGCATGGATAAGTAAACTGGTGACAATACCACCAGAAGCAGCTGAAGAAACGATGTTGTTATTGGTGGAGAAACCAAGATAACTCTGGATTGCGTTACCTGACCAGTAATCTTCCGGGAGTTTTCCAAAAACCTGATGATTGAGAGCGTCCATGTCTATCTCGTGTCCTGGACAAACACTCAGGCAAAATCGGGGACATTTAACGCATTTACTGGGGTCTGCTATTTTAATTCGAAATCTACCCATATTGTCTGGCTGCAAATTTATGTTCATGTGCGGACAGACGCCCGCACATGAACCACATTCCAGACAAAGACCGCGTTGGTCTACTTCTGCTACATTGAGCATGAATTAATTGATTACTCTTCCTTTTTGCCAGGGCATCACCCATTCCTGGATTTTCTCAACCAGCCCTGACAATAAAGCGCCCAGGACCATAACCAGCAATAATGACGCATACATTTTTTCTGTTACCATGATTTCCCAGTAATAAAGGACAAGATAACCGAGACCTGTTTTTGCTCTGACGAATTCGATGGCAACAATCACATTTAGAGCTGTTCCAATCGCCAATCTCAAACCGGCAAAGATAAATGGGAGCGAACCGGGCAAGATTACGTGACGGAACATTTGGATCGCGTTTGCTCCATAGTTCCTTCCAGCTTCCAGGTAGACATTTTCGACATCTGCAACACCAGCCATAGTATTTATTGCTGTTTGAAAAAAGGCAGCGATTGCGATCACTGCAATTTTCGGGGGTTCGCCGAATGGATCGGCGAAAACAAGCATCATGATAGGAAATATTGTCACTTTCGGCAACACATAAATTGCAGACATAAGTGAGTTTAACATCGTCCTGACAGGGCGACTCATTCCCATTATGACGCCTACAATGATTCCTGGAATTGAGCCAACCAGAAAACCACTGATAACCCGATAAAGAGTTGCAAACAAATGGCTTTCTTTAAATAACTTTTGGACACCAATCCATCCTTGCTCTCTCCAAACCTGGGGTATTAACCAAGGACGACCTAAAAGGCTGGTTTTAGTAAAGCTGTCGTATCCAGTTATTAACTCCCAAAGAGCTTTGGCAATCTTTGTTGGTGGTGGGAACCACCTCGCATTCAAAATGCCAGCATTGACTGTGACTTCCCAAACGATCAATACGAGAATCGGAAAGCCAATAGCAAGAAATTTTTCATAGAGTTTTTGGTCTTTAGCCCGGACTATCTTTGAAAGTTCCTGAACAATAAATACGACTAAACCGAAGTTTATCAGCACACCAACCAGATATATTTTTTGCCATAACCCGAGTAGTGTGAAAAGCAGATTGAAGACCAGGAGAAAACCGAAGAAAACAAGTAATTTTTGCATTGATGATAACTGTTTTTTCATCTTTGTTCCTCCATCGCAGCGACAACTTCATCTCTGAGAGATTCCCATACTAAATATGACAACTTTGCATATTCTGCTGTGCCTTTTGTCTCCAATCCCCTGGGCCTCGAAATATCGACATCATAAACTACCTTTTTTGTTCCGGGGTGGGCGGTCATTAATACAATCTGATCACTCAACAGCACGGCTTCATCGATACTATGAGTAATGTAGATTACGGTCTTTTTTGTGGATTCCCAAATTTGTAAGATGAGTTCTTGCAAAACATTACGTGTTTGGGCATCGAGTGCACCTAATGGTTCATCCATCAGAAGCACTTCCGGGTCGTTAGCCAGAGCTCTTGCAATGCTGACCCGCTGCTTCATGCCACCGGATATCTGGTGGGGATAGTAAGTGACGAATTTATTCAGACCGACTGCATCGATCCAATGTTTGGCTTTTTCATATCGAACCGATGTTGAAAAACCTCTCATTTCCAAACCGAATGCGACGTTATCAAGTACAGTTTTCCACGGGAAAATGGCATATTCCTGAAAGACGACACTATTCAATGGTTTCGAAGGGTCTTTTCCAGGCGTGATTTTCACGGTGCCCTGAGTTGGAGGCAATAACCCTGCAAGAATTCTGAGCAATGTCGACTTACCACAACCGGATGGCCCAACAATTGAGATAAACTTGCCTTCCTCAACCGTAAGATTGAAATCCTTGACTGCGTCGACCTTACCACGTGGAGTGTCGAAGGTTTTCCATAGTCCTTCGATAAAAATTTTTGTTGTCATATTGGTCTCACTGCTCTCATAGAAAATGTGTCACCCAGGCAAACCTTGCCTGGGTGACAATATGTGTATTCTTATTTTATGTTAGCTAATGCCCACTCGACAAATTGATTATCGACAACATTCTTCATGTCAAGAGGTTCAGTATAGTCCAGCCTTCCATTTTCACGATGGACTCTTTCAGTATCAGACAATCCTTCCAGTTCAATAGTCAGTTCGGGATCATAGATCACTGGCACACCAGTTCTGATATCTTCGGGGGTGCTATTGATATAAGCCAGATAGGCGGCGATGTTCTCTTCTGAAAGGTAATCATCACCTTGCATAGCCCGTGCTGCTTCCATCAGAGCCAGAACAAACCGCTGTGTGACTTCAGGATTGTCATTGATCATATTGCCAGAGGCAATAAAAGCGACGGTCATCAAGCCTGGTGTAATGTCCTTCTCAAATGCCACTGCCGTGCCGGCGTTGATGACTTGATCTGCATAGGGCGACCCAAGCAGACCTGCAACGATCGAGTTATTTTCAAAAGCAGCCGGCATGTCTGCGTTGCCAATATTTACCAGATCGACGTCAAAAATTGACAGATTACCGCGTTCCAGGGCTTTTGCTGCCAGATATTCACCGCCACTGCCAGGACCGCCAGCTACTGCTACTGTTTTTCCTGCAAGATCTTCAACTTTAGTTATTTCGCCACTGTCGTAGAGATCTTTTCTAACGAGGAAAACGGTGGGGCTATCAGTAAATGGTTCGATCGCGCCAGGAGCAACGATTCTAAGATCCATTCCCTGAGACCATGCGTTCCAGAGGGACACCACGATGGCAACACCGCCAAAATCAACCTTGCCTTCGCTCAGGAAGGCGATTGCTTCTGTGCCCGATTTGACCGAGATCATCTCGACATTCAAACCATACTTTTCAAAAAAGCCAAGTTCTTTTGCCACATAGGCAGTTGCGAACTTCATGATTGGTACGTAAGCGAGTTTCAGATCGACTGGTGGGTCAAGGGGAGCTACACCAACATCTTCTGGTTCACTTACTTCTACCACTGGTTCTTCAACAACCTCAGCCGGGGGATCAGTGGCAACGACTTCTTCCTGCACTGGTGGCTCGGTCACTGCTGGTGGTGTTTCCGTCTGACATGCAGACACCAACAGAGATGAGATTATGCAGACAACAAAAAACTTCATCCATATTTTGCTAACTTTGTTTTTCATCTTTCTCCTTATTTTTCCTTTTATTGTTATCAGAGAACTGATTCTCTGTACTACCCATAAGATAAACTTTTTCTACCAACTAATGATTATTGATCCAGTTGTTCAATCAGACCTCGCAGGGCTAATGAATAACTTCTCCAACCGAATCCAACTATCAGAGCCTGACATTTCGCACCAGTAACCACATTATTTCTAAAACCTTCTCTTGAGTGGATATTCGAAAGGTGAACCTCAATCACCGGCAACTTGATTGCTGCAATTGCATCTCTGATAGCAACCGAGGTGTGGCTATAGCCTCCTGGATTGATAACAACGCCATCAGCCCAATCCATAGCGTTCTGAAGTTCGTCAATAATGCCTCCTTCGCTGTTGGAATGAAAGACACGAACTTCTGTATCCAGCTCAGAACCAAGACTGATCAGACGTTGGTTGATCTCGGTAATTGGCATATCCCCGTAGATTCCTGGTTCACGGATTCCAACCAGGTTCAGGTTTGGTCCTTGAATAATTAAGATTTTATGCTTCATATAATCCTTTCTCTAAAGATCAATCAGTTCAAAACGGGCACCAAGTTTCTCAATATCATTTAAAAATGCTGGATATGAAACTTGCGCAGCTCCAGGGTCGGTTATCAAAGTCTCACCACGTGCAACCAGACCAGCAATCGTGAAACTCATCATCACACGATGGTCTTTATACGATTCAACCATCGCTCCTTCCAATTGCTTGACTCCCTTAATAATCATCCCATCCCGGGTAACTTCTGAGATAGCACCCATCTTGCTCAACTGACTCATCGCCTCCAGGCGATCGCACTCCTTATAATGCACTTGTTCTGCGTTATAAATTGTGCTGGTTCCTTCACAATGTGCTAAAAGGATACTCAAAACCGGAATCATGTCTGGAGCGTCGTTGCAATCGATGTCAATCGCTTTCAGAGTGCGTCCACCAAAAACTTCGATCGTCTTCGCTTCAGGGTCACATCTCAAGTCTGCACCGACTCTCTCCAGAGCTTCCAGAATTTTTGCTTCAGGATGGAAAGTGTTTACATCGAGATTTGTGTAACGTATGTGGGAGTTGCTGATAGCAGCCAAAACCAGACCAAAGGATGCTAAGGCTATATCTCCTGGAATTTCGACGTGTGCTGGTTTGAATTGTTGACCGCCTTTAACAAAAAACTTTGAACGGTCAGATTCGTAATCAACCTCTATTCCGAAAGGTTTCATCATTTGAATCATCAATTCGGTATAGCTGCCCTCATTTAATTTTCCATCTTCAATAGAAACTGTGACGTCATTTCCGGTAAATGGTGCCAGGAGAAGCAGCCCACTTGTCCATGGGGAAATCAAACCATTTATTTCTACTTGATTGCTAAGGGTCGTTACGTCCCTGTGACGAATAACACAAGGCAACAGACCATTATCCCTGGTTGACCAAACATCGATCCCCCAATTGTTGAGAGCTTTGATATAAGGCCCGAGAGGTCTGGATCTCAGTGATTCGTCTCCTGTAAAAACAACAGTTCCCGGGGCTGTGGCTGACACTGCCAATAAAAAATTGATCGTCGAACCAGAGTTGCCACAATCGAGAATGTTTCCAGGAGCTTTGAAAGGTCCACCAATTACTTCATAGCCATCATCGGTTTCAATGTAGGTTGTTCCGAGTTCGCTAAGACACTGCATAGTGGAGAGGTTGTCCAGAGATTTACTAATGCCGGTAACTTTTGATCTTCCAGATGCCATTGCACTTAAAATGAGAGCCCGATGGGTATGGTATTTTGAAGGGGGAGCAACCAAAGTTCCTTCTAATGATTTTTCCAGGGGGTAGACTTTTATTCCGGTCATCAGTTCATCCTTTATGTTGATTTTCTAATAGCTGTTTGGTTATCTGCATGTGACCAAGATGAAGCGCAGTATGTTCGATTACGTGCATCACGATCCATTCGATTGTGACGCTTCGCCCTTTTACTGACCTTTGTTCCTGCAGATCGGATTCGGGAATTGGTTCCAGCACTTGTTTAGTAAGAGCCTCTACATCATAAAAAAGCTTTTTCAGTTCATCCAAAGTTTCTGCGCGAGCAGTAAACTCGGCTGGTCGATCACGCTGAATCTTAACCTGGTTCAGATTCTCTTGTATCCACCAATATTGGGAAAGGATGGTGTGATTTGCTATGGAATAAAGAGAATTGTTATCTGGAAAATCAGGCTTCCAGTTCCAGCCTTCAGGACCTGCTGATTCGAGAATCGCAATTATTTCCTCATGTAAGGAATCAATTGTCTGAATGGCAGTGCTAAATTGATTAATCATTGTTTTTCCTGGTTGGTTTCAGGTTCTTTTCACAAACTTCCATCATCAGGTCGATGGGCGGTTGAATGCCAGTCCATGTCTCAAAAGATGCCGCTCCTTGGTTTACCAACATTCCAAGTCCGTTCAAAGTCTGAAGACCCTCGTTTTTTGCTCTCGATAGTAACTTTGTTTCAATTGGGTTATAGACGATATCGTAGACAACTGCTTTGGATGGCAGTTCGATATCATCGGGCCAGGGTGTCATGTCGATATTTGGTGTCATACCTATCGGAGAGGCATTAACCACCATGTCGTAATCACGAACCTGAGCGAAAGAATTTGGGGAAATCGGTTTGAAATCAAGTTTGCTATCAGGAAAGAGATGGTTCAGATCAGAGATCAACGAAAGCCCTTGACTCTCAACCACATCAAGAATTGTTATCTGTTTGACCTTGAAAGAAGACAGTCCGAATACAGCTGCTCTCGCCGCCCCTCCGGCTCCGATAAAGACAATTTTCATTCCATCCGGGTTTACTCCGTTGTTCACAAGATGGCGGGTAAACCCCTGAGGATCTGTGTTTGAACCAACCAGGCGACCATCAACAACTTTAATTGTGTTTACAGCCTGCATTTGTCTGGATGACTTGTCCATATGGTCTAAAAAGGGGATCACCTTGGTTTTGTGTGGAACCGAAACATTGCAACCCACAAAGCTCAAAGCACTCAATCCAGCTAATGCCGCTGGTAAAGCGTCTGGTGAGGCAGCTAATGGAAGATAAACCCAATCCAATCCCAGAGCTTTAAAAGCAGCATTATGCATTACAGGGCTGAGACTATGTCCAATTGGCCAGCAAATTAAACCAACTTTTTGCGTTTGGGAGGTAACCATGGGTTATTCTTCTTCCTTTGGTAGTTCCCGGTCCTCTATCCCGGAATAACCAAAATCTATCGGGTCTATTTTTCGCATCCTTGGCATGGTTGTTACTTCTTCATGAGCGTGAACTAAAAGACTTGTGAGCCTTGCAATCAAAAATAAAGCATTTCCTAAGCCTTGAGGATAACCAATTTCACATAATATTGCTGCCATCGCTCCATCAATATTAATTGGTATCGACTTACCTGCTTTTTCGGTAAGAACTTTGGAGATTAACCTGGCTGTATGAATGTAACTGCCATTTACCTGGGCGTCTTCAGCCATGGAAAACAATTTGTCGACCCGGGGATCGCGGGAATGTTGTCTGTGACCAAAGCCAGGAACGATCTTTCGCCCGGCAGATCTTTCGTCCTCCAAAAATTTTGCGATTACAGTTTCTTTTTCATGTTCAGAAAGATTGGGCTCAAGGTTTTTTTCTGCCCTGAAGATGATTGCCATACTGGCTTCAATAGCTGCGCCGTGTGAGGTGTCCATGGTCAGGAAACCTGCAGTGGCGGCATTTTTAATCGAGGCACCGCCAGAAGCAGCAGTTCTTGTTGCTAAAACAGAAGGCGTGCCTGGACCATGATCAATTGAGGCGACCATCAGTGCGTCGATCAGTTTTGCTATAGTTGGGTTTGGCAATTCTCCAGTGATCAGCAAATGGACAGCAGAAGAAAACGGAACCTCCCCCATCATTTCAACTAAACTATATCCCCTGATCCTTATCTCATCTTTAGTCGTGTACGAAATTTCTGTTTCCCAATGATTCGCTGACATTATTAAACCTCAGTGTCTGTTTGTTTACAAAGTGCTTCAATCATGCGACTTAGCTGTTATTGATAGAACAGGTGCTAACCGATTGTGACCTAATTTATCGACTGGACCTTAATCTGATGGGTAAATTAAGTCTCTCCTTTTCCGATTTTGTTTCGGAAACAAATCTCATCCAAGCTAATTTGGGTTATTTGAATTCTACGGGCACATATTGATCAGGTCAATCGAAATTGTGGATACAACGATAAGAAATTTAAAGGTAAACTAACAACTAATCCTGGAAAAAAAGAGTTACGCCATCATCAATTAATACCTGTTTCAATTTATCATAATTGTTGGATTCCAAAACTGTTGATGAAGAAAAACCAAGGGCAGCTGCTGTCCCAGCTGCTTGTCCCATTGCCATGCAAGGACCAGTGACCCGAACAGCAGATAATGCGCCTGAATCAAAACTGGCGCAACGCCCTGCAACAAACAAGTTTTCGACTTCCACAGGAACCAAGGAGCCCATTGGAATTTGATGCCAGGCTCTTTCTGGAAAAGTCCATGAAATTTTTCCCTGGACATGGTTTTCCATCGGCCAGGTATTTATGCCAATCGGGAATGGGATAGGGCTGCTATCAAGGATTTGCGAACCTTGAAGTATATATTTACCTGACAAATTACGAGATTGCCTTACACCTAACTCGGCTGGCAATTCAATTAAATAGCAATTCGAAAAGCCGGGAACATTTTCGCGTAGAAAACGTAACATCTCAGCCACTTGTCTGCGGCCTTCGATTTCTGCGTTGGTAAATGTTTGTGCATCAAGTGTGTTGGGAGATGCGCCGTTTTCTGTTTGGACTTGAGTAACATTAAGCCGCCATTCGCCCTGATGGTGTTGAGGATATAGTACCCCAGTCGTTCTTGGAAAAGACCAGTTGCCGCTTTTGTTTGCCTGAACAAGAAGTTCATTGAAGATTGGTGTCCCAATATTTATTGCAGTTTCATCATCGACATTATGAACTCTGAACATCATGGTGGGATATTGACGACCGTTTTCAATATTTTCATTCAAGTCGGGAACTCCAGCCAGGTGTCCTAATTTGCCATCTCCGGAGCAATCGATAAACGTTTTTGCACGGATCGCACCCCTGCCATTTTTATTCTCGACGATTAAAGCCTCTATATTCCGACCTTTCCTGTTTATTCCAACGGCCAGTGTGTGAAGGTTTATTTGAGCCCCTGCTGAACAGACAATCTCATCTGCGACAATCTTCATTGCAGCTACATCAAAAGATTGAGAAGCAGTTTTCTCCATGACTACATGGGGTGAGTTCAATCCATCATAGAAATCAAGCCTGCTCAAAAAATCATCGACAATTCCATGAACAATCTGCTCCGGCTTCCCATCTTTTAATATATGTAATCCACAAAAGGTACACACAAGTGCTGCGGTAAAGGTGCCGCCTAAAAACCCGTATTTTTCTACCAAAAGAGTAGACGCGCCATGCCTGGCGGCTGCCGTTGCTGCAGCCATACCTGCAGCTCCACCTCCCAATATTAACACGTCATATTCACCGATTACAGGAGTGGAATGTTCAGCTTCAACCACAAAACTATTCATTTGTTCACCTGTCTTTGCTGGAACTTTTTTGACAAAGACTTAGCAAGTATAAAAATTAAACTCATTGAGCCAAGTATCAACAGGACATAAGGTCTTGCTCCGAAATCAATCAAAATCAAGCCTGCCAACCAAGGCACAACCAACCCCCCAACTGTACCCAACGACACAATAAGACTACTGGCTCTATCAAAATCTAATACAAAAAATTCCGGAATAAACCCCAGCATGACTGGGTACATGCTTCCAAAGAACAAACTGATTGAAAGCAATGCGGCGATTGAATAGTTTTCCTGTCCAAGTGTTATCAAGAAAAAAACAGCTGAAGCAATCGATCCAGTTATCATCATAAACATCATCTTTACTTGTGAGACATATCTTGACAGGAAGATTGCGATTATTCTGGCTGCCGTAATGAGTAACCAAAAAAGTGAAGTAATGATAGCAGCTTTATCTGGAGCGGTATTGTAGGTTTCGGTCAGGAATACATTTGCCCAACTTCCGGTGCCAGACTGGACACCCACCACCAATAACAGAAGAAAACCTAATAGCCAGATAACGCTGTTCTTAAACAACGGTCTGTTGGTGAGTCCTTTTGCATCTGTTTCTTTTTCCACACCCGATTGATTCTCTTTGATGGTCTCTTTCTGAATGTAGAAAAAGCCTATCAAAGTTGACACCATAATGAAAGCGACAATCCGCTGCACAATGAGCCCCTGACCAATATTTCGCAGAGTGAAACTTATCAATAGTGGACCTATTGTTGCGCCAATCCCATAGAGAATGTGTAAGATATTCAGAACCTGGAATTTTCGTTGTGGATAAGCTTGCACTACCAGGATGTTTGAAATAATGTCGATGCCACCCTGCCCTAAACCCAGAAAAAAGCAAGCGACAATCAGAAAACCAAGGCTTTTTGCGGATGTCAAACCAAAAATCCCCAAACTCATCAATAAAACCGAAATGATCATTATTCGGATCCGCCCATAACGAGCTGTTAAAAAGCCTGAAGTAAATTGTGTAAGTAGTGAACCGGAATTGATAGCAGTAAAAATTACACCAATAGCAGCAAGGCTCGATCCTGTTTGTTCGGATAACTCCTGCAACACAGGTCCGATTCCGGCGTTATAGACTCCAAAAAGGAAAAAAACTAGACAAGTGGTGAAAAATGTTAATCTGGCGAGTTGTTTTTTCATTATTCCATTATTTTATTGAATTTGATAAATAAATTATATCAATCAGGCATTGGTTGGCTGATTGAATTATCTGATGAAGCTATAAACTTGTTCGTTATTCCTTTCAATACCACGTAAACTGCAATGGTCGGGATTTTCATCGATTCGTATTTGTTGTGATTCTCACAGTTATGGTACTATTAATAGGTATTTGCAATCAATATTTGTTTTCGTGCTGTATATAACAACTAATGGAGGGATCATGAATGGAAATACCAATAATTCTAACGAAATAGATACATCACCAAAGGGAAAAACTCGTACCAGAGCTGTAAAAACAATCTTTCCGCGTGTGCCTTTAATGAATGTTATTAGCTTGGTAAACGAAATCTATGAACAAGGTCAAGGACAACCAGTTAGACGAACCTTTGTTTTTGATAAACTGGGGAAATCTCCTTCTAGTTCGACTTCGAGAGACTTGGTCACTGCATCGAATACGGGCTATGGCTTAGTGAAAGGTAATTATAATAGTGAGAAATTAGATCTCACAAACTTGGGAAAATCCCTCATGGAGGCCCAAACGGATTATGATAGGCAAAGTGCAATTTATGATACTCTTTATTTAAATGAAGTATTTAAGCGATTCGCAGAAAATTATTATGATAAAAATCTACCCCTCGACCCCATTGCCATTGACTTCTTGTCTGAAAACTTTAATCTGTCTCAAAAAGATGCAGAGCTTTGTTACTCTGTAATCAAAAAAAATCTTGAGGATTACGGATTACTTCAGCCCTTAAAGACTGGGAAAACATCTGTAAACTCTCGCGATGAAGCTCTGAAGACATTCCAGAAGCAGCAACCTATCCCAGAAGAAACGCAGGAGACCCATCGAGTTGAAACCAGTAAAGAAACAGAAATAACTGATGTACTGCAGAATAAAAAGAAAATATATCCTCAAATAACTTTTAATATACAAGTGATATTGCCCGAACAGGCATCTCCTGAGATATACGATGCGATTTTTAGTTCTATAGCAAAGAATCTATTGCCGCAATGAATCAATTTAACCTTATCAGAATCAACAATGCAGTCCAACAAACACGGATTGAGTTATCCACATTGTTAAAAAGCCACGGGATTCAGATCTACAAAAAGGGAGTGAGCGATTTTGAATTAACTATTGAGGAAACAAAAATTTTCAATTTTCTTGATAATTTATCACCAGCATTGGCAGATTCTTATAAACAGGTAAAAGCTGATCTATTCTTCTCTAATAGAATGACATGGATCGGGACTGTTCATGAACTAAGACAAGTGCTTTCTACGAGCTTACTACTACTAGCTCCGGATCAGGAAGTTGTAAAACAATCATGGTACAAAAACGAAATAGACACTAAAGGTCCAACCCAGAGACAGAGGGTCAAGTACATCTTAAAACAGAAAAGGCGGACATCAAGTCAAATAGAATTAACCCAACAAATTTGTACGTTGGATGAGGTTATTGAAAATGTTGTAAGAAGTTTCTATGGACGAGCTAGTGATGCTTCTCATAGAGGCACTGACTTTGCTGAGCTTAAAAGAATGATTGTATATTTCGACACTTTTGCTAAGGATTTATTTGATATTTAATTACCCGCAAAAAGAAATAGTATCTCTATGAACACACTTTATTACGGCGATAATTTGGAAATTCTCAGACGATACGTCAAAGACGAATCGGTTGATTTGGTCTACCTTGACCCACCATTCAATTCAAACGCAACTTACAACGTGTTGTTCGCTCAAAAGGATGGCAGTCAATCGAGTGCCCAGATCCAGGCGTTTGAGGATACCTGGCAGTGGGATGAGAACGCAGTCAGAACCTTTGAGTGGGAGGTTGAAAGGGGCGGACCAATCGCTGATGCGTTAAGAGCTTTTCGGCTGATCCTTGGTGACAGTAACATGATGGCATATCTGACCATGATGGCTCCTCGTCTTGAAGAGTTGAAGAGAGTGTTAAAACCAACTGGAAGCCTATATTTACATTGTGACCCTACAGCTGGACACTATTTGAAAGTTTTACTCGATATGGTGTTTGGTGTCGAAAATTTTCGAAATGAGATTACATGGCAACGTCAATCGGCTCATAGTGACGCTAAGAAACAATTTTCCAATGTGACTGACACAATTCTTTTTTATTCAAAAACAAGTAGGGGGATGTCATCATTCACACCGGTTTTTGTGGATCATAACCCAAACTATATCGAAAAGTTCTATCGTTTTGACGACAACGATGGTCGGGGCTTATATAGGTTAGGTGACATGGCAAGCCCGAGTCCTCGTCCAAATATGATGTATGTCTGGAAAGGGTTCGATTATCCTCCAAAAGGTTGGCGTTACCAGCAATCAACAATGCGGAAACTGGATGAAGAAGGTCGAATTCATTATCCAAAAACGAAAACAGGAACCTTTGATTATTCGAAAAGACCCAGTCTCAAACGGTATTTACGGGAACAAGAAGGCTCAATAGTTACAAATCTCTGGACGGATATTCCACCCTTACAACATGCTTCCCAAGAACGAATGGGTTACCCGACCCAAAAGCCAGAAGCTTTACTTGAGCGGGTTATCATTGCATCCAGTGACCCTGGTGACGTTGTGCTTGATCCTTTTTGCGGTTGTGGCACTGCCATTGTGGCAGCTCAAAAGCTGGGCCGAAACTGGATCGGAATCGATATCACTCATCTCGCAATTGGTCTGATGAAACGCAGGCTGGAGGACGGTTTTGGGGATGAGCTGGAATATGAAGTGATCGGGGAACCGACAACTCTTTCTGAAGCAAAAGCTTTGGCATCTAATGACAAATATCAATTCCAGTGGTGGGCGCTGGGGTTAGTCGGTGCAAGACCGGCAGAAGAAAAGAAAGGCGCTGATAAAGGGATTGACGGCAGACTCTTCTTCCATGATGATGCAAGCGGGAAAACCAAGCAGGTGATCCTTTCGGTCAAGGGCGGAAAAACGGGGGTTTCCCATGTTCGTGATTTGAACGGCGTTATAACACGCGAGAACGCTGAAATAGGAGTGTTAATTACACTTGAAGAGCCAACCCAACCGATGCGTGTTGAGGCTGCCAGTGCCGGTTTTTACGAATCGCCCTGGGGACCGACAACATATCCGAAAATGCAGATTCTGACAATTGAAGATTTGTTGAATGGTAAAAGAATTGAAATGCCCCCTGTCAGCCAGGTAAACCAAACATTCAAACGTGCGCCAAGACAAAAACAAAAATCGGGGAGCCAGAAATCGTTTTTTGATTAAACCTTTTTCAGGTTAAAATCATCATAATGACCAATCGCAATCAGATCATCCTGAGCAAGCTCACGCCGCCGGCGCAGCGCAGCGCGATCCTCGCCCGCCCACGGGTGCAAAACCTGCTGAGCCAAAGCCTGGTTTACCCCCTGACGGTTGTGGTTGGCGAGACTGGCTACGGCAAAACGACCTCTGCTTTGACTCTTACCCAAAGCCTTGATATCCCTGTTTTTTGGTACACGGTCTCTCCCAACGAGCGCGACCCACGCCTCTTTCTTACTTATCTCTGTTCGGCTTTCAACCAGGGTGGTAAAAAACTCGGTCAACCGGCTTTACGCGTGCTCGAAGACAGCCAGTCGGGTTTTCAGGAATGCTTAATCACCTTGCTCAACTCGCTTTGTTCCGGGCTAACCCAGTCTTCTCTTTTAATGCTGGACGATTTTCAGAGCATGATAGATTCAGACGAAATCCTGAAGATGATGGACTGGTTTATCGACAACCTTCCGGTCAATTTGCACATCATCATTCTCAGCCGCTTGCCTTTGGATTTCCCTTCGATGAATCGATGGCGCATCCAGGGCAAACTGTTGGAGATCGATAAAGACTCGTTAAGTTTCACTCCTGACGAGACACTACAACTATACAACTCGACTTATCAGCTGGATCTTGACCCGGAAGATGTTTCTCTCTTACATCAACGAACTGAAGGCTGGGCAATCGGTCTGCAGGTTGTCTGGCAATCGATCAAAGCTTACCCGAGGCTAAACCTGGACGACCTGCTGGACGAAGAGAGTGCGCCGACACTGACGAATCTCTTTGCCTACCTGGCAGAAGAAGTGTTGGATATGCAAAGCGAAGAGCATAAAGAGTTTCTGCTCAACACATCTATTCTACAATTTCTTGATGTTGATACCTGCGATTTTTTGATGGACACCCAGAATAGCGCGATAACTCTCAACGAATTATACAAATCCGGGCTTTTCCTTGAGCAACTCAAACCGGATGTGCTGCGTTATCATCACATTTTCAGAGAGTTTCTGATCACTCAGTTGAATAAAAACCCGGAGAAGACCAAAGCCCTTCATAAAAAGGTTGCCAGCTATTACGGGGCGCATCACTATTGGGAAAGAGCTATCGCTCACCTGATTTCCGCTGGAGATTTCGTCCGGGTTCGTCAAATTCTGGATGATGTCGGGGAGCGGCTGCTGCAATCGGGCTTGAAACAAAGCGTGAGGTTCTGGCTCGAACAAATACCTGCCGATGAAATGAAAAACTACACTTACGGCAATTACCTGTTGGGTGAGATCGACCGAATGGAAGCGCGTTTTGACCAGGCTCTCGAATCATTTCGCACTGCCCAGCGCCTTTATCAAAACCTGAACAATGCCTGGGGGACAAGCCTTGCGATGCGTGGGCAAGCCCAGGTCTATCTCGATACACTCAGACCGGTCAGTGCCAATCAATTACTGGACCGTGCATTGGCATTGCTCGAACCGCTTGAATATCCACAGGAAGTTTCCAACCTGCTGACCCAAATTGCTGAAAACCAGGTTAATCAGGGGGCACTGTCAGAAGCAGAGCAAAGTCTGCGAAAGGCTCGTGAACTTTCCGGTCAAAGCTCCGAAGCCCAATCCTTTATCCAGGCACGTTTATATTTGCGCGCAGGCAGGCTTGAAGAGGGAATTCGTTTATTGGAAAATCTGGACCCGGGTTCAAGCGAGGTTTCGCTTGCCCGCCCACAGCGTTTTCACCGCGAATCTACGCTCTTGCTCTCGTTGTTCTATTCTCTCAAAGGGGAACCAGCCCTGGCGCGACAATTTGCTGAGAAAGGTTTGCAGGTTTCCCGCCAGCTGCAGGCGAGCTATGTGGAATCAGTGGCAAAGATTCGCCTTGGTCATGCCCTTCAACTCGACCTTCGCCAAGGCTTGGACAACCAGGGAATCCAGCATATCCGGGAGCTTTATGAGTATGCCATCCAGAATGTGGATATCGTTCGCATTCACGTTGAGCCCTTGTGGGGGCTTTGCCGATTGGTAGGTTATGCCGGGCATTTGGATGAAGCCAGGCGAATTGCTGAAAAGGCATTGATAATTGCTGGTAATGCAGGCGATGAATGGATTGGTTTGCTGGTGAGGATCTCACTTGGTGCTGCTATGGCGCTGGCTGGTGATTATGATTCGGCAAGCGACATCCTTTCGGTTGCGGATCCGCTGGCTGATAAAGTCGGGGATAGGTTGTCAAAAGCTGCCGTATTGTTGTGGCAGGCATACACAGCCCAAAAACAAGGCTACACCAATTCAGCTTACCTCTTTCTCGAACAAAGCCTTGAGCTGATACAAAAATATAACTACGAATTCCTGCTCACTCGTCCCAGTTTGTTGACCTCTGATGATCCCTACACATTCTATCCGCTGCTCTATTGGGCAAAAGAAAAGCAAATTAAACCTGACCTGGTCAATCAAATTTTATTTTCATTGCAACCTGCTGGAAACTATCATCCTGGCTATAGCTTGAGCCTGAATTTGCTTGGTGGTTTCGAAGTGCGCAGGGGAAAACACCTGGTGGCTGCCGATCAATGGAAAAGAGAGAAGGCGCGCCAACTGCTGCAGGCACTGGCGTTGAACCGTACCAAAGGAATAAGCAAAGAACAGATCTCATTATATTTCTGGCCAAACGCTGATGAGTTTACGATAAATAACAATTTCAAAGTGACATTGAGTGCCCTCAACCAGGCACTGGAGCCAGACAGACCAAGCAGGGAAAACCCGGTCTTCGTTATTCGCAATGGCGACCATTACCAGCTCAACCCTCATATCCAGTATTTTGTGGACCTCGATGAGTTTGAAAAGCTGGCTCTCAGTCCCAATCTGAACGAGCGGGAGGGAGCTCTTTTGCTATATAAGGGGCGGTTGTTGGAAGGGGAGGCTTTGCAAGAGTTCTTTATGCCCGAAATGCAATATTTTCACCGTCTCTACCTGGACTGCCTGGGAAAGGTTATCGATGCCACCATGCAAGAGAAAGATTTTGACCGGTGTCTGGAATTGAGCAATCGGCTGGTACGCCAGGAGCCATTGTTGGCTGCAGGTTATCAATACCAGATGCGCATCTATCATGCCATTGGCAATACCCCTATGATTCAAAAAGTCTATCAGCAGGCACTTGCAGTCGCTCATAAAGAATATGGACCCGGTTCCGAGCCGGAAGACCTGAAACAGTTTTACGAAGAGCTTATGGGGTTGTAAGGCGATCGGCTCCTGGGAGACGGGCTCAAATCGCGGAAATTCTCAACGGTCAGATTGTTCACTATCAGTGGCATTCCATTTTAATCTTAAAAACTTTACGGTTTTTGAAATTCATCCAAATTTGATGTATTTTGTAACCATTTTGTAACCCCGTCTTGTTATAACTTCAATATAAAGGGTTGGATTATCATTTAGGTGTTATTTTGCTGACTTAAAGGAGAGAAGTATGCTATTGAAAGATAAAGTATGTATTATCACCGGTGGTGCTGCAGGAATCGGCAAAGCAACAGCCGAAAAATTCGCGGCTGAAGGTGCTAAAGTTGTTATTTGTGACGTTAATGAAGAAGCCGGTAACGCCCTCGTAAAAGAGCTCGGAAACGATGCCAGTTTCTGGAAAGTCAACGTGGTCGACCGCCAGGAAGTTCAGGATTGGATCGACGAAGTCGCCAAACGCTATGGTCGTATCGACGTCCTCATTAATAATGCCGGTATCACACGTGATAGTCAGTTTATCAAATTCAAAGAAGGTGAAGTTGTCGGTCAGATGAGCGAAGAAGCTTTCGACGCAGTTATCGCCGTGAATCTGAAAGGCGTTTTTAATTGCACCCAAGCTGTTGTTCCTTATATGATCAAACAAGGCGGGGGCTCGATTGTCAGTGCCTCGAGTGTGGTTGGTCTGTATGGCAACTTTGGACAAACTAACTATGCCGCCACCAAGTTTGCCGTAATCGGTATGACCAAAACCTGGGCACGTGAGCTGGGCAAATACCAGATCCGTGTCAACGCAGTTGCTCCGGGCTTCATCCTGACCGAGATGGTCCAGAAAATGCCAGAAAAAGTACTCGAAGGCATGGCTACCGGCACTCCCCTGAAACGATTGGGCAAACCTGAAGAAATTGCGAACGTTTATGCCTGGCTTGCCAGCGATGAGTCATCATATATCCATGGCACTGTCATCAGTGTGGATGGCGGCATTGTTTTAGGCACATAGTTGTTCCTGTTATCATAAAGAAAACCAACTGAATTTGAGAGGAAACATATGACACGTTACGCAACAATTTTAGGCACCGGGATGTATCTGCCCGAGATCGAGATTACTAATGAAACCTTTGCCCAATGGATGGGCGAAGTCAACGAAAAGCTGGCTGATGTCGTTTTCAAATTTGAAGCCAGCAGCGGGATAAAAACCCGCTTTTATGCCCCTGAAGATTGGGCAACCTCAGACCTGGCAGCCGAAGCTGGCAAAGCAGCGATTGCCAATGCAGGACTTAGCCCTGAAGATATCGACCTGGTGATTGTCGGCACAGACAGCCCCGACTATATTACCCCCGCGACCTCTGTTGTAACCCAATTCAAACTCGGTTGTGTCAACGCCGGCACCTGGGATGTTGGCTGCGCTTGCGCATCTTTCCCAACCGCCCTGGCTCAGGCAGCCGGGCTGATTGCCACCAATCCCAATCTAAAACACATCCTGGTTATTGGTGCATATATGATGCACAAGCTTTCTGATAATAAACATGATGTGACTGCCTTCTTCTACGGTGATGGCGCTGGTGCTGCTGTAATCGGTGCTTCCGATCAACCCGGTTACGTTTCCTGTTCAATCAAAGCTGATGGCTCTTACCACAAAAACTGGGGTATCTATTCAGGCGGCACTTACGAACCTGCAACTGTCGAAAGTGTCGAAGCAGGGCGCACCAAGGTAAAATTGGTCACCCCCTTCCCTCCAACCGTAAATCACGAAGGCTGGCCTGCCCGTGTGCGTGAATGTGCAGCCAACGGCGGGTTCGAATTGAGTGAGATCGATCATATTATCTTCACCCAGGTAAACATTAATAGCATCAAACTGGTGATGGACGATCTTGGTTTGCCTGTTGAGAAAGCTCACCATATTATGGATAAATGGGGCTACATGGGCTCAGCTTGTCTGCCAATTGCCTTCCATGATGCCATTGAGCAGGGCAAGATCACTTCTGGCATGCGCGTAGTCTTTTGTGGCTCCGGTGTGGGTTACAACCAGGCTGCCACTTGCTTTATCATGCCTTGAAAGCAGTCTGAGAATGACCTGGCAAGAGGAATATAAAAGCAAACTGATCAATATGTCCGAGGCGATCGGCATGGTCCGGTCGGGCATGACGCTTGCGATTGGAATCGCTGCCTCAGAACCCGTCGGTATGCTTGAGGAGTTAGCCAGGCAGGCTGACCGCCTCGAAAATATCACAACCTGGACCTGCCTGCCAATGCGTGCTTATGACATCTTCGTAAAACCCGAGATGGAAGGACGTTTCTTTAACGAAAACTGGTTTTATGGCGCTCCTGACCGTGCGGTACATCCTGAAGGGCGTGTTTCTTACACGCCAAACAACCTGCATAGAGCCGGTACTGATAAGCTGATTGGGCATGATGGCAGCCTGGATATGATGCTGGGCGTTTGCACTCCGCCAAATGCAGACGGAATGGTTTCCATCTCAATGGGCGCGGTGGCTGAACGGGAAATGATTGACAGCGCTGATATCGTGGTTCTGGAAGTTAACCGAAACCTACCCTGGACAGACGGCGACGTGGTCATTCCGCTCTCGAAGGTCGATTATTTCGTCGAATTTGACAGCCCCCTGGTGCAGGTTCCGGCTGCGACTCCCAATGAGATCGATGAACTAATCGGTCACCATGTTGCCGAATTCATCGAGGACGGCTGTACTATTCAGCTCGGAATCGGAGGGATGCCGACAGCTGTGGCAGATTTCATCTCAGATCGCAAACACCTGGGCATTCATTCAGAACTTTTGGTTGATGGCGTCTATAAACTTTGCGCCTCAGGGGCAGTGGATGGAAGCCGCAAGACCCTGCTCCCCGGCAAAATTGTTGCCACGTTTGCGATAGGCACCCAGCCTTTATACGATTTTATGAATGATTCTCCGGATGTGCTCCTGATGCGGGGAAGTTATGTAAACAACCCGTACGTTATCGCCCAAAACTACCGCATGATAAGTATCAACACCGCTATCCAGGTTGATATCATGGGGCAGGTATGTTCGCAATCGCTGGGTACGCGTCATTTTAGTGGAACTGGCGGGCAGCTGGACACACACCGTGGAGCACAGATGTCGGAAGGCGGCAAAGGTATTATCGCCTTACGTTCTACTGCTAAAAACGGAACGATTTCTACAATCGTCCCGACCCTGGCACCTGGCGCTGGCGTGACCGTGCCCAGCCAGGATGTCGATACGATCGTGACCGAATATGGAGCCGCTCAACTACGCGGGCTTTCGTTAAAAAAACGCATGGAAGCCCTGATTAAAATCGCACACCCTGATTTCAGGGAATCGATTCGTGAAGAGGCACACCGACTGGGCATTGTCCCGGATAAGCAGTTCTTTTAAAGGAGAATGAATGGAACAATCAATTTTAGGTAAATGGAGCCAAATTGAGGGACAACCCTATCCGGGTTTGTACTTTGATTTCCTTCAGGATGGTACTTTCGAAGCCCGTTATGACGCCCTGGGGATCGTGTCCAGCGGCACATGGGAAGTTCGGGAAAACAAAATCGATATGGACCAGCAAAAGCACACTTTTGGCTTGGTTGGAAAATATGAAGGTATTTTCGAGATCGATGGTGACCTCTTGAAATTGAACCTGGTTGCAGCCGGCGAACATGATCGCCCGGTCGACCTCGATCAGGCAGTTATCTACCGCAAATAAGGCAACCAGATTCGACGGGCTGGAAAAAAGATGCCGCGCATTGCTGTCAACGATATCAACCTTTATTACGAACTTCACGGACCCGAAGACGGAGACGTGATTGTTCTTTCCAATGGGATCATGATGAGTACAGCCAGCTGGGCATTTCAGACAACAGCGCTTGCCAAACATTTTCGCGTTTTGCTCTATGACTGTCGGGGCATGTGGCAATCTGACCACCCCGAAGGACCTTATTCGATGGAGCTTCATGCTGATGATCTGGCGGGCTTGTTGGACGCTCTCGATATCGGGCAAGCACATATTGCCGGTATTTCGTATGGTTCTGAGGTAAGCCTGGTGTTTGCGCTTCGCTACCCCGAAAAAACCAAAAGCCTGATCGTGATTGACGGTGTTTCTGAAGTACCGCTGATGCTTAAATTGCAGTCGCGCCCCTGGAAGATTGCCGGGGAGCGCAATGATGCAGAGCTGCTGTTTGACACCTCAATATTTCTGAATTTTGGGGAAGACTATTTAAAAAGAAATGAACAATTCTTGTCGTTGTCAAGGGAGGCTTTTTCAAAGCTCAACTTGTCATCATTTATAAAGCTGATGGATTCGTTCACAGCATATAATATTACTGATCAATTAAGGCATATTAAAAGCCCAACATTGATCATAGTGGGAGAGGAAGACCTGATCAAAGGTCCCAAAATGGCTCAAATCATGGTTGATCGTATCCCCCACGCAGAATATGTCGTCGTCCCGGGAGCAGGGCATGCCCTCTGCCTGGACAAACCTGAACCGCTGAACACGCTTCTTATGGGCTTTGCCCTGAAGCACAGCAGCCAGGCGTAACCATTGTAACCAACTGACAACCGTCAGAGGTAATATAGAAATATAAAAACAGGAGAAAAATGAAAAAGTCGGTTTTATTTGTCGTATCCATACTGCTAATTACCAGTATGGTTTTGAGCGCTTGCGCCCAACCCACCGAAGCTCCGGTTGTGCCAGAGCCCCCAGTGGAAACTGAAGCCCCCGTTGAGACTGAAGAACCTGTGGTCACCGAAGAGCCCGAGGTTGAAGAACCAGTTGTTGGTCTCACCTGCGCAGAACCTATCAAAGTCGGTTTGATTACTGACATCACTGGCGCTCTCGCAATTTATGGCACCATGATGACCCGTTCGTTCATGCTCGGCATGGAATACGCTACGGGTTCGGAAGGATCTGCTGGTCCTGTCTACAGTTACGCAGACACCCAGGAAAACATCTTCAAAATTGACGACTGCGAAATTCAGGTTTTTGTCCGCGATGACGCCGGTCTGCCTGAAAACACAACCACTGTTGCCAACGAACTGATTGACATTCAGAATGTGGATTTCCTCGTCGGAACCGCCTCCTCTGGTGCCACCGCAGTTCTGCAGGGTATCGCCCTTGCTAATGAAGTTCCCCTGATCGTCGCTCCGGCAGCTGCCAACGACATTACCGGTAAGGACTTCAATGAGTTCACATTCCGCACCGCCCGCAACAACTACCAGGATGCAATGAACGAATGTAAAGCCCTCACAGCTACCTACTCTTCCTTCATCCAGATTGCTGCAGATTATGCTTTTGGTCATGGCTCTGCTGAAGCTTTCCGCGATGCCTGTACCCTTGAAGGTGGAACATTCGTAGATGATGACATTTTTGCTCCTGCTACCACCACCGATTTCACTCCTTACATGGAGCAAATCGCTGCATCCGGTGCAGAAGCCTACATCGTCACCTGGGCTGGTTCGGGCTTCATCTCCCTCGTCCAGGCTGCCGCAGACCAGGGTGTCACCGACACAATGGAACTTGGTACCACTTTTATCGATAACATGCTGACCCCAGTCTTCTACGGCAATGCTATCGGCACAACTGCTGGTATCGTCTACCACTGGTCAGCCCCAAAGAACGACGCTAACGATTTCCTCGTGGCTGAAGCCAGCGGTCGTTATGGGATTTATCCTGATCTCTTCGATGCTGACGGTATGAATGCTGCCATTATGGTCATCGAAACCCTCAAGAAAACCAACGGCGATGTTACCCCCGCCACGTTGATTACTGCTATGGAAGGTCTTGAGTTCGAAGGTCCCAAGGGCACTATCTACATCCGCCCCGAAGATCATGTCGCCATCCAGGATATGTACATTCTCAAACTTGAGAATGTGACAGATCCTACCGGCAACTACTACTCTTATGTCGACACAACCCGCCCTGAGCCCCCCTGCTTGCTCCCTGAAGCACTCCAGGGTCGCTGTGGTGATTTGCCCATCGGCAATCTGTCTGGCAAATAATTGTTTTGAATCTGTGTCCCTGGAGGTTTTGCGAGCTTCCAGGGACACTACTTTACCCCAATTTCTTCGCAAATAAAAAAGAATTGAGAAGTTATGACGGCACGAGAAATTATTATTGAAACGCAAAACCTCTCCAAACATTTTGGTGGGTTAGCGGCGGTTGACGATGTCAGCATCAAAATCGAAGCCGGTACTTTGCATGCCATTATCGGACCAAACGGTGCCGGAAAGACGACCTTTTTTAACTTGCTTAGTGGCAACCTGAAACCCACCAATGGCAAGGTTTTTTATAAAGGGCAAGACCTTACAGGAAAGCCAATTTACCGAATGATCCACATGGGCATCGGACGTTCTTTCCAGATTACCAACATCTTCCCAAACCTGACAGTGCGTGAAAATATCCGGCTGGCTTCGCAGGCAATGGAAAACAAGAATTTCCATTTTTTGATGGATACCGCCAAAATGGAGAGCGTGGAAGAACGCACTACCATTGTGGTCGAAAAAGTGGGGTTAGCCAGCCAGTCGCTGTTACCTGCGCGGATGCTTTCTCATGGTGATCAGAGGAAACTGGAGCTGGGGATGATCCTCGCGCCTGATCCGGAATTGCTGCTCCTGGATGAACCCACCGCTGGCATGGCAACCGACCAGGTGCCCGAACTGATCACTCTGATTCAGGAAGTGCAGCAATCCGGTCTTAAGACCGTTATCCTGGTGGAACACAACATGAACGTGGTAATGAAAGTATCAGACCGGATCACGGTTATGCACCAGGGCAAAGTGTTGGCAGAAGGTACCCCGGGTGAGATTTCCACGAACCACGAGGTACAGACTGCTTACCTGGGAGGGCTCTATGACCTCAATGCATAGCAGGAAAATTAACTTGAAAATTAAATTGGAATGGAGATTGGCATGAGTAATATCCTCGAAGTAAAAAACATCCATTCCTTTATCAATCAATATCACATCCTCCAGGATGTAGATTTTGTGGTGCCACAGGGCTCCATCACGGCTTTGCTTGGTCGTAATGGTGCCGGCAAAACCACAACCCTGAAATCTATCCTCGGGTTGGCATCGGTAAGGGAAGGACAGGTTGTCTTCAATGGCAAAGAAGTCCAGGGGATGCAGCCTTTTGAAATTGCCGCGCTTGGTATCGGTTTTGTCCCTGAGCATCGGGCAATATTCAGAGACCTCTCGGTCGAAGAAAACCTGAAAATTGCTGAACGCAACAAGGGCGACCTTGATAAGAAAAGGGATTTCATCTTCGGTCTTTTCCCGGATTTGCAGAGATTCCTTCATTTACGGGGCACCGAGCTCTCTGGCGGGCAGCAGCAAATGCTGGCGATTGCCCGTGCGCTGGTGGCAGAAAACAGTTTGCTGCTGATTGACGAACCCAGCGAAGGGCTGGCACCGGTCATTATCGAAAATATGATTAAAGTTATCAGGCAGTTGGCACAGCAAAGCACTGTGGTTCTTGTGGAACAGAACTTCCTGGTGGCAAGAAAACTGGCAGAATTTTTCGTAATTATTGAAGAGGGAAAATCGGTCGAATCGGGTTTGATGAAAGACCTCGAAGCTGATAAAGCCATGATCCATCGTTACCTTGGGGCTGCATAGGAGTTGAACATGAAAAATACATTACAAAAAAACTCCAAAGCGATCATCATCCTTGTCATTATTGCTGCTTTCCTGTTTGTGGCGGCAGGCGGTATGACGGGAAAAGATGTGCTCATTACGGTTCTGAGAGGTTTCTCGGTTGGGTCGGTCACTTTCCTGGTGGCAGCCGGCTTCTCGTTGATTTTTGGTTTGCTGGATGTACTCAACCTTTCCCAGGGCACTCTTTATATGATAGGTGCCTATGTCGGCTGGACGGTGTATGTACGCCCTGATACCTTCATGGACGTGCTCACTCCAATCATGCTGATTTTGGCAGCTTTTTCATTGAGCCCGCTCTGGAAACGGCTTGCTTCAAAAATCCATTTGCAAGACAAACTACGAAAAATCATTTCATGGGTGTTAATCGCTGGTGGTTTCGCTTTGCTCGGACTGCTGCTCACGCGCTATCCGATTGCCATCTGGAACCTGAATAATTATTCTGAAAGCCCCATCACTTACTCCTACATGGCAGATCAGGGCATGCGCATTATTCCACCCGAAGCAGCCTTTGTTGAGATTTCACCATTTTTGGCAATTTTCGGCATTCTTGCTGCGAGTTCACTGGCAGCCTTCGGAATTGCTTTATTCGGCCGCAATGAAGGTCAACAGCTTATCAGTGATTGGAAAAAATATATCCTTCCGGTTGGTTTATTCCTGGTTGGTATCCTTGCTGCGGTGTTCAATGCCCAGTTAACCGCCTGGTTGTTCGCGATGAGCACCAATTGGCTCTTCCTGATCGCAATTGTTGTCGCAATTGTGAGCGGTGTGGGTTTAGGCGCATTAATGGAAACCACACTGATCCGACCGCTTTACAACCGACCTATTTATCAATTGATGCTCACCCTTGGGATGGGCACAATTGGCATTCAAATCGTTCAGGCGGTTTGGGGACGCCCCGAATTTGTCTGGCCAAAACCTGAATTTTTTACCGGTACCGGTGGAGCCTGCCCGGCGACAAACCTGACGGACCTTTTCGCAAATCAATGCTCAACGATTTTGCTGTTGGGCGGTCGGGTTAGGGTATATGATGAAATATTCATTCCCATTGTGGGCGTGATCGTGTTGGTGGTAGTTTGGATTTTGCTAAAACGCTCACGGATAGGCATGATCATTCGTGCCGGCGTGCAGGACCGACAAATGGTAGAGGCTCTTGGTATCAATGTAAGGCGAGTATTCACCCTGGTGTTCGCCCTGGGCGTTGGGCTGGCAGCCTTCGGTGGTGCCCTGGCAGCGCCTTCTACGGGTCTGACTCCCACAATGGGTGAGAGACTATTGCTAAGTGCACTGATCGCCCTTGCGATCGGTGGGCTGACCAGTTTCCCTGGTGCAGCCCTGGGCTCGCTGCTTGTGGGGCTGATTCAGCAGTTTATGATTAAATATGGTCAGATTGGGATCCCCCTGCCCTTTACAGACACGGTATTTAAACCCTCTCCACCGTTGGTGCCGGCTTCGACAGTGCTCCTGATGGTGGTAATTTTGCTCATTTTGCCCAACGGCTTGCTGGGAAAGAAGGAGTAGATCATGAAAACTAACTCAAACTTTTTGACCAGAAACCGGGGAATCCTGATATTCTTTGTAGTCATGCTGCTGGTTCCGTTTGTAATCGGCATGTTTGAAGGATCAAGCCCTGCTATGGTTTGGCAAAACCAGGGCAGCATTTCCAAGTTCCTTGAAGGATTGGGAATTGAGATTTTCGTTCTGGCTCTGTTCGCACTCAGTTTCGACCTGCTCTTTGGTATTACTGGTCTGTTGTCTTTCGGACATGCCATGTTTTTTGCTGTGGCAGCCTATGTGACAGGAATCGCACTTAAAACGCTGCACCTGCCATTCTGGCAGGTGATTCTGCTTGTTTTGCTGGCAGCTGTGTTGCAGGCATTGCTTTTTAGCCTGGTCTTACCACGCGTAAAAGGCATCACTTTTACCCTGGTTAGCCTCGGTTTGGCATCTGTCTTCCATATCATTGTTATGTCAAGCGACATGATCAACCTGACCGGTGCGGATGTTGGCTTGCAGGGCGTGCCGACGCCGGCATTTCTCAACCCAGCCAGTGAGCGTTTCAGGTTTTATGTGATTGCTCTTGTGCTCCTGGTGGCGACTTATATTTTCTACCGCCGCTTTGTTGCTTCGCCTACGGGCAGGGTTTGTGTTGCCATTCGCGAAAATGAAGGACGCACGAAGATGTTGGGTTACAACACCACCACTTTTAAGGTGGTTGCGATGATTATTTCGTCGTTGACAGCATCAATTGCAGGTATGTTGCACGCGCTGTATCAACCGATTATCAGCCCGGCAGTAGCTGACCTTGGCTATACCGTAACTGGACTGCTGATCGTTTTGATCGGCGGCGTGGGTACACTGAGCGGCGCAATTGTTGGCGCTTTTGTGCTGCGGACACTCGACTTTACGCTCAGGCGCTTTATGGGCGAATCGGCCAGTTTCATTACCGGCGCGATCTATGTAATCTTCGTGCTTTTTGTCCCTTATGGAATCATCGGGACATTGCAATTGAAAAAACTGAACACGAAAGCGGGTTGGAAAGAACTAATCTCGCGGCTGACAGGCAAAGCTTAGAATAATTAAAAGCCGGGTTCCACAACAGAATCCGGCTTTTATTTTAAGGTTACCGGTTATCAAACTTTACGTTCTATTTCATCCAGTGCCAGGTCAATAAATTCATTCACGCTCATAGCGCCAGGGTTTTCACCACTTCTGCGGCGCAGGGCAACCTGTCCTTCTTCCATTTCACGGTCGCCAATCACCAGCATGTATGGATATTTGGCTTTTTGGGCATTGCGAATCTTAGCGTTCATGCGGTCTGAACTATCATCTACGCTCACACGTAAATTGGCTTTCTTTAATAATGAAGCAACCTCGTGAGCATAGTCGTTGTGGCGGTCGGCAATTGGAATCAACATAACCTGTTTTGGCGATAACCAAACTGGGAAAGCGCCACCATAGTGCTCAATTAACACGCCAAAGAAGCGTTCCATCGAACCCAACAAAGCGCGATGCACCATCAAGGGGCGATGTTCTTTGCCATCTTCACCAATATAAGTCAAATCAAAACGTTCTGGCAGGTTGAAATCGAATTGAATGGTCGAAAGCTGCCACTCCCGCCCCAAAGCATCGCGCACTTTCAGGTCAATCTTGGGACCATAGAAAGCGCCACCTCCGGCATCCACTTCGTAAGGGATGCCGACACGTTTGAGCGTATCTTCAAGAGCGGCTTCAGCATCGTGCCAAAGTTTTTCTTCACCAACACTTTTTTCAGGCATTGTGCTCAGATACGCCTGAAAATCATTAAAACCAAAGGCGCGGAGCATGTTAATGCTGAAATTGAGAGCGAAGTCGACTTCTTCTGCCATTTGATCCGGGCGGCAGAAGTGATGGGCATCGTCTTGCGTAAACCCACGCACGCGCAACAGACCATGCAATACTCCGGAGCGTTCATAGCGATAGACCGTGCCTTTTTCAGCAAAACGCAGCGGCAGGTCGCGATAAGAGCGCAGCTGGCTTTTGAAAATATGCAGGTGGAAGGGGCAATTCATCGGTTTGATATAGTATTCCTGGTCCTCAATTTGAATTGGGGAATACATGTTTTCCTTGTAAAAACCCAGGTGTCCACTGGTTTCCCACAGGCTGGCTTTGCCGATATGCGGTGTGTAAACCAGGTCATAACCGTTGGCGGTATGCTCATCATCCCAATAACGTTCGATCTGATGCCTGATCATTCCACCGTTTGGATGCCATAAGATCAAACCCTGACCGACCTCGTCGTTTGTACTGTAAAGGTCCAGCTCCTTGCCCAGTTTGCGGTGATCACGTTTTTTGGCTTCTTCCAGTTTCCAGAGGTAGTCTTTTAGTTCATCCTTGCTTTCCCAGGCAGTCCCATAAATACGTTGCAGCATGGGGCGGTGTTCATCTCCGCGCCAGTATGCCCCGGCTACGTTCAGCAGCTTGATTGCATGAGGGTTGATTTGTGCGGTGTTTTCAACATGGGGACCGCGGCAAAGATCAACAAAACCTCCTGATTTATAGATAGTGATCGGCACTTTCTCGTCGGTTGGGTTGCCGTCGTCATCCAGCTTCCCGCTTTCGAGCCCTTCGATCAGCTCCAGTTTGTAGGTCTGGTCTTCAAAAAGATTTTTCGCTTGCTGCGCAGAAATCTCTTGGCAGACGAAATCTTCTTTCGCCTTGATCAGCTCTTTCATGCGAGTTTCAATCGTTTCGAGATCATCGGGTGTGAGCGTGCGCGGCAGGTCAAAGTCGTAATAAAAACCATCTTCGATCGCCGGACCGATGGCAACCTGCCCCTTTGGGAACATTTCTAAAACCGCTTCTGCCATCACATGTGCAGCCGAGTGGCGGATTCGAAAAAGCTGTGACTTTTCGTATTCCTCTTGTTTTGTAGACATAATTCCTCCATTACCGGTTGATTTTTGAGATTTTTAGGAGGTCTTTTCGTACAACCGATCCTTAAAACAAAAAGACCCTCACCCTGGGGCGAGAGATCTCTCACGCGGTTCCACCCAGATTGCTCTAAAGGAGCATCTCATTATGCCGATAACGGGGCGACCGTTCACCTTAATCGGATAACCTTTCAGGCTCAAGCTGGCAGGTGGTCTTCAGAAGCTACTTTTGAACCGGTTTCCACTATCCCGGTCTCACTGGAAAAAGAGCACTTCTTACTCTTCCTGCGTAAAAGCATTGTGGTAAATATATCGCATCTTCGAAAAAATGCAAGCAAAATGTGCAAGATGTATTACCAGGTAAGTTGTGTTTGGCAAGCTGGCAAAACCCAAAACTTCACTCATGAAATATTTGTGAACCTGCATCATAAATGTGGTAACATATTTGACATGGCAGAAATGACACCACGAAAAAGTGCTGAAAATAAATGGTATATTGATGTACTTTTTGTGCTAATCATTTTAACTGTTTGTACGATCGCAACGATACCCCAACTTGAAGCGGGAGACTATCGTAGCCATATCATATGGACTGCTGAGCTTGCAGAGCGGCATTATAGTCATTTGCCACATCCACTTTACCAACAAATTACTTTAATTATTAAGACGATTATTCCTTACAAGATACTGAATTCTTTAACAGGCTATGCATTTGCGAATAATCCGGACTTGTACTACATATTCCCTGGTCTGCTCACTGCAGTTCTTAGTTTCCTGGCAACAGCGCTGTTAATCCAAAAACGTTTTCGAAATTATATTGGCGGTGATTGTACATACCGACAAGTCTTGAGTTGGGTAGCAACAAGTATCTGCATGATAGTGGCACCGATACTCTTTTTTACCTTGAATGAACGGTTGATCGTTGGATATATAAAACCTAATCTTTGGCACAATCCCACCTTCAACCTTATGAAACCATTCGCAGTTTGGACCTTTTTTTTTGTAGTAGATCATTGGAAAGGACAATTAAATAATAATCAATGGATCGCTTTAAGTCTGATGACAAGTTTTTCCATCTTAGCAAAACCAAATTTTATCTTATCCTTTCTGCCAGCATTAAGCTTGCTTTTGTTAGTTCAGAATCGTTCTTTGCGTAGACTTCCTTGGAAGTTGTTGAGTGCGATAATTATTCCTGCTGTGTTGGTTTTACTCTATCAGTATGCACTAAAATATTACGGAAATTCCAGTCAGCAAATAGTTTTTCAACCTTTCAAGGCTGTATTGGCAGCTACTGGGAACGCATTAAATATAATTTTCTTCTATCTATTATCAATCCTGTTCCCACTTCTTTTGAGCATTTTCTCTAAAAACCGGATTGAAGAAAAATTTGAATTTTCATTGGTTTGGATCAATTTTGGAGTAGCAATTCTGACCGCTGTTTTGTTTGTTGAACAACCACATATGAATCACCTCAATTTTCTGTGGGGTCAAAATATTGCCTCTTTTTTCCTATTTGTTTACAGTATTGGGTGGCTACTTCAAAACCCTGGGTGGTTTAAACAAAAGAAATGGCAGACAGTAATAATTGTGTTAGTGCTTACTCTGCATATAATTGCTGGAATCACCTATACACTTATTACAATAATATCTCCGGGACCAGTAGTTTAATGCCTTTTGACAAAAAGTTGAATGATATGGTTATTTGATATGTTAAAGAAGCAATCATTCGTAAACGTCATTTTCCTACCATTGGGTTTGTTGATTTTGTGTTTACTATTGTGGAATATCGCTCCGTCATGTAGGATTATTTTTAGATGATTGGCACATCATCTGGAAATATTGGACCTTTAGCGCAGCCAAATGCGTTGAATTTTATGAGGGGGATCAATCTCTTTTCTCCTGTGTTTATCGTGTTTTTGTTCCGATCTTTAAAGATTCAGCGTTAGCGTGGCAGTTGTTTGCTCCTTTTACGAAATGGCTCTCCGCAATTGTATTATGGGTTTTGTTGAAGTTACTGATACCTGAACATAAATGGTTTACGTATTCGGTTGCAGCGTTATTCCTGGTGTATCCCGGTTTCCAGTTCCACTATTTTTCGGTTATGAAGAGCCAGGGATATGCGCTTTTTGCGATCTATATTTTGTCCCACATCTTTATGA
>Ga0123334_1001311_pt1 | contig 31725 bp, 31 predicted proteins | sample BiotimSIPDNA_FD_89706 | JGI IMG/M metagenome (GOLD analysis project Ga0123334, IMG submission 89706) | Anaerobic biogas reactor microbial communites from Washington, USA - Biogas_R1 time_0 SIP DNA | ecosystem: Engineered > Bioreactor > Anaerobic > Unclassified | place: Washington, USA...
CCTGCGGGTTCTTCCACACTCTCAAACGCTTTCACAATAGCGTTCATGATTTTGTCAAGCGAGAAACTGGCTTTAGATCCGTCACGCTTTGTAATGGTAAAATTATTAATTTGCATTGTTTTTCAGTACGATTTTAATGTTTTGTATATATGTTATTTCTTTATTTTTGTTAGACAACACTTTTACATATTATATATATAATGTATATATGTTTTATTTTTTTAGAAGTCATCTTCCCACGTGCTTCAAATCACTCCGCAGAATGGCGTAAATGGATTTCTCACGCTTCATCCTTTCCTCTGCAATCCATCCATTTTTATGTTTTGTCTATTGATGAACCCATTCACATCTCATCCTCATTTTTGTTCATGTCAATAGACTTGCTTTTTTCCTTATTTGAAAACTTTTTTCTATCTTTAATCTTTCTCTTCTTTATGTCATTGTTTTTAACTTCCTTATTATCAACTTTTTACAAAACATATAAATGGAAGAGAATCATAAAAACGGAAAACTTTTTCATTTATGGTGTTTGAAAAGTGTTCCCAAATGGGTGACTTTTTTCAGATGCAAAGATATAAAATTATCTCTATATCCAATCTTTTTCTTCACTTTTTTTTCATTAATCATTCAATTATCTATTTTTATGTCTGAGAACCTTTCATTTTTGTTCTTTCCATGTCAAAAATCATTCTTTTTCATATTTTCTTCCATCCTTTATCCTTTCCTGCTGTTTGATACACTTTTTGACGCTTCTCTTACATTTCCCTCTGAAAGTATATATAGATAAATGATGATATACATATTCTTTCGCACGTAATATCATATAAATGTAATAGTATTAATTCTGTTTATATATAGAAATGGAATCACGTATTTTTATATTTATGTTTTTAAAATTTGTTTTGACAACATGGTTTTTTCTTTATAGATAGAATCTTTGTTATAATATATATATGAAGTTACGAAACATTCAATATAATAAATATTGGAAATAATACATATAATAAATAAATGAAATATTAAAAACAAAGTAAATATAAAAGTAAATAATTCCAAAACATTTAAAAACACATTAATAAATAACATATAAATATTTAATATGTGTATTTATTGTAAACATATAATATCATTATAATAAAATATGTAATAATATAAAACGTGTGTATATTAAGTACTAAATAGAATTGTTTTTATAAATATACAATTATTTTAAAATGTAAAAACTATAGAATGTATATAAAAATAAATAAATAATATAATAACACATTGAAAATACAATATTACCATATATATAATATATTCATAATATCGTAATAATGATTTAATGCTCTGTGAAATGATGTAGGATGAATGTCTCAATTGTCTCAATCTCGTCTCTTCTGATGCGCATGTCCCAAAAATGCCCGATTATTTTTTTGACTTTTCTTCTCTTGTGCCACAGTGCGCATCTGGGGAATTGTGATTGAGATAAGTGAGACAGCAACATGCTTTCGATACACCCTCCCCATGCTTCTGCAACCCTTCGATATGTCTTCGATAAGGCTTCGATAGGAGTATGGGATAATTAACGTGGGTTAGACGAAAGGTTTTTGACTTGAATTTTTGTGACCCTCAAAAATAGTTCTGTTATTAAATCAGTAACACTGTTTTACTCATCCAGGAAAGTTTCTATCAAGTAAGGAATATGTATGTCTATATTGTCAGTAAACAACGAAAAAAGTTTCTACTGTTTTAGGGAAAGAAACGATTTTTAGCAAAAGACAAATTATTGCTTCAAGATTCAATTAAAAATGATACAAATGAAAACCAAAGTAGGCGGGAGAAAGAGTTCGTTCAACAAAACTTTGGGAAAAAGGAGGTTTCTATGATGGGCGAGGTCTATTATCTATGAGATTTCTCTGAGGAAACCGAGCGTGCAAGAGAGAAGAACGGAAATGTGAATAGAAGGGAAGAAAGGGTGAAATGGACAGGCTTAGAGTGGTAAGGGAAGTACAGAGACCATGAGGGGAGAAAAGGCCAAGAGTGTAAGGGGAGGTTTGAAGGGGTGAACAGAAGGGAAGAAAGGGTGGAATGGACAGGCTTAGAGCGGTAAGGGAAGTACAGAGACCATGAAGGGAGAAAAGGCCAAGAGTGTAAGGGGAGGTCTGAAGGAGTGAATAGAAGGAAAGAAAGGGTGAAATGGAAAGATTGAAGAGCGTAAGGAATGGCAGAGAGGTATGAGAATCTGAGAGAAAGGGAAAAGGCTGAGAGTATAAAGAGTAGAAGAGGAAGGCAGAGGGTGTGAAGGGGTGGCAGAGAGGGCGGAGCAGGATATAAGAGAATGAAATCCTTACGGATTTTGGTGAAATAAATTGTTTTTTTTGGTTATTTATTTAGAAAATAGTATCTTTGCCACATCGTACAATCTTTTATCAATTGTCTTTCGGTCAATAATCAATAATACTTTCAACCAATCTTTTATTATCTTTTATCACAAGGCTTAATATGAATGAAACTATTACCAATCGTTTGAGGCATGGAGTATGTGGAATGCGTCAGTTGCTTTCTGATTTCTATTTACATGCCGTTTTGGACAGATCCAGACATGCTGTTGGCATGGCTTTGCTGTTTTTCGGTTTAGGTTCTGTCAGTGTTCGTGCTCAGTTGTCTTCCAATCCTGACAAGTTCTTGGGCAACATCACAACAAGTTATCAGATGGACTATGGCTCGGAGAAGTTCTACCAGCTTTGGAATCAGGTCACTCCTGAGAATGAGACGAAGTGGAGTTCTATTCAAGGCGGTGGTCGTGGACAGTTCAACTGGGGTGGGGCAGACAATGCTGCCAATTATGCCAAGGCTCACAATTTCCCCTTCAAGTTTCATACTTTGATTTGGGGTGCTCAGTATCCCAATTGGATCAATAATCTTTCTACGGAGGAGCAGTATAAGGCTATTGTGGAATGGATGGATGGGGTGAAGAAACACTATCCTGACCTTGAGATTATTGATGTGGTCAATGAGGCTGTGCCTGGTCATCAGCCTGCACCCTATAAGGCTGCGCTGGGTGGAGATGGAAAGACGGGCTATGACTGGATTATCAAGGCTTTTGAGATGGCCTATGAACGTTGGCCTAATGCGATTTTGGTGTATAACGACTACAACACTTTCCAGTGGCAGAGGTCTCAATTCATCGATCTTGTGAGAGTTCTCCGCGATGCAGGTGCTCCTGTTGATGCCTATGGATGTCAGTCGCACGATTTGACAGACATGGAGGTGGGTGATTTCAAGTCAGCCATGACCGAGATTCAGAATGCGCTGAAGATTCCGATGTATAGCACAGAGTATGATATTGGCACTTCGGATGACAACAAGCAGTTGCAGCGATATAGGGAGCAGATTCCATACATGTGGGAGGCAGACTATTGTGCGGGTGTCACCATTTGGGGATATATTTATGGTCGCACATGGACTACGGACGGAAATTCAGGCTTGATACGTGACGGCAAGGATCGTCCTGCCATGACGTGGCTGCGTCAATACATGCAGACAGATGCTGCCAAGAATGCCAAGAGTCCTTTCCCTGGCATGAAGAAGGAGTTTTCTGTCTATGTGAAGCCTCAGTCTTTGGCTGTCAATAAGGGTGAAACGATGAATATCACGATTGACGCAAAAACTCGCACGAAGACAATAGACCATATTGACCTCTACGTGAAGGGAGTACTCTATGAGACGCTCACAGAGGCGCCTTATGTGGCGAAATATATTCCTGAGACTGCCGGCAAATATAGTTTGAAGGCAGTGGTGGTGACCACGGATGGAACTACGTGGGAGCGTCTTTCCAGTTTCACCGCTCACAATCCTCGCAATCCTTATAAAGGGGAAATGACTGAATTGCCAGGCACATTGCAGGCAGAGAATTTCGATTCAGGTGGCGAGGGTTACACTTTCCATGATTCAGACAGCAGGAATGAGGGCACTTCTTATCGCACAGATGGGGGAGGCGTGGACATAGTGACGGGCAATGGTGGTTATGCACTGGGCTACACCTCTGCTGGTGAATGGCTTGAATACACGGTGGATGTGAAGAAGGCTGGTTTATATTCCTATGATGCTTATGTGTCCTCTGGCACAACAGGTTCGTCCATCAGCCTTTCTGTAGAGGATGAAGATGGTGTGAGAAACTTCTCCAATGTCATTCCTGTGCCACAGACTGGCAGTAACAACTGGGATAAATACGTGGCTGTGCATGGTCGTGGACTGGTTACTCTCAAGGAGGGTAAGCAGATTGTCCGTCTCAACATCACGGGCTCAAGCTGTAATGTGGATAAGATTGTGTTCAAGCATTTGGACATCAACAACAATCTTTCTCTTGCAGTGAAGGCAAATCCTGCTCCTGCCACAATCAATGAATCTACCACACTTTCTGTCACGACCACAGCCACCAATGTGCAGAGTGTCCTTTTCTATGTGGACGATGTATTGCTGAAGGAAGTGAAGGACGCACCTTATGAGGCGGTCTATCTGCCAAAGGCTAAAGGCACAGTGAACGTGAAGGCAGAGGCCATAGATTCTGATGGAAAGATTTCCAAGGTTTATGCCTATAATCTGAAGGTGAATAATAAGCGCACTCCTTATTCCAGCAAGCCTATGGAGATTCCAGGCATTGTGAAGGCAGTCAATTTCGACAAGGGTGGGGAAGGGCTCACTTTCCACGACAACAACTCCGAGGCTCAGGGTGATGGCACATCCTACCGTTCAGATGCCGAGGGAATGGACATTGTGAAAGGCAACAATTCTTATGTGCTGGGCTATACAGAGGTGAATGAGTGGACAGAGTACTCTGTCAATATCACTCAGGCTGGAACTTATGAGTATGTTGCCACTGTTTCTTCGGGAGTGACAGGCTCAGGCTTCCGCATGAGTTTGGTGGAGGATGGTAAACTGACCACTCTTGCCACAGTCAGTGTTCCTCAGACAGCCAGCAACAACTGGGACACCTACACGACAGTGAAGGGCAAGATTCTCAAGGAACTCTATGAGGGTCAGCAAATCATTCGTTTCACCATTACAGGTGCTAATGTCAATATCGACAAGGTGCAGTTCAACCTCGTAACACCAAACGCTATCAGTGAGGTGGAAACCTCTGCTTCTGCCGAAGAGGAGGCTATCTACAATTTGGCAGGTCAGCGTGTGGATCAGTCCTACAAGGGAATTGTCATCTACAAGGGCAAGAAAATTCTGAAGAAACAAACAATTCAGAAGAAGTAAAAAAAGGATTATCATCCTGATATAGACCTCAAGAGGGTGCATTGCCATCACAGGGCAGTGCCCCTCTTGGTGTTTCATGCCCTTTTCATCTCTTTTTTATGTATTTCTTTTGTGTAGTTCAGAAGAAAGCCGTACCTTTGCACCCATGAAATATTTATTGCTTTACTTCTTTTTGATTATCTCTCTTACTCTTCATTCACAGAAAAGAGACCCCATCACTCCACTTATCAAGACACATTGGGAACAGGGAAAGCCCTACAACCAGAAATGCCCTATCATCAGAGGACAACATGCTGTGACGGGATGTGTGGCTACAGCCATGGCACAAGTGATGAAGTATCACCAGTGGCCTGCAGATGCTTTCGATTGGCAAAACATGCTGGCTACCTACGATGCTACAGCTACTGATGTGCAGAAAGATGCCGTGGCAGAACTGATGGCTGATTGTGGAAAGTCTGTCAATATGGACTATGGAGTCACGACCTCTGCTGCTTGGGAAGGCGATGCTGCCAAAGCACTGGTAGAGACCTATTCTTATGCAAAATCCGTGCGTGAAATATTCCGAAACATGTATGGTCAAACCTCATGGTCCAATCTCATCTATCATGAGTTGGAGCAGGGTAGGCCTGTGTTCTATGGAGGCATGCCTCGTGGCTTCAACCATCAATTTGTGTGTGATGGTTATTTGGATGGGAAGTTTCATTTCAACATGGCTTGGCAATATCTTCCTGATGGATATTATCAGTTGAACGAACTGGATGTTTACCCAGAAGGACAAACCGCCATCATTGGCATTCAGACTTCATGTGCAGATGATGTGAACACCTCCTTCACCCAAGGTCCACTTGTCTATACAGTGCTGGATGCAGGTGAGGTGTCTGTGCGAATGAATGCTGATGCTCCAGCCGCTGATTCTCTTTTCATTCCTGCTCAAGTAGAGAATGAGGGCAGGAACTATCAGGTCACAACCATCGAGTATGGTGCTTTTGAGGACTGTCAGACACTCATCCACATTTCCATTCCTGCTTCTGTCTCCGTTATTGGTCACAGGGCACTGTTGGGTTGCACACAGTTGCAGACGATAGAGGTGAATGGCGACAATGTGTGGTATGAGGCAGATGCCCAAGTGCTCAAGAGCCGTGTGTTGCCCGAACTGATAGCTTATCCCAATGCCAAGACGACTCCCAACTATTCTGTGCCAGATGGGATAACCGCCATTCCCGCCTCTTTCTTCAGGGGAAACACCTATCTGGAGCATGTGGATCTACCAGCCTCACTTGCTTCTATTGATGTTCTTGCCTTTCGTGGATGCACATCACTCCACACTATCTTTTCGGCAAGTTTACAGCCCAAGGCAGTGGAGGAGATGTCTTTTGACGACGATACCTATGCCAATGCCACATTGTTGGTGCCAGCAGGTGCTTCTCAGCGTTATCGAGGTCTGGCAGGTTGGAAGAATTTCAAGCATATAGAGGAAGTGAATCTTTCAGACCTTACCTCCGTTTCAGCTCTTGCTGTTTCCGACAGAGAAAGGCTTTTCTACCGTCTTGATGGCAGAGTCCACACTTCTTCGCATGCTCGTGAGATTTTCATCGATCCATCCACACGCCAGAAGAGACTCTCTCGTTAGTTCAAGGAGTCAGAAAGCGTCACTCGTCTCATTTTGTGATTAGAATCTTCTTCGCATCCTCTGTGAGGAAAGGTTCAGCATCTTTGATGCTCACGCTGAAAGAAGGCATACCCATAGCATAGGGCGCAATCTCGTATGGTTGATAAGATAGGCGAAGGCTGTCACCCTCTATGAGAGGAGAGTTGAGAGGCAGTGGGATGATGGGCGAATCGCCAAGCATCAGTACCGACATCAGATTGTCTTCTTCCACATCCCATCCGCTTTCTCTGATGTAATCAACGATGCCCTTGCGCAACAAGGACTGCATTTCCTCTTCCTTGCTCTTTTCAAAAACCTCCTTGATTAGTTTTCCTGTAGGTTTCACAAAGATGAAATTGATTTCGCCAGAGTAGCCGTGAGCCCCTCCAAGATTCACATAAGTGCTGCGGGTATAGATGACAAACTGATGGGTCTCTTTTGCTTTCGTCAAGCGATAAGAGTATCCGTACATGCGGTCATCGTCATCCTCCATATCCACTCGGCATCTTTTCAGTTCCTCAATGTTGTATTTTCCGAAGAAGTTCACCATGTCCTGACCCTTTCCAGCCTTGTTTCGCTGGCTGACAAACACTTTGTCGGGATTGCCCGACATTCTTTCTCCTGTCATCGTGTCTATGTCGGCATAAGCAAACTTAGTGATGGCCTTTGCCAGTTCTGATTCTCCCTGTGGCATGTCGATATAAATATCCACAGCAAATTGCTTCTCGTCTGATTCAAAGAAGAGAGCCTCCGTCACCAGTGTGTCATTGGTTATCTCAGTGTCAGTAGAGTCTGTTGCTTCGCCACCCTTTGCTTGTCCAGCCTTACAGCCAAACAGAAGGGTTATGGTGGCAATACCCAAAATAAACAGTGCTTTTTTCATTTGAAGATTGTCATTAAAATATTGTTGCAAAGATACAAATAATATACAGATACATATATAAATTCTTCCTTCTTTCTCCATAGTATATGACAGAAAAGACGATGTATGCTTAAAAAGGAAGCTTTGAATACAGAATTTGCGGAAAAAACATCATTATGTGAAAATTAAATTGCATCTTTGCATCAAGTTACTATCTTATCCCTCCTTTTGAACGGGTATTACATTCCTATTAGAATAACAGATAGAATAACATCACATAATCAGATCCTATGAAGAAGAATAACAAGAAATTACTAACTGCATCCTTCTGTGGAGGTGTACTGCTTGGCATACTCTTTTGTGGATGCAAGTCTGGTACTTCGACAGATGTGAAGTCTGATGATACGGATAGCATACCTTCTGTGAAGAATGCTTCAGATGAAGCAGGTCTTTCTATTCCTGATTTTGATTTAGAAGAATTGGAGACTCTTTATGCTGATGATGATGTGGAGGGAGGTTTCATCCTTGATAATGAGCTCGACAAGACATTTGTGGAGTACGCACTTGTGGATATAGACAATGATGGCATGGCAGAAGTGTTCCTTCGGGGTGAGGACAGCAATCAAGGAGCACTCTTTGCTTTTGGCAGTGGAAAGGCAGAACTCTTGGTGCGCCAAGGCTATAAGTCTCGTCCCTATCTCCTTTGTGCCGAGTGGGCAGATACCCAAGAAAAGAAGTATCCAGGCTTTATCTCGATGTCGGGTGGATTGGGTACAGGCGTGGGCTATACTTACTATGTCAAGGTAGAGAAAAGCCGTCCCGTCGTTCGCTTCTCTGAGTTGTATGAAGCGGCACTGCTTTCAGATGAGGATGAGGTGACCTACACCTATGCTGTCAATAATGATTTGGTGGATGAGCAGAGTTTTGGGAAATACAAGAAAGACTACGAGTCCCTCTACGAGGCTGTCTTTGGCAAGGATGGCTCTAAAAATCAGGGTCTTGAGTATCTGCTTCATTGGTCACCTGTAGAACGATAGGGGAGGGACTGCTGCTGCTGCCGTTCTTTTTGAATTTTATATAAACGAATAAACGACCTTATATATTTACACTTATGAAAAAATATTTTATATTAGCATTAGCATTGACAGCATGGATGTTGATAGGCTGTAAGGGTGGTGAACAGAAAGGTGAAACACAGGGCGACTCTACTCAGGTGGAAGGTGGCTTGATGTATGAATCTGCCGACTGGGCATTCTATGCCCTCAAGGGAAAGGTGAAAGAAGTGTCCTCCATTCGCTATATGGTGGACGAAGACTTTGATGTGGAACAGTCAATGTATGATTTGAAAGATACGGTTCGCTTCACTCCAGATGGCGAGATGACAATATATAAAGATCGGGATGCAGACCTTACCGACCCCATGTTCAATAATGCCCTCACACGCAATGAGCAGGGACAGGTCGTGAAATACGACTTCACCCTTGTTCAGTCAGAAGACCAATTTGATGATCGCTGCATGATGTGGGATGGCACAGACCTTCTCACGTTCGATAATAGGGGACGTGTCATCAAGAGAGACTACGTGTCTTATGAAGTTTCGGGTGTAGTGGAATATACTTACGATGCACAAGGACTGTGCCCGACATCTAAGGGACACTTTACTTCTGAGGGACAAGATATTTTCGAGACTTACACTTACGAGTATATCAGTTTTGACGACAAGGGCAACTGGATTGAGCGCAAGCAGACGACAGAAGGCAGCAACAAGGAGTATGGTGAAGAGAACCTCGAAGAATATAAAGAGTATATGGTAGAAAAGCGCACCATTATATATTATTAAAGCAATCCAATCAACCATTAAAACCTAAACGCTATGGCTCTATCAGATGCACTTTCAGGTCTGCTCAAGGAGGGGATGGACAACACGGTTGGAAACTTCTCCTACAGCCTGACAGAAAAGATAACAGCCAAGATAAAAGGACAGTGAGCCCTTTCAATTATTATAAATATTAAAATCAAAAAGATTTATACCCACATGAGAGAATTATTTCTATCAGTACAAAACCATCCTCACATCTTGTTGGCAACGGCTCTCTTCATGGGCATGTTTACTTTCACAGGTCAGCAGATGACAGTTCGGGCCGAGAACACCTATCTGTATGTAGAGACCAAAGATGTCCCTCAAGTTTCCGACGAAGAGAAAGCCGCCAACATGCAGAAGGTGCAAGCTTTTCTCAAGGAGTGCAAGACCTTCTACATTGCTACCGCCGAGGGCGACCAACCCCGAGTGCGTCCCTTTGGCGTGTCTGAAATCATCAACGGTCGTCTCTACATCATCACAGCCAAGGTGAAGCAAGTGTTCAAGCAAATCTCCAAGAATGGTAAGTTTGAAATCTGTGCGCTCAAGCCCACGGGTGTAGAGTGGGTTCGTATTTCTGGCACACTCGTGAATGACGACTCTCGTTCTGTCAAGGAGACCTTTCTCGAGCGCAACCCCAGTTTGAAGGGCATGTATAGTGCAGACGACGACAATATGGCAGTGCTCTACATCAGCAATGGAGTAGCGTCTTTCAGTTCCTTTGCGGGGGCTTCCAGCCAGATTTCATTCTAAGTGTAATCCACTTGTGACAAAAGTGGAGACAATCATGCAGGAGGGGCAAGCGTATATGGCTAACCTCTCCTGCTTTCATTCGTGGAAAACTCACTTGAAAAGACCTTCTGTAGAAGAATTCATCAAGAAAAAGGCAAACTTGCTTGCAGATTAAGTTCTCCACGACATACAGTATGATTCAGTGAGATTCTTGAGGTTATTGATATACAATTGAATATTATGCTAAAGAAAGGAAAACACTGATAAGGCAAAAATGCACCATTGTTCATAGGCCATCGCACCATTGTTCGTTGGCACTTGAAGCATTGTTCGTTTGCCATTGAAATATACTTCGGTCATGTGCATGCCAAATGGTATGGAAATCCATATTGTTTTCCCTCGCTTTTTTTACAGTTTATGCCAGCCCTCTCCATCCTTTCGAAAAGGAGAGGTATATTATATAAGGAGTAGATGCAAACCATGCAAGGTTGTTGGACAAACGTTAAGTTAATAAATCAAAAAATCTTGTCAGCCTCCAGTATTTGTTGTACCTTTGCAACATCGAACATCAAAAGGGTGCCCATGGCAACGGGCTGAGATTATACCTTCGAACCTGATGCAGTTAGTACTGCCGTAGGGATTGAGTCGTATTTTTCTAATTATTAAAGTAAAGGTTGTGATGTGTCGAGTCATAACCTTTGTTGTTTTAAAGAGGTGCTCTTTTCGATGATGATGAACAAAAGGAAAGGAGCACGAAAATGAAGCAATATACAAAAGTGCTGACCATAGCAGGCAGCGACAGTGGAGGAGGTGCAGGACTTCAGGCTGATATGAAGACTCTGTCGGCTCTGAGATGCTATGCCATGACGGCTATCACTGCTATTACCATACAGAATACTCTGGGGGTGGATCGTGTGGTAACGATGAAACCAGAGGATGTGGAGCAACAGATAGATGCCGTGTTGAGCGATATAGGAGCAGATGCAGTGAAGACAGGTATGCTTGCCACAGAAGATATTGTTGTGGCAGTGGTGAGGCAACTACATAAATATAAAGTACGAAATGTGGTGGTAGATCCTGTGCTGGTATCGACGAGCGGCCATCGCCTACTGACGGACGAGGCTCTAAGAAGAATGCAGTGTGAACTGTTGCCTCTGTCACGTGTGGTCACTCCAAACATCCCAGAGGCTGAGGTACTGATGGGACAACGGCTGGTGAGTGTGGGAGATTTGAAGCGGGCGGCGCACCAGTTGGCAGAGAAATACCACACTTCGATATGGCTGAAGGGTGGTCATCAGACGGGTGACTTTCTTACGGACATACTCTATGACAATGAGCAAGGGGAGTTGCTGGAATTGACGTCCTCCTATATCAATACCATCAACACCCACGGAACAGGATGCACTCTGAGCAGTGCCTTGGCGGCAGGACTGGCTCAGGGACGAACATTGCAGGAGGCTGTCCGAACAGCCAAGGAATACATCAACCAAGCCATCAAACATGGTGCTGACTATGAGGTAGGTCATGGTCATGGACCAGTGAAACATTTTTATCAATTATGGAAATAACTATCAACAACAAGCCTGTAACCACTGCGGCAACAACCCTTAGTGGACTGGCTGCCGAAATGGCTCTGCCTGCAAAAGGCATAGCCATAGCCATTAACAACAAGATGATACCGCGCACCGAATGGGAGGTGACGGACATCAGTGAAGGAACTCATCTCGTGATGATTAAAGCGGCATGTGGAGGATGATTCAGTTTATATCTCACCACACCGACCGCTATTCCTATCTGGATGGAATCCAGATGGCTCTTGATGGTGGCTGTAGATGGGTGCAGCTGCGCATGAAAGAAGCCTCTGAGGAAGATTTCTTTCGGATTGGAGCGGAGGTGAGGAAGCGTTGCGAGGATTATGATGCCACGTTGATTGTGGATGATCACATGGAAATATGTCGTGAGATAGGGGCTCATGGTGTGCACTTGGGCAAGAAGGATATGCCGATATACGAGGCAAGACGACTGTTAGGAAAGGAAATGCTGATTGGAGGCACTGCTAATACCATTGAAGATGTGAGGCGTATCTACAAGGCTGGTGCTGACTACATCGGTTGTGGACCTTTCCGATTTACCACCACGAAACAGGGTCTCTCACCCATTCTGGGACTGGAGGGTTATCGGAGTATCATCCAGCAGATGAAAGCAGAGAGCATATCTCTTCCTATTGTTGCTATTGGCGGTATCACCACAGCAGATATACCAGCGATGATGCAGACAGGTGTCACGGGTGTGGCTTTGTCTGGAGCCATGCTGAATGCAGAGAATCCTGTGGAGGAAATGAAAAGAATCATCAAACAAATAATAAATAATGAGTAAACTAATAATTGCTGGACGCGAGTTCAGTTCCCGATTGTTTTTAGGAACAGGGAAATTTAATGACAATGCTTTGATGGCACAAGCTATTGAGGCATCGGAGACTGAAATGGTGACAGTAGCAATGAAGCGTATAGAACTGGGCGATGTGAATGACGAGCTGCTGACCCACATCACTCGGAATCCCAACATTCAACTGCTGCCCAATACCAGTGGCGTGCGTACTGCCGAGGAGGCTGTGTTTGCAGCACAGATGGCTCGTGAGGCGTTCGGTACAAACTGGCTGAAGCTGGAGATACACCCTGATCCTCGCTACTTGCTTCCTGATTCTGTGGAGACTCTGAAAGCCACAGAACAGTTGGTAAAGGAGGGTTTTGTGGTGTTGCCTTATTGTCAGGCAGACCCTACACTGTGTAAACATCTGGAAGAAGCAGGTGCAGCCACTGTGATGCCCTTGGCTGCTCCCATCGGCACTAATAAGGGACTGCGCATGAAAGACTTTCTGCAAATCATCATAGAGCAGTCTAATGTGCCTGTGGTGGTGGATGCAGGGATTGGTGCACCCAGTCATGCGGCGGAGGCTATGGAGATGGGTGCAGACTGTTGTCTGGTTAATACTGCCATTGCTGTGGCTGGTGACCCCGTGAAGATGGCAGATGCCTTCCGACAGGCAGTCATTGCAGGGCGTCAAGCCTATGAGGCTGGCCTGGGCACTGTATCGGATAGTGCCGAAGCCAGTTCGCCATTAACTGCCTTTTTGAATAATTAAGACATTTCATTTTCTTTCAATATAGAATAACAACTATGCCAAAAGATAACAAAGCATACGCTAAATGTGAGAAATACTATATGCAGGGAAAGTTGTTCCCGGATATTAGAGTGGGTATGATGAAGGTGAACTTGACGCCTACTGTCAATCGTGATGAACAGGGAAAACCCCATATGGAACAGAATGAGCCAGTGATGATCTATGATACCAGTGGACCTTATTCTGATCCAGACTATCAGGTGAATCTGGAGCAAGGACTGCCGAGGATGCGTGAGTCTTGGATAGAGGAACGCCGAGAGCAGATGGGACAGCACATGACTCAGATGGCATGTGCCAAGGCTGGTGTCATTACTCGTGAGATGGAATATGTGGCTATCCGTGAGAATATGAACTGTGAGGCATTGGGAATAAATACCCATATCACCCCAGAGTTTGTGCGCAAGGAGATAGCCGAAGGACGTGCTGTGTTGCCTGCTAATCGTCATCACCCAGAAAGTGAACCGATGATTATTGGGCGTAACTTTCTGGTGAAAATCAACACTAATATAGGTAACTCTTCCACCACATCAAGCATCGAGGAGGAAGTAGACAAGGCTGTGTGGAGCTGTAAGTGGGGAGGAGATACCTTGATGGATTTATCTACGGGCAATAACATTCATGAGACGAGGGAATGGATTCTGCGAAACTGCCCCGTTCCTGTAGGCACTGTGCCCATCTATCAGGCTTTGGAAAAGGTGGATGGAAGGATAGAGAACCTGACTTGGGAGGTATATCGTGACACTCTGATAGAACAATGTGAGCAGGGTGTGGACTATTTCACCATCCATGCAGGCATTCGACTGGAGAACGTTCATCTGGCAGACAGCCGTCTCTGTGGTATTGTGAGCCGTGGTGGTAGCATCATGAGCAAGTGGTGCTTGCTGAAGAATCGAGAGAGTTTCCTATATGAGCATTTTGATGAAATATGTGACATCGTGGCTCAATATGATGTGGCTCTCTCGTTGGGCGATGGTTTGCGCCCTGGTTGTATTGCAGATGCGAATGATGCTGCACAGTTTGCCGAACTTGACACGATGGGAGAACTGGTCGTCCGTGCTTGGGCAAAGGATGTGCAAGCCTTCATAGAGGGTCCTGGTCATGTGCCTATGAATAAAATTCGTGAGAATATGGAGCGGCAGTTGGATCATTGTCATGAGGCACCTTTCTATACGCTCGGACCTATTGTGACTGATATTGCTCCGGGCTATGACCACATCACAAGTGCCATTGGGGCGGCACAGATTGCCTGGTTGGGTACAGCCATGCTCTGCTATGTAACTCCAAAGGAGCATCTTTCATTACCTGATAAAGAAGATGTGAGGACAGGTGTGATAGCCTACAAGATAGCGGCTCATGCCGCAGATATAGCGAAAGGACATCCTGGTGCAACCGTTCGTGACAATGCGCTGTCAAAGGCTCGTTTTGAGTTTAGATGGCGAGACCAGTTCCATCTTTCGTTAGATCCAGAACGTGCTCAGCAGTATTATGAAGAGGCAGGACACACTGATGGCGAGTATTGTACAATGTGTGGTCCTGACTTCTGTGCAGCCAAACTGACGCATGACCTGAGAAAACTTAAAAAAGAGAAGATTGTATGAACGCACAGATGGAACGCTACGAACGCCAAGTGATGCTGGATGAGATTGGTGAGGAGGGGCAGTGCCTGTTGCAGAAAGCACGTGTGCTCATTGTGGGAGTAGGAGGTCTGGGGTCGCCCATTGCTATTTATCTGGCAGGTGCTGGAGTGGGAACAATTGGACTGATGGACGATGACACCGTGAGCCTGACAAACCTTCATCGCCAAGTGCTTTATACAGAGAAAGAGGTGGGACAACCGAAAGTTTTCCATGCTCGTGAGCGACTGTTGAGCATGAACAGTAGTATTAATGTGCAAGCCTATAATGAACGGCTGACCAAGAAAAACGCTCAGGATAGGGTGGCGGACTATGATTTCGTGGTGGATGGAACGGACAACTTTGCCACACGCTATCTCATCTCCGACACTTGTGCTGCTATGGGGAAGCCTTACATCTATGGTGCTATTTGTGGTTTGGAAGGACAAGTGGGAGTGCTTTGTGCAGGTAGTGCCACCTACCGCACCCTTCATCCTGACGAGGAGGATACTTTGGGCATGCCACATCCTGGACGTCAAGTGGTGGGTGTGACACCTGCCATTGTGGGTAGTGTGCAGGCTTCACAGGTATTGCAACTCATCTGCCATTATGGCGAACCTTTAATAGATCAACTATGGACGATTGATCTCCGCACGATGCAATCGTTCATCATTAAATTATCAGAACATGTTTAGTGAAGAATTGGAACAATATAGTTGGGAAGAGACCACAGAGCGAATAGCTCAGATGACTGAAAAAGATGTGCGGAGAGCCTTGGAAAAGTCTCGATGCACAGTGGATGACTTCATGGCTCTGCTATCGCCTGCCGCCATACCTTATCTGGAGGTAATGGCGAGGCTGTCGCGCAAATACACTGAGGAACGCTTTGGTCGTACCATGTCAATGTTCATACCGCTCTACATCACCAATGCCTGCTCTAACTCTTGTGTCTATTGCGGATTCCATCGTGAGAATCCTATGGTCAGAACGATCCTTACACCGAGTCAGATAGAGGACGAATACCGAGCCATCAAGAAATTGGCTCCTTTCGAGAATATCCTTTTGGTGACAGGCGAACACACGATGAAGGCAGGTGTGCCTTATCTGGCTAAGGCGATAGATATTGCAAAGAAATATTTCTCAAACATCAAGATTGAGGTCATGCCTTTGCGGGCTGAAGACTATCACGAACTGACTCTCCATGGACTGAATGGTGTTATCTGTTTTCAGGAGACTTACCACAGAGAGAACTATCGGATCTACCATCCAAGGGGTATGAAGAGCAACTTTGAATGGCGCTGTAACGGATTTGACCGCATGGGGCAGGCTGGTGTTCACTCTATTGGTATGGGGGTGCTGATAGGACTGGAAAAGGAGTGGCGTACAGATGTGGTGATGATGGCTCGCCATCTGCGCTACTTGCAGAAGCATTACTGGCGCACGAAGTATTCTATTAACTTCCCTCGTATGCGACCTGCTCAGAACGAGGGTTTTCAGCCCAACTGCATTATGACAGACAGGGAGTTAGCTCAAGCCACTTTTGCCATGCGCATCTTCGACCATGATGTGGACATTTCCTATTCCACTCGTGAGCCAGCCTTGATTAGAGATCACATGTGCACGCTCGGAGTTACCACGATGTCGGCAGAGTCGCATGTGAATCCTGGTGGCTATCACACTTATCCCGAGGCTCTGGAGCAGTTCGCTGTCTCTGACAATAGAACCGCAAAGGTCATCAATCAGCGACTGAAGGAAATGGGACGTGAGCCTGTCTGGAAAGACTGGGATGCATCGTTTGACTTCATCAAGTCTATGTAGAAAAGGAAGAAAATGAATTTGATTGTTATTTCCAGACCTGAGTTTTTCGATGGTGAGACAGCCATTGTCAATGACCTCTTTGCGCATGGTATGCCACGTCTGCACCTTCGGAAACCTCAGGCTTCCTATAGTGAGATGGAAAGTTGGATTGCACAGATCACCCCTGCCTTCCGACCTCTCATTGTGGTTCATGATCATCATGAGTTGGCCCAATACTATCAACTTGGTGGCATTCATCTGAACAGCCGTCATCCAGAACCTCCTGCATGGGTGGAAGAGGAGCGTTGCCTCCGCCCCTTTACTGTGTCTCGTTCCTGCCATAGCCTTGGTGAATTAACGGCTGACACTCCTCATTCGCCCCTTGACTATCTCTTCTTGAGTCCTATTTTTGACAGCATTTCCAAGCCGGACTATTCTTCTGCCTTCTCTTGTGAAGAATTGATGACCGCCAAGACCAGCGGGCTTCTCTCCTCCCGTGTCTATGCGCTGGGTGGAGTCACTTTCGACCTTCTTCCCCAAGTTCAACATCTTGGATTCTATGGTGCAGCCATTTTGGGCGATTTTTGGAATCGTATTGAGAAGGGTGGAACTTCTGCTGTCTATAACAAGTTGTCCATGAATGCAGAAGTTTCGAGTGCCTCTTACACAGAAGAAAGAAAGTTTTTCTAACGATAGATGAATGTGAGTTAGACGAATTTGGAAGATGATGCAGTTGGTTTGGATTGTTGGAACATCTTTTCAACCAGACTTTTTCCTTTCTTTCTTTGTCATAATTCAAGGATAAATCCATCGACATTTGTATGCGGTGGAAGAAGGGCGAAGCGATTCTCACAGGCGGTGTCGCAGGGCAACTCTTCCTGGCAAGTGAACGATGTTGCCCTAACTTTCCAAGACTTTTATATCTTCTTTATCTACAATGATTTATGGATAGATGGGGATTCAATACCGATGAGGAAAAAACGCACGCATGGTTCATGGGGCATCGCACCATTGTTCATTGGCACTTGAAGCATTGTTCGTTGGCCATTGAACAATTGTTCGTTGGCGCATGCAGAATGCTTCAATCATGTGTTTTGCCAAATAGCGGGGGAAACCAACCATTTCATCCTCACATACACATGCTTTTATTTACCCTCCTCAATTATCATAGAGGTGGGGTGCTGTGATTCCATCGAACTCACGTTAGATGCTTGAATCTTATCGTTCAGTGACAATGGGTGGCAGAAGAAGGAAAAGACACTCTCTCTAATACAGCATTGTTGTATAATACATAGATGGCGTCACCTGCATAGGCAGCGCCATCTATTTTGTATTCTTATGGTGGATGAGTCCTTATTCCAAACACATGTCGAGCATTTCTTTGAGAAACATCTTCATCTCTTTGTCCATGTGCTGACCTATAAAGACGAGTTTCTGCATGCGGTCTCCATACTCTGCATCCCAGTCTGCACGGAGTTTTGGCTCTGCCTCAAGCAGACGGTCAAGTTGGTCTTTAGGCATGGTGGCATACCATTGTCCACAATTCTTGAGTGAGAACTGTTTGCCTGCCTGCTCGAAGAGGTAGCAAATATCTTCTTCACCCATAAACCAGCAGATACCCTTAGCGCGAATGATATCCTTTGGCCACAGACGAGCAACGAAATCGTCGAACATGTTAAGTTTCATGGGGCGACGCGCATAATACACATAAGTGCCAATTCCATATTCTTCTGCCTCTCCCTCTTCATGATGATGATGGTGGTGATGGTGGTGTCCTCCCTCATGCTCTTCATGATGGTGATGACCTCCCTCATGTTCCTCGTGCTCTTCATGATGATGGTGGTGGTGATGGTGGTGTCCTTCCTCGTGCTCATCCTCCTCCTCTTCGTGTTCTCCTGCTTCGCTCTCCACTGCTGCAATCCAAGCAGCGGAGGTGGCAACCTTGTCGAAGTCAAAGAGTTGAGTGTTGAGAATCTTGTCGAAATCCACATCGCCATAATTACACTCAATAATTTCAGCCTTAGGCTGGAGTGCGCGTACAATCTCCTTGATTTGTTTGAGTTCTTGAGGTTCTACTTCAGAAGCCTTGTTGAGCAATACGATGTTGCAAAACTCAATCTGTTGAATCACAAGGTTCTCAATATCTTCCTCAGCAATGTTTGGCTTTGTGAGGGCTGCACCTTCTGCAAACTCATCTTTCATGCGAAGTGCATCAACCACAGTCACAATGCAATCTAAGCGTGGAAGACCGTTAGACCAATACTTAGGCTCCATGGTTGGAATGGAACAGATGGTCTGGGCGATAGGAGCAGGTTCGCAGATGCCCGAAGCCTCAATCACGATGTAGTCGAACTTTTGCATGGCAACAATTTCGGTGAGTTGCTCTACGAGATCCATCTTGAGGGTACAGCAGATGCATCCGTTCTGTAATGCCACCAGTGAATCATCTTTCTGATCCACCACGCCACCTTGCTGTATCAGGCTTGCGTCGATGTTTACTTCACCAATATCATTGACAATTACTGCAAATTTAATTCCTTTCTGATTGCCGAGTATGCGGTTGAGCAAAGTGGTCTTTCCACTTCCTAAATATCCTGTCAATAGGAGGACAGGCACTTCTTTGAATGCCATCATGTTATCTTTTTCCTTTATGTGTTTATTTCTGGGACTAAAGAGGATAGTCCTTTTTATTTTGCTTTTACTCTCACGACCCCTTTGCGCTTCTTGGCTTGAAGTTTCACTTTGCGGAGTTTGTGGTGCTTGTGGTCAAAAAGTAACTCGCTGTCAAAGGCGTGCCCACCAATGAGAGTTTCAAAATGTACGTGTTCTGTGGTGGCATTACCTGTTTTTCCTTCCAGTGCCAGCACGTCACCTGCCTTCACCTTATCACCTTTTTTCACCAGATTCATAGAGTTGTGTGCATAGCGAGTTTCAAGACCATTGGGATGTTGAACAAAGACAACATTGCCATATCCACTCATTACACCAGAGTAGGTGACCAATCCTCCAAACGCTGCTTTCACCTCATCATTAGCCTTGCTCTTGAGGTCTGTGCCCTTGTGATTAGGTCGTTTTCCACCAAAAGGACTAATGACCTTGCCACCCTCAAGAGGGTATTGCCAGTCTCTTTTCTTGGTCTTGCGATAGTTGAGTGTCACCTTGTCAGTACTCTTAAAAGGGTCTGTTGGGGTGATAGCCACATTCTCTTTCGATGAGAAGCAACCCGTGAGGACGAGAACAGTCATGATCAATGAGAATGTGAAATGGATGCGCTTCATTGTGGGTCTTTCTCCTTTCTGGATGCAAAGATACAAAAATATTTTCTCTTCTGAATAAAAAGTGATAACTTTGCAAGTATTATTTCTATCATATTATTATTAAAAATCAAACAAATGAACAGATTCGTTTTAGCACTTGCGGTGTTCTTCGCTTCTATTGCGATACAGGCACAGGAGAAGATCTTTCTAAAGTACAGTGAAATGAGTGATGTCAATACAGCCACTCTCGGCAAGAAATCTCTCGAAAGCATGCCTCTCGACAGGTTTGATGTGCCTGGTCTCTCACAGTTGGTGAGTAAGATTGAATATATGAGAGTGCTCACCACGGTTGGTAATAGCGTTGGCAAGAAGATTGGTACTAAGATGGCAGGTGATCTGGAGAAAATAGGAATGGAGAAGATGTTTGCTACCAAGAAGGACGGTAAGGATGTGACGATTCTTCAGAACAAGAAAGAACCCAACAATATGGTCATTATTGTCTATGACAAGCCTCATGCCATTGCTGTTCACGTAAAGGGTGACTTTGCAGATATTGAGAACTTGAACATAGAATAGAACTGATAGAAAACTATCAAGATAAAAAGAAAAAGCCGTTCCATCAGGAGCGGCTTTTTATGATGTAGTAGTGTTACAGGACTTTTTAGTCAAGCAGTGTGCTCTTGGTGATAGCATATTTCCCTGCTCCAGTGAAGCAGAGAACAACTGCTCCCATCAGATAGAGCATAGGAAGTTCTATAGCCCAACCGCCTGTGTTAGGATCGACCATAAAGATTTGGGAGGAATGTGCCATTGCAATCGCTACAATCATGTTGATGACAAAAATGACGGAAGCTAATCTTGTCCATATGCCACAAATGATCATGATGGAGGCAACAAGTTCACCCAGCACAGCACCATAGGCAATGAAGCCAGGGAGTCCCATGCCTTCGAGCATGCCTGCGATGAAGTCCACACCACCTGTTACTTTACTAATACCATGGAATATCATCAGACCACCCACGGTCAGGCGCAACAAAAGCAGACCGAGATCTACATTGCGCAAGAAATCTTTTTCTAATTGTATCAAATTCATTGTGTTGATTAATAATTAATTAGTCCGGAGTGTCACCCGATTGATAACAGTCTTTTGAGTCGTCCGAACATCAGTTCATAAATACTGGAGGCAAAGGTACAATTAAGTGTGTGAATCTCCAAAAGAATTTACATATTTCCTCACTTTTGTATCTTTGGTATGGACTGAAACTGAACTCTTTCTCCTTTTTTATAGGTTTAAGAGTATCTTTCTTCATTTCCAACTTAGTTTCTAAGCCTTGATGATAAAGATGCAGTGATTGTGCTTTCGCCCATATCTTTATTTAAAAGGAGTATTTTACTGCTTGATGTGATCCAAAATCTGCTCTGCATGGATTTTGGTCTTAATTTCTTTTGGTGTGAAGATCTTCTCAATGATTCCTTCTTCATTTACCAAATAGGTGGTGCGTAGAATACCCATATAGCGTTTGCCATAATTCACTTTCTCTCCCCATGCACCAAGGGCCTGAAGGAGGGTAGTGTCGGTGTCGGCAATGAGAGGGAACTCCAACCCTTTTTGCTCAGCAAACTTCTTCTGGGCTTCTTGCTTGTCTTTGCTTACACCAATAATTTCATAACCTGCTGCCGCCAACTCGTCCTTGTGTGCCTGTAGCGAACAAGCCTCTGCAGTGCAACCGCTGGTGTTTGCCTTTGGATAACTGTACAATACTAATTTACGACCTCTATAGTCGCTTGCTTTTATTTCCTGCCCGTTCTGGTCTATACCGAGAATCTCAGGAATCTTGTCTCCTACGTTCATTGTCTTTGTTGTTGGTTTATTATGATGGTTTCTCTTGATGTTGGAAATGAATCCAGCCCAGATAGCCAGAGTTCAGTTCCACTACTTTGAAGCCTTGCGATGCAAGGATTGTGGCAGCCCTCTTGCTTCGGTTGCCACTACGGCAATAAAGGGCAATGGTCTTGTTCTTAGGCAGGGCTGCCAGTGCCTTGCTCTCGAAGTCGTCCCTCTTCACGTCAATGTTGAGTGCATTGTCAATGTGTCCTTCTGTATATTCTTCGGCAGTTCTCACATCAAGCACCACCACATGGTTGGTGTCGGCAATAATGGTGGAGAAGGCTTCTACCTCCACACTTTTAAATTCGTCGGATTGGGCATTGCAACTCATAAATCCGAGAATGGCACTAAAGATGCTCATAGCAATAATCTTATTCATGTTCATTAATTATATTGTTTCTATGTTATTGGGAGGTCACTTCTTCGTCCGCCCTGAGATATTTCATATATTCATCGTAAGGAATGTATCGTCCTCCCATAGCAAGAAGATGAGGTGTCTCAAACTGGCAGTCGATGATGCCTCCTGTTTTCTCCATGAGTTGGGAGAGATGGATGAGGGCAAACTTAGAAGCACTGGGAGCATTGCTAAACATGCTCTCGCCAAAAAAGTTCCTGCCGATGTTGATGCCATATAGCCCTCCTACCAGATGGTTTTCTTGATTCCACACTTCTATAGAGACCGCAAAGCCCATCTTGTGGAGTTGGGTGTAGGCTTCAATCATGTCTTTTCCCAACCAAGCCCCTTGTTCCTTATTGCGCTCCTTATTGATGCTACACTGATGTATCACCTCTGCAAAGGCTTGATTGATGGTAGCATGAAAGGTGCTCTTATGGATGAGTTGGCGCATCGAGTGACTCACATGTATCTCTTTGGGAAAGATGACAAACCTGTTCATAGGACACCACCACAGAATGTGTTCACGCTCTTTGTACCCATACCAGGGAAAGATTCCATTGCAGTAAGCAGTGAGCAGTCGTTCGGGGCGAAGGTCGCCTCCCACGGCTATCAATCCGTCTGGCTCACCGTAGTGAGGGTCGGGAAAGAGATTGGGATCATCTGTTAGTCTATATACCATGACTTTCTTCTTCAAGATAAAGGTAAGAACTCCCTGTCACTACTCACTTCAGTTTCAGCCCGTCTTCCACGAGTTCTACCGTTGTATTGCCACCTTTCTTGAGTTTTCCAAAAAGAATCTCGTTCATCAGGAGAGGGATGAGGTGCTGTTGGATGGCACGATCCATCTCACGTGCTCCATATTGTGGGGTGAATCCCTTCTGTAGAAGGAAAGCACGTGCTGCTTGGGTGAGGGTGAGTGTGACCTGCTTTGCTGCCAGACGAGCAGAGAGTTGTTGCAACTTCTTGTCGAGTATAAGGGACGCCATATGATTGTCCATATCGTTGAAAACCACTGTGCCGGAGAGTCGATTAAGGAATTCCGGCTTGAAGGTCTTCTTCACGGTGTTGAGCATGGCATTGCCCTTGCTTGTTCCACCACCAAAACCGACGGAAGCCTGGGATGCATACTGAGCACCTGCATTAGAAGTCATGATGAGAATCACATTCTTGAAGTCAGCCTTGTTGCCCTTGTTGTCGGTAAGGCTGGCGTAGTCCATGACCTGAAGCAGGATATTGTAGATGTCGGGATGCGCTTTCTCCACCTCGTCGAGCAGAAGCACGCAGTTGGGAGTCTTGCGAATGGCATCAGTGAGTAGCCCTCCCTCGTCATAGCCCACATAGCCTGCTGGAGAACCAATGAGTTTGGATACAGTGTGCTTCTCTGTGTATTCGGACATGTCGAAACGGACGAGTTGAACCCCCAGTTCCTTTGCCAACACCTTGCAGACCTCTGTCTTTCCCACGCCTGTAGGACCAACGAAGAGCAGGGAAGCCAAAGGTTTGTCGGGTTCGCCCAATCCTGCCTTTGACATCATGACGGAGTGCACCACCTGGCGGATGGCTTCATCCTGACCATAAATCTGCTTGCCTATGCGCTTGTCAAGATTCTTCAATTCTTCGTTGCCACTGCTTGCCAGTGCCTTGGCATCAATCTTGCACACCTCGGTGAGCACATGCTTCACCTCGTCCACACCCACCTTCTGGTAACGTTTTGCTTTGGGTTCGCCACTCTTGTTGAGTAGAGGCTTTTGTTCTAACAGTGCTCCCGCTTCATCCATGATGTCAATGGCTTTGTCTGGGAGGAAGCGGTCATTGATGAGCAGGGCACTCTTCTCCACAGCATAACGGATTGCCTCGTCGGTGTAGGTGATGCCATGAAACTCTTCATATCTCCTCTTGAGCCCTTCCAGAATGCGGATAGTTTCTTCCACAGAAGGTTCTTTAATGTCTATTTGTTCAAAACGGCGCGCCAAAGCCTTGTTGTTGGCAATCGTCTTCTTGTAGTCCTGATAGGTGGTAGAACCAATAAAGCGGATTGCTCCATCTTCCAGATATGGCTTGATGATTTCACTCACATTGTTAGTTCCATTACCTGTGCCCATGATGTTGTGAATCTCATCAATATAGATGATGCAGTTTTCTTTCTTCTTGGCACTCTCAAGCACCATCTTCATACGCCGCTCGAGTTCGCCATTGTAGCTTGCTCCTGCCACGATAGAGGCCATGCTGAGTTCTATGATGGTTGCTTGTTGGAGTTTGGCAGGAACATTGCCACAAGACACCATTTGAGCCAGGCCGTAGATAAGGGCGGTTTTTCCCACACCAGGCTCTCCGATGAAGAGTGGATTGTTCTTGTCTCTACGGCAGAGCACTCGGATGGCACGCTCCAGTTCCTTTTGCCTGCCCACGAGTGGATTCTTCTTCTTAAAGTTGCTCATGATGTCGGTAGCAAACTGTTGCCAAGGCTCATCTTTTCTTCTTTCTTCTTGGTTGTCTGGCTGAGGACGACCTTGTGCGATATGTATTGTGGCACTTTCCACGTTGCCGCCCAATGACTTCAAAGCACCCATAATCTTCTCAAGGGCATCGCGGCTCTCATCTCCTTCTCTCTTCTTTGTGTCAGCCTTTCTTCCTTCCTTGCTCTCGTCTTTCTCCATAAATGCAGTATAGGTCTCCAACAATTTGTTGTTCCACTGCGGGTAAACCTCATCGAGATACTTGAAGATCAGATATTGCGCAAATGTTCCTTTGAGCATCATCATTGCAAAAAGAGTGTTTGCCACACGGAAGGGCAAGTGTGAGGTTTCGGTGACAGAGAGTGTTTTGTTGAACGACTTCATCACTTCCTCTTCAGAACTTCTGGGTGTAAGCAAAGTGTCCACATGATTTGTGTTGAGTCTCTCCCATCTGTTCTTCATGTTTGCAATGAGGCGAATCATCTGGTTGGAGAGAATAGGCATGTACTCTTCATCTGCAGGCACTTTGTCGAGGTCGTAGAGATAGTCGTTGAGTTCGTCTTCCATTTCATCTGTATCAACATTCATCTCCTCACAAGCCTTCTGGAAGGGAACTTGTTTCATGATGGCTGCCAGCACATGCTCAGGAGTGATGAACTCTGGTCTGTCACTATCAACGAGGTCATCTACAGCCTGCATCATCTCGTAAAAGTAGGTGGTGCAGAGTTTTGTATCTATATTAAAAATTGGATGAATCATTATTCTTATTCTTCTTCTAATGTTAGAGTGAGCGGATAGCCATTGAGTTGAGCAAGCCCCATGGTGTAGGTGGCCTTGCTCTTGGCTATGTCGAGGTAGTAAGTGCCCACAATGGCTGACCCCTCGTTGTGAATCTGCAGCATGAGCCGCTCAGCATCGTCGAACGACCGTCGGAAAACCTTCTGCAACACCATCACCACAAATTCCATGGTCGTCTCGTCGTCATTGTGCATGATGACATTATATTTAGGAGGCTTCTGTATCTTAAATTGTAGATTCTTATTTATTTGAGATTGCGTCTTTTCCATTTTGTGTTCTATTCGTTAAAAAAACTATTGAAATCCAATACTCCATGTAAATCGGATGCAAAGATACTGTTTTTCTCCGAGAGTTGATTCACAGCCTCGTGATTTTAACGTCAGTTAGGTAAATTCAGAAGAAGAAACAGTTCGTTTCATTTTTTCGTATCTCTTTTCAATCAAAACATCTTCTGATGCCTTTTTTGTCAAAATTCATGGATCATTCAATGTTTTTTTGCCCTCGGCTGAAAAAGGGCTGAGTGATTCTGACAGGTGTTGTCGCAGGGAGAGTCTTCCAATAAGACAAATGATGCTGTCCTGTATCGTAGGAATGTTTATATCTTATTCATATATAATTGATTATGCAACCATGACTACTCTATGCTTGTGAGGCTGAAAACGCACGCATGGTTCATTGCCCAACGCACCATTGTTCATCGACACTTGAAGCATTGTTCATGAGCCATCGCACCATTGTTCGTTGGAGCATGAAGCATGCTTCAGTCATTTGAGGTGTCGGGTGACAGGGCATGACATGTTGTATCACCCTCTCGCACACCAGTATTTATTTGCTCTCCCTGATAAATGGAGGAGTAGGTTGTGATGATTTCATCAAACTCATGCACAACATGGTGACTCACTTCATCTGGTGCTTTCCCTCTATTTTAATACCCTGTCGTGTCTTTTCTTGAACGATATATAATTTTCTGTCGATTTTATTTGCAAGTTCACTGCTGTCCTGTTAAAAAGGCAAATGGATAAGAGACACTAATCACATTAACTCTAACAAACTGAATATGAGAGAAGGTTATCAGTTATTCTACAGAAGTAAACTGATGCTTCATTTCAAGTCCGTTTCATTTAAATTTCTGCGTAAACTATTAATATTTAACTTGTAATGACAATAAATTCCAATCTTAACGGGACACTAGTGTTGCAAGTTATAAAAGAATCATTTATCTTTGCAAAGGTTATCGCACTGAAATGGTGTGGTAATAATATCAACTGGATTAACTAAACGTTTATTGTTTATGTACAAAGATCATTCAAAGAACTATAAAAAGATTCTTGTCTGCCTGATTTCAATCATTCTGGCAGGATGTGTGAGTGCCCCAGAAAAGAGCGTGAACATTGTTGTGAATCCTAATGTCCCTATGGCAGCAGGAGATTTTATTGAAGCATGCAAAGAGATTAGACTGTCCAACTCCGATTCCTGCCTGATTTCAAATATCAAAGGAGTGAGGATGTCAGATGATTATATTGCGTTGCTGAGTTCTGGTCAGATATTTCTGTTCGACAGTAGCGGAATCTTTCTAAGAAGGATAGGAGGAGTAGGGCATGGTCGTGGGGAATACATATCCGTAAGCGACTTCCATCTTTATGAAGACAAGGTGCTTGTGCTCTCGACGTATCAGAACGCCCTTCTTGAATATGCGGTGGATGGAACGTACGTGAGGACTCATGTATTGGATGACAAGTACCACAGATTTCAGGTTCTTGATGGTAGGAGTGTTGTCTTTGCCTCGGAAAATAGCAATGACACGCATTCAAACTTTGTATGGTATGACCTGACGACAGATAAGGTGTCTGGTTCTTCGGCTTATTTTAAGAACAATGAGAGTTTGGTCCTCTCAGAGTTCAATGCCTTTGTTGGCAAGAAGGAGCATCTGTTTGTTTGTTCTCCATTTGATTATACAGTATATTCATTGAAAGGTGTGGGACAGGAACCAGAAGCAGTCGTTGTTTTTGACTTTCAGACAAGTGAAAGACTGCCTCAAGACAAGGAAACCAGAAGTTATATGGAACTTGATGAGTGCTCCCAGAACAGAAATGTGGTGCGATACCTATCCGCATACAGTGAGGTGGGCAATGCTCTTTATCTGGTATATCCATTGTTCGGTAACTATGGGATACGAACCCGCATCACTCGTATAGAGGAAAGTGGAGACAACAGGACCTGTGAAATAGGGATGGAGATTGATAGCACCTTCCATTATTTCTGTCTGGGCAGATACCAAGGGCTGTATGACAACAATATTGTGATGGTAGGAGAGGCTGATGCGCTTCTGATGTTTGAGAAGGGTAATGGGTACACACATTTTTCCAGTTCGGGACTGAAAGAAGGTGATAACCCTATTCTTTTCTTGTACAAATTGAAGCCTTGAGAAGAGAACTGCTTCTTGTGGACAAGTGTCTTTCCAGTGGTTGTATGTGTGGGACTATATCCTGCAAGAACGGAGCAACATGAAGATTCCATGCTGTTTACACGAAGGTTCTATGGTCTTCTTCTTCTGATCTGATGATCCGTATGCACAGGATTCTTCTGCCAATAATCCAAGAGTGATTGAGCCTGTTTCTTCGAGATGGCAGTCACTGCGCCATGCTTAGGACTGGTGAAGTTGGTGGTTTTCATCTTGCCCCCTTCATCGTTGAAATGACCGATGTCGGTATAAGTCTTAAAGTCTGTTGTCTCCAAGAAGCCGAAGTTGTGAGGGGAAGTGCCAAAACAGTCGTACATGAGCACAAAAGTGTCAGTACCATAGCGTTTCCAAACGTTGGGAGCTTCGCATGCCTTCTCCTCCTTGTCGATAATTTCTGGTTGGAAGGCATAAGGTCCTGTGAGGTTGTCGCTCACAGCCACCATGACACCAGAGAATCCCTCGTCGTAGGCAGCATAGTGGAGATAGTATCTGTCATCGTTTCCCTTCACAATGTCACCATCCAGAGCCGTGTGGTCTCCCTTGGTTTTCTCGAAGAGTAGGGTAGGCTCGGTGGCAAAACCTGTAAACTCCTTGTTGGCGTAGGCATAGTAGAGTTTGCAAGCGCCATTGCCTCTGCGAATGGTCCAATAAATCATGACAGCCTTTTTCTGCTCGTCCCAGATGAGTTGAGGTGCCCAAGTGGCGCCTATGTCATGAAAGCCCTCCATCGGTTGCACCCTCAAGAGTGAATGCTTCCAATGAATCAGGTCTTTTGATTTGAGCAACACCAGATTCTTGTTATTTCCCCAGCCAAACTCCTGTTGGTCTCGTTCCCACTGAGTTGTGCGATGCCCAGCCTGCTGCGCAAAGATGTGAAGGTCGGTGGCGGCCATATAAAACATGCCATCAGGGGCTCTCATGATGTGAGGATCTCTCACGCCCTTTTGTTCGGCAACAGTGTCGCCTGCAATCACCGGATAGTTGTCATTCACGGCTGTAAAGGAGTATCCATCCATGCTGACAGCCATGTGAATACAGTGGTCACTGTCGGAGAAATAGACCATCAGGTAAGCATCGTTTTTTTTCTTGGCAGATACCGACATTGCTGTCAGAACCGCAAATAACAGGAAAAATGCCTTTTTCATCTTTTTAGGTTTTATAAGTTGTTGTTGAATATGAACGTGATAAAGGGTTGTGATTGGTAAAAGAGTCGATTGGCAAAAAGGGTTGTGGCTTTGTTTTATCGAAAAAACATTCCATACCATCAACACTCGTTATGACTATCGAGGACAAAGTTACGGAAATATTTTGTATGATAGATGATTTCTGCAAGGTTTTCATACAAATAGACATAAAGGAATAGATTTTATTTGTGGCAATAAGTATTAATTTGTATATTTGCGACATCAATTTGTATAGATAGATCTATAACTAACCCAACACAAACACAACATGAAGCATTTATTATGTGCAATTGGCTTGATGGCGACACCGCTCATTCAAGCACAGAATCTCGAACTGAACGAGAAGGAGTATTTTGAACGGCAAGGAGTGAATGTACTTGTGTTCAGCAATAGTTTTAATGGTGGCTTCAATGATGAGAAGAACTCGGGCATTGAAATCATTCAACATGGAGTACGCGCTATTCAAGGTGGAGCTGTTAGACTAAACAACACGCCAGAACAATGGGATCTTGTGCCCAGCATGAAGAACCGAAAGGTGGATAGGGAAAAGGGAACAATCGAGGTGGAACTCCGCTATGATGATTATGACTTTGATAGTCGCATTGTGGTGACTGCCAAGGGCAAGGCGGTGGAGATAGCCGTGTGGCTGGACAAGCCTGTGCCAGAGGCTTTGGCTGGTGAGGCTGGACTGAACTTGGAGTTTCTCCCCTCAAGATATTGGCTGAAGACTTTTCAGATGGATGGTCGATTGAATCGCTTCCCACGCTATGCCACGAGTCAGGTCATTACTCGTCCCAATAGTGAGAAACCTCGACAGTTCAAGGGCTTCAAAACTTATGATGATAGGGGAACAGATTGTTTTGTAGATCCTCTGCCACTTGAGACAGGACACCGCATCACTATGTCGATGGATGAGCCAGAGAGGATGATTAGTGTTGCGAGTGATGATGCCGAACTGAAACTCTATGATGGTCGCATGCTGGCGCAGAACGGTTGGTTTGTGCTCCGCAGTGTTTTGCCGAAAGGAAAGACAGGAAAGGTTGTAAGTTGGACTGTTGAGCCTCATGCCATAGAGGGATGGATCAGGCAACCTAACATAGGGTTCTCTCAGGTGGGTTATGTGCCTGAGCAACCTAAGGTGAGCGTGATAGAACTTGACAAGCAGGCAACACCAAAGCAGACTGCCACGCTGATGCGTATCAATGAGGATGGCACTAAGAGCAAGGTGTTTGAGGGTAAACTGCAGAGTTGGGGCAACTATTATAAATATAACTATGTGAAGTTTGACTTCTCGGAAGTGAAACAGCCTGGTGTCTATTTCATCCAGTATGACACGACCCAAACCAACAACTTCATGATAGATGAAAGGGTGTATGACAAGATTACGGATGCTACGACTGATGTGTGGGTGCCTATCCACATGAATCACATGTATGTGAATGAGGGCTATCGTGTGTGGCATGGAGAGCCATTCAAGGAGGGTTATCTTCAAGCACCCCCGAGTGACCATTTCGATTTGCACCGTCAGGGAGCGACTACTGACACGAAATATAAGCCTTTGGAGCATATTCCAGGGCTGAATGTGGGTGGCTACTTTGATGCGGGTGACTTTGACATCGAGACAGGCTCTAATATTAATGTGGTGGAGAACTTCATTCGTGCGTGGCAACTCTTTAAGCCGCAGAGAGATGAAACCTTTGTGAGTGAGGAACAGCGGTATGTGGATCTGCACAGGTCTGACGGCAAGCCAGACATGTTGCAATATATAGAACACGGCACGCTCAATCTGGTGGCACAGGCAGAACAGATAGGGCACATGGCTTCTACGCTCTCTAACTCGGTGCTCGACAACTATCATCACTTGGGAGATGCAGCTTCCATCACAGATGGATTGCAGTATGACCCTTCGCTCAAGCCTTATGAGGTGTCGGCCGATGGGAAAAGAAGTGGCACACCTGACGACATGTGGGCTTTCACCACAAGAAATGCTGACCTCGATATGAGAGCCGCTACCATGTTTGCTGCAGCAGCACATGCGCTGAGAGGGTATAATGACGAACTTGCCGAGAGGGCTTTAACTCAGTCAAAGAGATTGATGAAGGAAGCGGAAGAGATTCAAAGCCGACGCAACAGAGAGGGAAATGGCAATGCCCGTCGTCGCAGTGGTTCGGCTGGCACCAACATGCAACTCTATGCGGCGACAGGCGAGAAACATTATCAGGAGGCTTTCCTGAAGGGAATATGGAATGATTTGGATCGCAACTTGACAGCAAGCGTGCAGACGGCTCTCGATGCAATTCCCTATATGGATGAAGATTACAAGAAGAAACTTCGCCCCTATATGGA
>Ga0123334_1001312_pt1 | contig 31699 bp, 26 predicted proteins | sample BiotimSIPDNA_FD_89706 | JGI IMG/M metagenome (GOLD analysis project Ga0123334, IMG submission 89706) | Anaerobic biogas reactor microbial communites from Washington, USA - Biogas_R1 time_0 SIP DNA | ecosystem: Engineered > Bioreactor > Anaerobic > Unclassified | place: Washington, USA...
GAATTGCATCAAATAAATAATCAGATTCTTTTGATTTAAGTTTTTCGTTCATAATGTCACCTCAACTTCTTTCTATACTCCCAGGCAGTACTTATAATATCATGAATATCATTATAACGAGGACTCCATCCAAGATCCTTTTTAATTTTCTCACTTGATGCAACTAAAACAGCAGGATCTCCCTTACGTCTTGGAGCTATTTCTGTTCTTATGTCTTTTTTTGTAACGTCTTTTACTGCTTGTACTATCTGATTAACTGAAAATCCCTTTTCACTACCCAGATTATATGTCATTGAAAGAGCGCAACTATTTGAATTCTGCATCTTTTCCAAAGCAAGAAGATGAGCTGAAACTAAATCACAAACATGTATATAATCTCTTATACATGTTCCATCTGGAGTGTCGTAATCATCTCCAAAAATCAAAAGCTTATCGATTTTCCCTAATGCTACGTCCAAGGCTATTGGTATAAGATGCGTCTCTATCTTCCTTTTTTCTCCTATACGGCCACTTTCATGACTCCCTGCAGCATTAAAATATCTTAAAGCTGCATAATTAATACCATATGCTCTTGAAGCCCATTTTAACATTTTTTCAACAGATAGTTTTGATTCTCCATATGGATTTGTCGGATTAGTTCGAGCACTTTCTTTTATTGGTGATGGTTGTTCGCCATAAACGGCTGCAGTTGACGAAAAGACAATGTTTTTAACTCCATAGTTCTCCATATATTGAAGTATCTTCAATGTTCCAAAAACATTATTTTCATAATACTTAATTGGATTTTGCATACTCTCACCAACTAGTGAGTAAGCTGCAAAATGTATTATTCCATCAATATTATTTTCTCTAAAGACTTTATCCATGGCTTTATTATCTTTTAAATCTGCATTATAGAATCGATTTGCTAATACTGCTTCTTTGTTTCCGGTTGACAAATCGTCTACTATTACAACATCATATCCTTTTTCTAAAAGATGCAACACCATATGCGAACCAATATATCCAGCTCCGCCAGTAACAAGAATACTCATCTAAATCTCCTTTACGCCATCGGATATATTGCATACATAGAATGATGCATCATATCCGATTATCTCATAATACACTTTCGAAATATCATTTATAAACTCTTCAACTGATTCTGTTTTTACTATGGATACTGTACATCCTCCAAAACCAGCTCCTGTCATTCTAGAACCAAGAACATCCTTTTGCATCCAAGCGCTTTCTACCAAAATATCCAACTCTTTACATGACACTTCATATAAATCTCTTAAGGATATATGTGATAGATTCAAATATTTACAGAACGAGAGAATATCATTTTTCCTTAAAGATTTGACGCTATCCAAAACACGCAAATTTTCACATACGGCATGCTCAGCTCTTTTTTTACATTTTTCATCCTTAATTTCATCCTTACACAATAAAAATTCCTTATATGAAAAATCACAAAGATTCTTCTTCTCAGGAAACTTATTTTGCATATCAGCTAAAGCCTTTTCACATTCAGAACGTCTTTCATTATACTTTGATTCACCTAATGATCTTTTTTTATTCGTGTTACTGATTACTATGGAATATTTGTCAAGTTTGACAGGTATATATTCATATTCTAAAGTGTCAGTATCAAGAAGGATTGCATTACCTTTTTTCCCCATGGCAGAAGCAAATTGATCCATTATGCCACATTTGACACCTACATACTCATGTTCAGCCTTTTGACATATTAATGCGATCTCGATTTTATCAATATTGTGTCCATAGAGCTCGGTCATAGCATAAGCAGTTACAACTTCAATTGCTGCAGATGAAGACAGACCGCTTCCCAATGGAACCAAGTCATTGAATATAAACTCTGCGCCTCCAACTGATATGCCCTTCTTCATGAGCTGTTCAATTACGCCTAACTGATAATTGCCCCATTTCAGATTCTTGTATTTTTCAAGTTCGTTAATATTGGCTTCAACTACATATTTTAAGTCAGTCGCATAAAGTTTAATTAAATCATCATCTCTTTTTCTTATTGCTACTGTAGAAAATTTATCAATAGCAGCAGGAAAAACATATCCTCCATTATAATCTATATGTTCTCCTATCAGGTTTACCCTGCCTGGAGCCTGATAAAACCTTATAGGATTTTTACTTTGTCCATAAACTTCATTCATTATCCTGCTTAATTCGTCTTTTATCATAAATCACCTTTTTTGCTAATATATTTTTTGTACGCTTCTTTAAGCTCTAATGCTTTTTCCTCTGGTGAAGTAGGGTTGCAATGAGCCCATGCGCCTGTCTCGCTTGATGCATTGAATTTTATTTTTTCAGCCGATCTCATTGGTGGAAAAAATTCAACATGAAAATGATAATATGGGTATTCCTCATTTGTATTTACTGGGGCTTGATGCATACACATCATGTAAGGAAAATCAAATCCAAAAAGATTATCCAGTGTTCCAACAGCTTGTTTTAGTGTTTTAGCAAAATCTGATTTCTCTTTTTCAGTAAACTCTGTAATATATTGTATATGTCGTTTGGATGATACATATATCCCATATGGATATTCAGAAAAGAATGGAAGGTAAACAATAAAACTGTCATTTTCAAATATAACTCTTTTATCAAAATCCTTTTCATTTTTATTCATATCACAAATAAGACACCTGCCTGTTTTTTCTGTATGTTCTTTACATGATGCTAATTCCAGTTGGATTTTTTTAGGAATGAAAGGATAACCGTAAATCTGGCCGTGAGGATGAGGCATAGTGACACCTACTGCTTCTCCTCTATTTTCAAAAATGAAAACATACTTAATTTTTTCATATGTAGATATATCTTTAAATCTATCTTGCCATAGATTAACCAATTCGTTTAAATGCAGATCGTCCAATTCGCAAAGTTTTGCATTATGATCTTTTGAATATAAAATAACTTCACATTTGCCATAAGCTTTATCCACTTTATACAAATCTGTTTCTACATCATCAGGATTAGGAGGGTTTAATGATAATGATGGAAAATCATTATCATATTTATAAACTATAAAATCATCTGGAACTTTACCGCTTCCAGGACAAAAAGGACACCAGTCTTTAGGCATTTGTGGCCTGTTCTGTCTTTGTGACACTACCATAACCCAATCTTTTATTAACGGATGCCATCTTAATTCTGCCATATGCTACTTTTCACTCCTTAAGTTATGATAAATAGTTGAATGTGGAGGTACAGACTTCATTAGCCATACTGATGCTCCTATAACTGAATCATGACCAATTACAGTATCTCCTCCGAGTATTGTTGCATGTGAATAAATTATCACATTATCTTCAATATCGGGATGTCTTTTGATTCCCTTTACAGGATTTCCATCTGAATCAAGCTCAAAACTTTTAGCACCTAAAGTTACACCCTGATATATTTTAACATTCTTTCCTATTCTGCATGTCTCTCCAATTACAATACCAGTACCATGATCCATAAAAAAATGTTCTCCTATGCATGCTCCCGGATGAATATCAATACCTGTTATTCTGTGCCCATATTCATTCATCATTCTTGGAATTAATGGAACATTCAATCTGTACAGCTCATGTGCTATTCTGTGAATACTCATCATTTCAAGTGAAGGATAGCTTAATAATATTTCTTCAAAGCTTTTAGCTGCAGGATCACCAACATATGCAGCATGTATATCAGTCTGAAGCATTCTTCTTATTTCAGGTATCTTTTCTAAAAATGAAATAATAACAGAATCAGGGTCTATTTCACATTCTGTATGGTCTTTTTTGCATTTATAATCAAATACTCTCTCAATTACTTCTCTTAATTCTATAGCTGCTTCTCTGATGTTATTTCCTATAAGCATATCAACATTTACTTTACTTATTGAACATTTTTCATAAACACCAGGAAAAAGCGCAGATCTGAGAAGAAAAAGGATATTTTTAACTCTTTCCTTACCTGCAAGTGAAATTGTATTTTCTCTTAAATAGTAATCATCATTCAGCGATTCAAGGTCTGATGCTATCTTCGGGAGTTCGCTGTTTATCCAGTCTCCAAGTTTATTATCTTTTCTACCCATTTCTCCTCCATTAATTTACGTAATACATATTATACAACAAATCTTTATTTTATGAATATTTATCTGCAATTTGATTCTTTTTACATAGGCTGATATATAATATAACAAATAATTATTGAAATAAGATGAACAAAGAGGTAAAGATGAAAAATTATCAGTTAAAGAATAATATATTAATAGGAATAGTAATAGGCTTGTGTATTGTAGTTATTGCTATGGCTAGTGTAATATGGATGAACTATGACTACATATTCTTCAAGTTTTTTATTAGCAATGACTACATATTTACTGATACCCTAGACAAAATGTATAAAGATACATTATCAGTAGATATAAAATCTGAAAAAGAATACTACAAGTATTTTGATAATATTGCTATCAGTCTTATCTCTGAAAAAATAAATACTACAGGAAATGATCCTTATACCTATCAGTATACTCCATCTCAGTATAGCTCATATATTGATAATCGTTCTGAAACAGCTAATATGACACATACTGAATTATTAAATGAAAATACGATACTTCTTAAATATACGAATTTTTCCAATGAAAGCATGGATATTTTCAAAAAATCTGTAAAAGCAATCAATGACTACAGCACAATTATTATTGACTTAAGAGACAATACCGGAGGTGGTCTTGATGAGGCATATGAGTTATCCTCATATTTTCTTAATCCTGATGATACTTCATATATAATTAAATACAGAGACAAACTGGAACCGGCTATTGTCAAATCTAATAAAATATTAGATTTTCAGAAAATTATTATCCTTCAAAATAATAATACTGCCTCTGCTTCAGAAATATTTATTAATGCACTTAAGGAAAATCTTGATAATGTAATTACTGTAGGTGTTAAATCTTTCGGTAAAGGTATCGGTCAGACTACATATAGCATAAAAAATGGATTTCATGTTAAAGCAACAACATTTTTAGTACTTACACCTAATCAGAACTCGATACATTCTATAGGAATAGTTCCCGACTATTTATACGAAGACGAAGAAACGATTATTGACTTTTGCATGTCTTTGGAGTAACTCTACTGCTCAAGTGTAATATCTGTTATAAGCAAGTCTCCTTCAGATAATCCATCAAGTACAATTACTGATGTTGAATTATATACTTCATTTCCCAAAGTTACATATCTGGTCATCTTTTTCCCATCAACAAGAATATACACATATTTCAAATCATCTGTCCCGCCATACACACAATCTGTATTAATTACAATTGCATCATCAAGTTCTTTTAGTATCTGATCATAATAAAGCGCATACTTTACTACTGATGCATAATCAACTCCTTCTTGTTTTACAAACTCTAGCAACACAGTTAGCGCTCTGTCATAACTTGCTGTTCTGTAATTATAAAAACCAGAAACAGAAACATCCTTTACTTTTGTATTGTAATATACTCCATTAACATCATATATCTGAATAATTGGATATTCGCCTTCCCATATTCTGTTGAGAATACTTGTTACTGCATCTTGATTGTTAATATTCAATCTCATAACATAATTATCAATCTCATATGTGTAAGTAACAGTAAATACTTTGCTGACATTCCCAAATTCATCTGTCACATTTGTGTATGTTTCAACAACCTTTTCAATTACACCATCCTTTGGTGCTCTAACCTTAAGGTCTTCGATTTTCTCTAAAGTTTTTTCAACAGAATATTCTGCTTCTTGAACATCCAGTTCTGCAAGCAGAACATCAATATATCCTTGACTAGAGTTTATATATTTTTCGTATAATTGATTATAATATAACTGCTTAAGTTCAAGATTCTCATTTTTAAGCCTTAACTCATTCTGTAATTCTTTAGAGTATTTTATAGCTAATACATCATTTTCTTTTACATAAGTGCCTGATTCATCAATAATAATCTCACATTGCTCCTGTTGTGAATAATCGAAAGAAAATCTAGTTCCAGAAAGAGTGTCGAGAACAAGTTTAAATTGTACAAAATCATGAACACTCTGTTTTTTTAATTCAACTGTTTCATATATCTCATTACGAATATTAAATACAGGCATATCATATGGTTTAACCTTGTTTACACAGGAAGACAACATTAATGTAGCAGTTAATATGATGAAAATTCGAATTATTTTTGTGATTTTAATATTTCTCATCGTATTAACACCTTATCTCCTTCTTTCAAACCCTCTTTAACCTCGTAGTAATTTTCATTGTTTTCACCAATTTCAATTATTACTTTTTCTAAGTCATTATTCTCGTTTAGCTTATATACATAATACTGATTCCATACAGTTTCTTCAACAGCACTTCTTGGCACTAATACAACATCATAAATTTCTTTTTGTATAAGTGATACTGTAAATGTTTGATTGAAATTAATTGATTCTGGCAAACTGCTTTCTTCAAACTCCAGCTCCATGTAAACCATATTACTTCCGTGGATTGTGTCTAAATACCCTTCATAATTTTTCTTAAAATCGGTGTTATTAAATTTAACATATGCATTTGCTTCAATTTCAAGTTCTTCATTTGAAATTCTTGCTTTTGAACCTTTAGAAAAAATGTATAAAGGAAAGGAGGCAACATCATTGTTACTGTCAGCATAAATAATAATGATTCCATCTTCTATGTTACTAATTTGGAAAGTAACATTATGTTTGTCATTTGAAGAAACAGAATATCCTTCAATCTCAACAATTGTACCGTCACAAGGTGCTCTTAATGTATATTTTTCCTCAAGTGCGTAAAACTCATCTAATTTACTAGTTGCTGTTGAGTATGCATTTCTATAAAGTTCCAAAGCTTCTGATGAGAGTTTACCTTGTTCTAATTGTGTTACTGCTTTTTCATATTTTAATTCTGCTCTTCTTTTATCAATATTTAATAGGAATTCAGTATCCTTATCAAATTCATACTCGTACTCAATAAGAATATCTCCTTCTTTAACAAAATCACCTTCAGATACATATATCTGCTTTACATAAGCCTCTTCAATGTCAGCATTTACAAATGTAGTCTTTGTTGGATCATTAACAAATTCACAAAAAGTCTGATCATCCTCACCAAGTAAGTAACCCTTAACAATGTCACCTTTTTGAATTTCGATTATAAGTAAATCAGGTTTTTCAGGTTCAATGAGCTCAGGTATGTATATTTTTTGCTCAGCAGGATAAAAATATGTACATCCAGATAGTACAGATACTGATAACAGAAACATTAATAATACTAGTATTTTTTTCGCTTTAAACATCATCTTCATTTTCATCCTTGCCATATATCAGTATCTTGTCATCTTGCATTTTTAACCTGACTTTGCTGTTATTTGGGATATTAGCAAGTTCAAGATACTCTTCTGGAATTTTCAATCTTCCCTGCCTATCAACTACAATCATTTCCTCATGTGTCTCTGATTCTTCAACGCCTGACATTCTGTCTAATTCCTGTATCTGCTCTTTGTATGATTTTTTACGGATATATTCACTTCCAGTACGTCCATCAACTATAGTAACTACCCTGTCAACATTTTTAGCTACCGCTCTATCATGAGTTACAATTATTATAGTAACTGCAAACTCTTTATTGAGTTTTCTGAAAATATTATAAATAATTTCAGCTGTAGCAGTATCAACTGCTCCAGTGGGTTCGTCAGCAAGTAAGATAACCGGATCATTCGCCATAGCAATTGCAATTGCTACTCTTTGCTGCTCACCTCCTGATAATTGTGATAATCGGTTATGCATCCGGTCCTTAAGCCCCATTATTTCAAGAAGTTCTGTTGCTTTTTTTCTTGCATTTTTTTTACCTGCTAGAAGCATTGGTAATTCAACATTATGGAGTGCAGGAAGATAAGGTATAAGGTTTCTTGCGTTATTCTGCCAAACAAAGCCTACCTTCTTTTTTTTATATTCTAAAATTTCATTTTTCCTCATTCGTAGAAGGTTTTTACCATCAACAATTAGTATTCCTGCAGATGGTCTGTCTAACCCTCCTAATAAATTCAGTAATGTAGACTTTCCACTTCCACTATTTCCTATAATAGCCATCATTTCGCCTTTTTTGATTTCCAGTTCAAGACCCTGTAATGCTACTACTTCAGTATCTTTGGATTTATATATTTTAACTAATCCATCACAAAATATTATATGATCAGGTGTATAGCCAGGTATTTCTGAATCATCCTTACCATAAAAATTCTTTGCAGTAATGTCCCTAGTTATTGACTTTTTTGGACGAATTATCGTTAATAACTTTCTTTTTAAATCAGCTATTTTCATATAACCCTCCCATCTTCCAGTTTTATTACATCATCAGAAAGCTCAATCATGCTCGGATCATGCGTTGTCATAACTATTGTCATATTTTCTTCATCAACAAGATGTCTGAAAAGATTTACAATTTTCAAACCTGACTTGGTATCCAGTTCAGCTGTAGGTTCATCTGCAAAAATAAGTTTTGGTCTGGAGACAATAGCTCTGGCTATAGCAACCCTTTGCTGTTCTCCACCTGATAACTGATGAGGCTTATGCTTCATTCTTTTTTCCAATCCAACGAATTTAAGTGATTCTCTTACTAAGTCGTCCCAATATTTTGGATTAACACCTGCCATTCTTAAACCGAATTCTACATTCTCATATGCATTTAAAACAGAAATTAATGCGACTGACTGAAAAACAAACCCAATATTCTTCCTTCTTATATCATCTTTCTTACTTTCACTTAAATCTGTTAAATCGATACTGTCGAAATATATTTTTCCTGAAGTAGGCCTATCGAGTGCACCTGCTATATTCATCAAGGTAGTCTTACCTGAACCGGAACGACCAGCAAGCATCGTTAGCGTTTTAGAATTTATTGAAATGTTTACATCAGATAATGCATGTATTATATTGCTTCCCTGTTTGAAGTCGCGGCAGATTTTAGTTGCTTTTATCAATTCAGACATATTAATCCTCCCCTAACTTCAATGCTTGATCTATCTTCAATTTGGATATAAACCTTAGAAGTACTGATAATCCTACTATTAAAGATAACCCTGTTATTACATAAATTCTTATATAATCTATTCCATCTTGATATGCTGTAAATGGAACTACAAGTTCACCTAATTTAAATAGTCTTTCTATCAGTGGTAAGAATAACTGAGTAGTCAACCCTCCTATAACAATACCCATTATAACTGATACAAAAGATACCATAAGCTGCTCAAAGAAAATCATTCTATATAACTCACTTTTCTTCATTCCCATAGCACGGAATATACCAAATTGAAGGACTCTTTGTCTAACAGATATAATCCAGAAAATTATAAATCCTACGCAGCAGATTATCATGGATATAAGAAAATCTAATGTTAATATTCCATTCATGCCGTTTAGAATTGAATTTTTCTTTTCAAGTGTCAGCTCGTAATCAGTAAATGCGCTACTATAAATATATTCACCATGACCTAAATAGGTTTTTAAATCTTCCAACAGTATACTATCGAGATATCCGTCCTTTTTGTCAATAAGAATTTTTCCTCTCATCGAAATATATTTCATTGTAATATAACTATCTTCTGTTAAAACAATGAAACTATCCCCTATTATACCTGGCCAATAATCAACTATTCCGACTACCAAAACATTTTCCATAAATATCTGTTCTAAAAAGGCAGAGTACTCATAATTAAAATAATCTCCTTGAGTTACTTCATACTCATCAGCTAACTTTTTTGAAATAATTACACCTTGTGGATAAGTAGATAATAAATTTAGATAATAGTTTAGATGGAATCCATCATTCAAATCATTGCGTAAACTTGTAGTTTTACCGAATGTATATGGGTTTATTCCTATAAATTCTGTTGGTATCTGTGATTGAGATTGTGTTAATTCCATATTGCTTTGATATATAACACAATAATTATCAACATATTCAGATTCGCATATTTTATCAGCCATAATTTCCAGTTCTCTACCCGAATCTTCAATTATCCTTGTTGTGCCTGTAACTGGATCGAAATGCTCTTTTCCAGTTATTACTAATGCATCCGCGCCTATTCTGTATCTTATATTGTCTTCAATGTTATCGTTTATGGTTCTACCGGTGTTCGCATTAAATATACCGATACTAATTGCTAGTATCAAGAAAATCATAATAAACTGCTTATAGTTACCTCCTCTGGCAACATGAGTAAAGGCAGTATATGATGCAGGTCTCCATAATCTTTTTCCAATAAAAAATATAAATTTAATGAGATAAGGAAATAGTCTTATAAACAATAAACCTAATCCCATTACAAATAATGTGACAGCTATGAATAATGTAAAATCAATGAATGACTGTTCTGAATTTTTAAGATAATCACTAATCTCGTTATATAAATACAAGAAGTAAATGGAGATCGCTAACAAGATCAAATCTAGAAAAATAACTTGCCAGAATGATTTTTTTGAACCATTGGCAATATTTTGCTTATGCTGTACTATTGAATATTTTGAGGCTTTATACGCAGGTATTAAAATCATAATCATGTAAATAAGACAGCAAATAAGCGCATAAATAAAGGAAGTCATACTGAATTTTGCATCAATTGCGGTTCTGTTTACAAATTCCATAAACCCATTTGAAGCTCCTAATAAACGACATATTCCCCTTGCAAGTAGAATTCCCAGTACAAGAGAAATTAAGGACAGAATAATACCTTGTCCAAAATATATTTTAAATATCTGTCCTCTTGATGCTCCTCTGCTTTCAAGTGTAGCTATTTCTGATTTTTCTCTCTCCATCATAAGCTGAGAAATCATTACAACATACATAGCTATCATTAATATAACAGGTATTATTAAAAGAAGAAAAATCCTCTGCATTACCAAGGTGTTACTCTCGTATGTCTTTATTAATTCCACATAATTATTTGATGAAGAAAGTAATAATCCTGAATTTTGAAAATCCTGCTTAAGTACAGCAGAAGCGCTTAGTATTGAATCGGTATCTAGAATACTTATTTTAGTATAGTCAAATGCTGCAAACCAATTTGCCTGTTGGAGCGTAATTTTCGAATTTGATATAAGCTCCTCCATCTTTTCAAAACTTATTAAGAATGTTTTATCAGAAAGAGTAAAGAATGAAGATGCTTCTTCGCTAACTTTAGCAATACCTACAATTTTTATCTTCGCGGCAACTTGTTCATCAACTGGCCGGTTATAAAGATAATAGTAATCTCCTACTGATAATCTGAACAAGGCAGCAGATCGCTGCGTTATGACAGCTTCTATCACATCATCTTCCGTACTCTTCTCAAATATCCTTCCTGCTTCAATCACAACCATATTTCCACCATTAGCGGCTGCTGTTATTGAATAATCTGCTTTAACATTGAGATTTCTATAAGATAAAGTCTCTCCTTTTTCTATTGCCTGCTGTTTAAGAAGGTAGTTCTGCTGATCAAATACAGAATATACTTTTGTAGTGGTGTTTTTATACTCAAACACTGTATCCAAAGGCATGTTTTTAATATAATCATCATAAAATATATTATCCAATTGATCGAAATTCACTTTAGACGATGAATTATCTAGCCCAAAGAAAGTGGCATTGTACCACATTCTAAAGGGAAATGTATTATCCCTTTGCTGTTGATTTTTAAACTCATTTACTAGAAGATTATCATAAATTCCAGCTGAATACATTGGTATAGCTGATGCGACAGCAATGGCAAATGCGCAACCTATAATCAAACATGCTACCATCCATTTGTTATTAAACATTTTTCTAATAATCAGACGTAGCATACTCTTATCTAACCCCCGTTATAATCAATGTATCTTCCGTAATACCCTGGTCAGGAAAAATTTCTACATGTGTGTCCGATCTTAAACCAAAAGTAATACTATATGTTACTGGAGCACCATCAGACAAAACTCTTATATCGCCTTTATTATCTTCAGTAAATGTTATAACAGTTGAAGGAACCATCAGAACATCATATGCAGTTTCTAGAACCAAATAAACTTCAATAATATCTCCATTTTGCATAAATGTCATATCTTCAAACAATTTAAATCTTAATGTGTTTCCACTTGAGTTTGATACATATCCTTTATATTCAGTATCTTTTATCACAAGTGTTACTTCTGTACCTGTAGGTAATTTTGATACATTATCAGTAGTTGTTGTTGCTTGAACCATTTTATCAATTTTTTCTGCTATTGCACAAACAGTGAGTGTTTTTCCAATAGGGTCCGATTCTTGCATTTCCTTTAATGAAACTATATATCCTGATTTTAGCGCTTTTAATTGTAATGATTCTAAATAATAAAGCAGCTCATCATATTTCTCTTTTGCATGTTCATATGCTATCTCTGCTTTTCTTAAATCATATTCAGTAGCTCTATTTTGTGAATAATTTTCCTGTATATTCAGATAACTATTCAATGATTCGGTATATTCTTGTTCAATTTTTTCCTTATTGTCTGGTTCCTTAAGGGTGGCTATGATTTGGCCTTCTTCAACATACTGCTCATTTTCAACAAATATTTCATTTATATATCCATCAACATTAAATTTCATATCAATAGACTCATGATAATCAGCAACTACTGTTCCTAAGACATTAACCCTTTTTATAATATCACCTCTTTGAGGTTTTATTGTTCTGTATTCAACTTGAACAAATGTTGGTACAGGTATGCTGAGCATCTCATCTTCTTGGGGAAATAAAGACATACATCCTGTTAATAAAAGTAATAATATAAAAACTGTTAAGAAGAAAGCTATTTTCTTTTTCATTTCATTTCCTTCAGACAATATAATAGACCATATTTTTTATATTATAAAGCATTTTAATAGAATTGTTATAAAAACCATATAAAATATTAGAATTACATATCAATTTTTTGCATCACTTGAACAACTCTTACATTATCAAAAAAAGGTTTTGCTTCATCAATATACATTGCTTGTTTTGCATCAGGAGGAAGATGAGTAAGTAGTAAATTCTTTATCCTGTGTCTGCTTGCAATCATTGCACATTCTGATGCTGATAAATGAAACAATTTCTTATTACCTTTTTGTATTGTTAGAAAAGCAGAATCAATTAATAAAGTATCTACACCTTGCATAAAGTTACCTAAATCATCTGGTTCTGATAAATCTGCAGAGTAAACAAATCTATTATTAACTTTAATTGCATAAGTTTCAACAGGATGTGTAGTCCTTGTAAAAGAAATATCAAATCCATCTCTTTTTATACTAGTGTTCTGATTGATGAATATTAAATTAAACTCATCACACGCTAAAACTGAAGATATATTTTTGGGCTGTTTTGGTAAATATAAATCAATTTTCATTTTTTTAACTTGTAATGCATAGCGTAAAACCAGAATATCTGACATGTGGTCAAAATGAAGATGGGATAGGATAACAAAAGAAATATCTTCGATATTATAACTTTTCTGAAAGTTCATAAGAGTTCCACTTCCAAGATCAATAATTATTAACTTATTGTTTAGTTCAACAACATATCCAGAACACGGTCTTTCAGCACTTGGATATGGACCGCTATTTCCCAACACTGTTAATTTCATCAGATACCTCCAAAAATTCTTTATATACCCTTTCATTAGCATCTCGTATACCAAGAGAATAAGCTTTTTTTGATATTTCTATTAGTCTTTGATTATTATTAAGTAAACTATAAATTTTCTCATACAAAGCATGTGATGTTAAGGTTTCGTTATCATACATTATCTCACAAGCTCCATTATTATAAATCATTTGTGCATTTTTTTCTTGTGCATGATCTGGTACATAAGGAGATGGTATAACTATAGCAGGTTTACCCATAGCAAGTATCTCGCTTATAGATATTGCACCACCACGAATAACCATTAAGTCAGCTTTTGCATATATAGTATTTCTTTCATAAATATAGTCATGAATCATAACATTGTCCAGTTTATTTATTACTTTACTTACTACTTGCTGAAAATACTTTTTTCCAGGAGCAAATATTAGATTAAAATCATCCTTATTCATGTGATCATTTATCATTCCGATAACTGCATTATTAATTGTCATTGCACCTTGACTACCGCCTATTATTACTATAGTCTTTTTACCTTCTGTTGGTTTATACTTTTCCATTGAAGAAAAGCAATCATCAATAAGATTCCCAGTAAGTACAGTTTTTTTTGATTTGATGAAAAATTTTGAAGCTGACTCATAACTTGTCATTGCTACATCTGAATATCTGCTTAACATTCTATTGGTTACACCTGGATAAGCATTCTGTTCATGAATCATTATTTTTGATTTATGAAGATATGCTGCAAAAATAGCAGGTCCTGATACAAATCCTCCTGTTCCAATGGATATGTCAGGTTTAAATTCACGAACAATTTTATTCGCTTGAAAAAATCCTTTTATCATTATAAAAACTGTTTTAATGGATTTAAATGTTAGAGGTCTTTTAAACCCTTCAATTTCTATAAATTTAATATCAAAGCCTTCTCGTGGCACAAGGTCCTTCTCAAGACCTTTTTGTGATCCAATAAATAAAATTTTTGAATCAGGTTTGTGTTTTACAATCTCCTTTGCAATTGATATAGCTGGATTTATATGTCCTGCAGAACCTCCGCCTGCAATCAGAATCTTCATACATTCAACTCCCTTTTATCTACAGATTGTTTAGAAATATTCAACAATATACCGATTTGCGTTAAAAACATTACCAGACTGGTTCCTCCAAAACTGAAAAATGGAAGTGTAATACCTGTATTCGGAACCAGGCCCGTTACAACAGCGATATTTAGAGCAGCTTGAATAAAGATTAATGAAGTAATTCCAGTAGCAAGAAGTGTTCCAAACATATCTTCACAATATATTGCTATCCTTATCCCTCTCCATAACAACATACAAAACATCGCAATTACTAAAAATACACCAATATATCCTAATTCTTCTGCAAGAATAGCAAATATGAAGTCATTTTGCGGTTCCGGAATATATAAAAATTTCTGTGTACTCTTACCGAGTCCTACTCCAAAAAGCCCCCCTGAGCCTATTGCATAAAGTGACTGTATTATTTGATATCCTAAATCAGTAGGATATGCAAAAGGGTCCAGCCAAGTCATTATCCTTTCTTTCATATAATCATAGGTAAATGCACCAATAACTGCCAATGTGATTACAGGTAATACAGTAAGAACAAGATATTTTATTTTTGTACCTCCAATAAAAATAATTACGAATCCTACCAAAGTGATTATTATTGCAGCACTTAAGTGAGGCTGAAAAAAGATTATAAGTGCAGATGATAAAGTGATACCCATAGTTACAAAGTATCCTATTAATGGTTTATCCAGTTTCTTAAAATCAAGAATTATTTTTGAGAGAAAAACAATAAAAGCTAATTTATATATTTCTGATGGTTGGAACTCAAATCCGATATTTATCCATCTTCTTGCATCACTGTATGCTACTCCAATACCAGGTATATAAGTTAAAATCAGTAGTATTAATCCTATTGGAAATATAATCCAGCTGAGTTTTCTATACAATTTATAACTTACACTCGAAGCTATAAGCATTAATACTAATCCAATTACTGCAGCAAACATCTGGTCTTTTATGAAATAATATATATCGTTAAATCTGCTTTTCGCATAAGGAGCACCAGCGCTGAAAATCATCAATAAACCAAAGGCGGTCAATCCAAGCGCAAATAAGAAAATTACAAAATCAGTTTTATTTCTGCCATTACTCCTTAACATAATCCCTTGTATGATGCAGTCAGTGGCTGTTCATACTCCTCCTCTAAATCATTAAAAATGCAAGTATACCCCCTGCGAGTGTTACTGCTGTAAATATAATAACTATCTTATTCTCGCTCCAGTGCATAAGCTCAAAATGATGATGAATTGGGGCCATTAAGAAAATCCTTTTTTTTGTCCTCTTATAATGCATAACCTGTATTACAGAAGATAATATTTCTATAACATATATAATGCCGACAATTAATATAATCCACGGAATTCTAAGGTTGATTGAGATTGCAGTGACTACTCCTCCTAGAGCTAGTGAACCGGTATCACCCATAAGTAATTTTGCAGGATGAACATTAAATACAAGATAGCCTATCATAGCAAAAATTACTATAATTGAAAGATAGGTCATGTTTTCATTTTTAAAAATTATCTGCGAAGATACTGCAAAGAAAATAAAGACTGCAGCAGTCACAGAAGCACATAAACCATCAACTCCGTCAGTAAAATTAACTGCATTAATGACTGCATTATAGAACAGAACTATAAAAATTACATAAATCCATCCAGGAATATGAAACATCTTTGATGTATTTGTAAAAGGTATTATAATATCTGAACCGATATCAGTAAAATACACAATAAATATTGCATACAGTAGTGATATCACTATAAAAAATATCGTTTTAAATATAGGTTTAAGACCATCTTTATTCTTCTTTCTTATCTTCAAGAAATCATCAATAAAGCCTACAATTGATGATACTAGAATTAAAGCACAAGAAGCAAGAACTAGAGGATCCTTCCATCCGACAAATAAGGTGCAAGCTAAAATTGGAATGATGAATATAATTCCTCCCATTGTAGGGGTACCTGTCTTTTTAAGGTGTTCCTTAGGTCCGTCATCTCTAACTACTTGACCAATTTTCAATTTTCTTAATACAGGAAGCATAAGTATTCCTAATATAACAGTCAATACAAAAGTAACTATAGCAGCAATTATCATATAATCTCCTCTTCAAATAAATCTATTAACTTTTCCATTGCAGAACCTCTTGAGCCTTTAAGCAATATTATATCATCTTTGCATATTATATCTTTAATAGGATTTTTTGCTTCTACTATGCTGGCATACCTGTAAATACAAGTGTTTTTCATGCCTGAATCTACAGCTCCTTGATAATAATTATCAGCATTTTTGCCTATAGCAATCAAGACATCTATACTGTTATCTGTTACAATCTCACCTACCTTAATATGAAAATGCTTTTCATAATCGCCTAACTCCAGCATGTCTCCTAATATAGCAACTTTTCGCTTTTTGTAGTTTCCCAATAATTCTAAAGATGATTTCATGGAGTCATAATTCGCATTATAGGCATCATTAATGACGGTATATCCATTAATAACACTTATTTGATTTCTCATTTTCTGATTTTTACATTCACTGATTGCAATAACAGCTTTATCAAGATTTATTTCAAGTAAATCAGAAACTGCAAATGCGTATAGCGCATTATAAATGTTATGGAATCCTGGAATTGAAAGATTGATACTTTTACTATTAACAGTAAATGAATAAGTTTTATCTTCATTTTGAACAATATTTTGAGCAATATAATCTGCATCATTATTGTAAATGCTAACTTTTATTACTTTGTAATTATCAGAATCTTTGATTGATGAAAGAAAATCATCATCACCATTAACTACAAGATAACCATTATCAATATAATCAAGAACCTCTGTTTTTGCTTTAAAAATATTCTCTTTACTACCAAGCATGCCTATATGACTGGTTCCTATATTTGTTATTACTGCTATTTTAGGTTTTACAATATATGATAACTTTCTGATTTCACCAATACTATTCATACCCATTTCTATAACTGCTGCTTGAGTATTTTCATTAAGTGAAAACAAAGTAAGAGGTACACCTGTCTGATTATTTAAATTACCTATTGTGTAGCATGTTTCCATTTCAGTAGATATTGCAGAATTTATTAATTCTTTAGTTGTTGTTTTACCATTACTGCCTGTTATGCTTATAAATGGAATGTCAAACATATTTCTGTAATACCTTGCAAAGTCCTGTAACGCTTCTGTTGTATCATTTACATAGATTACATCACCATTATAATTATCTTCTTTAGAACAAACAGCTGCTGCAGCATTCAAAGAAAGTGCTTTATTAACAAAACAATGTCCGTCGAAATTGTCTCCTTTAATTGCGAAGAATAAATCATTTTCTTTTAGCGTTCTTGTATCAATAGATACTCCAGTAATGTTTTTATCTATATCCTTGCAATATAAGTTTTGAAATAAATTATATATAGAACTTAAGTTTATGTTCATATTCTTCCTTCCAAAATACCGTATATAATTTCCCTTTCATCATAATGTGTTTTCACTCCCATAACATCAAGATATGTCTCATTTCCTTTACCGGCGAGTATCACTATGTCATCTTTTTTTGCTATCTTCATCGCATATCTAATTGCTTCTGTCCTATCAGTTATACATATGTACTGACCATTAGTCTGTTTTATTCCGTCTTCAATCATACTAATGATTTTTTCAGGCTTCTCTGTCCTGGAATTGTCAGAAGTTATTATAGACAAATCAGAGTTTTCTCCTGATATTTTTCCCATCATTGGTCTCATTGATTTGTCTCTGTCACCTCCACAACCGAATAAAGTAATAATTCTTCCTGATGTTTTTGTTTCTCTTACTGCCTGTAGAATCTTTAACAGGCTATCAGGAGTATGTGCATAATCAATCATCATAGTATAATCTTTACCAATTTCTACTTTCTCACATCTTCCTCTTACCTGCACATCAGAAAGTCCATTTTGTATATGAATTATATCTACATCATTTAGTAATGCTGCTGTAATAGCAAATAAACTGTTATATATATTAAACCGTCCAGGTATATCAATCAAGACATCAAAGCACTTATTCAGTCCTTTGTATATAAAACTGCTTTTATCATTTTTATATAATATGTTTTTAGCGGTAATATCAGCTTTTTTATCTATACCGATTGATATTATTCTGTTATTTGTTTTTATATAATGATCACTAACTAAATATTCATTAAGTGCTTTTTCCACATTATCATCATCAATGTTTACCAACATTATTTCGCTTTTTTCAAAAATCAATTTTTTAGAATTATAGTAATCTTCAAATGTAGGATGCTCTCTTTGAGTTATATGCGCTTGTGTAAGATTAGTGTACATCCCTATATTAAAATGTAACCCATATACTCTGTTCATTTTCATTGAAATTGATGAAACTTCCATTATGCAGTTAGATATTTTTTCATTTCTTATTTCAGAAAAAATTTGATTTAGCTCGTATGATGAAGGTGTAGTCGTGTTTGTCTCAATTAATTTATTATTGTAACTTATACCAATAGTTCCAATTACAGCGCTTTTTAAATCTGCTTTATCAAATATATTTTTAATCATATAAGAAATAGTAGACTTTCCTTTTGTACCTGTAATACCAATGATATTCATATTTTTGGATGGATAATCAAAAAACAAAGCCGATGACTGTGCCAAAAATATTCTTGAATCTTCAACTAATATAGTTGCTACTTGTGGATATTTACTTCTGTAAAAATCATATTCCTTTGTGATAACAATAGCAGCAACTCCCTTTTGAATCGCATTATCTATGTATTTGTGACCATCTTCGTCTGCTCCATCAATCGCAACAAAAATATCATTTTTTTTTGTTTTTCTTGAATCAAATGAAATTCCTGATATTATAACATCCTTTAAATGAGATGTTTTGATATAATTTGTTTTAGACAATAATTGATGTATATCCATATACTACCTTTCTGCTAATCAAGATAATCTGTATATCTGAATGTAATATTCACAATAGTTCCTTTTTCTACATATGCTCCTGCAGGATACTGTACTGAAATACATGTTCCATTGCCATCAGCATTAACGTTAAGCCCAAGATCTTTTAATGTTTTTATAACTTCCTGCTCCTTTTTTCCAATAAGATACGGAATTCTTACAGTTTTCTTATTCTCAGGCACATATGTATAAAGTATTATAACACCATCTTGGTTAATTTTCGTTCCGCTTTCTGGATATTGGTACATAATTGTTACATCTTCTCCAGCTGTACTACCTTCTATTTGGTAACTCAATCCATAACTCTTCAATTTTTGAGCTGCCTTTTCAACATTAAAACCGTTCAAGTTAGGCACATAAACTGAATTTACATTTGTAACAATTCCTTCCTTTTCTACCCCAAGAACTTCTAAAGATTCCTCAAATACTAATTTTGCATAAGGTGCTGCAACCTGACTTCCGTAATAAGAATCACCTTGAGGATTAAATACAATGAATAAAACAGTTATAACTGGATTATCGGCAGGAGCGAAACCAATAAATGATGATATATAAACATCATCTACAATAGTTTCACTTGTTCCTGTTTTTCCAGCAACCCTATATCCTTCAACATAAGCATTCTTACCTCCTCCTTCTTTTACAACTCCTTCAAGAACCATTCTCAATTGATCTGAAGTATCCTGGGAAATAACTTGCCTAACCACTTTTGGTTCAAAATCAAAAACAGTATTACCCTGTTTATCAACTACTGCATCTGTCAAACTGGGTTCTATAAGATAGCCGCCATTTGCTATAGCATTATAAGCAGCGACCATTTGTATAGGTGTTATCTGAAATCTCTGTCCGAAAGAAGCAACTGACATATCCAGTTTTGTTGGTTCATCATGAAATATACTTGTTCCTTCTCCTATGAGCTCTATTCCTGTATTATCTTTAAATCCAAAAGCTTCTACATACTCATAAAAAGTCTTTATTCCGATAAGATGCGAAATTTTAACAAAAACAGGATTACATGAGTTATATACTGCTTGAAGAAAGGTTTCTGTTCCATGAGGATATTCTTTAGACCAGCAATGTATTGTTGAGCCGAATACTGTTACAGGAAAGTCATCAACAATAGTATCAAGTTCAACTATGTCCTCTTCTAGCGCCATTGCTGTCGTAATAGATTTAAATGTTGAACCAGGCTCATATGTATCCATGAGTGCTTTATTACGCCAAACTGTACTGTACAGAAGTTGAACATCAGAAGAACGAAGCCCAGTCCATCCTTCTATTGTGTATCCATCAGGTAATAATCGAGGATTATTTAAATCAAATCCAGGACTGGATACCATTGCAAGAATTTCACTAGTCTTACTGTTTGATACTATACAAACGGCACCATCTTCAGACTTATTAGCTTCAATTGCCTGTTCTACTATCTTTTCTGCTATCCTCTGAATATCTGTATTCAGTGTTGTAATTACATCATATCCATCTATTGCTTCAATACGTGATTCAAAAGCAAATGGCAATTCTGTACCTGCTACATCTAATTCCGTCAGAATCTTGCCATCTGTGCCTTTCAAATACATATCTAATGATAGTTCCAAACCAAATAATCCCTGATTATCATCACCTGCAAATCCGATTGCATGTGAAGCGAGGCTGCCATATGGATAATATCGTTTACTATCTTGCTGTACATAAATACCAGCAACGTTATTAGTTTTAATATAATCTCTTATAGCATCACCAATTTGTCTGTCAACTTTTGATGCAATAAGCTGATATTGGCTTTCACTTTTCAATTTATTAAGTGTTGCTTCATATTCAAGATTTAATATGTCACTTAAATCTGAAGCTATTTCTTCAACAGTTATATTTTTATTCTTTTGCACGGTTACAGGGCTTATTGAAATAGTGTCTACACTTATTGATATTGCAAGAACATTTCCTTCGCAATCGTAAACTGTTCCTCTGCTAGCTTTTATAGTTCTATCTTGATTTTGTTGTTCATATGCTTTTACTTTAAGTTCTGTTGCCCATACAAGCTGAATATATCCTGTATATCCTGCAATAACCATTGCAATTATTATAAACACAGCCATAAGAACTAATAGCCTTTTTCTAGTTAGATTATTATTGTATACAACTTCATTTTTTACATTTTCTTTTTGCTGACTTCTTTTGTTTTCCATATCATTCATATTATTAAACCGCTTATTGAATCATACAATATTTTTTCACTTATTTGAACCCTTAAATATCTCAACTATATTTTTAATGGTATGCTTTATTCTTTCATAAACAGAAGAAGTCATAGTATAGAAGTTATCTTTTTCTTGTGAATTATAATCATCACTTAATTTGGTATTTATGTATATTATCTGATCATTCCTTGGTTTATTCATATCAAGTTTAGTTTCCGCAGTGTACTCGATATCATTAATAGTAACCTGTTTATCCAATTCAGCATACAAAGCAGAATTGATACCCGTTTTTTCTCTCAATTCATTATTAAGTCTGGTAATATCATAATTCAGGTTTATCATCTCGCCATATCTGAAAATTATTAAAAATAAAGCTGTGAATACAAGCATAAGCAGTATCACAGCCTTCAATTTACCAATTATATTATTTTCATTTCTTCTTTCAATTTCCATTCTTCATTCAAGGTCAAAGACCTACCGGTTGTAAAAGGGGGAATTTTTACAACCGGCTTTCCTTTTCTTTAGTGTTTTCAGATTTCTTGAGTGTTTTAGCGTAAACGCTTTATCTTTAGTGTATATCTTTAAGTTCTTTCAAGCACTCTCAGCTTAGAACTTCTCGATCTGTAATTCTTTTGTTTTTCTTCGCTTTTCGGTACAAGCGGTTTTTTAACAATTAATTTATGCTGAGCCACTTTGTTACAAACACATACCGGAAAGGATTTCGGGCAAGTACATGGATCAATTAACTCCTTAAAAGCATTTTTAACAATTCTATCCTCCAAAGAATGGAATGTTATAACTGCTAACCTGCCTTTACTCTTTAGTGAAAATGCTGCTTTTGGTAACATTTCTTTTAAAACTGCAAGCTCATCATTAACTTCTATACGAATAGCTTGAAATGCTTTCCTTGCAGGATGCTTGCCTTTGAATCTTTCTTTTGCAGGATATGATTCTTTAATTACTTCAGCAAGCTGGTTTGTTGTTCTTATTAGTTCATCTTTTCTTTTGTGTACTATAGCTTCTGCTATTCTTCTTGAGTGTTTTTCTTCCCCGAATTCATATAATATGCGGGCAAGTTCATCCTTAGTGTAAGTATTTACTACATCAAATGCAGTTTTATCTTTTGTTTGATCCATCCTCATATCCAATGGTCCATCATTGTGGTAAGAGAATCCTCTCTCTTCATTGTCCAGTTGATATGATGAAACTCCTAAATCAAGAAGTATTCCATCTGCACCATTTGGACAATATTCCGATATTACCTTGTCAATGTTCACGAAATTCTCATGTAATACTATAAATTTCGTTTTTCTGTTGTACTTTTCGAGTCTTTCTTTTGTTACTTCACATGCTTTGATATCCTGATCACAGGCTATAAGCATTCCATCCTCGTTTAATCTTTCGTATATTCTTACTGAGTGACCGCCTCCTCCGGCAGTGCAATCAATGTAAGTTCCTCTTTTGTCAATATTCAGATATTCAATACATTCATCGGCCATTACCGATTCGTGTGAATACTCTTTCATTGCAGTAGTGCTATTTCTTCAAGAAGTGAAGCTACTTTATCAGCATCTTCTTGAGCTTTTTCTTTAGTTACTTCTGCTTCATCAGGATGATTAATGTAATAAGACTCCTTATTCCAAATCTCAACTCTGTTTCCTAATCCTAATAAAACTGTTTCTTTACCTATATTAGCGTAATTTCTCAATTCAAGCGGAATCAGTACTCTGTTCTGACTATCAAGTTCGGTATCTTTTCCACTTGCAGATAGTTGTCTTACATATGTTGCTTTACTTCTGTCTTTTGCTGCTATTCTTGCACCAGCTTCAATTATTTTTTCCCAATCTTCTCTTGTGTAAAGGTATAGAATTTTCAATGTACTGTCAGAGCTTTTAGCAATTACAAATTTGTCTCCGAGAACTTCACGCATAGATACTGGAAGAATCACTCTGCCTTTATCATCCACCCTATGTGTAAATTCACCATACATTGCCATCAGTTTATCTCCAATACACTAAATAACCACTTATCCACCACTTTGTAACCACTTGCCTACATTTTACACCCCATTTCCCCTTATTGTCAATACTATTTCCACACTTTTTTTACATTTTCACAATAAAAAAACGCCTCTATCAGAGACGTCTTCAAAATCACTCTTTTTACTATTTACAACCTTTTAACCTGCTCTCTTCGGATTGAAGCAGATATTATTATACCAATCATTGCAAAACTTCCTATAAGATTTGTGCCTCCTGCAGATATAAATGGCAGAGGTATTCCCGTTACAGGAAGAAGTCCTATATTCATTCCAATATTTTCTATAAAATGAAAAGCTATCATTGCAGACATACCTGCAACTATGAACTGGCCGTAATAACTTGCACATTTTGACGCAATGTATATACATCTGATAATAATCCCAAAGGCTAATAATACTATAGCAGCACATCCTATGAATCCTAATTCTTCCCCAATTGCAGAAAAAATGAAATCTGATTCTTTAATGGGTATTCCATTACCCTGAGTCTGAATACCATTAAAAAGACCGGCTCCAGACCATCCTCCGCTACCTAAAGCAACGATAGATTTTGATGTCTGATATCCTGCACCAGTAGGATCAAAAGTCGGATCAATAAAAACACGAATCCTATTTTTTTGCCAGTCATCCAAAAACATCCAAATAAAAGGCAAGGAAATACCCAAAGCCAGTACAGATAAAATTATATATCTGTATTTAATACCATATACAAATATTAGTACTGCAAAAGAAAAAGCAAAAACAGTTGCAGTTCCTAAGTCTGGCTGCTTAAGGATAAGACCTATAGGTAGAATTCCTGATATTGCAATAAATATAAGTCTTTTTAGGGAAAATTCCTCTTTAAGCAGCTCAAATTGAGAAGGAAGGAACATCATATATGCTACTTTCATTAGTTCAGAAGGTTGAAAACTGAATACTCCGAATAAATCTATCCAGCTATTCGATCCAATATTAACATTATCTCTGCCATATCCGAATGGAATAACATACATAAGCATTAATAAACCTATTATATAGAATGCAATACCCCAGTAGCGCAAAAATGAGTAATCCAATATGGAAAATCCCAAGCACAAAAATAATCCTAAAGCTATACTGAATAATTGCGTTTTAAGAATTGACGGACCGGAATTCATAGTATCAACAACACTAGGCATAGCAACAATACCTATTGCTGTTAAGGCTAAGACTAATCCTAAAAGAATATAATCAAACTTTTTAAAAAATGTCCTGACGCTGATTTTATTGAACATCAACAATGCCTTTCATCTTCTTTAATGTAAAGTATATTACATTATTGCTCAACACTCAACAACTTGGACTTCATTATTGCCCTGATCTCATAATTTACGGTGATTACACATTCACATATTAGTATTTTCTTCATTCTTTCAATAACCAAGGATGAGGCAATCATGATTTCCCCTTCTTTAACTGACTTCTTATATATAATATTATTTTCAAGCGTTACACAGACCGGACCATATGAATTCGCAGCCATTGCGCAGGAAAAATCAGCAAGTGAATATATAACACCTCCCTGACAAAGATCAACACCATTCAAATGGTCTCTCTTTACCATAAGTGAAGCTGAGGCCTTCCCCTCTGAAATCTCAACAATTTCACAGTTCAGAAGGCCATAAGCAAACCTGTCATTTTCAAATCTTTTATATACATCCTCTAACATCTTATCTTTGCATCAAATTTCTTTTCTAAAATATTTATAATATCTGACATAGCTTTATTAACTTCATCTTCTTCAAGAGTTCTTTCAATTGATCTGAATGTGAATGTATATGAGAGGCTCTTATATCCCTCTTCGATCTGGCCTCCTGTATACATGTCAAACAACTGAACATCCTCTAAAATATCCCTTGCAACCTTCTTTGACTCGTTCAGTAAATCTGCAGATAAAATTGATTTTTTTACTACGACTGAAAGATCTCTCTGTGATGAAGGATACTTAGGTAAAGATTTGAAGTTTCTGGAAAAATCGGTCTTTTGCGCTAACTTTTCAATCGGCATAATAAGAATATATGATTCATCAGGAGCATCAAAAGCTTCAGTGACTTTGTAATCTATCTGTCCAAGAATACCAATTTTGCTTCCATCATGGATTATGTCAGCACATCTTCCTTTATGAAATACTTTATTTTCCATATTCGTGCTATAAATAACATCTGTTATCCCTAATCTATTTAGCACACTTTCTGCAACTCCTTTTATATCGTAAAAATCACATGAGCCATACATGCCAACAGTTATATAGTCGATTTCTGTTGCTAAATTATCACTAGGATGATATGTTTTTCCAATTTCAAAAAATCTTCCCTTTTCTAAATTCCTATTGTCATTATATGACAAAACCTTTAGCATTCCAGGTATAGTAGTTGTTCGCATAACTGAAAAATCTTCTCCTAATGGATTCTTAATGATCATGCAATCCCTAAGAGAATTATTCATATCTAATCCAAGTTTATCGAAATTCTTAGGACTGATAAACGAATAGGTCATTATTTCATACAAGCCGCAGCAGACTAATGTTTCACTAATAGTTTTTCTGACATTTTGAATATGAGTTCTGGAACCCTGAGTTACAGATTGTCCCAATGTCAAAGATGGAATTATTTTGTTGTAACCATATAATCTTGCGACTTCTTCTGCAAGATCAGCATAAGTTGAAATATCAGGTCTGAAAGTCGGAACTACTACTGTATTATCTGGCTTTATATTCATACCTAATCTCTTTAGTATTGATTTCATCTCATTTAACTTTATGTCAGTACCTAAAAGAGTATTTACCTTATCTGAATCAAGCAATACACTATTTGGCATTGGCAATTCTTTATGTACATCAATTATTCCTTTTGATACTTTACCTGCACCAATCATCTCAACTAGCTCACATGCTCTGTTGATAGCAGTCAAAGTATTATTAGCATCAAGCCCTTTTTCAAAAAGAGCAGATGAATCTGTACGCATACCAAGCTTCTTGGCAGTTATTCTCACACTCGTTGGATTAAACATAGCAGATTCAAAAAGAACTGTTTTCGTGTTCTCATTTACTTCACTATTCATTGCTCCCATAACACCTGCTACAGCAACAGTTTTATTCGCATCTGATATTACTAGCATAGAACTGTCAAGTTCTCTTTCTTTTTCATCAAGAGTAATAACTAATTCATCATCATATGCTCTTCTTACATTTATCAGTCCGCCTTCAATATAGCTTAAATCAAATGCATGCATTGGCTGTCCCAATTCCAACATGACATAATTAGTTATATCGACTATGTTGTTTATAGGCCTTACTCCAGCATTTCTAAGTCTTTGGCGCATCCATTCAGGAGATGGCTCGATTACAACATCAGTTATAATCCTGCCACAATATCTTGAACATAAATCGTATGCAGATATTCCTATTTTTACATAGTCAGATGCATTTCCTTTTCCCTGCTCTTTTAATGCAATTTGTTTTTCCTTTATTGGCATATCAAGTACAGCAGATGCTTCCCTTGCAATTCCTTTAATACAATAACAATCCTGTCTGTTCGGGGTTATTTCAAATTCAACAACAGTATCGTCAAGACCTGCATATTCTTTTATATCCATTCCAATAGGAGTATCTTCCTTTAAAATCCAAATTCCATCATCACATGCATCAGGATAATCATGTTTTGTAAGATTAAGTTCTTGAATAGAACACATCATACCCTCCGATAATTCTCCTCTTAATTTGCCTTTTTTGATTATTACTCCTTTGGGAAGTGTCGAATTGTCTAAAGCTATAGGTACTATCTGTCCTACCTGAACATTTGGAGCACCTGTAACAATCTGAAGAACAGATTCTTTAACATCAACTTTTGCAATTAGCAGATGATCAGAATCAGGATGATTCCATAATTCTAGAATTTTTCCAGTAACAACACGATTTATGTCTTTTCCAACAATTGAATACCCTTCAACTTTTGTTCCACTCATTGTCATTAAGTCACAAAAACTTTTTATATCTTTATCTATTTTAACAAAATCTCTTAACCAGCTTATTGGTGCTTTCATATCTATCCTCCTAGAATTGAGACAAAAATCTCATGTCATTTTCATATAGCAAGCGCAAATCATTTATACCATACACTGCCATTGCTGTACGTTCAACACCTAATCCAAATGCAAAACCTGTATAAATGTCAGGATCGATCCCACAATTTCTCAAAACATTAGGATGTACCATTCCTGCACCTAGTATTTCAATAAATCCTTCATACTTGCAAACAGGGCAACCTTTACCTTTACATACCCAGCAACTTACATCAACTTCTGCGCTTGGTTCAGTAAATGGAAAGTAATGAGGACGAAGCCTTATTTCTGTAGATTCCCCGAATAATTCTTTTGCAAATAATTTCAAAGTTGCAACCAGATTACCCATAGTTATGCCCTTATCAACAACAAGACCTTCTACCTGATGGAATAGTGGTGAATGGGTTGCATCAATTTCATCGGATCTATAAACTCTTCCAGGACATATAATCCTTATTGGAGGGTTTGTTTGCTCCATTACTCTAGCTTGAACTGGAGATGTCTGTGTCCTTAACAGTGTTTCAGTATCAAAGTAGAAAGTATCCTGTTCATCCTTTGATGGATGATTTTCCGGCGTATTCAATTGATCGAAATTATAATGAACTGTTTCAATTTCTGGACCTTCTGCAATCTGATATCCTAATCCTATAAAAATATCCTCTATTTTCTGTATAACCTGCGAAAGAGGATGCATAGAACCAATTTCTTTTTTAGTTCCGGGCATTGTAACATCAATAGCTTCGTTTTCCAGTTTTTCATTTAGTACTTTATTCTGGATTTTCTGCACAGTTTCATCAAACAACATATTCAGTTTTTCACGTGCCTCATTAGCAGCTTTTCCAGCTGCAGGTCTTTCCTCAGGTGAAAGAGTGCTCATACTTCTCAATATCTGAGTGAGTTCTCCTTTTTTTCCTAAGTATTGAATCTTCAGCTCTTCTACCCTCTTCATGTCTTTTGCTGAAGAAATCTCACTTTGTGCTGTTATTAACATATTATCCAGCTGTAACATTTTTTTTCCTCCGTAAATATAAATAAAGCCTTCATCCCAATAGGGCGAAAGCTGATTCAAACCATGAGACTACGCATCCAACAATGCTAGAGACTTCTATCGGTGTCTATCCGTTCCAGCCTACATATAATTTTCAACCGGACCACTCCAAAAGGAACTTCCCCAAATTGCTCTTTACAACGCTTTCAGCCAAGGCATTGTCTCTCTTTGAAAAATCAGATAAGGGTACTTTCTTTCTTCATAGTGTTTACAGTATTCTATCATATTATCAGAAAATATCAATAAAATTTTTAAAACGATCATTAAAAACTATTAAAAATTGAATTGTGCAAAAAAAAGAACTGCTTAGAACAGTTCTAAATTTACATATTTAAAACGAATACTACTAAAAAATTATACCTTGGGCAATCATTGCATCTGCAACTTTTAAAAACCCAGCCATATTAGCTCCTGCCATGAGATCGCCTTCAACTCCATAAGTTTTAGCCGTTTCACTAACATTATCAAATATACCTTTCATAATAGCTTTCAATCTTTCATCAACTTTCTCAAAGGTCCAACTATATCTCATGGAATTCTGACTCATTTCCAATCCGCTTGTTGCTACTCCCCCTGCATTTGCAGCTTTCGCTGGTCCATATAGAACGTTACTATTCTGAAGATACTCTATTGCTTCAGGTGTACAAGGCATGTTTGCACCTTCTGCAACTGCAATTACATTATTTTCAACCAATTTTTTTGCATCATCCAGCTCTAATTCATTTTGCGTAGCGCATGGTAATGCTATATCACATGGAATAGCCCAAGGTCGTTGACCCTCAAAATATTCAGCTCCTTTTACTATATCGGCATATTCAAATATTCTTTTTCTTTCAACTTCCTTAAGTTTCTTCAATAAATCAAGATCGATACCATTTGGATCATATATAAATCCATCACTATCGCTTGCTGTAACAGGAAGTCCTCCAAGTTCATAAATTTTCTCTATTGCATATATTGCAACATTGCCAGAACCAGATACACATACTTTTTTATTTTTTATTGAATCATTTTTTAAACCCTTAAGCATTTCCTCGGTAAAATAGCATAAACCATATCCTGTAGCTTCTTTACGAACCAATGAACCTCCATAGGATAATCCCTTTCCTGTTAAAACGCCGGTAAATTCATTTGCAAGTCTTTTATACTGTCCAAAAAGATATCCTATTTCACGAGCACCTGTACCAATATCCCCTGCTGGCACATCAAGATTTGGGCCTATGTGTCTGTATAACTCAGACATAAATGCCTGACAGAATCTCATTATTTCCATATCTGATTTTCCTTTTGGATTAAAATCAGAACCTCCTTTTCCTCCACCCATTGGTAATCCTGTAAGACTGTTTTTAAAAATCTGTTCAAAACCAAGAAACTTTAAAACAGATGCATTTACTGAAGGATGAAGACGAAGTCCTCCCTTATATGGACCTATTGCTGAATTAAACTGAACACGGTATCCCCTGTTAACATTGACTTTTCCATCATCTGATACCCATGTCACCCTGAAGGTTATAAGTCTTTCCGGTTCGGTTATTCTTTCAAGTATTCCATGTTTCTCATATATATCACTATTCTCAATTACAGGCGTAATAGTTTCAAAGACTTCTTTGACAGCTTGATGAAACTCTGGCTCGTTAGGATTTCTTGCAACTATGTCTTCATATACTCTTGCAATATAAGGACTTTTAAATTTCATTTTTCGTTTACTCCATTCATATATTTAGTATTTTTTGCATTATTTCATTAAACAAAAATCATTTTAGTTATATTAACATATGTTTATAATATTTTCAATATGTTAATTTTAAAAAAATAACAGGGTTTCCCCTGTCATTCTATATTCTATATTTTATATTTTTACTCTTTCAACTCTATCAGATTAGGTTATTCTTTTATCCAAGAAGTGAAATTAAAACTCCCGCAGCAATGGCTGAACCAATAACTCCTGCAACATTAGGTCCCATCGCATGCATCAATAAGAATATATTCGGATTTTCGCTTTGTGCAACTTTCTGAGATATCCTTGCTGCCATAGGAACTGCAGAAACTCCGGCAGAACCAATCAGAGGATTGATTTTCTTTTTGCTGAAAACATTCATTAGTTTAGCAAATAATATACCTGCAATAGTTCCAAATATAAAGGCTAATACTCCAAGACCAAGAATCTTAAGTGTTTCTGCTTTTAAGAAATTAGATGCTGTTGCCGTAGCTCCCACAGCAAGGCCGAGACAAATAGTTATAATGTTAATAAATTCATTTTGCAAGGTCTTTGACAATCTATCAGTAACACCACTTTCCTTAAGCAAGTTTCCAACCATTAAAGATGCGACAAGAACAGCTGCGCTTGGAATTAAGAATGCAACGACAATTGTAACTAGTATAGGGAATATTATCTTCTCTGTTTTACTTACAGGTCTTAATTGCTCCATGACAATTGCTCTTTCCTTTTTTGTAGTGAGCATCTTCATAAACGGAGGTTGTATAACAGGGACTAAGGCCATATATGAATATGCCGCAACAGCAATGGCTCCTAAAAGATGTGGGGCCAAGATGGATGCAGTATAAATGGCAGTTGGTCCGTCTGCTCCGCCAATTATTCCAATCGCTCCTGATTCTGCTGCAGTAAA
>Ga0123334_1001313_pt1 | contig 31698 bp, 21 predicted proteins | sample BiotimSIPDNA_FD_89706 | JGI IMG/M metagenome (GOLD analysis project Ga0123334, IMG submission 89706) | Anaerobic biogas reactor microbial communites from Washington, USA - Biogas_R1 time_0 SIP DNA | ecosystem: Engineered > Bioreactor > Anaerobic > Unclassified | place: Washington, USA...
ATGGCTTCTGTTCAGGCCTATTGGAATTTTTAATGAATAAAATCATTTTCTCTTTAGTTCTTTTTTGTTTTAGTTCTCTTTGGGCTCAAACGGTTATTTCTGTAGACGAATCTATTAGTCGTAATCAAAACAAAAACTTTGCATTGTCCTTAGGTGCCTCTTTATTATTGCCAGGCACAGGCGAATATTATCTTGGCGAAAAAGAGTTGCTCAAACCTTTTATTTGGACCGATGCCGCTTTATGGGTGACTACATTAGGTTCTTACTTTATAGGCGAAAAGTATGTTTCCTCTGCGCATAATTATGCGGTGACTCATGCTGGTGTTTCACCTACAAAAAAAAGTATTGATTTCTTAAATACCGTAGCTGATTTTCGTAGTCGCGGTGGTGTTTTTGGGCAAAACTCTAATCCAGATATGAACGAAGATTATAACCAAGCGATGATTCGAGCAGGAAAACCAGTAGATAAGGATTACCCCAATACGGCGGAATACCAATGGGACTGGGGCTCAAGCGATTATCCAGAAAATACAGAACATATGGAAATATATAAGAATATGCTTCGGAATTACCGAGTTTCTAGAATTATTTTTCAAGTTTCTGTGGGTGCTTTAATATTAAATCGTGTGGTCTCTTTTTTAGATGTGATGCGTATTTATCGAGCCACCTCTTCTGAAAAAATAACTCGTCGTTGGGATATCGTTCCTCAGTTTTATCCAGACGGCAGCGGTGCCGTGTTTAGCTTAAAATTTTAATAAATCAAAAGTAGCGGAGTTGTTTTCCCGTGGCTACCAATTCTAAAGTGATATAAGCCAGGAACCATTTTGCTTTTTATAAAATCCACTTCAAGGCAATGAGTCATTGAATTTGTGGGGATTCTTACAACCAAGTTTCCTATTCGATTTCGGATTTCTATAAAAGAACGTTTATCTGGTAGAGGCGAAAAGCAAAGCGAAGAATTGCCTTGCCATGGCGTCGGGTAAGCGCGGAGAGGCTTTGCTACCATTGGCTCTATCGAAGGCGAGTCATCACTAAAACGACTAAGAACAAGTATGGCAGAGTCTGATTTAGAAATACTCGCTTGCCATAAGCTTAAATCTTCGGCATTGACGAGAGGTTCTATTGAAACTTCTTTATCCCCTTCATTCCAAAAAAAGAGAGACGCTTTTCCTTTAAAATAATCAAGGCTCGGTACATAATTTTTAATGGATAAATAATCGAATGCTAAAGGGGAAAGTGAAATGTTTCTAGTGCTACTGGCTTGATGAATTTTCATCTTTGGCCAATAGGGAGCATCTTCATAAATAAGATTTTCTGGTGTCTTGTATTTTGATCTGGATCCAGTAAAAAAGATTTTTTTTGCAAAATCATGAAAAGCAGAGTCAGGGTTTATTTCTTGATTGATCCATTTTGAAGAAAGTATTTCATAGAAGGGGTTTTCTTTCTTTTTAGAGTAAGCGTCCCAAATAGAGGCATCGAAAGACGCTCCATTTTGTTGATAAAGGTATAAATACAGAGCGCCTGCTCCATAATCTTGATTTAAGCTCGTTAGGGGCGTTCCTGGATAATCAAAAAGATCGTAGAGGTAATTCCAATAATCATTGACTTCTTTAGCTCCAATTTCTTCTACACCTACAGCAGAGGCTTCAAACCAAAAAGAAGGGTAGTCAACAAAACTCATGTAACGGATCTGCGCTGCATGATAGAGCTCATGAAAACTAGTGACTTGAATTGCTTTTTCAGGATAATCGGAGTAGGAATATGGGGTTTGACTATGGTTATATAATTCTTCAGAAGCAACGGTATAACTACATTCATTTCCTTTGGAATCTGTAATCCATACTTTTTGTTGGTTGTATTCTGGAGTGTACTTAAAATCATTATCGATCATTAGAATAGAGGCTTCAGGGTCTTCGGCATCTCCAGGGTAAGTGAGCCCAAAACAACCGTGACAAGGTCCACCCATTAAATAATCCGTATCTCTAATATGGTCTATGTCTAAAACTTCAACGGGGTAAAGCCCTGTTGTGTTTTCTTGATTATAATGATACGAGTGATTCATGCCTTTAGGGGATTTCATCCCTAAAGTAGTGGTATGTAAATTCCATGCTTTTTCTAAATAAAAAGCGAGAGAATCTAAATATGAAAGGGTAGTGGCGTGTACTCCTTCCAGCGTATAATATATGACAAAATGATTTGTGATCATGGTATCAATTTGGTCATAATAAGATTCTACTTTACAAGACGTTAAAGCCGATTGAACGATGGATCTGGAAACGATTCCTGATTTTATTTGCTTTTGATGTTCAATTAATTTTTCAGTACCACAGGTGGGGCGATGTGCAAAAGAAGAAGAGAGTAGAAGAAAAAGGATAAAGAAAAAAATGCACATCTTAGCCTCTTTTTAAGGCTTTTAAAAGTTTTGCTTCGGCGCGATTTTCAATTTCTGAATCTACAATTAAAGGCTTTTGATGGTGTGGTTTATGGCGAGCATCAATGAGAATAGGGCATTCGCAGGCGTAATGCTTGTAATGGATATGGTGACGAACACCATAAACATCTTGAGCGGGGTCAGAACGCGTGAATGTGACCCAGAGCCAGTTTTCAATGTTTTTAGAAGTAAAAGAAGCGTCGTCTGCGACCGTGATCCAAGGATATAGCCCTTGATGATTCCATGACTCTAGCGCTTTGGCAAGGGCTTCCATGGAGGCAGAAGGAGTTCCTTCTAAAACTAATACACCAGGCATCATGTATCTTAAATTAGAAAAACCATCTATCAGAGGAAACGACTGAAAGACTTCTCCTTCACCGTTTCCAAGTTCTCGTATGTGCTTTCCAGCCGCTGCTAAGACTAATTTGGAACCATGATTCAGAGACGTGCCAGAATAATCAAGCGTATCGATGGTGGTAGAGGTCTGAAAATGGAGATCTCTTGAAAAGTCGATTCGAGACAACATGTGGCTAAAAAACGAGGGAATGTCTTTTGTCGTTAAAGACGGATCGTCTTCACGTGCCGCTATGAATAGGTATTTAGCTAGAGCGGCTTGATTAAAACCAAGAATGGCATTTGCCGTTTTAAGAATTTCCATCGGTTCAGGAGCCCGGTAGGGGACATACCGCTCACTTGCAATCGCGAGTAATAGAGGGTGTACTCCTGCTGCATCTACGGCATGCATCTCTTGAAGGCCAGGAATCGAAGCAGGCACCATAGGCGCTGTGATTTTATGAATCAAATGCCCAAAGACGGTGTCTTCTTGAGGAGGCCTTCCTACCACAGTAAAAGGGAAAATGGCGTTTTTCTTGTGAAATACTTTGGCGATTTTTAAGAAAGGAAAATCATGTTTTGCACTATAATACCCTAGATGGTCTCCAAAAGGGCCTTCAGGCTTGAGATGATTTTCTATTTCACCTAGAATACAGAAGTCAGCGTCTGTAGAAACAATCCAGCCTTCGTGCATGGAATATCTAAACGCGCGCCCGTTCAACAGGCCTGCAATAATTAGCTCGGATAGATTCTCGGGCATAGGCATCACTGCCGCAAGTGTATGTGCAGGAGGCCCACCAATAAAAATGCTGACTTTTAATGGTTTTTTTTGAGCGATGGCGTTTTGATGATGGCGTGCAATATCTCGATTGATCTGGTAATGCAAACCACATTCTTTATTTTGAACGTAATCGTTTCCAGAAATTTGGATTCGATACATCCCAAGATTTGCTTTTAATATGGAAGATTGTGTTGGGTCTAATGAACAGACTTGAGGTAGAGTGATAAACGCGCCGCCATCGTCTTTCCAAGAATGCAATTGAGGTAAGTCGCTTAAGGTACATTCTTCTTGAAGCACAGGTGCTCCAAATGAACGTAAGGGGTTTGCTTGGAGCCCAGCAAAAGGGAGTAGAGGAATATTCTGTGGGGTTTTAAAAACGGAAAGAGGATTTGCTTTTGCTGCAATCGCTGTTTCTAGAGTCTTCCATTCTTTTCTAAATAAAAATTCGGCTCTTTCCACAGTTCCAAAAATATTACAGGCCGCCCTAAACGGAGACCCCTTTACTTTTTCAAATAAAATCGCTGGTGCTTGTTTTTCATAGGCAAGCCTTGCAATAGAAGCCATTTCTAGGTATGGATCTACCTCTTCAGAAATGGTTAGGAGCATTCCCACTGTTTTTAAATCAATTAATGCTTCTTCTAAAGACTTGTAAGACATAAAGTCTCATTTTATGGAGTAATTAACCAGCAGTCACGGAACCAAAAGAATCAAGAGATTCGAAAGCTTTTGTTTTCTTTTTGGATTCATAGGCCATAAGCATTTTAAGTGTTTTTTGACGTTCCGCTAAACCATAAAGAATACGAGCTTTTTCTATTTCCGTACGAAATGAATTATCTTCTCCTTGAAAAGAAAGTTGCTCATGACATACAGCAAGATGACCGTCTTCTGAAATAGCATGCTCGGCATGAAAGCCTCGAAATGGGCCTTCACCAAGACGAATAGTAATTCGGTTGTTTTGAGAGGAACTAATGATTCCAGTCCAAGAAATGCGGTCAAAACCAGAAATTAAATGGTAATAGACAGGAGAGCCTGTAGATATCCCTAGGGGCATGTGGTAATGAACGACAGGAAAACTTTCTACTTTTAAGTGAAAAGGAGCCACTTGAAGAAATTCTAAAAGATCTTCTTTGGGCGTTTCAAACCAAGCTGTTTGAGAAAAAGTTACCATATATAGTATAAAGATACTTTCATAAATACAATTTGTCCACTTCTTTTCAAATCATTTATTAAAAATTAGAGTCAATAACGATTCACTTTAAAAACAAAGTTTTTGTAACACTTCTTATGAAAAGGGGCTATAAGATTTCCTGAAAAAACGAGCGAATAGGTGCAAATGAAGCTCCATTTTCATGGAAATGTGTTAATAGGCCAACGTTTTGTGCGCCTTTGATATCATTTTCCAAGTCATCGCCAATCATTAGAGTGGAAGAGGGGAGTAGTTGTAGTTTTTCAAGGGTGTATTTGAAAATCTTTGCGTCTGGTTTTTTTAGTCGAACTTCACTTGATATTACAATGACGTCTATTAAACTGGTGAGACCCGTTTCTTCTAAATAACGATACACATGAGGGTAGTGATCGAAATTAGAAAGAATAGCTGTTTTAACATTTGCTTTTTTAAAGTCTGTAAGCAAAGGAATCGCCTCTGGGTGTAAAACGATTTCATTTTGCCACGTATCCATCGAGCGATTTGAAAAGTCTCGAATCCAATCTAAAGAGGGAGACGTTCCTATTTTTTTGAATAAAAATAAAAGCCGTTCTTCATAACAAGTTAGCTCTGAATGGTAGTGGATTGGAAAAGAGAAAAATGATTCACATTCTTTAGCCATAAAAGACGCATCGGTAGATAGACCAAGTTCTTTTGCCCCTAAAGATAAGGATTCATGCCATGAATGAAACGCTTTTTCCATATTTTTATAAATAAAAAGCGTCCCATAAAGGTCAAAAATAACGCCGCGTGGGGTCATTTAAATTTCGTAATCCACAACGCAACGATCAGCGGTCACGGCTTTAATAAAAGCGGCTACCTTTTGATGTTCTGGATGAATTTGGTATTTATTTAAATCTTCCACATTTTGAAATGAGGTGTATAAAGCTAAATCCCAGGCTGCATTGGAACGGTTAAAATCAATGCCTGCTTCAATAGATAATAAAGTAGGAACCTTTCCTTTTAAATCATGTAACAATTCGACCATTTTAGTTGCATTTTCTATTCCAGAAGCGCCTTCTGCAGTTTCTTTCATTTTCCAAAATACAATATGTTTAATCATGAGTTCCTCGTAGAATTTGGAGTGGAGTATATTTGTAATTGATTAGCAAAACAACTTTCCCAACTGAATTTTTCTGCATATAACCTAGCCGCGTTCTTTTTATGGGAAAGATCTTCTTCACAAAGTTTTTTAAGGTAATGGGCAAGAGCTTCTGGTGTGTATGATTCTAAGATATAGCCCGCATTAGAAGCGGAAACGTGTTCTCTTGCGGCTCCAGCAGGGGCTCCAATAAGAACATTACCACAAGCCATGCTTTCTAAAATAGATAGCCCAAAGGTTTCCCAAGCAGAAAGGGCTACTCCAATATCGGCACTAGCGTAATAGCGAGCCATTTCTTCTTCGGAAGATAAAAAGCCTACAAAATGAAGATGTTCGTATTTTTTAAGAGCTGCATCAATCAAGACTTGTAAAGGGCCTGTTCCAGCAAAAACGACTGCAGGAACAGAACTCATCTGTTCTGCAAGAAGGGAATATGCTTTAAGAAAAATGTCAATTCCTTTCTCTTTAGAAAAGCGATGCGGAAAAAAAATAATGGAACGATTAACGTCCCCCTGTTTTAAGCTTTTTACTAATGATTCATCTCTTTTATTCGGAGAAAAAAGTTCAATATTACAGCCTAAAGGAATCCAATAAAGATTTTGAAAGCCTTCTTCTTTTAGCCTTTCAATAACTTCTTTACATGAAACTTGAATCCCGTGATAGTTTTTGAATTGATAATGTGCATAGAGAAAAGCGAGTTTTCTAGCGAAGGCACCTATCTTTTTCCCAAAAAAGCGAGTAAAAGCTCTTTGTACATAAGTGATTGGAAAATCGGCGTGCCAAAATCCTAATAATTTTGCTTGAGGGCAAATTTGGAGGGCTTGTTTAGAAACGGCTTTTGGTAAGATATAAGGAGAGCCAACTTCAATCACATCGGGATTGTATTTTTTTAGGTAAGGTGCAATCTGTTTCTTTTTCCAGATAAAACGATAGCCATTATAAAGAGGCATTTTAAATGCTTTTACATGTTCAACGATAAGAGACGGAGATACTTCTTCGGTATAAGTTTTACTGTCAGGCATTACAAATACAAGGAGATTATTTTTCTCTGAAGTGTAATACTTCATTTTTTCTAAATGATAACGTCTAACGCCACCGCCAGAGGGGCTCCAAAAATTATTAAAATCAATAATGATCATTTTTACTCTTCATTCATTCGACTGGAAATCGAATCCATAATAACATTACCTTGGTAAAGATGATTTTTACCAAGACGTTTGGAATCAACGGTTAAGAATAGATTTCCACCTTTTGATTCAAGCCAGAAAATGGCATCTGAGTCCCTTAAGTAAGGACGAGGTCCTACTAAACCAGATTCTGTACAGAGAAGTTCTCCACCAAGAAAAATAGGGGTGTCAAGCGCTTTATATAAATCAAGCATCACCGTGGAGCGCCTTTCATTAATATCAGAAATCTCATTTCTATCTGTGATTTTTAGATGATCGATTCCGTCTATAATAACGGCTAAATCTTGATGTTCTTTCAGTTCTTCTTTTAGAATACGTAGCATTTCGATATTATCAAAAGCAGGTGTATCTTCCCATATTTCAAGCCGATTTTGTCGAACATAAGCAATTAAATCTTTTGTGGCTTGAAGAATTTTTTTATTCGTTTCATCATGACTGTTTTGTTTTCTGACACTCAAAATAGATTCACCAGTCATCATTGCAATAAATCGGTCGAATAATTGTCGACGAGGCGTTTCAAGAGCGATATAGATAATTTTAATGGTTGGGTTGGATTCTACTAAATCTAAAGCGAGGCTAGATAGTAGGATGCTTTTTAAACCAAATGGTTGAGAAGAAACAAAAAAACAGCCTGATTGAATGCCATCAATAGTGGCATCTAATTTTGGAAATTTAGATAGTGAATATCCAACACTCGTTGTAGGAGGGCAAGCCATGGCGTTATCAAAATTTTCTTTGATATCTTGAAGCATCACCGAACGACGATGGGTGTGAATCGTATCTTCTTCGGTATGTGAAATCAATTCTAAAATCTGATCGGCTCCATTTTTACGAACAAGTTGGTCAATGGTTTCGTCTTTTGGTAAGATGATCGATTTGAATTTTAAATTTAAGTTTTCCGCTTGTTGTAGGTATTTCTGGATCTGAAATTCTTGCCTACGCCTATTGGAATCACGGCGTAAAATTACAGTAACAGCTTCTGCTCCACAGGCTTTAAGCTTGTATAAGTGACTTTGTGTTAATTCTTGATACATTGTGGAAACAACGCCTGGAATCCCAGCCAAATCAGCCGTTAAAGCGTCAAAGAACCCTTCTACAATAATGGGTCTCTCATTGTCCGATTGAATGTTAAAAGGAATATCCGCTGGCCCAGAAGCGTACGAAATATAGGGGTGTGGGTGGTTTTCTTCCATGCTTCTTCCATACACAGAATGAATAATACCCTTTGAATTTCTAGCAGGAATGGTGATTCTTGGCTCTTGATATACTTCTAGATTATCTAGATAAAAATTAATTTGATGGCGTTCTACACCAGCGAGCATACAATAACTAATAAAGGGCTCTGGGTCTCCAGAATAATAACCAATTCCATACAATTGGGCTTGCCCAATACTCCAACCTCTTTTGCTTAAAAATTCAGCAGAAGATTCACTTTTGCAAGCAGCCCAGTGACAATAGCTTACAAATTGTTCTAAAACTTTAGCTTTTTCGCCCCCAATTTCTTTAATCCAAGGGTGTTCGTATTCATATTGTTCGCCATATGTTTGTTCTTGTGCTCCAAAGAATTCAAGAGCTTCCACACGAGCGGCTTGATCATCTAAACCATTGAATCTACTACGCATGACAAATTCAACGAGATCGCCTTCGTTTCCACATTGTAAGCAACGATAACGCCAATAGCCTAGAGCATCGTAAAAGAATAAAGATGTTTCTTCAGGAGCATGAAAAGGACAAGAGGATATCACATTACGACCCCACCGGCTTAGAGGAATACCTAATTGCCTTGGGTGAGTTTTAATACTTTGAAGTCCTGTACGATCTTTATCTATTAACATGAAAAAGCCTCTTTCACAATATTACAAAGTCATTTGTTTATGCATTCATTATGAAAATCTAATAAACAAAAGACAAAAGGGCTCATCTAAAAAATTAAAATTCAGAAGAGCCATCATTATAAATTTAAAAATAATGTTTTTCTTCATATAATGTTATTTTTAAGCCTATGGTTATTCTTGGGATAGACCCTGGTTCACATACCACAGGATATGCTTTTTTAGAAACGGATACTCGTTTGATTCGTGTTTTAGAGTATGGTTGTATTCGTGCAAGTACTTCAAAGTCCCCTGAGATGCGTTTATTAGAAATAATAACGGATTTAGAAGCTCTTATAGACCTTCATAAACCTACCGCTTTAAGTATGGAAGGCATTTTCTATGCAAAAAACATTAGAAGCGCGTTACTTTTAGGCCATGTTCGGGGCGCTATTCTTGCTCTTTGCTTAAAACGCGGGATGACCTATCACGAATATAGTCCAAAGACGGTTAAATTGGCTGTCACAGGTAGTGGTGCTTCAAGCAAAGAACGAGTTTGTCAAATGGTGCAAGTACACCTTCAATTAAAAGAAATTCAAGGGCCGTTAGATGCTTCCGATGCCCTAGCCATTGCTTGGACTCATGCGCACCCAGTGGCCTCTGTTCCTAAGCCTGCGTGTTTAGCCCCTAAAAAACGTAAGAATAAAGCACAACAATGGCGTTCTCTACTATCAAAATGCGGAGTCATCCATGAATGATTCTCTTTCCAAATTGGCACCTTATGGCCTAGATGAAGAAGGTTTAATTTATCTTTATCCAGAAAAGCTACTTCTACGTAAAGAAGCGGCTCAAGCTTTTGAACAATTAAGAGAACTAGCCAGACTATTTGGCTATGACATACGCGTAGAAAGTGCTTATCGTTCTTTTGAACGTCAGGTTTCTATATGGAATCGTAAGGCAAAACGTGAACTTCCTCTTTTAGATGCTACAGGCAAAGTAATTACAAAAGAAATTAAAGATCCTGAAGAATTAGTGAAGACCATTTTAATTTGGTCTGCTCTTCCTGGCGCGAGCCGTCATCATTTCGGAACGGATTTAGACATTGTAGATGCTTCTTCTATCCCAGAGGGCTATGAAGTGCAATTGACTCCTGAAGAATGCAGTGGTATTTTTAAGCCATTTCACGATTGGTTAACTAAAGAGATTGATTCTCAAAATTCTTTTGGTTTTGAACGTGTTTTTATCGAAGGGCGAGGGAAAATCCGTCCTGAACCATGGCACCTTTCTTATTTACCTGGGGCACGCCCATTCCAAGAAATTTTTGATTTGAACATGTTAAAAGGATTGTACAGCCAAACGGATTTGGCCTGTAAAGAAGTTCTTTTAGATACACTAGATGATTTAGCAGAAGATTATATTTACCCTTATTTTTTATGAAATCAACCGTTCTTCGAACGCGATGTAAGCTAGTGATAGAGGATTTCTTTTATGTTTAGAACAAATGCAGAAAGAGGCGCAATTGCAGTAAAAAAAGAAGTATATGGGGTTTCTGAAAGCGGGGCTCCTCTTTATTATTTCCCTTCTGCCAAAAAATGTTCTCATCTCATCATCGCAGGAATTCATGGTGAAGAGCCAGAAACGACGTTCCTTTTAAGTCGTACCCTTCGTTTTTTTTATGACTCTTTAGATCATGTCGCTTTTATTTTATGTGCTAATCCAGATGGAATGGCTTTAGGAACAAGAGGTAATCAAAGGGGCGTAGATCTTAACCGAAATTTTCCTACTTCTAACTGGAACAAAGAAGACGTTTATTCTAGGTTGACTTTAGAATCCCCAAGAGAAACGTTATTGTCTCCTGGAAATGAGCCTTTGAGCGAAAAAGAGACGATTGCCTTAGTTTCAATTATTAAAGAATTACAGCCATCGAGTATTCTTTCCATGCATTCTCCAATGGCTTGCATTGATACCCCTTTTAGAACAAAAGACGTGGTGTCATTAGAAAAAATATTTCAAATTCCATGGGTCTCTTCTATAGGGTATGAAACGCCTGGGAGTTTAGGTACTTGGTGTATTGAAAATAACATGGAGTGTATTACTTTAGAACTGCCTAGAATCGCTCTTGAAGCAATGGAAACGAACTATGCCGTTTCTTTTGCTCATTGGATTTCTTCTTGGTAAGTTCTGCGGTTTATTTCGGTGTTCCAATTGGAAAATATTGTTGATATTTGCCAATTTGAGAGACGCTTTTATTTACCCATTTCTTCTATTTTTTTGTCGCAATCGATTAAGATTTGTTCTCGACGGTATAACCCTATACCAAAACCGATGACAACATAAGCAGACATAATAAGAATTAGTGCTTCATGGATAAAAGGTACATTCGGAGAAATAAACATAAAGCCTAGAATATAAACGATTATAACCATGACAAATTGGAATGCATTAAAGGCCTTATTGTCGCGAGGTTTTAGTTTTGGTAAAAACAGAGGACTAACCATTAACAAGGCTGTCAAAAGCATAATGAAAAGAGGGATAAATAAAAGATTAGGAGAAGTGGCTGCTGTAGTAAAACCACCCTTAAAAATGAAATAGGACAGAATAATCACATTTATGGCGCCAGCAAAAGTACTTGGTAATCCAGAAAAATAATCTGTTAAGCATGTACTATCCATGGCGTTATATTTTGCAAGTCTCATGGCTGCACAAAGAACATAAACAGAGAATACTACAATTAATAGAATGAAATTTTTCGTGCTCCATTCTTTTGCATAATTCATGTAAGAGAAAAAGAGCCCAAATGCAGGGGCTAAGCCAAAGGCAATTAAGTCCGCAAGACTATCAAATTGAGCTCCAAATTCAGAACTAGCATTCACTAAGCGAGCCGCAAAGCCATCTAATTTATCAAGTAAAACGCATAAAACGACAAAATAGGCACTCATCCTAAATGGATCGCGGTCTGTAAAATCAGAAAAAATACCTGTAGCCCAGCAAATGGCAAAAACACCTAACAAAAAGTTCATGCTAGTAAATGCATTAGGTATAATAAAGCGAGTCTTTTTCAAAATAAAATCTCCAGAAAGAAACTTTCAAATATTTCTAGAAATTTATAAAAAAAACTCACCAATAGGTGAGTTTAATTGATTACTTGTTAGGTTTAATGGACCAAAGGGCTTTTACACTAGCCGCCACGATCAAATTTTGCGGTGGAGCGTATGGATTTTCTTCTGTTGGGAAGTTTGTCCAGTGAATAGTTGAAAATTGATAGTATTGAGTTGGACGATACATTAACGTTAAAACAGGAATTTCTGTCATAAATATACGGTTTAATGCTCGATAAGCGTTTTTTAAGTCATTTTCGTTACTTAAAGTAGGTATTGCTGCTAATAAAGAATCGGCCTCTTTGTTAGAAAAACGACCTTGGTTAGTAAATGTTTCTTCACCAACAGGTTTAATATTTTTACTGTTCATAATTTGATCAAAACGAGCCCAAGGAGTGGCAGCAGATAAATCTGCGGTTTGCGTTTTCATCGTTAAATCAAAGGTGCCAAAACGTAAATCTTTTTCCCAAGCACCATAATCAATAAACTTTTCGTTTGCAATGACTCCGATTTCTTTAAAGGACTCAATAACTACTTTAATGGCGTCTTCCCAATCAGTCCATCCTTGAGGGCATTCAATGGTTAAAGGACGTATTTTAGCTCCACTTTTGTTAAGAAGATTGCCTTCTTTATCCCAAGAGTATCCTGCATCGGAAAGTATTTTTTTTGCTTTTTCAGTGTTATAGGAATAGCCATATTTTTCTGCATCTTCTTTATTGAAAAACTTAGATTCTTGACCAAATGGCAAAATAAAACCTGGTTCCATTTTTGGAGTATAATCAGAAACCGCTCTGGATTTGATTTTTTCGAAGTTAATAGAATGAGCTAAGGCTCTGCGGAAAGCAACGTCATTAAATGGAGGCATGGTGTGAGAGATAAATAGAGTTGGAATGGAACCTGGTTCATGGTAAGGTTCTTTTTTACTCCAAGAACGAATTTGATCTCGTTCTTTCTCCCAAATACGAGGTAAGAATATTGAGGAAATATCTAAGTTCCCTTTAATCATGGCACTATTAAAGTGATTGTTTCCATTATAGAGAGAATGAATGATGTACTTAGGAGCAGGAGAGGTGTTGTTGTATTTGTAGTTACCCCAATAAGAATCATTACGTTTCAAAACGATTTTATCTGGATAAATCTGTTTTAAATTGTATGGACCTGAAACAAGAGGAAGAGAATCATTCTTGAAATTTAGAATGTTGGCGTAGTTAAAGTTTTTTCCTGCTTTTGATGATTTAACTAAAGGCTCAAATATTTTTTTTGGTAAAATAGAGGTTTCTGAAAGAGCACTTAGAACAACAAGAGGATTTTTATTCTCTGCTTTGAAATAGAAAAAGATTTCTTGACCAGCGGTTTCAATTTTAGAGATGTATTGCCAAATGGCATGACGAGGAGTAGGGAAGATAGAATCTAAGTAGAATGTGTAGGCGACATCTTCAACTGTGAGAGGGGAACCATCGCTCCATTTTGCTTTAGGGTCTAGCTTAACAGCAATTAAGGAATCTGTTTTTGTATATGAAACCGCAAGCATTGGTTCAAGATCACCAGAAAGTTGATTATATGCAAAGAGGGATTCATACATCAATCTGATGTTACCATCAATAGGAAAATTGGGGTCGCCATCTAAAGGGTTAAAAGTGGTTGGAGGAGCCCAGTCAAAGCCACCAACATAAAGCGTTTCATTTCTTGGGAATTCGGATTTTTCCTGAACAATTTCTTTACTGGCGTCTTCTTTGCAGCCCAATAAAAAAGCTGTGGTAGTGAGAAGGCCTGCCAGTAAAACTTTTGAAAGATTGTTCGTTTTCATTATAACCCCAAATAATGGATTAATTATTATTAAGTTCAATAATTATTATATATAAAAGATAATGATTATTTCAAAAAAAAACTATGAAAAAAGTTTTTACAGAAGTATAAGATTTAAGAAAAAAATTAAAAGGGGAGATTAAATGCATATAACAGCCTTTTTGGCGATGCTGTAAAAATTGTTTTATCTAAAATAAATGGAGTACTTGCCCCCCCAGGGGTTTTATATCGGTGGATTACTTTTCCAGTAGTTAAGGAAAGGCCAATGATTTCATTCTTTTGATCGATCCAAGCTATATTATTGTGAATCACTGGTGTCACAAATATAGAACCGCTCCCATTGTAGTCCCATTTGGAAATATCTGTTTCTAAGTTATAAAAAACTATTTGCTGGTTGGCTAAACCAGCCAAAATATGGTTTTTTTGATCAATTTCAACGAATTGGAGCGAATTGATTTCTGAAGAAGTCGAAAATGAAGCAAGCAAAGTATTCGATTTTGTGGAAAAAAGAAAGATTTTATTGTCTGCATTGGCTATGACCAAAAGACTATCTTTTGATTCTAAATGAGTAATTGTTGATTGTAAATTATCTATTGATTTCTTAATTTGTCCAGAGGAATTCCATAGATTTAGAATTTCGCCTTCGAGACTTGCGACTAAAAGATCACTCCCTTTGGATGTAAAATGGAAGGGCATAGTGAATATTTTTCGAGACCAAGCAAGGTTTAAATTTGGCTTTAATATTTTGATTAAGAAACCATTCCAAGTTGATATATAAATAGCGTTACCAGAATACTCTATGTGGAAGGGCTTTCCAGGTAATTCGAGTGTTTTGATGTATCCTTCTTTAAGAAGTTCATGAATATGTACCTTAAATCCAGAGGCGATTGCAAGTGTGTTTTCATCGTTTGCCATGACAGGGCTGTTTGCTAACTTCCCTAATTTTTTAATCCAACGTAATTCGCCTGTTTCTGGGTTAATATTTTGAAGTGTTTGAGCGGGAACGTCGACTGTATAGAGGTTGTTCTTGTTTCCAAAAAATTGAGGGTAAGACGTTTTAGGGGAAAGTTGTAAAAAATGAGTGAATTTGGCTTCAATCATCTGACTGTAACGAGAAAGAATTAATTTTGATTTTTGTGAATCTCCAAGAGATAAACGAACCGCTTCTGACCATGCTTTCTGTTGATCTTTTTCTGAGGCGTTGACTGTTTCTGCTAAGATGGCTTTTAGAAACCAAGCTTCCGCATTGCCATATTCTACTTTTAATAAGGAATCCAGAAGAGGGGATAGTTCTTTCCATTGTTTTTTGGAGGCGAGTTTCTGTGCTTTAGACGCGAGAACGTTAGAAAGAAGAGGGGTTTTCCCATAATATAAGGAGTTCAATGCCACAATAGATTGATTCGCTAATGGTAAATAGAGAAGGTCACTGTTTTTAAATGGACGATTTTGTAAGTTTATTCCTAAATGAAATGACCATAAAGGCTTAAGCAGAGTATCTACTGCAGTGACTCGGCCTTCTTTACTGAATAAACCTAAAGAGCCTGTAGCCATGGGGAGAATCCAAGAGGCATCGGACTGTAAAGAGGAAATAGGAAAGCCTGTTTGTTTGTCAATAAATAAAACTTTTCCTGAGGTCTCTAAAAGGGCTATTTTATTTTCAAAAATCGCTAAATCTTCAATATTGACGTTTGAATGTTTCCAGATCAAGGGCGTTTTTTCATCTGGTTTATAAAGCCAAACGGCGTGGCCTGAGGCAATAAGAATGACATTGGATTCGATTTTAATATGAGTAATTGGATCTAGTTGAGAAATAACAAAGTCTTCTATTCCTGTTTCTGTTTGAATAAAGTGAATGGCGTTGTCAGGACAATTTAAAAGAAACCGATTGAGTGGTTCATAAAGGCCGATAATGGAACAGTTTTGATAGCGGTCCTTGATAGTAAAACGAATGCCATCATTAGAGTATAAAAACAAAGTATTACCAGATAAAACAAGGGCTTGATTTCCTGGAAGGGGAAATAAATCATTCACTTCGTTTGAAATAGGGATACTTTTAATTGGTTTTTTTGCTGATAAAGGCTGGAAAAATAATTGACTAGGCTCTTTTTCGCTATACCAAACACCATTAAAAGAAATCGAGTGAATAGAACTAGTTGTTGGAACATTAAAAGGAATTTTAATCGTTTGTTCTTGACTTATTTGGTAGAGTTCTCGGTTTTCTAATAATAAAAACTGGTGAGAAGGGGTATCAAAACCCTTAAAAATATTTCCGCTTAAGGGAATCTTTTGTTTAATGAGATTTTCTGGATCAGGAGAAAGCCGAGCTAGTTGTTCTGAAATCCAATAGGCTTCGGCTGGATTTTGAGCCGTGATTAGGCTTTGTTTATAGTATAGTGAGGCAATGGAGGCGTTTCCGCTAAGATCTTGTATTTTAGCTAGATAAAAATAGGCGTTGTTTTTGTCGTCAGGATCGCCATTATTAATGATATCCTCAAGTATTTTTATGGCTTTCGAAAAATCGCCTTTCATTTCAAATAGATATAATGCTTCTTTAACGGCGGTAGCCATTTTAACAGCCCATGACATTTGGGCCGAAAGCAAAAGAAGTATTATAACTGAAATGATTTTAGGCATCAAATTTATATCCAGCACCACGAATGGAAAGAATGATTCTCGGGTTCGCTTGATCATCTTCCAATTTTTTTCGTAAGTTCACAATGTGATTATCAATCGTTCTTGTGGAGGGCATGTTTTCTGGCGTATAGCCCCAGATATCTTGCAAAAGGTCCTCACGAAGAACGACTTCTCCTCGACGTCCCCAAAAGTATTTTAAAATCTGAAATTCTCTTGCTGACATTTCTATAGGTTCGCCATTTTTTAATGCTTCGTATTTCTTAAAATCCAATTGAATATCAGCAAATTGAATTACATCTGGAATATTGCTAGGCGCTTCTGCTTGTGGCTTTAACTCGGCGGAGCGACGTAAGAATGCTTTCACTCTTGCCAGAAGTTCAAGAATAGAAAAAGGCTTGGTGACATAATCATCGGCACCCATTTCTAGTCCAGCGACTTTACTCGTTTCTTCTGTTTTTGCGGTAAGCATAATGATAAAGCATCGAGGATGCTTTTTCCGAATGACTCGACAGACTTCAAAACCACTTCTCTTTGGAATCATTAAATCTAAAATGACTAAATCGGGCTTAAATGAATCAGCCTTAGCAATGGCTTCTTCTCCATCAGAAGCAGTTTCTACAATGTAATTTTCTAATTCAAAGTTATCTTGAAGACCTAAACGAATAATTTCTTCGTCTTCCACTATTAATATTTTATTTTCCATATTATTCTGCCTTTTTAAATCTCACGGTAAATGTAGAACCTTTTCCTAAACGACTTTGTAAAGAAATAGATGCTTTATGAGTTTCTGCAACTCGTTTAACAATGGCAAGGCCGAGCCCTGAGCCTTTTGTGCTTCTTGTCATTTCATCACCTACTCGATAGAAGTCGTTAAATATATTTTTTTGCTCTGACGATGGAATTCCAATGCCTGTGTCTGTCACTGAAAATACAATTTTTTCATTTTCTTCGTAGGCTTGAACAAAAATAGAGCCTGGAGAATTGGTGTATTTAATCGCGTTTTCAATTAGATTCTGAATTAAACTATAAAGAGAGGTGTAGTCTCCCATTACAAAAAGGTTCTTTTCTATTCTAGAGGATGTTTCTAGGGGTTTTTGTAAAGCAATATCGACAAGAGCATTGTAAACCGTTTCAGCACAAATCCCAAAATCAAACCGTTCCCATTTGAATGCCGTGGATGTATGTTCCATTCGGGTATAGCTTAAAATCGCCCCGATTAGATTTTCTAAACGAGAGGATTCTTTTCCAATGAGCAAGGAATATTCTTGTATTTTTTCTGGTTTTTGAACACGTCCCTTCGCCATCATTTCGGCAAACATTTTAATGGAGGTTAGAGGTGTTTTTAGCTCATGAGATACACTAGATAAGAAATTGGATTTCATGAATAGAAGTTTTCGTTCTTGAATCAAAAAACGGAACATGAAGAATGAGCCAAATAATACGGTAATTAAAGAAAAGCTGACTAGTCCGTATAATAAAAACATTTTATGACGGGTTTCTTTACGAAATTCTTTTTGATCTTTTTGATATAAAGTTAAAGTCCAGCTTAAGTCTTGCCCTAAAGTCTGTTGTTCTAAAATCATTCCATTTTCTGGAATCGAACCCACAAGAATAGAGTTATTTATGTTTGTGATTGTATAGGGAATGTTTTTCCACTCTCTTGCCACGGTTTGAATTTGAGATCGAATACGTGCTTCATAGGCTTCAATATTTATTTTCCCTATCACGATTTGATCTCCAGAAAGCCAAGGGTATGACATTCTGAAAAAGAAATCATTTCCATCGAAACGATAGAGAATGCCTTCTTTGGGTGATAAATGATCTGAAAGGATTTTTTTGAAAAAGGGAAGATGTTCGTAGAGAATTTCAGTATGAGTTAATTGACGATTAAAGTTTTCTCGTAGATTCCAAAAGGCTTCTCTTGTCTCTTGTGTTAATTGTTCAAAGGAGAGAATTTGATTGAAAGTGGTTTCAAAAAAATACCGAGTGGCACTAATATCATTAATATGGGGCTGTTGTAAAAAACGATTTAATTCTAATAAGCATAGATTCTGAGCTTCTTCATGTCTTTTTAGTTCCACTAGAATTTCAAAGTGTAATAGTTGAAGTGATTCTCTTAATTGATAATGCAAATAGCTTTGAAGATTAGGGCGTTGTTGTAATAATGAGATGATGTGGAGCGCTTCATTATATTTTTTGTTTTGATAGAAATTTCGAAGAAGCCCAAGTAGGTTTTGTACCTGTTCTGTTTTTGTTTGAAAAGGGTTTTGCATCAAACGAATGGAACGGGCGAGTTTTACTTTTTCTTCATTTGTTTTATTGATTTCTTCAAAAAATAGTTGTTGCTCAATAGAAGAATAATTGGTTTGAGGCCATTTGGAACTTTCATAATAAAAATGAGAGGCTATGTTGGGATAAACAATGGTTTCTTTATTAAAAAGAAAGATGGCGCTAAGCCCGTTAACATTTTTAAAAGAAGAAGCGTTTCCAAACTCTAATAAATTTTGAGGCTGTTCGTAAAGAAATTGAGAGGCCGCTTTGGTTTCTTGTAATATTTTACGTTGTTCTTTTTGAACAACGTTCTCGACTTCTTTTTTAAATGATTTTAAGCTTTCTTCAAAGTTTTTTTTGGCTAAGAATGTTTCATTTTGGATGTTACGAAAGCTAAGAACAGAAAGAATAGCAGTAGGGAGAATGATTCCCCCAAAAAAGAAAGCGACGAGAATCGGGTTGCTTCTAGAAAACCTCATACGTCCACTAAAAATTATTCTTCGCCAGTCATTTTTTTCACTGAACCAAAATAGCTTCGTGAGTTAATGAGATGCGATGCCCTAATTTAATGCGCCGATTATTAGAGTAAATCTCTCTAATTAATACAGCTGCTTGATTTTGTTTAGACCTAGTGATAATGCCTCTGCCAAGAAGACGTGGAGGAAGCCCTGGATCAGATAAATCTTCTTCCCAGATAGCAATGCCATTCCCTGTATTATAACCTGATGAAGTTCCCTTATTAATAACGATATAAGAATAAGCACCGACGATTAATGCGGGGTCAATAGAATAAAGAACGTAACCCATATCATCCATCTTCACTTCATTGACTGGATTATATCCTTTTACGTTAATCGCTGAATAGGGCTCTTTAAGCTTGGCTTTACTTTTTGCAATATTGATTTCTTTAAAATTTTGGACTAAAATAGCTCTAGAAAGAGTATCTCCAATGGCTGTGATTTTGGCGTAGCCTGCAATTTGAAGCAATGCATTTTGTACCGTTTGCTTTGTTTCTGGATTTAAGTATTCAATGGTCTTTGCTTGCCAAATTTCTACTAAGTCGCCTTTTTTCAAATTAGAATTGACTTTCAATCCAATGCCTACAACAATTTCTTTTTCAGGTAGATGGAGAAGAGGAGATTTGATTTCTCCAGATTGAACAGAAAACCAGCTGGAATCATTTTTGAGTTCATCAAGAGTATAAATATCTGGAGATAAGACTTGGTAATACCCGTTAAAAATCTTTGATTCTGGGCGTTGCTGATAGAAGTATTCGTCAGAGGCTTTTTTCTTTTTACTAATCTTTGACTTGCTTCTTAAATTACCAAGCATGTTTTCAAATTGATCTCCTCTCGAATCACTTTCATCACAACCGACAGGAACCACTGTTTTTGGTAAAGTAGAATCAGGAATAGTTGAGGTACAAAGATTTTTGTTTACGGGTTTAGATTCTTTAACGGAAGCAATGTCATGCTCGCCGATATAGATAGAGTCTCCTGGATAAATCCAATGAGGGTCTTCGATATGCCGATTGTTTTCCCATAAATCTGGCCAGGCAAATGGGTCATTAAAGAAGGTGCCGCTCAAATCCCATAAGGTATCGCCTTTTTTTACAAAATAGGCTCCCGTGACTAGCGCTGTTAATCCAAGCATCAGGGTTAAGAGTTTCATTTGATTCATTTTCAGCTTACCTTTTGTAACTCGTTATATAATAAGAGGTTACAATGTAATTTAATCTTTTCTAGAGAAAGAAGTTTTTTTCCTTTGGATAAAATGAGGAAAATCTTCATTTTTTATGTCTTTTTTAGGCTTAGAAGTGATTTTTTGCTCTTTTTTAGGTGTAAAACTTTTTTTGTCACCTAAAATACCAGCCCGATCAGGTACAAATAAAAACAAGACTTCAAATGATTTGCTTCCTGGTTCTAAATCCATTGGGAGGGCTTTTCTTAACATATAGCCTTCTCTTCTAAATCTTTTTATTTCTTTTGCGGCTTCCATTAAATTAGAGGAAATAAAGAGAATTCTTTCTGGACGAGCTTTGGCTGTAGCCATTATGACACCCGTTGGGAGAGCTTCTCCTGCAGGAGGATTAAATAGAATCGTCCATTTTCCTTCGTTTTCAGAAAGATTAAAAAAGGAACGAATCCATTTTTCACTAAGGCGTTCACGATGGACGATCATATTTGCTTTTGGCAAATGATGTGCATTTTTAATGGACATTTGTTTTGCGGAGTCAAACATGTCAACGCTATCTATGGTTTTAAAGAAAGGAGAAAGGCTTGCACCAAGAAAGCCACTACTTGCATGAAATTCAAGAAAACGGTCTTCTGCATTTGGATGAATAAAATCTTTTATTCTTTCTGGAAGATTAATCCAAGCTGTTTTACATTTGGGCGTCCAGTCTAAAATATGATATGAAAAGGGAGTGTTCCCAATAGGTAAATAGGAATTTCCAAAATCATTTTTTAGATCTATTCTTATAGGTCTTGCATTTTTGGACGGATCAAAAAGAGTAAATGGATTTGTTTGAATATGATTGCAACTGATGATTTCTGGAAATGATCGTTCGAGAAAAGAGACAAAACTTTTATATGCTTTGGTTGTAATAGCACTTCTTAAATTGGCTTGAATCAAAATGCCAAATTGACCTTGACCAGAAGCTCGAATCCACATTTGAATCAGCGCTTTTTTTAAAATATGTAAATGCTCTTTGTGAAGTTGGTCGTATATTTTCTGAACCATTTCAGGCGTAGGCATGTTAGGAACAGGTGGCTCAATCAAGAGCTTTTGTTGAGAGCCTTGTTGCGTCTGAATTATACGAAAATCAGAGTGGATATTTTCAGATTCTAGAGAATACCAAGCTTGAATTTTACCAGGGATTTTTTCTTTCTTGACCCAATCCAGTAAGAGGTCTTTTTTTGTAGATGATTCTATAGGTGTTTTCATTTTAGACTACAAATCTAGGAAAAATCCAAGAACATTCTTTGGCAAGGAATGGAGGAAACTCTCTAAAAGTACCTTGAATTTGGAACACGTTAGGGCAACCATCCATAGGATTAAGGGAAATAACGCTATCGGCATGAGTTTCTAAGTATGGAAATTCATCAATATTGCTTGCAGTGACAACGGCACTTCCTGTTAAAGCGATGATTGTATCTACCATTTGCATTAGTATTTGATGTGATGGTCCTGTTGTTCTCATGGCCTTCGGGTTATGCAAGACTGAGGCAATTGGATCAATAATCACTACTTTGTAATCATGGTTCTCCAGTTTTTTCGCTCCTTCAATTCTCTTGGCGATTAATTGAGCTATTTCTAAAGGCGATAAAGTCATTCCTCTGAGATTTAAGAACCCCAGTTTTGATGTGGTGGCAGGAATGTTTCTTTTATTTGCAATTAAATGAAGTCGATTTAAGAAAGTGGCTTTTGTAAATTCGAAATTAATAAATAAAACATCGTTTGATGTTGTGCTAGATCCTAGCCATTCTTCACCATAACAAAGAGATAGAGCTAAGTCAAGCAAAGCAAATGATTTTCCTGCTTTTTGTGGAGCAGTTAAAAGTAAAAATTCGCCTGTGAGTAGGGCACTTTGGATAATGGGGTCATCTTTCTTTGGTGGCTTTTCGCTATCGCTTGCCAGTTCAATAAGAGGCTTGCCGTCAAGACAGTATTCCACCCATTCTTTCCATTCAGTGAAATTTTTGGCGCCTTGTTCTAAGCCTATTAAGTACTGTTGTTTTCCATTTCTAAGAACACCAGGCATGCGCACCATTTGATTCGCATTTTTATTGGAGGCATTGACAGGAAAGCCTTGTTCTTCTAGGGTGGAAAATAAAAAATCAACACATTCGTTGTATTCTTCTAGGTCATTCGCGTTAATTTTAACCCATGCTTGTACAGAGTTTGCTCCTGTATTCACAAGTGCAATACAAGGTAGATTGAGAGCTTTATAATAAGCGAGTTGTTTTGCAAGGCTCATTTTAGGATTATCCACCACGACATAACGATAGCGGAAACTTTCATTGGTAGCACTTGGCCCACCTTTTGTGGCATTGATACTAATCAAAGCCCCTTCTGGACCATCTAAACTTTTCATGATCTTTTTTATTGCATCAGACTGATTCGCTATATTACTTATTTTTTCTGATGTTGCTTCGGGCGTGTTAGACATTTTAAAGTCTATAGTCTCTTCTGGATCGAAGGCGACTTCGACTAATTTGGCTAAATCTTTTCGCCAGTCGGTGGAAGGCCATGGAATAGAAAGAGCTTCGGGATCAATACGATGATTTTGAAGTAATTCAATGGATTGAGTATCTAACCCCATCGCGAGGACTTGATCTAGGGGCACCATTCCAGAATTATATCTAGGAGAAGCATGTGTTGTTTGAGGTACTTGTTGTGCAGAGGCTACATTGTTTTCTGCAGGTTCTGCCATTCTTTCTTTAGCTCTTTTGTCAGAGGCAAAGGCTCTTCGAATAATGGATTCGGATTCTTCTTCGGAAAGACCTTCTTCTTGAGCTTTACCGCCCAGTTGAAATGCTGCTTCCATATAGGTCCAGCCTTCCATTAGAGCTGCTTCTGCGGCTTTAAATAAAGAATCCTTCAATTCGTTAGAAGAGTGTTTTTCTTTTAAAAAATGATTGATTGAACTTTTTGGGTTTTCCATAGCTTGCCTCTTTAGTCATTTAATATAAAAGATTTATTCTAAATGAGCCACGATTAAAATGTTTTTCCTCTCTATATTTTAGGTTCTAAAAACTTTAGAGCTAATCTTTGTTATCTTTACCTGTAATAATTCTTTTTTTTTTTACAGGATTTTGACATGGCAGAAAAAACAGCAGAGAAGTTTATTTTTTATATGCACAGGATGACTAAACTGTATCCTCCTCATAAGGAAGTATTGAAAGATATTTCTTTAAGTTTTTTCTATGGGGCTAAAATTGGCATTATTGGGCCTAATGGTTCTGGAAAATCCACTCTATTACGTATTATGGCTGGGATTGATAAGGAGTTTCAGGGGGAAGCTTGGATTGAACCAGGGCGTACAGCAGGGTATCTACCTCAAGAGCCTCAATTAGATCCAAATCTCACGGTTAAAGAAAATGTGATGCTTGCTGTACAGAAAAAACAAGCCATTTTAGATTCTTTCAATGAAATATCCATGCGTTTTGCAGAAGAGTTGTCCGATGATGAAATGAATCGTCTAATGGAAGAACAAGGCAAACTTCAAGATATCATTGACGCTCAAGATCTTTGGAGTCTTGAAAGAAATATTGAAATTGCAATGGATGCACTTCGTTGCCCTCCAGGAGATTCTCCAGTCACTCATCTTTCGGGTGGAGAAAAAAGACGGGTGGCTCTTTGTCGGTTGCTTCTGGAAGAACCCGATTTACTGCTTTTAGATGAACCTACGAACCATTTAGACGCCGAATCCGTTGCTTGGCTTGAACGTCACTTAAAAGATTACAAAGGTTCTGTTATTTTGGTCACTCATGACCGTTATTTTCTGGATAATGTCACTAATTGGATTTTAGAAATTGATCGTGGTCGTGGAATTCCATGGCAAGGTAATTATGCGGAATGGATTGATCAAAAATTAGACCGCATGAAAAATGAAGAAAAGGGCGAATCGGATCGTCAAAAACGACTTGCTCGAGAACAAGAATGGGTTAAGCAAAGTCCAAAAGCTCGTCAGGCTAAAAGTAAAGCGCGTCTTAAAGCATACGAGGAATTACTTGCTGCAGATCAGCGTGAACAGATTAAGGTGGCTCAAATTGCCATTCCAAATGGGAAGCGTCTTGGCGATAAGGTAATTGAAGCCAATGGCCTCCGTAAAGCATTTGGTGATAAACTTTTATTTGATGATTTATCGTTTACACTTCCTAGATCTGGAATTGTCGGCGTGATTGGCCCCAATGGAGCTGGTAAAACGACATTATTTAAACTAGTGACTGGGACTGAAAAACCAGATGCTGGCGAATTAAAAATTGGTGAAACCGTTGAAATCATTTCGATGGAACAAGGACGTGATAGTTTAGATGATTCTAAAACGGTTTGGGAAACAATCACCGATGCGCGAGATGAGATTGTTCTTGGAGAAAGAAAAATGAATGGTCGTGCTTATTGCGGCTTATTTAACTTTACGGGAGCAGACCAACAGAAAAAACTCTCCATTTTATCTGGTGGTGAACGCAATCGTGTTTTAATGGCAAAAAACCTTCAAAAACCAGGGAACTTGTTGTTCTTGGATGAACCGACAAATGACTTGGATGTGGAAACACTTCAGGCTTTGGAACAAGCGGTTCTACGTTTTGCTGGTTGTGCTGTGATTATTTCGCATGACCGTTGGTTCTTAGATCGAATTGCCACTCATATTTTAGCTTTTGAAGGTAATTCAAAAGTCGTTTGGTTTGAAGGAAACTGGAGCGAATATGAGGCTGATCGCCGCAAACGCTTAGGTGAAGACGCTGAAAATCCAAAGCCTATTCGTTATAAAACGCTTTCTCGTTAAGGTTGTTTTAAGACTATTCAAGCAATTATTTTTTTTGATTATAAAAGAGCTCTCGTTTACTACGAGGGCTCTTTTTAGCTTAGTCTCTGAAACTAGAATGCTTGAGATAAGTCAAAAGTAAAACGATCAAATTCGAAGCCTTCTGGAGACATTTTTTCAAATTCTTTTTTGAATGCATAATCCAAGCGAAGAGTTAAGAACTGCCAGTGGTAGCGAATGCCAAGCCCAAAACTCGCGGAAGAATTACTCTTATATAAATCACTGTCTTTATCCATAACTTTGGACCAATCAAAAAATTGAACTATTTGCCAATTTTTCCATGAAACGCTTGGAATATTAAAACGAAGTTCTTGGTTGAGGCGTAAGTATCGAGGAGTTAAACTAGTATTGATTAAGGTATCGCCATCTTCTACGGTTTCGTAACTTGCAAAGATACTTCTAAATCGATAACTTCGGACGGATCTCGCTCCTCCTTGATAAAAAATACGAGCATCATCTTCAAGAGCTTTGTTAAAAAAGATGCCTCCACTACCGCTAATCGCTCCTAATAGAGTTCCGATAATAGGAAAGTAAAGATTTGTTGTTAGTTCACCATAAGTATAAGGATCACCGATCATTTCGGCTCCTTCTAAGTTTATTCCTGCGCCTATTGTTGGTATGAATCGCATTCCTTTTTTAGGATTAAAAAAGTCATCTGTAAAATCAAAAGTAAGTGCATTTTCATATTTAAATTTGAAAATTTGATCATTATTTTTGTTAACAAAACGGGAGTCGAGAGTGCCACGAAATCGAATTCTTGATGATAGGCCAAAAGTGATATCACCACGATTAATTATTTCCATTCGCTCTTCAACGCTATCAGGGTAAGCGGGCGGAGTAATTTTTTCATGATTAAATGAAAGACGATCTTCAAATCGAATGGCCGTAGGAATAAATGTTAAGGCTGTTCCAAATAAAAGGGGATTTGCATAACCTAGGGCGACCTCTTGTTTGTTTTGTGCGACAAAAAGATTTGTAGAAAATTCATGAAAAGAGCCGAAAAAGTTTTTATGACGAAGGCTAGCACTACCTCCAAAGCCATAGTATTCTTCAAAGAAAATGGAATATTTTACTTCTCCAGGAACTCTTTCTATGACTTGAAGGTGAACGTCTGAAAATCCATCGGCTCGCAAAGAATCTTCGAGTTTGATTTGAGTAAATAATTGGGTTGAAAACAGCTTGTTTTTGAAAGAACTAAATTGTTCACCATCAATGAGGCTTTCAGAAGGAATTCTCCAAAGTGAATTTAACCAAGTCGTATCAGAAAGACCTTCTTCTTGTGGCGATTCTGTATTTCCTTTATTGATGGGCTTAAATGCTCTGCTTTTTATATCTCCCATTAATACTTGAGTTTTAGGATCTACTTGAACTTTTAACATCACGATATGCTTTAGGGTATCTATTAATTCATGATAATCGATTGTTGTGTGTAAATAGCCTTCTTTTCGATAGATACTTTTGATGTATTCTAAATCGTCAATAATGAATTGAGAATTATAGGATTTCTTCTTATTGGACTCAAGTTTATTTTCATTGATTTTGAGTTTAGCATGACCTTCTTTAATCGAAATAGAGATGGAATCGAGTGTATATTGAGGCCCTTCTGTGATATAAAATAGGTAACCTCGTTGAGCGCTATCTAAAGAATAGTACTCTCGTTGAATTTCAAGTTTAATATCGGAACTGAAAAAACCTTTTGCATAGTAAAGGCTAGTAAGCCCCTCTTTTGCAAGTTTCATTAAAAAATCTTGTTTTGTTGTATCCATTTGGCCGAATTCTGTTGGCACGTCAAGTTGGTCTGTCAACTGGAAAGTTGAAAATAACTTGTTTCCTGAAAAATCAACATACCAAGGATTTTTAACTTCATCTGAGGCATAAAGAGAAATGACGCTTAATAAAAAGAAGATTAGAATAGATTTTTTCATTCTTCATTGTCCTCGTCAAAAGCATTTCGTCTTTCTTTACATTGTCCAAAGCCAAGAAAACAAGGAGACCAAAAACGATAAGAATAATTAAAACCAATGTTCTTTTCTACGCGGCTTTCCGAGTTACCAGTTCCTGTGTTTGAAATATATTGTTTTGAAATCAAACTTCCTTTCAGTGTTAATCTGGGGTCAAGATGTTCGGGTTGATTTTGATCATCTTTATTAAATACAGGGATTGTATAGTTTACACCAAGTTCAAGAGATTGGTCATAAGAAGGGTTTTCGCTTTGATCTTGTGTGTATCCAAAAATAAGATTTAAATCTTTAACCCAGCGATCAAGAGAAATAGGAATTCTAAAATAGCTGGAGTCTTTTTCTGATGCTCCTGCGGAGTTAAATAATTGAATTTTCATATCAATGTCGCCAATGAAATCACCACCAAGCGTTTTATTTGCTGTGGAAGAGAGAGCTTTTCCAATGGCTTTTCCTGCTAATTTATTCCAGTCTGTTAAGTTTGTGGTATTCTCATCAGAAATACAGCCAAGAAAGATATTATAATACATAGATGCAGCAGAAGACTCATTACCACAGGACGAGCTTGGTAAAATTTGCGGCGCTGTAATATTACCCATCACATTTAAGTTAATAGGACAAGTTTCTTCATCTTCTTTTTCTTTTGAATTACAATAGGGTAATTCTTGGGAACTAGAAACGTCCAATATCCCTTTTTGCCAAGGTACATCTGGCCATGATATTCTAAAATAGTCTAAATCGAATTCATATAGTTTTTCTATCCCTAAAAAACCTTCTCCTGAACTTGTTATATCGCCACGAAGTATAGGGTGTTGCGTTGTTCCAAGTAACCAAAAATCAGCACTGAAAGGAAATTTGGCAATACTTGTTAAAATAGCGACAGAATCTTTTTGAGAGTCACTTATGTGAATAGATAAGTTGGTCGGACGGCCTGTCGCAACAGAAGTCTTCTCTACAGAGGATTTTCTAAATTTAATTAAAGTGTTTTTGAATAATGTAAGCAAACGATCTATACTTTTTGGAGAAATATCTATATCTATTTCTTTTTCATAAACCGCTTTATCGATGTAGATAGATCCATTTACAGTTGTATTTTCAATACTGTTTTCTTTAGAGTGTGGAATATTTACATTTAATTTTCCTCTTAAATTTGCAGAGGCTTTTCCTAAAGTAGGGGAATTCAAATCATAGGCGATTTCAAATAAATCAGAAGAAATAATAAATTCATCGGAAAAGTCTTCCATTTGACCAAATAAATTTTTGACTTCAATAGAATGAATGCTGTCATAGATTAAGGAATACTTTTCTGAGTAAAAACGAATAGCGTCGAGTTCCATATGGTCAAGATTGAATTGAACAGAAGCGTTAATTTCTTCATCTAAATTATTTTTTGTTTTTACATTGGCAACGGTAATGATTTTGTCTTTCATTTTTCCATGGAATGAAACAGGAATCGTCATGTCAAACGATGGAATTTTATACATGGAATTATCTGAATAAAATTGAGCTTCAATGCCGCTAAGACCTTTTTTTAACGGGGCTTTAATATCAATATTTAAATCGGTTTGAGTAATTTCTCCTGCTTTTGCAGGTAAAAACCAAGAGTCTTTGGCTCGAATAGAACCATTGAATGTTAAAGAAGAATCAATAAACCCATCAGCCCATATGGTGCCGCCAGTTTTTGTAGAATGAGAAATATTTAAATGACGTTTACTTTTAAAAAGATCGCTTAAAATAACTTGAGTATTACCATCCCAGCCACCATTTCCAATTTTAAGATAAGTGTTTAGTTCGGCTTTGTTTTTTTCAGCAAATAAGTTGACTCGATGAATCTTTAGAACCTCTTCTGAAATATGATTAAAAAGAATACTATCGATATCGATGTTGCCCTGTAATCCAGTTTCTTTATTAAAAGCTAGGTCTCCACTAAAAAAAGCACTCTTAAAAGTAGAGTCTTGTAAGGGCTGTAAAAGCAGTGGAATATCAAATTCATGAGAAGAAACCCACGCATGTAAAATATCTACAGGTAAAATCCCTTTTGGAGCTGATTCTTGAGGGATTACAAAGGTGGCTTCTGCTTCAATGATGTTTATATTATGGCTTATTTTGGCTTTTTGAATAATGACGGTATCTTGTTTTTGTTGAACGGCAAAATCGCCTTCTATTAGAAATGGTTCTAGCTTTGTGGATGCATGTATGTTAGCTTTGCCAACGTTATTTTCAAAATTATGATCCCAACTGCCAGTGACTGTTCCTTTGACACGATTAAGAGGGTTTGGTTTTGCAAAAGGAATTGTTGAAACTTCAATATCTTTTACTTCAGCATTAATTTTAAGGCTATCATTAAAGTCAATCCAAGCTTTGGCAAAGCTGCCATTGGGTTGATTAATTTCCCAAGCGGTGTGAGGGCAAGAGTCAGCCCAAATCACTTCGCCAGAGCCAAAGAATGTTTCTTTTTGGGTAAACACTCGAATGTTAGAAAATAGAATGCCATTTTTGTTTAGTACTAGATCTGTTTCTACAGAATCCGCTTTCATTAAATAAGCATAAGGAACGGGAGCTATTTTTGCATGAGCAAATAATTTGCCGTTTTGAAAGTGACCTGATATAAGGGTTAGTTCTTCTAAAGTTAAATGCCCGCCAGTCCAATCTAATGCCCATGATTCTGTTGGCGTGATTTTAGCATCATAGTCTATTCTAGGGTTAGAATCTAGATTAGTAAGTTCTCCTTTTATTTTTGAACCTCGTTTGGTTTCTAAATCAGCAACAATAGAATTGCCCTTTTTTATTGCAGAATGGATTTGAATATCCAGAGGCATAATCTGTGGCCCAAATTCAGCACTCATATTTTTTACAGAGCCATTAAGATTAAAATCGAGATTGAAATCGACGGTACCGTTCAGACTAATTTCTCCGCCATCTTCATTTCTTAGGACGGCCGTTGTTTTAATTTCTTTCGAATTTCCAATAAAAGAAATTTCATTAGACAAAGGTTCTAATGGCCAGAATTCGGAGGTGTTGATTTTAAGTGTTCCATTATATGTATAATCGGAATGGTCTTGATTTTCCGTTAGACTTGCTTGAATGGTAAGGTTAGAAAATGTCGGTATCCCTTCAGGGAGAGTTTTTTCTGGTAACCACTTCTTGGGATCTTGAATAGATGCTTCTATTTCTATTTTATAGGAACGAAGATCGTTTTTGGGGGCATTCACTTTTAGATTCGTATGGTCTTCTGTGGTATTGATTTTTAACTCAGAGATTATCTCCGTTCCATCTAGTAAAAGAGTCCCATCTACAGATAATGGGGATGCAATAAAACTCCCTTCAACAGATTGAATGGATAGAGAAACATTATTGGAGGATTCATTATTAAGCTTTATGCTTTGGGTTTTCCAAGATAAAGAGGAGTCTATTTCAATAAATGTGGAATCTAATGAGATGAATACGGGTATAGGAATAGATATATCTGGAATTTGAATGGAATCCAGAGAAAAAGGGGTGGATGTTGAATCTTTTGGCTTAGGTGAAATATGGCATTTTACCTGTTCTGCTTTTATTGAAAGAGATCGCTTACTAGATAGAATATCAAAAAGTCGAAGATGAGGATTCTTGATTGAAATTAAAAAATCGGGACTAGAAACATGAATAGAGTCCCAATGATGGGATAAAAGATGTTCTCTTGAATATTGAAAGGGCTCTACAGTAATGGAACCGTATGTTTGTTTTTTCTCTAAAAAATAATCTACCCAATAAATAACAGACCAAGCAGTGAAGATGACACCGCCTACAAAAATCGCAAAAAAAGCGAACGCAACTAGTCTCCTTGCCCAATGATGCATTTTAGAAGACTGCTGTTGTGGATCTGTTTCTTTTAACAACAACGATAATATAGTTAGAATATGTATATTTTGTTTCAAACGAATTGTCTTAAAAGTTGTTTTTTATATTTTTTGACAAGTCTTTTCCGTTTAATAATTCTTCTCTATGAGGATACAAATGAATTCGAAAATAATTCTTTTACTTTCTTTAATTTTTTTAGGCCTTGTTGGATGTAATTCTTTAGGAACAAAAGAAGAATTAGTGGCTCGGATTGGGAGCGAAAAAATATACCTCTCCGATGTAGAATTATCTCAAAAGTTTGCTAATGTGGATAAAAAATCAGCTCGTTTTACCGAGATTTTTAATGACGTCATTTTTAATGAAGGAATGGCTGCTTTTGCTCGGACTTCCTATCCAGGTATTTCTGCAATAGCAGATGCCGATGTTAAACGGATGGATCAACGTTATTTGACGATAATATACCAGCAGTTTCACGTGGTGGAAATGCTTGGATTTAAAGAAAGTGAAGTAAAAAAGTTTTATGAAGCGAATCGAGATTCTTTTCCTTTAGACTCATTTGAAACGTTTAGTGATATACGTGGAAAGGTGGCTCAGAAGCTCTATTTAAAGACCCATGCGGATTCTTTAAAACGTTTTATTGAAATGAAATTACCTGAGTTCACTCAACCTGCTCAAGCAGAGCTCTATTTTTA
>Ga0123334_1001318_pt1 | contig 31613 bp, 31 predicted proteins | sample BiotimSIPDNA_FD_89706 | JGI IMG/M metagenome (GOLD analysis project Ga0123334, IMG submission 89706) | Anaerobic biogas reactor microbial communites from Washington, USA - Biogas_R1 time_0 SIP DNA | ecosystem: Engineered > Bioreactor > Anaerobic > Unclassified | place: Washington, USA...
AGACGGATATCCTGGACCGGCTGAATGCAACGTTCGATTTCTTCAGGCGTTTTGATTTCGTCTTCAACAGCTACCACTTCGGAAAGGGCAAGAGGGACCGCTCCCTGTTCGATGACATCGCCAGTCTTCTGAAGACGGAGCCGGACAGGATCCTGTTCATCGACGACGATCCGGGGAACATTCAACGGGCAGGGCACAGCGGATGGCAGACCATCCTCTATGCCGGCCGGAATTCGTTTTGCGCTTCCATGAAGCGGATGCTGCCGCCTGGATGATGGAAAGCCGTTTTGTCTACATTCTTGAATGTTCCGACAGGACCCTCTACACCGGGTGGACAAACAACCTGGAAAGGCGCCTCCGGGAGCACAACGAAGGCCGATGCGGAGCAAAATATACCGCTTCGCGGCGGCCGGTCCGGTTGATCTATTTCGAAGAACTGTCCAGCCTGTCGGAGGTTCTCAAGCGGGAGGGGCAGATTAAAAAACTGTCCCGGAAGGAAAAGCTCCGACTGGCCGGCGGAAAGCCGGGGGCTCGAAAAGAGACGGCCTGACAGGGAACGAAAGAGGAACCGAATTGAACACTTCAGAAACCATGAACCATGACAGCTCCAGCCATAGCGTCCTGATGGGTTATATCCTGTGGATTTTCGGTTTTACGGGGTCGGACCGGTTTTATTACGGCAAACCCATTTCCGGAACGATCTATTTTTTTACCTTCGGCCTGCTGGGGATCGGGTGGATTCTCGATCTCTTTCTGATCCCCTCCATGGCCCGCGAAGCGGACCTGCGCTTTGTTCAGGGAAAAATCGATTACAACGTCGCCTGGCTTCTGCTCACCTTCCTGGGACCGTTCGGTGTTCACCGGTTTTACATGGGGAAATGGCTTACCGGCTTTCTGTACCTGTTTACCCTGGGGATCTTCGGAATCGGCTATATCTACGATTTCTGGACCCTCAACGATCAGATCACGGTTTTAAACGCATCGGACCGCTGAAGTCCGATGCCCGATTTATTCCTCAAGGAGATGTAACCCCATGAAAAAGATGCTGCTGAGTATATCGGTGCTTTTAATAACGGGCTGCTCCAGCGGCCCCGTTCTTTACCCCAACGCGCACCTTCAACGGGTCGGGGAAGCACAGGCCCAGAGGGAGGTGGGGGAGTGTGAAGCCCTTGCCGACCAGTACGTGAAATCCGATGCGGGCATTGCCGCAGCCAAGAGTACGGCTATCGGCGGGGCCGGGGGCGCCGTTATCGGGGGTGCCGCCGGCGCCGTGACGGGAAGCCTGGGGCGGGGTGCAGGCGTCGGCGCAGCGGCAGGCGCAGCGGCAGGACTGGTGCACGGCATGATCCGGGCTTCGGAACCGAGCCCCATTTTCAAGAATTTCGTGACCCGCTGCCTCCAGGAAAGGGGATACGAGGTTATCGGCTGGGAGTGACGGTTCAGGCGCACGGCGGCCCATTCAGTGCGTGCCGCAGCGCCTCTTCAATCCCCGGATATTGAAACTCGAACCCTGAGGCGATCAGCTTGCCCGGAACGGCTCGAAGGGAGGCGAGAAACTCCTCGTCGGCCATTTCACCGAAGAGGGCGTGCAGCAGGAACGCGGGGATCCTGAAGAGGGTGGGGCGCTTTAGTATCCGGTTCAGGTGTTCCGTGAATTCTCGGTTGGTGACGGGATAAGGCGCGCACAGGTTGATCGGCCCGGACAGCGACTCGCGGCAGAGAATATGATCGATGGCGGCCATGAGGTCATCGATGGCGATCCAGCTCATGTACTGCCTTCCCGAACCGAGAACGGCGCCCAGGCCGAATTTGTAAAAGGGGAGCAAGCGCTGCAGCATGCCCCCCTCCCGGCTGAGCACAGGGCTGATGCGAAGGTAGACCACGCGGATCCCCGCCTCCTGCGCCGCAAGGGCGGCGGCCTCCCACTTCCGTCCTGTTTCGGCCAGAAAGCCTTTCCCCCCCGGCCCTTCTTCATCCACGAACGTGTCCCCGCAGCTCCCATAGAAGCCGATGCCGGAAGAGGAGAGAAACACCTGCGGAGGCCTGCTCAAACCGGCAAGGGTTCCGGCCAGGAGCGAGGTGCTGCGGATCCGGCTTGACAGGATTCTTTCCTTCTTCGCCTTCGTCCACCTTCCCTCTCCGAGGTTGTCCCCGGAGAGATTTATGGCTGCGTCGATGGTTTCATCGCCCTGCAGGTCGATGACGCCTTCCAGGGGGTTCCAGAACAGGCCGTCCTGTGCCCTGTTCCGCACGAGCCGAAGGACCGTGTGTCCCTGCGCTTGAAGATGCGGAACCAGGATGGAGCCGATAAAACCCGACGCTCCTGAAATCAGAATCCTCATAAAAAAGCCCCTCCGAACGGCCTTCAGGGTCATCCTGCCGCGCCGAGGAAGAGACGCCCGCCTCGAACGGGACAATTTCCATGCATTGACATTCAGCAAAAGACCTTTTAAACTAGATTCGGCCTTCAATTTTGTCAAGCAGGCGTTCTTTTCTTAATGGCCCTCCGGGTAGAGAAGGATGTTGAAATGGTTGCGCGATTTCAACGGCCGATGGTCAAAATGGACCTGCAGAATGTACTGTATCTTTCCTATCTTGTTCCTGTCGCCCGTCTCCGCCCGTTAGTTCCTTCGGAGTTGCGGCTCAATGCGGCGGGAAACGGGGTCTTTCTGTCGATTGTGGCCATGCAGTGCAGAAAGGTGCACCTGTCCTTCCTGGGATGGCCAAGTTTCAGTTACGATCAGCTCAACCTTCGCACCTATGTCATCGATCCGAAGACGGGCAATCCGGCGGTTTACTTTTTTCGAAGCGGCGTCTCTTCAAATCTCATCCCCGTGGCGACTCGTGTGCTGGGCATCCCCTGGGAGCACATTTCCTTCAGCCTGGCTGTGGAGCAGGACGGAAGCGGCGCGGATTTCTATAGGGCTGCCGGCGACTGGAACGGAGAAATCGAGATCCGGATGAAGTCTACTCCGGCTGAGGATTCTGATGCCACGATCATCGGCGTCATTACGGGGCCGCTGGCGGGATTCATCGGCAGCGGCGAACGGTTGAAGAGAATCGCCATCAAACACGAGGTTCTGGATGTGCGCCGTCTGTCTCTCCTGCGGATCCGGTTTCCCCTTCCCGTTGAGGCCGGCCTGCTGGCCGCCCCTGAACTGGAAAGGCCCGACAGCGTGCTCATCGTTCCCGAATCGCAGTTTTCTGTGTTTATTTAGCGGAAGGAGGCGTGCCAATGACAGCAGTCGAGGTCACAGTGGCGGCGCTCATCGCGGGAGCAGCCATGGCGGCATTAACCGAATTCGGATACCGCCGGGGGGTGATCAAGGCTAACCTGCTTCTGATCGATGGGGACTTTGCTCTGAAGACAGCCGGGATTCGAGCGGGAAAGTCCCTTGTGTACGTTGTGGGCGTCGTCGTTCATCTCTTCACCAGCGCCGCGTTCGGGGTGGCGTACTACGTCTTGTCGCGGCTGTTGAAATTTGACCCGGAAAATTCAGCCGCGCTGGCTGCCTATGTCTTTGTTCTCTGGCTGTCCATGCTCTTCCTTGCGCTTCCCATAGCAGGCCAGGGCCTGCTGGGCAGGCGTGCGGCACCCTCGGCGTGGTACGAGCAGCTTGCTCTGCACGCCGTGTTCGGAGCGGTTCTGTGGCTGGGGCTGGCTTTGTATTGAAGCCGGCAGGCATTTTCACCCTTTCACAAACGAGTAAATAGGCCGTTTCGCAGCAGGGAACGGCGCCCTTTTTCCCCATCACCTTTTATTTAGGAAGATGCAGACCGTTATGCTTCTGACAGGAGTGACCTGAAATGCGCATCGGAAGAGTCGTGATTTCTCTTGTTTTTGTCTGTCTCGCCATCAGCGGATGTGCTGCTGATCCAGAACGACAGGGGGCCTATATGGAAAATTACCGAAGTTACCTTATGAAGACGGATCCCGGTGTCATCGCTCCACCGGCTCCGGGTTCGGAGAAGGAAAAGGCTGCCATCGAAAATTTCCGCGCCTTCTACGAAATCTTTTCCGAAGAGCGGATCCGGGGACGGATCGGAGGCCTCTACGCCCCCAATGCCTATTTCCGCGACGGATTCCGGGAGGTTCAGGGGATCGAGGCCATAACCGCCTATTTTATCTCGAGCACGGAAGCGGTCCACGCATGCACCTTCGACATCCAGGATGTGGCCGTGCATGAAGGAAACTACTACTTCCGCTGGATCATGCATCTGACGCTCAAGCGCAACAGGGAAAAGCCGATCCAGGCTGTCGGCATGTCCCATGTGCGCTTTGACACCCAGGGATACATCACCTTTCATCAGGATTACTGGGATACGGGAATCATTTACGAGCAGGCGCCGGTCCTGGGCCGGATCATCACCTGGATTCGCGGCCGCATCTGAGTCCGGCCCCCGCTTTTTTGCCGGGAAGTCCGGAGTCCTCTTCAGGGGAGGCGATGACCATGAACGATCAGCGATTGCGCATAGCCGTTGTAGGTGCCGGTGTGGCAGGCATTGTCGCCGCTTACCTCCTTTCCCGCAGGCACGATGTGACCCTCTATGAAAGAAACGATTACATCGGAGGCCACACGAACACGATCGCCGTTCCCGACGGGAAAGGCGGCTCCATGCCGGTGGACACGGGCTTTATCGTCTTCAACGACCGGACCTACCCCCTCTTCACCCGCTTCCTCGATCAGCTGGATGTGAAGGCCGGAAAAACGGACATGTCGTTCAGCTATTCCGAGCGGCGGGGCTCTCTCGAATATGCGAGCCGGGACCTGGACAGCCTCTTCGCCCAGCGGAAGAATCTTCTCCGGCCCTCCTTCTGGCGGTTTCTCGCCGGCCTGGTGCGCTTCAACCGCATCACCCGCAGGAGGCTTCACGAAGGCTCCCTGGGCGGAATAACCCTGGGAAGGCACCTGGAGAGGGAGGGGGTCGGAGAGTTCGTTGCCAGGGCCTTCGTGCTGCCCATGGCCGGGGCCATCTGGTCTGCCCCCGACGGTGATATCCGCTCTTTTCCAGCGGAGACGTTTGCACGCTTTTATGAAAATCACGGCCTGCTGTCCCTTCGGGACCATCCCCAATGGTATTATGTGCTCGGAGGGAGCCAGACCTATGTCCGCGCTTTTCTGAAGGGGTTTCCGGGGGCGGTGCGGTCCGCAAGCCCCATCCGCTCCGTGATGAGGACGGAAGACGGCGTGATTCTGAAGCGGCCCGATGGCGAGGAAAGGCACGACTCCGTTGTAATGGCCACTCACGCGGATGAGGCCCTGAGGCTCCTGGCCGATCCCTCGGCCGATGAGGTCAGCCTGCTGTCGCCCTGGAGGTATGCCGCCAATCGCACGGTTCTGCACAGGGATGCCTCATTTCTCCCGGAAAATCGGCGCGCCTGGGCATCCTGGAATTACATCCGGCCGGCTGGCGGCCGTGAGAACGATCCCGCTACGCTCACCTACGATATGACGAGACTGCAGCATCTTCCTGACGATGGTGGGCGCATCTGCGTGACCCTGAACCCTTGGAAGGAGGTTCCGCCGGAATCCGTCATCGAAACGTTCCTGTACGCCCATCCCATGTACAGCTTTGACGCTCTGGCAACCCAGAGCCGCCTATCGGAACTCAATGGAAGGCGGCATACCTATTTCTGCGGCAGTTATTTCGGATACGGTTTTCATGAAGATGCGGTCCGGTCCGCTGTGGCCGTGGCGCATCGGTTCGGGATCGAATTGTAAACGATGAGAGCGCCCACGGAACTCAAGCCTCATTTCAGATCATGCATTTATGACGGGTTTGTCGAGCACAGACGCCACCATCCGGCCGTCCATTCCTTCCGCTATCCCCTTTTTTTCTTCTGCTTCGATCTCGCCGAGCTGGCCGCATTGGATCGTGAAATCCCATTTTTTGGTTACAACCGTATCCGCCCCTTTTCAATCCATGACAGGGATTATCTCGATGGAAATTCCGACCCGCTGCCGGCGAAGGTGATGTGCAGGCTCGCCGATGAGCCCTTTGCCTCCCGCATTGCAAAGGTTCTCCTGGTCACCTCGGCGCGCTATTTCAACTACATCTTCAATCCCGTCAGCTTTTACTACGTCCTGTCGGAACGGGATGAGCTCCTGTGCATTCTGGCCGAGGTGAACAACACCTTCGGCGAAAAGCACCTGTATGTCCTCAGGGGCGTCAACGGCGCCAACCAGGGCTATCCGGCGCGCTTCCGCGCGCAGAAGTGCTTTCATGTCTCCCCCTTCAACAATCTCGAAGGGGAGTATTCCTTTCTCTTTTCGTCCGCGGGAGAGAATCTGGACATCTCGATCGAATTGTGGCGCGAAGGGCGGCTGGTTTTCGAGGGGCATCTGCAGGGGCGGGCCCTGGGGTTGACGACGGCGGACATCGCCCGGATGTTTCTGCGGCATCCCCTTGCGCCGACCCTGACGGTCCCGAGGATCTTTTTCGAAGCGGCGCGCCTGTATTTCCTCCGTTCTCTTCCCTATCACGATAAGCCGGTTCCCCACTCCAGGATGACCATCCGCAGAAGGACAGGCTTCAGTGAACGGCTGTGCATGAAGCTCTTCTCCGCCCTGCTGAAGGGGATTCAAACAGGGGGCCTGACGCTGCGGTTGCCCGATGGGGGCAGGTGGTTTTTCGGGCGGCGGGGAGAACGCCTCCAGGGGGAAATGTCTGTTCATGATTACGGGTTTTTCAAAAAAGCGGTCCTCGGCGGAGACGTCGGCCTGGGAGAAGCCTACGTGGCGGGACTTTGGGATTCCGATGACGTTGTGGCGCTTTTTCGCGTCCTCATTAGAAATCGTGAGGCCCTGGTCAACGGCTATCCTGCAACCGCCTGGCTCACACGCCTCAAGAACCGCATGGCCCACGCAGGAAGGGCCAACTCCTCCAAGGGGGTGCAAAGAAACATCGAGGCTCATTACGATTTGAGCAATGCCCTTTTTGAGACCTTTCTCGACGGCCGGCTTTTGTACTCCTGCGCCGTCTACACGGATGGGGAGGATTCCCTGGAAGAGGCGCAGGAGCGAAAAATCGAAGGCATTCTAAAGAAGGCGGAGATTGAGGCGTCGGACCATGTTCTGGACATCGGGTGCGGATGGGGCGGCGTTGCCCTGGAGGCGGCGAAAAGGACCGGCTGCCGCGTGACGGGAATTACCGTTTCGAAAAAGCAGTTCACCTTTGCCCGGGAACTGGCGGCGCGGGAAGGTCTTGCCGACAGGGTGAGCATTCTCCTGACCGACTACCGCCATATGTCCGGAACGTTCGACAAAATTGTTTCCATTGAAATGATCGAAGCCGTGGGGCCCCAGTATCTGGGAGCCTACTTTGCCGCCTGCGACCGGCTGCTCAAACCCGGCGGCAGGGCGGTGATCCAGGCCATCACCGTTCCCGATCAGATCTATGACGCGTACCGAAGAGAAACGGACTGGATTCAGAAGCACATTTTTCCCGGCGGCCATCTGCTGTCGGTTTCCGTGCTGGCCAATGCCGTCGCCCGGAATTCACGCCTGGTCATTGAGCATCTGGAGGACATCGGGCCTCATTATGCCCGTACCCTGAAAGACTGGCGGATGAGGTTCCAGGAGAACAGGGAGGCCGTCCGCTCCCTGGGATTCGATGAGGCCTTCGAGCGCAAATGGGGTTACTACCTGTCCATCTGTGAAGCCGGTTTCCGCGAGCGGGCCATCGGCGATATCCAGGTCGTTCTGCGAAAGCCGGAATAGGCGGCGTGCGGGATGCGGCGGGCCTGTGCCCCGAGTTCAGGATCTGTTCACGCTGGTTATGACCTTAATGGTGCGAAGCAGATAGTGCACTTCCCTTTCGACGTTCAATTCCGCCTGATGGAGATAAGCTTCAATCCCTGTCTTCATGAAGTCATCGTAATACTCGCTCTCCCAGAGCTTGACAAGGCATCTCGAAAAATAGGCCACGGGAAACAACGCCGGCTTTGTATAATCGACAATGATGATCAGGCCGCTTTCTTTTGTGACGCGCTTCATCTCGTGGAGCGTATTGAGCCCCACGGAATAGGGCATGTCGTGCAGGGCCAGGCTGATGCAGGAAACGTCAAAGGAGCGGTTCCTGAAGGGGAGTTTTTCCGAATCGGCCCGGAGAAGTTTTACATTCTTTGCATGTCTCATCTTTTTCCGAGCGATTTTCAGCATGTCCCTGGACAGGTCAATCCCCGTCACCGTCAGGCCCTTCCTGGCAAATTCGATGGTCTGCGCACCGGTCCCACAGGCGACATCGAGGAGTTTTCCCTGCCGGCTGTCGACGAGATCCGCCACCTTTTTTCTCAGAAAAAGGAGAATGAAGGACGTCAGGTCGTACCATTTCGCCCATTTCCGAAAGGTGTTTGAGTTGTTTTTGATGAAAACGGATTTTTCTATTCGTTCCATTGTAACTTTTTACCAAATTTTTTGAATCTGTTGTGAATAATTTTTTTACCGCCTTGACGGAACATGGATGTGGCCTTGGAAGGAAATCACGTCTTGCATTTCCTGGCCATAATATGGCAAGTACGATTCAGGAAAATCTGAATGAAAAAAAACCGGAGACCTGTTCCAGAGCAGGATCGCTGGCAGGACGGAGGCGGCGCAGGACTGTGCGGACCGGGTATCGACAGGGCAATCGAACCGCCGGCCGGGAATGCGCGAGAGATGGAGCTGAAGGAACGGGCCGGTTTCAGGGGGAAGTCTTATGTGGGAATATACGGATAAGGTCAGGGAATATTTTTTGGAGCCCCGCAACGTGGGCGAAGTGGATAATCCTGACGGAGTGGCGGAGGTGGGCTCCATCGCCTGCGGCGACGCGCTGCGCCTGACGTTCAAACTGGATGAGAACAAGCGCATCAGCGAGGCGAAATTCAAGACCTTCGGCTGTGCCAGCGCCATCGCCTCTGCGTCGGCCCTGACGGAAATGGTCAAGGGGCTCACCGTGGAAGAGGCGGAGAAGATTACCAATCAGGATATCGCCGCCTACCTGGGAGGGCTCCCCAAGGAAAAGATGCACTGCTCCGTTCTTGGACAGCAGGCTCTGGAAAAGGCCATTGCCTATTACCGGGGAGTGCCCACTGAAGTCAAGGAAGGGGAGATCATCTGTGAATGCTTTGGCGTGACGGACCGGGAAATCGAACAGGCCGTTAGGAAAAACAACCTGAGTTCCGTGGAAGAGGTGACCAATTATACCAAGGCGGGAGGCGGTTGCGGAAACTGCCTCGACAGGATTCAGGAAATCATCGACAGGGTGCGGGCGGAAGTGCGTGAGCCCGTTCGTCCGAAAATGACGAACATTCAGAAAATCCGCATGATCGAAGAGATCCTGGATCGGGAAATCCGTCCGGCCCTGAAAAACGATGGTGGGGATGTGGAGCTCATCGATGTGATCGGCAACCGGGTGCTGTTGGCGAAGAGGGGATACTGCGCCGTCTGTCCGGCATCGCAGCAGACCTTGAAGGGTTTTGTAGAGGTCAAGCTCCGGGAACTGGTCTCGCCGGATCTCGTTGTGGAGGAGGTGACGGAATGACGACGGTCTATCTGGACAACAATGCGACCACCCAGGTTTCGGCGGAGGTGCTGGCGGCCATGATGCCCTATTTCGGCCGGCTTTACGGCAATCCGTCCAGCATGCACACCTTCGGCGGTCAGGTGGGGATCAAGGTCCGGGAAGCCCGGGAACAGGTTGCCGCCCTCCTTGGGGCGTCACCGGACGAAATCATCTTCACCAGCTGCGGGACGGAGAGCGACAATACGGCGATTCGTTCGGCGCTGGCCACCTATCCGGAACGGAGGCACATCGTGATCAGCCGTGTGGAGCATCCCGCCGTACGCTCCCTCTGCGCGCATCTGGCCAAGGAGGGCTGCCGGGTGACGGAACTGCCCGTGGACAGCGAAGGCCGCCTCAACATGGAAGCCTATGAAAAAAGTTTGACACCGGATACGGCCATCGTCAGCCTGATGTGGGCCAACAATGAAACGGGTGTCATGTTCCCCGTGGAAAAAGCGGCCCTGATGGCCCATGACCGGGGCATCCTGTTTCACACCGATGCCGTCCAGGCCGTCGGGAAAATTCCCATCGACATGGAAAACAACGCCATCGATATGCTGTCCCTTTCCGGGCATAAGCTTCATGCCCCCAAGGGGATCGGCGTCTTCTATCTGCGGCGCGGCACGCGATTTTCCCCCTTCATGATCGGCGGTCACCAGGAGCGGGAACGGCGCGGGGGGACGGAGAACGTGCCGAGCATCATCGGCCTGGGAAAGGCCTGCGAGCTTGCCGCTGCTTACATGGAGGAGGAAAACACCCGGGTGAGGCAGTTGCGGGATAAGCTGGAGCATGAATTGCTGGACAGAATCCCCAATTCGCGCGTCAACGGTGACCGGGTCAATCGTCTTCCCAACACCACGAATATCAGCTTTGAATTCGTAGAGGGGGAGGGCATCCTGCTCATGCTGGACCGCTATGGAATCTGCGCCTCTTCGGGCTCGGCCTGCACCTCGGGATCCCTTCAGCCTTCCCATGTCCTGCGGGCCATGGGGGTTCCCTTTACGATGGCGCACGGATCGATCCGCTTCAGCCTGAGCATTATGAATACGGAGGAGGAAATCGACCTGGTCATCGAAACCCTTCCGGAAATTATCCAGCGCCTGCGGGAGATGTCGCCTTACTGGGATTCGGGAAGACAGGCCTGCGCCACTCCGTCTTAAGCCGTTTTCCCGAGACGCTTTTCTTTTCCTGTTATCATTCGAGACCGGCGCTTAGTAAACCGGCACTAAAAAAAAGGGCGTAACCGAATTCGGTTACGCCCTTTTTCCCAATGCCGGGTGGCGGATTGAGGTTGCGTCGGCAAGAACAGTCTGGGCGAAAGGTCGTCGGGAACCCCCGCTTCTCCCAAGATCAACCATCCGCCTGCGCTGCCGAAAACGCCACGTGGTCGTGGCTCCGTTATCCTTTCCTGATCAGAAGGCGACAGTATCCTTCCTTCAGAATATTCTCGTTGATTCTGCTTCCATTGAGTCTCTGGCGTCTGCGCTTCAGCCACACAAGTTCCGGTGCGATCAAGCCAAGGGTGTCCCGATGCTTTGTTAAACGCTTCATGAAGTTCATGATCCATGCTCCTTTCTGAAACAATGGTTGAGTGTCTTGAACGGAAACAGTGTCCTTCCGGAGTTCCTGGCGCCGGTCTGATCTTTCTTGGGTGAATGTTACAAGATGGAAAAGGTTCAGACAATCGGGAGTATGATGATTTATTGCCGTTAAAAGCCTTAGAAGTGGGAAAACAAAGTACTTAGGCGGGTGTGGATTAGATTAGGGATTAGTCTGTATGGCGGATCAGAAAATTCCTGGCGGAAAAATCATCCTCCACGTTCAAATCTCGCCCTGAAGCCGTCGGGAACCCTCACCGGTTTCTGGTTCCCGTAATCAAAGAATACGACTCCGGTTTTGGCTCGCGCCACCTCCTGCCCGGTCTCTCTATTGCTGAGCCGGTAAAGAAAATCGCAGGATTTGGAGGCAAAGTTCCGAACCGCGACCTCGACCCGGATCACCTCCCCGAAAAAGGCCTGCGATTTGTAAACGATGGCGGCATCGGCGGCGACATAGCCACAACCGTCTATGTTCAGGTGGGGATAGCCCAGGTGCTCCAGAAACAGGAAACGGGCCTCTTCAGCCAGGGAGAGAACGGCGTCATGAGCCAGGTGATTCCCGGCGTTGATATCGCGGAAGCGGAGGCGCAGATCGGTTGAGAAATCAAATGTAGCCGGCAGTTCTATCTTGACTCGCGTCATAAGTGCAAGGGCTCCTTAACCGTTCCTGTACATTGGTGATGAAAACACAGTAGCGACGGTCAGCCTGATATTAGCGCATTCTGTTCAGAGATGCAGCGATTTAATTTCATGAAATCGGAAGATCCGATCCCGATGGTTTCCGGAAAAAATCAGCAGATCCTTGGCACCAGTTCCCCCAGAGGAAGATCGACCACCCGGGAACCGCCGATGATCGTCTGCATTATCAGGCCTCCTCCATTGCGCTCTCCCACAGAGCCGATGATTTTGGCATCTCGCCCGTATTCATGATTCCGCAGGGTTGCCAGAATCCGGTCTGCATCGGCCGGCGCGCAAAAGACGGCCACTTTCCCTTCATTGGCCAGAAAGAAAGGGTCGAACCCAAGAATTTCGCAGACGCCTTTCACTTCGTCTCGAACAGGCAGTTCAGACTCCTGTATCGTGATGGAAAACCCGGATTGGCCGGCGATCTCAGCCAGGATTGCCCCGAGTCCGCCGCGGGTCGGGTCTCGCATGCAGTGGATATGTTGGGACGCTGCGAGAATCGATGAGATGAGGCCGTTAAGCGGTGCCGAATCGGAGCGGATTCCAGAGCTCAGGCCCAGTTCCCTGCGCCTGCAGAGGACCGTGGCGCCGTGGTCGCCGAGAGTCCCGCTCACAAGGACTGCATCACCAGGCTGTATGCTGTCCACGGACAGGGGTTGAGGATATTCAATCATCCCGATGCCGGAGGTGTTGATAAAAAGCCCGTCGGCGGCTCCGCGGGCCACGACCTTGGTGTCGCCGGTCACGATGGATACGCCGGCTGTTTTGGCCGCTTCTGCCATGGATCGGGTAATCTGCTTCAGGTCTTCCATGGGGAACCCCTCTTCGAGGATGAATCCGGCACTCAACATCAGCGGGATTCCGCCACAGACGGAAAGATCGTTGATCGTTCCGTGAACGGCCAGTGACCCGATATTCCCTCCGGGGAAGAAAATCGGATCGATGACATAGGAATCCGTTGTGAAGCAGAACTTCCTGCCCTCCAAAGTGACGACCGCGCTGTCCTCCAGTCGATCGAGACAGGCGTTGCTGAAGAGAGGAAGAAAAACCTCGGTAACGAGTTCATGGCTGAGGAGTCCGCCTCCGCCATGTTCCAGCAGAATTCGCTCTGTGCTCATGGGGCATTATCCTGTTTTCTTTTTCAATGAAAAATAAAATAAATCCAAGGGATCGATGTCACCTGTCTCGTGTTGAACGAAACAGATCCTTTCTTCAAGATTTCCTTCTCTTCAATCGGGAGGCGGCAACCACGGCCTGTCCCAGGGCGATGCAGCCGTCGTTGGGTGGCAGGCTGATGTGGGTATAGACGGCAAACCCTTCCTTCTCCAACTCCCGGGTCACACCATTGAACAGAATGCGGTTCTGAAAGCAGCCGCCGCTGAGGACGGCCCTGTTGATGCCGGTTCGTTCGCGGATCTCGCCAGCCGTGGCCGCCAGGGCTTTGATCAGTGAAACATGGAAGCGCGAAGCGATTTTATGGGGGTCTATCCCGTTGATCCGCTCCTGGGCGAGTGTCCGGATCAGGGGCCTCAGATCAAGAAGCGTACGGCCGTCTTCGTAGCGGAGAAGAAAGGGATAGCTTGCTTCATAGGGCAGATCCGCCATGGCCTCGAGTTCCATCGCTGCCTGGCCCTCGAAGCTTGCCGTATGGCGGATTCCCAGAAGAGACGCCACGGCGTCGAATACCCGGCCGAGACTTGAGGCCTGTGGGCTGTTCAACCCTGAAGCCATCATGGAATTCAGAAGTTCAAAGTGTGACGCAAAGGCGCTCAGGTCTAAACGCTGCGCCATTTCCTGCCAGTCGTGGCCATAACTTTCATGCAGAAGGCTCACCGCCACCCGCCAGGGTTCCCGGACGGCCTTGTCCGAGCCGGGAAGCGGGAAGGGTTCAAGGTGGCCCGCCCGCTGAAAATCCAGTTCATCTGAAATGAGAAATTCACATCCCCAAACCGTGCCGTCCGTGCCGTAACCCGTTCCGTCCATGGCCAGCCCGATCACTTGTTCCGACAGCCCGTTTTCGGCCATGACACTGACAATGTGGGCGTGGTGATGCTGAACGCGGAAAATCTCCCGGTGGGGAAGCTCTTTCGCAAGCCGGGTGGTGTAGTAGGCCGGATGAAGGTCGCAGGCAAGCACCTTGGGTCGGCACGAAGCGATCCTTTCCATCAGGCTGAGGCTTTCGGAATGAAATGCCCGCGCTTCCGGGGTTTCAAGATCTCCGATATGGGGGCTCAGATAGGCCTGGTTTCCCTTGAGGATGCAAAGGGTTGCCTTGAGTTGTGGCCCCAGGGCGAGAACGTCCGGGTAACATTGCTGCAGGGTGATCGGCCTCGGGGCATAGCCGCGGGACCGCCGGATCATGACCGTCTTGCCCCGTGCGGCCGTTACAACCGAGTCGTCGCAGCGCACCAGGATGTCGCGGTTGTGAAGAAGAAAGAAGTCGGCGATCCCTTTCAGGCGCAACAGGGCCTCCCGATTTTTCTGACAGATGGGTTCGTCGACTCGATTTCCGCTTGTCATGACGAGTGGGGGGCTATCATCCTCCAGGAGCAGTGCGTGCAACGGTGTATAGGGCAGCATGATGCCCTGGTCCGGCACTCCGGGAGCGACGGAAGGGGCGATTCCACCGTGCCGCTTCTTGCGGCACAGGACGATGGGCCGTTGGGGGGAGGAAAGAAGATGCTGTTCAAGACGGCCAATTTCTGCGATTCTTCCGGCCGCCTCAAGATGTCCGACCATGACGGCCAGGGGCTTTTCCTCTCGATATTTCCGGGCGCGCAGGCGCTGAACGGCTTGCTCATTGGTGGCGTCTACGGCAAGATGAAAACCGCCGAGTCCCTTTATGGCCAGAATTTTCCCCTTTTTCAGCAGTTCCCGTGCCTGTTCCACGGGGTCCGGGAAATCGTCGGCCAGGGGAACGCCCTGTCCATCGGTCATCCAGAGTCTGGGGCCGCAAAGGGGGCAGGCATTGGGCTCGGCATGGAAACGGCGGTCAGAGGGGTTTTCATACTCGGTGCCGCACTGCGGGCACAGGGGAAAGCAGGCCATCGAGGTATTTCCCCTGTCGTAGGGGACATCGCGGATGATGGTCAGGCGGGGACCGCAGTCCGTGCAGTTGATGAAAGGATAACGGTACCGGCGATCCCGCGGATCCTTCAGCTCCCGCAGACAGTTGTCGCAGACGGCAAGATCGGGAGAGATCATAACGTCCTTATCCCCGTCGTCCCGGCTGGATCGAATCTGAAAGGTCTGCTCCCCGCGGACGGAAAGGTCCTCTTGCGAGACGGCGGCCACCTCTGCGGCGGGAGGGAGGTTGTTCAAAACGGCGGGGACGAACCCTTCAATGTGACGGGGATGTCCCTCAACCTCGACGACAACCCCTTCCGGGGTATTGCAGACGAACCCGCCAAGGTTCTGTTCCTTCGCAATTCGGTAGATGGCCGGCCGAAATCCGACTCCCTGGACGATGCCGGAAAAAAGGAGCCGGATACGCCTTCTTTCCTGGTTATTCAAACTCGAAAAGCCTCGATCTGAGCGGACAGCCAGTTGAACCATCCTTCCAGCCCTTCGCCGTTTTTGCAGGAAACCTCGAAGATCTGGAGTGCAGGGTTTACGGACAAGGCCGTACGTTTCGCCTTTTCCAGGTCGAAATCCACGTAGGGCAGCAGGTCTGTCTTGTTGATGATCATTACCGCCGACTCCTGGAACATGAGGGGATATTTGGCCGGTTTGTCCGCCCCTTCAGGAGTGCTGAGAATCATCACCTTGGCATTTTCTCCGATTTTAAACTCTGCCGGGCAGACGAGATTTCCCACGTTTTCGGAAATGAGAAGGTCGATCCGGTCGAGTTCAAGGGAAGGGAGTGCTTCGCGGATCATGTTGCCGTCAATGTGACAGGCGCCGCCTGTATTGATCTGAACGGCGGGGATCCCCAGAGCGGATATCCGGTCGGCATCCTGGGTATCCTGAATATCTCCCTCGATGACGGCGATCCGGTAGCGGTCCTTGAGGGCCATAATGGTCTTCTCCACCAGGGTCGTCTTTCCCGCACCCGGTGAACTCATGAGGTTGATCACATAAATTTTCTTCTCGTCAAAGAGCGCACGATTATCCTGGGCGATCCGTTCATTGGCATCGAGGACATTTTTAACAATGGTTACCTTCATCTCTATTTCCCCCTCCGCAATGCATGTGTTAATGATGACCATTCAGCCCTTCAGGGCATTCTCCACAGGTTTCGCTGACGTCGCCGGGATGGACGCCGGTGGCGCCTCCACCCGTTTATCCCGGTGCCATCTTTGATCCGGAATTGGAAACGCTTGTAACAGCGGCTCTCTGCTTTTTTTCAAGCCTCATATCTGAGGTACGCCGCGCAGGTTCCCTCGCTCGATACCATGCACGGGCCTACAGGGGTGACCGGCGTGCAGGCTTTCCGGAAAAGCCGGCATTCCGGGGGAGACATCGCACCACGGAGGATCTCTCCGCAGCGGCAACCCTCAAATTCTGCGGAATGGATTTCCGGCAGGGGAAATCTGTTCAGGGCATTCATGGACTCATACTCCTTCCGGATGAAAAGGCCGCTTCCAGGAATGACGCCCAGACCTCTCCAGTCCGCATCGCCCGGTTCAAAGACCTCCGCCATTGTCTGTCGCGCCCGAAGATTTCCCCCTTGCGTGACACCTCTTGCATACTGGATGGCGACCGCATAGCGCTTTTCCAGGATCTGCTGAAGGCTCAAAAGAATTCCATCGACCATGTCGACGGGCTCGAAACCGGTGATCACGGCGGCCCGTCCCGCTTCAGGGATGAGACGGTAAGCTTCCCCCCCTGTAATGACACTGACATGACCGGGGCAGATAAAGCCATCGATGTCCAGTCCGGGATCATCGAGGAGGGCCTGGATCGCAGGGGGGACGGTCTTGTGAACGGAGAAGACGGAAAAATTCTTTAACCCTTTCCTCCGGGCGCTTCGGAGCGTTGAGGCTACGGTTGGAGCCGTTGTTTCGAAACCGATTCCCAAAAAAACGACTTCGCGTGTCGGATTCTCTTCGGCGATGGAGAGTCCGTCCAGGGGCGAGGAAAGGATTCGGACGTCGGCACCTGCGGCGCGTATCTGCTGAAGGCTCCGTCCACCGGTGCCGGGGATGCGGAGCATGTCCCCGAACGTGGCGAAGATGACATTCGGCCGTTCTGCCAGGTAAAGGGCGCGATCCACATCGGAAATCGACGTTACGCAGACGGGGCACCCCGGGCCGGAGATCAGGCGGATGCTTCCGGGAAGCAGTCTGCGGATTCCGAAACGGCCGATGGCATGGGTATGAGTTCCGCAGATTTCCATCAGGGTGATTGGCCGGCCGATCTTTTCGGCCAGGACATTCACGGCGTTGAGCAGTTTCCGGACGAGTTCCGGATCCCGGTATTCGTCAATAAATTTCATGATCGATGAACTCTTTCAGTAAAGCGAGACTCTCCTTGGCGTCTTCTTCGTCGATCCGATGAATGGCGTATCCGGCATGGCAAATGACGTAGTCGCCGACGGCGACCGGTTCATCAAGGAGATCCAGGCAGGCCTCGCGCTTCGTCCCGCTGATGTTAATGACGGCAAAGTTGTTCTCATCGATGCTCAGGATCATGCCGGGAAAAGCGATGCACATGCAAAACACTCCTCTGCTATTCATTTGTTGCGAAATGACGAACCCGGCCTGCCATCCGGATGAACTCCGGGACAAGCCTCACTCCACGTCCAGTTCCAGAAGCTGCAATTCCTCTGTTCCGCCGGTCAGAAGCACCTCTGTCCTGCCGCATGCCGGACAGCAGGTTTCGAAGTGATCCACCTCGAAATCTTTTTCACAATTAACACAATGAATGATGACCGGCAGGATGTCAAGTTCAAGCGTTGCCCCTTCAGACCGCGTACCCTTCGACTGCACCTCGAAGGCGAACTGCAGGCATTGAGGAACCACACAGGACACTTTTCCGCAGGACAGCCGCAGCGACGTGACACGTTCGAACCCCTCCCGAAGGGCATAGTCTTCGATAATATCCAGGATCGATGTAACGAGAGAAAGCTCATGCATGAATTCTTACCGGGGCCATGGAGAGGCGGTTCAACTCTTCAACGAGAAATTTTTCCATGACGGGGAACTTTTTCTTCAGCAGGGCGTAAGCCATGACCCCGCCTTCGACGGTTCGGACGGAATCGGGCAGAGACCGGCGTCGCTCGAACTCGCGGAGAAAGTGCACGCCGAAGCCGTCATCCTTCATCAGGATATTGTCCAGCCCAAGAATGGTGACCTCCTGTTTTTCCGTCATTTCGTCAGGATAAGAACGGAGAAGGACATCCTTCCCCGTTTGTCTTTTCACCCGGTTCTTTGCGACGCTGACGCTGTCAGCCTTCGAATCGGTGTTCTCCCTTCTGGAAGATATTTCCCGTGACCATGGACGAGAGGGTTCCCTCTTTCAGAACGGCATCATACCAGAAGGCCATATAGATGTGAACAACTATGAAGAGGATGAAACCCCAGGCGAGTACATGATGAATCATGCGCACGGCGGCCAGACCTTGAAAGTCGTGAAGGGCCATTCCCAGGCACTGCTCTGCCTGATCCCCTGCGGCGGCCATGATCGTCTCGTGATATTCGAGGGAAATCGTTTCGAGAAGAATGCTGGCCCCATCGGGGTGTGAAGAGCGCAGCAGGGACTCGCTACAACCCGTGCATTCCGCGAAGTGGAGCCAGACAATCGGCAGGCGGCTGAGATTTTCCGCCGCTTTGCGCAGGGGTATGGCACAGAAAATTGTTGACCGGAAAATGCTCCAATGAGATAAGACCGGATTAAGAAGGAAAACTATCGGAGCCTTCCGCGCGGCATTAAGGGAAATGCTCCTGGACAGAACGTTCCATTTGGGAAAGAATATTTAAGATTGCTTTTGGATGAAATCCGGGTAATAAAAAAGTGCACCTGTAGAGAGGCTAAGCCGCCCTTGCACGTGCACTGGCTGTTGGATCGGCGAGGGGCTTTGAGAATGTGCCCACTTCCGATCCGAATTGGCTCCCCGGTGCGGATTCGAACCACGGCTCCGAGGGTTAACAGCCATCTGCTCTACCGACCGGGCTGCCGGGGAACGAATGCGGCCGTTCGAACGGGGCTCATCGTAGCAGGATTCCATGGATGCCAACCATGGCATCATCGAAGTGCCGGGAGAATTCGCTTCCTCGATGTACATGGACATAATCAGCTTTTTATAAATTTTACCTGCAGGAGGAAAAGTCAAAATGGATAAGTATTTTTGTACCGGCTGTGGCTACATCTATGACCCGAGACTCGGCGACCCCGAGAATGGCGTCCCCCGCGGAACGCCCTTCGAGGAGATTCCTGAAAACTGGGTTTGTCCAATCTGCACGGCTCCGGAGACGAGTTTCCAGCCCGACTACTGTGAAGTCTAGATAAGATTGGCAGGTATTGAGGAATGAGATTTCTGATCAAGTGGATTCTTTTGACCCTGTCCGTTCTTCTGGCCGCCTATCTGCTGGAGGGGATCAGGGTCAGCAGTTTCTTTTCCGCGCTTCTCGCCGCGGCGATGCTGGGATTTCTCAATGTCTTTTTCCGGCCGATTCTTCTTGTTCTGACTCTTCCTGTGAATGTTCTGACCCTCGGCCTCTTCACCTTCCTGATCAATGCACTCATCCTCAAAATGGCGTCGGGCGTCATCCCCGGCTTCGACGTTCAGGGGTTCTGGACGGCTGTATTCGGCGCGCTGCTGATCAGTGTCGTGAACGGGCTGCTGGGCGCCGTTCTGGGCGGGGGAAGCTCCCCGGGCGGCGGGGGCTTCATCGAAATGAAAAAGCGGGGCGGGGATCGCTGGGAATGACCGATTCCGTGGACATGACCAGTTTGACCCCGGCAATGCGGCAGTATGTGGAAGTGAAGAGCAGACATCCCGACTGCATCGTTCTTTTCCGCATGGGAGATTTTTATGAAATCTTTTTTGAAGATGCCGTAACCGCCTCTGAGATTCTTGAAATCACCCTCACGTCACGAAACAAGGGGAAGGAAGACAGCATCCCCCTGTGCGGCTTTCCCTACCATGCCTTGTCCACCTACATCCCGAAGCTCATTGAAAAGGGGCTCAAGGTGGCGATCTGCGAACAGATCGAGGACCCGAAACTTGCCAAGGGGGTTGTCAAGCGGGAGGTCATCCGCATTGTCACCCCCGGCCTGGTCGTGGATGCCGAAAACCTTCATGCCAAGGAAAACAACTTCCTCGCGGCGGTTAATCCCCTGGGCTCTTCCATCGGGCTGGCCTTTCTCGATATTTCCACCGGGGAATTCCTGGTCAGCGATTTCCAGGATCCGCAGTTTTTTGAGGCGGAGATGGCCGTCCTTGAATTCCGGGAAATCCTCCTTCCCGAGGATCTCCGGAGGAGCGGTTTTTCCAGGTTCTTTTCCGGGAGAGAACCCGTCTGCCGCCTGGATGAAATGCCCGGGGAGTATTTTGATCAGGACGAGGCCTGGAGGCGTCTTTCATCCGCCGTTCCGGAGAACATCCTTGAGCGTTCAGGCCTGAAGGGCCATCCGGCGGTGGTTGGAGCGGCAGGCGCCATTCTTCGATACGTGGAGGAGACCCAGAAGAATACCCTCCAGCACATCCGCCGGCTTCAGTGGTACTCGACAAAGGATTATCTCCTGCTCGACGAGACGGCGAAGCGGAACCTTGAACTGTTCAGGACCATCCAGGACAATCGGACCTCCGGCTCCCTGTTTTCCATCCTCGATGAAACGATGACCGCCATGGGGGGGCGCCGCCTTCGCTGGTGGCTCAACTATCCCCTTGTCGATCCGGAGAAAATCCGGGAAAGGCTGGCGGCCGTAGCGGAAATACGGGAAAACCATCTTTTCCGGGAAAACCTGCGCCGAACCCTCTCCGGGATTTATGACATGGAGCGCCTGGCGGGAAGAATTTCTCTGGGGGTCGCCAACGCCCGCGATCTCATCGCCCTGAAAAACTCATTGAGCAGTCTTCCCGGCCTTAAAAGCCTTCTTGCCGACAAAACCTCCCCGCTGCTGGAAAGAATTTTCCTGGGCATCGATGAATTGCCCGATCTGCATGACCTTCTTGAACGGGCGATCTGCGACTCCCCGCCGCTCACCCTCCGGGAAGGGGGGCTCATCAAGGACGGCTACGACGAGGAGCGGGACCGCCTGTCCTCCATGATGCGGGACGGGAGAAGGTGGATCGCTGCGCTCGAGGAAAAGGAGCGAAAGCGGACGGGCATTGCGTCTCTCAAGGTGGGATTCAACAACGTCTTCGGGTATTACATCGAGATTTCCAAGGCCAACGCGGCCAATGCGCCGGAAGAGTACGTGAGAAAACAGACCCTCGTCAATGCGGAGCGTTACATCAACCAGGAGCTCAAGGAGTATGAAACGGCCGTTCTCAATGCGGAGTCTCGATGCCGGGAGCGCGAATACGACCTCTTTTCCGCCGTGCGGGATACCGCGGCAGCGGACATCCCCGGAATTCAGGAAACGGCATCCTGGCTGGCTTCCCTGGATGCCCTGGCCTCCCTGGCGGAAGTCGCCGACAAGTACGGATACTGCTGCCCTTCCGTGGACCGGAAGGACCGGATTGAGATCGACGTGGGAAGGCATCCCGTTGTGGAGCGGATGCCCCTCAAGGATGGCTTCGTTCCCAACGACCTTGTTCTGGATACGGAGCTGAACCGATTCCTGGTGATTACCGGCCCCAATATGGCGGGTAAATCCACGTATATCCGACAGGTTGCGCTCATTGTTCTCATGGCGCAGATGGGGAGTTTCGTGCCGGCATCCAGGGCAAGGATCGGGGTGGTGGACCGGATCTTCACGCGAATCGGAGCGGCGGACAGCCTGATCCGAGGCCAGAGCACCTTCATGGTGGAGATGAACGAGGTGGCGCAGATCCTTCGTAATGCCACCAGGCGGAGCCTGGTGATCCTGGATGAGGTGGGGCGGGGGACCAGCACCTTCGACGGCCTCAGCATCGCATGGGCCGTGGCGGAATACCTCCACGACCAAAAAAGCATCGGGGCCCGCACTCTCTTCGCGACCCACTACCATCAGCTCACCGAGCTGGCCGTGGCGGGAACGGGATTCAGGAATTTCAATATCGCCGTCAAGGAGTGGGGTGACCGGATCATCTTTTTGAGGAAGATTGTTCCCGGCGGAACGAACCGGAGTTACGGAATCCAGGTTGCGCGGATTGCAGGCGTTCCGGACGAAGTGATCAGCCGTGCCAGGGAAATTCTCGACAACCTGGAAATCGGGGAAATGGATGAAGTGGGCATGCCCAAAATTGCCCGGAGCAGGAAAAAGAAAGTCCGCAACCCCGGGCAGCTGAATCTTTTCATGAGCGAAAAGGAACGGGTTGTCGAAGAGCTTTCGGCATTGAACCTGTCCTCCCTGGCGCCCCTGGATGCCTTGGACCTCCTTCGGAGCTGGCAGGAGCGGCTGAAGGAAAACTGAACCGCTTCCCTATTTGATGCAGACCCTTCGGACCTGTCGGAAGTCGGTGAGACCCTGGATTGCCTTCTGGATGCCATCCTGGAGCAGGGTCGTCATCCCTTCCGAGATGGCCGCATTTCTCAGCGATTCAATGTCGGCGTGCTTCTGGACCAGCCGTTTGATCGAATCGGAGCCGATCAGCAATTCATGAATGCCCATCCGCCCCTTGTAGCCCGTTCGGTCGCAGGCATCGCACCCCTTCGGACGATAGAGCATGAAATCATCCGTATAGGGGACATTGAGCCTGGCGAAATCTTCCAGCCCGTAACTCTCGGCCAGATCGTCGTATTCCCGGCGCGTGGGGTGGTAGGCCTCCTTGCATTTTTTGCATAGCGTCCGGACCAGGCGCTGAGCCAGGATGCCCAGCAGGGCATCGGCGAAGTTCAGCGGATCTATTCCCATGTCGAGCAGCCGGGTAATGGTTTCCGGGGCGCTGTTGGTGTGCAGGGTGCTGAAAACGAGGTGCCCGGTCAGGGAGGCTTCGACGCCCGTCTTGGCCGTTTCGAAATCCCTCATTTCCCCCACCATGATCACGTCCGGGTCGGCCCGGAGAAAGGCGCGCATGGCCGCCGCGAAATCAAAGCCTATCTTCGGCTGAACCTGGACCTGCCGCAGCCCGTACTGGGTGATTTCGACGGGATCTTCAGCCGTCCAGATCTTCCGCTCCGGGGTGTTGATGTGGTGAAGTGCCGCATGGAGCGTGGTGGTCTTTCCCGATCCCGTGGGGCCGACGACGAGGATCATGCCGTAGGGCTTCTCCAGGATCTTGAGCATTTCCTGGTAATTGCGCTCAAGCATCCCCATGGCTTCGAGGGGCATCGTTTCCCCCTTGGCGAGGATACGCATGACGACGTCTTCCACGCCGCCCTGCGTGGGGATGGTGGCCACGCGGAGTTCAATCTCTTCCCCGCTCGAATTCCGGAATTTTATTTTCCCGTCCTGGGGGATCCGCTTGACGGTGATGTCCAGGTTCGACATGATCTTGATCCGGGACACCAGCGCCGCACGGTAGCTGAAGGGAACGGTCTGATAGAGGCCGCAGTCGCCATCGATGCGGAAGCGGATCTGCACGTTTTTTTTGGTCACGTTCGGTTCGACATGAATATCGGAAGAGCGGCGGTTATAGGCGTCATTGATGATCTTGTTGACCAGCTGCATGATCACGCTGTCCGATTCGGAAACGACATCACCGTCTTCATCGGGGCTTTCTTCATCTTCGTCCAGCTTGCCGAGAAGCTCGGCAAAGGAGGACTCGCTGGAGGGGCTCTGGAAAAAATGGTTGATGTAGCGAATGATGTCTTCGGGAAGAGCGACGTCGTACTTTACAGCCTTGGTTTTCAGAAGGCTTTCGATCATGTCCCGCTTGATGATGTTGTTCGGGTCATCGACGATCACCTGGATGTTTCCGTCTATCTTGTTCAGGGGAACCCACAGTTCCCGAAGCAGGTATTCCCGCTTGAGATTTTTCAGCAGATCGCCGGGGATCGGGAATTTGTCATCGAACTTGATGAATTGGCAGCGATAGAATTCCTCCAGCGACTTCCCGATGTCCTCCTTGGAAATGCCGTATTTTTTCATGAGGAAGGATTCCATCGGTTCTTTCTGTTCCCGGGATTCCTCCAGAGCGCTGTCCAGCTCCTCTTCCTTCAGCAGGTCCCTGCTGATGAGATAATCGTAGCGGGTCTTCCGCCGCCGGGCATAGCGCTCCTGGTTGAAGAAGGCGACGCCGAGCACTTCGGCGATTTCCTGGACAAATCCCTCTTCCTCCTCGGAGAAGTTCCCCTTTCCCTTCTTGTTCAGGATCTGGATGACACCGGTGAGATTGCCGGTGTGGAAGATGGGGGCGCAGAGAATCTGCCGGGTGCGGAAGCCTGTCTTCTTGTCCCAGCTCATGTCGAAGCTCAGCTCGGGATCGATCCGCTTCAGCTCCGAAGCGTCGTAGGCATCGGCGATGTTGACGGTCTTCCCGTTGTTGGCCACATACCCGGAGATGCTTTTGTTGTTGATGGGCACCCGTATTTCCCGGATCTGGGCCCCGGCAAGCAGCAGGGAAAAGATCTGGTTCCTCAGGCGGTCGACGACGTAGATCGTAATGGAAAAGGCATCGAAGAGATTCAGGATGGCCTCTTTCAGGTCGACAAGGATCTGTTTTATATTCTGGGCGGCGTGAATCTGGTTGGTGATGTCCTGCATTTTTTTCCGCAGGAGAAGTTTTTTTTCGAGTTCGGAGATTTGTGAATTTTTTGTCAGGGCTTCCTGCATGATTTTATTCCCACCGTCAAGTCTTGAATCGCATCCGCATCCATGAAGATGGATCAATCCATCGGCTCAAAGCACATAGAATAATGCATAGATGTGATTAATTCCTGCTGTTCTTCTACCGGTCTCCTGCCTGTTCCCTGAAATCCGTTCCGACGGTTCTTCCCTTGACACTGTATTGAAAATACCTTAGATTGTGGCAACTTTTTCGTTACAGCGGGGTATTACCGGTTATGGCTACAAAAAAGCAGAAGCGTATCACAGAGCTCAAGAACAGGAAGAAGAAAAAGGGCACTCAGAAGCTGATTCTTGCAATAATTGGACTTGCCGTTGTCGGATTCCTGATTTTCTTTTTTGTGACGCTTTTTAATGTGATCTATCCGCCGATCGGAGGCCGGACGGATCAGAAGGGATCGAAAGAGAAGCAGTCGGTCGTTCTGTACTTTTCCGATGCCAATGAACGTTTTCTCGTGTCGGAAAAGCGGTTGATTCCTAAAATGGGATCCCCCGTTCAGCAGGCGGAGGAAATTGTAAGGGCCCTGCTGGATGGATCCAAAACCGGTAAGGTGAATACCTTCCCGCCGGAAGTGGCGCTCAAGAGCGCAAAGATTGAAGCGAATTCCACAATCTTTGTCAGCTTCAGCAAAAATCTCGTCCAGGACCATCCGGGAGGGAGCGCCAGCGAAATGGCTACCGTGTATTCCCTGACCAATTCTCTCACGGCCAATATTCCTGAAATCAAGGCGGTAAAAATTCTGATCGAGGGCCAGGAAGTGGATTCGCTCAAAGGGCACATCAGCCTGAAGCAGCCCTTCAGCTTCAACAGGGAATACCTGGCGCAGGACGTAAAGGGTCAGTAACAGCTTGCCGTTCAAGCTGGGATAACTTCACGACAGAGACTGTTTTCAGAAATCCTTCCACCTGCCTGAAGGCGGGGCCGGATCCATGAAAAAATAATGGTGCTTCGATGCCTCCCACATCCAAACTTTCAAGAATTCGAAATATCGGGATTATCGCTCACATCGATGCCGGCAAGACAACGGTCAGCGAGCGGATCCTCTACTATACGGGGAAGTCATACAAGATCGGAGAGGTCCATGACGGAGAGGCCGTGATGGACTGGATGCCTCAGGAGCAGGAGCGGGGAATCACCATCACGTCGGCCGTGACAACGTGCAATTGGAAAAACTCCGAAATTCATATCATCGACACGCCGGGCCATGTGGATTTCACCATTGAAGTGGAGCGCAGCCTCCGCGTACTGGACGGGGCCGTCATCGTGTTCGATGCCGTGGCGGGTGTGGAGCCGCAGTCTGAAACCGTCTGGCACCAGGCCGACAAGTACGGTGTTCCCAAGATCGCCTTCGTGAACAAGATGGACCGGGTCGGTGCGGATTTCTTCCGGGTCATCGAGATGATGAAGGAGCGCTTCAGCGCCGTTCCCCTCCCCATCCAGATTCCCTGGGGTCAGGAAGAAAAGTTCCAGGGGATCGTGGACCTGATTTCAGAAAAGTGTGTCATCTGGGACGACAGCTCCAAGGGGGCGCATTACGAAGCGATCGACATTCCCGGCGATCTGATGCCGGAAGTGGAGCTGCAGCGGGAACGAATGCTGGAATCGGTGGCGGAATTCGATGACGACATCGCGGAAAAGTACCTGGGAGGGGAGGAAATATCGCAAAAGGAGCTGCATGCGGCAATCCGCAAGGCCACCCTGGCCGTCAGGCTCGTTCCCGTCCTGTGCGGCACCGCTTTGAAAAATAAGGGAATCCAGCCGCTGCTCGATGCCGTGGTCGATTTTCTGCCTTCCCCGGAGGATGTCCCCCCCGTTTCGGGAATCCATCCGGTCACGAAGGAGGAATTGACGAGAATCAGCAGCACGAAGGAGCCGCTGGCCGCCCTGGCCTTCAAGGTGATGCAGGATGAAGGCCGGAAGCTGACCTATCTGCGGATTTATTCGGGGCAGATAAAAACGGGCGAGGAGCTTTACAACGCCAGCAAGAACAGGAAGGAAAAGGCCTCCCGGCTTCTCAAGATGCACGCCAACAAGCGTGAACGCCTGGAGCAGGCCGGGGCCGGGGACATCGTCTCGGTGATGGGGTTGAAGGAAACTGCGACCGGCGATACGATCTGCGACGAGGCGCATCCCATCCTGCTCGAATCCATGGAATTCTATGAGCCCGTCATTTCGCAGGCCATTGAAGCAAAGACACCCGCCGATCAGGAAAAATTGTCGCTGGCTTTGCAGAAACTGATGGATGAAGATCCGACGCTCCGGGTGAAATACGACGATGAAACGGCGCAAACGGTGATATCCGGGATGGGAGAGCTGCACCTGGATGTCATTATCGACCGGTTGAGCCGGGAGTTTCACACCCAGGTCAACGTGGGAAAACCCCGAGTGGTCTACCGGGAGACTATCAGGAAAAAAGTTGAAAGTGAGGGGCATTTCGAAAGAGAGCTGGGCGACAAGAAGCATTTCGGCCATGTCCGCCTGATCCTGGAGCCGCTGGAACGCGGAGCGGGCGTTGAAACGGACTGGATTCCCGAAACGGACGCACTGCCCGCGGAATATGTCCGGGCCACGGAAGAGGGGATATCGGAGGCGGTTCAAAGCGGCGTGATCGCCGGCTATCCTCTTGTGGACATTCGGGTGAGCGTTGCCGGGCTCACGATCAAGGAAGGCGAATCCTCGCCCATCGGTTATAAAATTGCAGCGGCTTCCGCATTGAGGGACGGATTCAACAAGGCCGATCCCCTGCTGCTCGAACCCGTCATGATGGTCAGTGTGATCACCCCGGCCGAGTTCATGGGGGAGGTGATCGGTGACATCAACGCCCGAAGAGGGGAGGTCCAGGAAATCACGCCCAAGGGAGCGATATCCGAAATTCGCGCCCGGGTTCCCTTGAAGGCCCTCTTCGGTTATTCCACGGACCTCCGCTCTGCGACCCAGGGCAGGGCGGTGTTCACGATGCAGTTCTTCGCGTACGATCAGGGCTAGCGCCGCCGGTTTTTCACATCCCGCCTTCCGTCATCCGTCATGAGAAATCAGCACCTCTGCCGGCACTTGTCCCCAGGGGAACCCCATCCCCCGGGCTGATTCCTGTACATCCCCCCGGGAAAACCGTCTTCCCGATCCAAAGGAAACCCAAGAAGTTCCCCGAAAAAAAATGTCAGGGCGTTCCAATCGGCTTCCGCCTGGGATTGTCGTTCGGTCAGCCATCCACTAGGATCCCCCGGGGGCGGTCATGGTGGACGGCACGGGAGCCGGTCTGCCGGCGGAGGACCCCCCCAGGGGAAGTCGGGGTGAAAGTTTTTTGGAATTCTGATGGACATCATGATATCCTTTGGCGGTCAAAACGCATTGGAGCGGATGCGCCGGGCGGTTTCAAGTCCATGTCATTCTTGAATCGAACAGGGGGAGGAATCATTGTCATGGTAACAACATCACGAAACGTGGATGTCCTGTTAACATCATCGATGCCTCTGGAGGATAAGGATAAACTGTTGAAGACCCTCCTGCGGATCACTTCCCTGCTCACCAATCCGTCGAGCGTCGGAGAAATCATGCAGAAGATTCTCGATGATGTCGTCGACGCCCTGGGATTTGACCAGGGGATTATTCGAACCTGCGACGATTCCCAGCAGTTCCTGAAGACGCGCGTTGTCAAGAATTACAAGGCGGAGGAAGCAAAGCGGGCCTTTGCCGCGGCCATCAATCTGGCAGATGACTGCGTCGCCTCCAAGGTCTATAAAACGGGAAAGGCGATGGTGATCGAGGATGTATCCACGGACCCGCGCATGACGGACACGGATCGCCTCCTGACCAGAATCAACGACCGGGGGTCCATCTTCTGCGCACCCCTGAAGATCGGCAACGAGGTCTTCGGGATTACGGCAACGTGGTGCCGCCAGAGAAAAAGCTTTTTCCCGGAGATGATGGACATGTTTCTGACCTTTGCCAACCAGATGAGCATCATCATCCACAATGCGCAGCTCTTCGAGAACAACGCCGAGAAGATCCACCAGCTGACCGTTCTGGGGAAGGCGGTATCGGAGATGAATTCCAGTTATGTGCTGGACAATCACATCCGGGAAGTCCTGACCACGGCCGCGATGGACATTGCCTCCGCCTCCAAGGCCATGTTTTATATCATCGACGACAAAAAGAACCGTTTTCTGATTCATGATGGGGATCAGGTGACCACCGAAGAGGAGCAGCTCCGGAATGCACGGATTGAACCGAGCATCATTCCCGAGGCCATCGCCTCCAATGCCATCATTGTCAAGCAGCCCCCCTTTGCCGAAGACGGCTTCATCCCGATATTCGACGGGTTCGATTCGGAACTGGCCATTCCGCTGCGTATCGGCGACAAGTTCCGGGGGGCGCTTTATCTTGCGAAGGAGAGGAACCGCTATACGGAGGATCAGGTCAATGTCCTGGACATCCTGGTAAAGAATGCCTGTACGGCCTATGACAACGCCATCATGCATTCCCTTTTGTCCCGGGAAGCAAGATCCCTGAAAACGGAGGTGGAGAAGCTCAAGGAGCGCGAGGATTCCCTGCTGGGCTTCGACAACATCATCGGGACATCCACCAAGATGGACGGCATCTTTCATGTGATCAAGGAAGTCGCCGGCCACAACACCCCGGTTCTGATCCAGGGGGAAAGCGGTACGGGAAAGGAGCTGATTGCCCGCGCCATTCACCGGCAGAGCAACCGAAACTCCAAGGCCTTTGTGGATGTCAATTGCGCCGCCATTCCCGGGACGCTTCTGGAAAGCGAACTTTTTGGGTACGAGGCGGGGGCCTTTACCGACGCCCGGAAGAAAAAGATCGGTCTGCTGGATTATGCCAACGGGGGCACGATGCTCCTCGATGAAATCGGAGACATGAGCTTTCCCCTGCAAGCCAAGTTTCTGCGCGTCCTGGAGGAGGGGCATCTCCGGCGCCTGGGCGGGACGGAGAACATCCCCCTGGATGTCCGCTTCGTTTTTTCCACCAACAGGGATCTCAGCAGGATGGTGAAGGAAGGCCTCTTCCGCGAGGATCTCTACTATCGGATCAGCGTTGTTCCCGTTGTCCTGCCGCCCTTGAGGGAGAGGGGGACGGATATCCTGCTGCTGGCCCATCACTATGTCGAGGAATTCAACAGGAAATTCCGGAAAAAGGTCAGGGGCTTCAGCAAAGAGGCGGAACAGATCCTCCTGGCCTATCGCTGGGCGGGCAATGTCCGGGAGTTGAAAAACATCATGGAGCGTGTCATGATTCTGCAGAATGTCGGTACGACCATCCTGCCTGAAAATCTTCCCGCGGAGATGCGGGCAACCGAAGAGGGGGGCGACTACCGGATTTCTCTGGATACGTTCCTTCCCGATCTGACCTCGGGAGGCATCGATTACACGACGATGACGGAAGAGATCACCAGGAATGTCAAGGGCAAAATCCTGGAAAAGGCTTTGGAACTGAGCCGCGGCAAAAAAACGGAGGCGGCCAGGCTCCTCAACATATCGCGTTACAAACTGATACGGGAGCAGAAGAAAAGCGGCCTTTCCTGAACCAAAAAGAGCCGTCTTTATCGGGTGTTGCTGCCGAGAAAGCAAAGGCCGGCTGGAATTCCAGCCGGCCTTTTTTTGAAAGCGATCCGCTCGAAACAGGGGAGCTTTTTCAATCCGGTTCAAACCGGATGGCCGGACCCCATTCCTTGACGGAAAAGGCGTTGAAGATGTTGTGCCCGTTATAGTCGAGCACCCTCAAATCGTCGGTCTGGTGGAGATCTTCCATGATGATGTCGAACGTGCCGGCATAGACGGATTTCACTTTTTCAACGGGAAGCTCGATGGCGACAAATTTGTTGATGCCTTTCGCTGCCAACTTCTTGACAAAAGCCGGGTTGGTCAATGATTCATAGGTTGTCAGAATGAGAATGGGACCTGTGCCGCTGAAGATAATCGCAGACTTCATGGTTTTCCTCCTTTCTAAAGCTCAAAAAAGACAGAATGAACCTGAAACCCTCTTCGCCGGATTAGAATTTCCCGGCCTGGCATACGACCTCTGTTACCCCTCATCCTTTTATGGGGATTTCAACATATTTTAGAGGATAGTTGAGATCCTGTCAATTCATGATGTGGCAAAAATACCGGGTCATTTCTGAGGAAGGATTTTTCAGAGCCGGGTTCTCCGCCTATGCTATTCTCCGGCAAAAAAAGAGGGGGATGCGGCAGACCGCATCCCCCCTTCGTCAACTTCTAAATGACTTCGTAAATTAACCGTAGATCATGTGGTACATGGCAATGATCGCCGGCAGGGTGACCAGGGAAACGACGGACATCAACTTGATGAGGATGTTCATCGCGGGACCTGACGTATCCTTGAAGGGGTCGCCGACGGTGTCGCCCACAACGCCCGCCTTGTGGGCGTCGGAGCCTTTGCCGCCGAAATTGCCCTGCTCGATGTATTTCTTCGCATTGTCCCAGGCGCCGCCGGCATTGGCCATGAGAAGGCCCAGGATAACGCCCGTCAGCGTGGCGCCGGCGAGGAAACCGCCCAGAGCCTCGGGCCCGATGAAGATGCCCACCAGGACGGGGCTGATGACAGCCGCAACACCGGGAAGGATCATGCGCTTCAGGGCGGCGGTGGTGGCGATATCCACGCAGCTGTTCGTGTCGGGGGGCGTCGTTCCCGCCATGATGCCGGGAATCTCCCGGAACTGCCGGCGGATTTCGTTGATCATGTCGAAGGCGGCCTCACCGACGGCCGTCATCGTCATGGCTGCCAGCAGGCAGGGGATCAAGGCGCCGAGGAACAAGCCGGTGATGACATGGGCCTCCGTCAGGTCGAGAGCGAAATTTTCAAAACCCGGATAGGTCTTCATCGTCTGGCTGACGGCGGCGAACATGGCCAGGGCCGTAAGGGCCGCCGAACCGATGGCGAAGCCTTTGCCGATGGCGGCTGTGGTGTTGCCCACCGCGTCGAGGCCATCGGTG
>Ga0123334_1001320_pt1 | contig 31587 bp, 30 predicted proteins | sample BiotimSIPDNA_FD_89706 | JGI IMG/M metagenome (GOLD analysis project Ga0123334, IMG submission 89706) | Anaerobic biogas reactor microbial communites from Washington, USA - Biogas_R1 time_0 SIP DNA | ecosystem: Engineered > Bioreactor > Anaerobic > Unclassified | place: Washington, USA...
CTTTCATATTCTCCTGCATACTTATAGTGGTTGTGTCGGCTCTCACCAAAAAGCCGTCAAAGGAAATAGTTGATGAGTTTAACGCGGTCAAAGCAATGACCGACTGATCTTGTGACAGGTTTTATGCCGTTCTCCTATATTATGGGAGAACGGCATTATAGCATTGTGGGCGCTTTTGCGCCCACGGCTTCAGACGATTTTAAAACCCGGCTTGCCGATTGTTAAAGCAAGCCGGGTTTTTTCGATGGGATTCCGGTATTAATAAGCGATGCCCTGGGCCAGCATAGCGTCCGCGACCTTAAGGAAGCCCGCGATGTTGGCTCCCGCCACGAAATTGCCTGCCTTGCCGTAGTCTGAGGCGGCTTTTGCCACTTCCGCGTATATATTCTTCATAATGGTGTGAAGCCGCTCGTCCACTTCATCAAAAGACCAGGACAAACGCATCGAGTTCTGGCTCATTTCCAGACCGGAGGTGGCTACGCCGCCGGCGTTTGCGGCTTTAGCGGGTCCGAAAAGTACGCCTTCGCTTAAAAAGATCTCGACGGCCTCCGGAGTTGAGGGCATATTGGCGCCTTCGCAGACAGCAAAGCAGCCGTTTTTAACAAGTGTCTTCGCGGCGTCCTCATCCAGCTCGTTTTGAGTGGCGCAGGGAAGCGCCACATCGCAGGGAACCGTCCAGATGCCGGAGCATCCCTCAACGTATTTGGCTGAGGGAACATAGTCGAGATATGTCTTGATGCGTGCGCGCTTGACTTCTTTTATAAGCTTAATGATCTTATAGTCGATACCGTTCTCGTCCACTATGTAGCCGTTTGAATCGCTCATGGCTATAACGGCGGCGCCCAGCTGCACAGCCTTCTGATTGGCGTAGGTCGCTACGTTGCCGCTTCCGGAAATGACGACTTTTGCGCCTTCGAAGGATTTCCCGGCAGCCTTAATCATTTCGTTCGTGAAGTAGCAAAGGCCGTAGCCGGTCGCTTCGGTCCGCGCAAGGCTTCCGCCGTAGGTGAGGCCCTTTCCGGTAAGTACACCGGTGAACTCGTTTCTCAGGCGCTTATACTGGCCGAACATGTATCCGATTTCGCGTCCTCCGACGCCGATATCGCCCGCGGGCACATCGGTATCCGCGCCAATATGTTTGGAGAGTTCCGTCATGAAGCTCTGGCAGAAACGCATTACCTCATTGTCGCTTTTGCCCTTGGGGTCAAAGTCGGAGCCGCCCTTGCCGCCGCCCATGGGAAGGCCGGTAAGGCTGTTTTTAAATATTTGCTCAAAGCCTAAAAACTTGATTATCGAAAGGTTCACACTGGGATGGAACCGGAGCCCGCCCTTATAAGGACCGATGGCCGAGTTGAACTGGACGCGGTAGCCGCGGTTGACCTGGACCACGCCGTTGTCGTCCACCCAGCTTACCCTGAACTGGAGAATGCGCTCAGGCTCGACGATGCGCTGTATAATCCCGGCTTTCTCAAAATCGGGGCGCTTGTCAGCCACCGGTTCGAGGGATTCAAGCACTTCGCGTACAGCCTGCAGAAACTCGGGTTCGTTAAAGCTCTTTTTTGCCAGGGAATCATATACTTCCTGCAGATATTTGTTTTTCAATGTCATTAAAAAAACTCCTTTGCCTTCCGGTCAAGCCGTTTCGCTCAAGCCTTAATAGGTAAAATGGTACTCGTCATTATACGCCCGGTATATCGGTATTGCAATAAAAAAACACCAAATTGCATCGGAATAATAAAAAGAGGTCTTTTCGGCTTTGTTTTAGGCCGATGTTCGTGAAATCTGCATAATCGTGGAACATGATACATCATAACAGAGGCTTTTTCTGTTAATTGCCGCTGATTAAGAGGCCCTCTTCCCCGCAAAATCGACAGGACAGGGAGGAGAGAATTTTAAGTTGATATTTTTTATAAAAGCCATTGACAAATTTAAAAGTAGTGGATATTATATAGTAGTAGATAAAAGATACTATTTACGAAACGGCGAAGGAGGACATATGTGAATACACAATACAAAAAAGGTGTGCTTGAACTGTGTGTGTTGGCGCTGCTAAAAAAATGCGACCGCTACGGGTACGAGATATCGGAGTATCTGTCCGGGCGCATCGATATAGCGGACGGTACGGTATACCCGATACTGCGAAAGCTAAAGGCCGACGGCCTTGTTACCACCTACCTGTCCGAGGATAGCGGCGGTCCGCCGAGAAAATATTATTCGCTCACTCAGCTTGGCCGGGAGACCTTTGAATCGGACTATATTGAATACCTTCGTTTTGCGCGTTCCGTAGAAAATATTCTGAAGGAGAATGAAAATGACAAGAAATGAATATTTAGCCCGCCTGAAAAGCGAATTGGAAAACAGAAAAATAGCGGACGCGGATGACATCGTCTCCGAATATGAGCAGCACTTCGCGTTTAAACTCGCGGACGGGTACACGGAAGAGGAGATCGCCGCGAAGCTCGGCTCCGCAAAATCCATAGCCGAACAGTTCGGGGAGTTTGACAAACGCCCTTCGGGAGGCCGGGTACTTTTAAAAATCGCGCTTGCGTGCGCTGCGTTTTTCGAAGCTGTCTTCTACATCATTTTTTCCGCCTTTGCGATAATTTTGGGAGCGGCGTCAATAGCTCTGGCGGCGACAGGGCTCTCGCTGGTGTTTAACTTCGATATTTCGGGCCTGATACCCGAGATGCCGTACATCGGAGCTTTGCTCATAGGCGTCTGCCTGCTCGGACTTGCGCTGCTTTTCTTTATAGCCGCCTTTTACTGCCTTGCGCAAGTCAGGCAAATGATCAAAGCGAGCGTGAGATGGCATAAAAACATGACCTCTTCAAACGCTCTGCCGCCGCTTCCGTGGAGCCCGCGCTTTAACAATAAAACAAGGCGCGGAATACGGGCTGTGTTTACATGGTCGCTTATCATTTTCGGTGTTTTCTTTGTCCTCGGCTATTGCGTTCTCGCGATTAAAACGGGCGATCTGGAATTCTGGCATGCTTTAAACTGGTTTATGTGATCCGAAGGGAGCCGTATTATGAAAACAGTCGTCATTACCGGCGCGACGTCCGGCATCGGTCTGGCGGCCGCGCGATGTCTTTTAAAAAAAGGTTACCGTGTCATCTGCCTCGGACACAATCGGGAAAACTGCGTTAAGGCCGAACTTTCGCTTAAGGCGGAGGGTATCGGTGCAGAAGTCCTGTTTTTCCGGGCGGATCTTATGCAGCAGGGCGAAGTAAACCGCGTGGCGGACCTTCTTTGCGGGTATATAGAAAAAAACTGCGAAGGAAAGCTGTATGCGCTTATTAACAACGCAGGATGCGTGAGGAGCCGGTACACCACAACACAGGAGGGATATGAGCAGCAGTTCGCGCTCAATTACCTCGCCGGTTTCCTGCTGACGTTCAGGTTATTAAAGTTTTTAGTCAGAGCGGGAGGACGTGTTATCATGACCGGCAGCAGGTCGCACAGGGGGATCGGAGTGCATTGGAAGGATATTATGCTTAAGGACGGGTACAATCCCCTCACGGCTTATAAGCAGTCGAAGCTGTGCGGTTATCTGTTTGCAAAAGCTCTCAATGACCGGTATTCACAATGCGGACTGCGGGCTTATGCAGTCGATCCGGGCCTTGTAAGAACCGATATAGGAAATAAGCAGACCGGCACTTTAGTCAACCTCATCTGGCTGATGCGAAAAAGACACGGTGCCGAGCCGGAAGTCCCGGCTGAAACATATGGATTCGTGTGCGAAGAAGTAAGCCCACCGGCAGGCTTGTGCTACCGCGATTCCCGCGAATGCGGCTGCGGCAGGCAGGTTACCTCAAAAAATGCCGACGCGCTTTTTGAACTGAGCGAAAAGCTCTGCGGAATAAAATATCCGGGCGCGGGGGAGATATAATGAATGTTATGATTACCGGCGCAGGCGGAGGGCTCGGGCGTGCCCTTGCCTCGGAATGTGCGCAACGCAGTTATAATCTTTTCCTCACCGATATTAATCAGAGCGGGCTTACGGCGCTGCAGAGGGGTCTGGAGCATCAATACGGAGCATGTGTTGCGGCAAAGGCCTGCGACCTTACAAAGGACGACTGCGTAGACGAACTGCTTTCCGTTATAGACCGGTGCGGCGTGAAATTCGATATGCTGCTCAACGTGACGGGAGTTGACTGCGAGGGGAGCTTCCTCGGCAGGGAGCGCGGCAGGATTCTGGAGATTGTTTCGCTTAATATCGGCGCCACGCTGAGGATAACTCACGCGATATTAACGCGCCGCAGACCCGGCAGACGCTTTTTTCTCGTATTCGTCTCCAGTCTTGCGTCTATGTATCCTATGCCGCTCAAAGCGACATATGCCGCCTCAAAACGCTTCCTTCTCGATTTCTCTCTGGCCCTCGGGCAGGAGCTTAAGTCGCAGAATGCAGATGTACTTGCGCTATGTCCGGGAGGGCTAGCCACGACTGCTGAGGCCATGCGCGCCATCGCGGCGCAGGGGATATGGGGAGATATTACCGCTAATAAGCTAGAGCGTGTGGCGCGAAGCACCGTTGATAAAGCGCTGCGCGGCAAAAGCTTATATATACCCGGACTTGTTAACCGTGTACTGTCTGCGTGCGGAAGGCTGGTTCCGCGCAAGCTGGCCGCGGCAGCCATATATAAAAGATGGACCAAATCACAGGAAAAATGGCTGATACATGAATCCCATAATACCGATTAAATATAAGCCGGTTCCGCGCGGAACCGGCTTTTGTCGGGCGGATTTATGGTAATAACGGATAAACGGAAGACGATTTAAGTCGGTTTAGCCTTGTTCTTGCCGCTTTTAGCTTTACCGTCAATCGCGGGAACGGGAGAGACGCTGTTTTTCGTCAGTATAATCGGTTTCCTGTCGCTTTCGGTGGCAATGGGATCCTTCGGATCCGGACGCTTCATTCCTGCCTTAGCCAAGAGGTATCAATCCTTTCGTTACATTTTTTGAGGAACAGGAAAACGGTATCAAGCTCGTCTTTTTTATCCGCTCCCGCTCTGCCCAGACGGTCACAGTAACCAAGCAGCGCCAGATCGCGGATATTTGTCTTATCCGACATATCCGGGACGTTTGCGTAAGGCAGCCCGCCTACAACGTAAAGTATATGCATGTGATATCTCACGAGCCAATAAACCCCGCTGATGAGATCCGATTCGTCGGTGAGAGCTGCCAGAAAGCGGCGCGAGAGCTCCGCTCCCGCTTTGTCATGGTCGTATGATGTTATCTTTCCGCGCCTTACCTTTGTCGTTACGGGTTTTCCGATATCGTGAAGCAGCGCAGCCCACATAAATACGCGGACGTTTGTGCTTTTTTCTTTAAGTCTTGCCGCTTCATCCACTACCATAAGCGTGTGCACCCAGGCGTTTCCCTCCGGATGGTGCAGCGCGGACTGTTGGGTCTTTTTAAGCCGCGCGAGCATATAGAACGGGAAATGCTCAAAATCTGCCCGTCCCGAAAGCGCGCTCAAACGTTCGGATGGCTTTGCATCCCGCATAAGGCAGCCGTTTATTTCGTTATAAAGGGTCTGGTTATCCATATGACCACCCACAGTTAAGGTTTTGCATCAAGAGCGTATTTTATACGTTTGTCCGATACCGGTTTTCAGCATAGAGAATAATTTGCGTGCCTTGCGCCAAACATATGTCCGAGGTGAAAAATGTGGATGATAATGCCGGTGGGGAAGGTCTGCCTCTGGGCTTCGGTATAGCGCTCGCACGCAATCCCGAAGCAATGAAGCTGTTTGCCTCTCTTTCCGATTCGGAAAGGCAGTCTGTAATCGAAGGCGCGCACAGGGTACGCTCAAAAGAGGAAATGCGCGAATATGTCGACAGCATACCTGCCCGGATTTTATGAAACTCATATAAGGGAAGTATCTTTAGGGGGGCCGCGGCCCCCCTTATGCTATATTATTGTAATTGCGCAATGACTCGCAGGGCAGGTTCTTCGTCCTGCCGTACACGGCATTGGAGCGATTGATCTTTACTGCCGCGGCGCAGGGCGGCGCGGACTCTGCGCGTATAATTCACCCGCCCTTTTCCAGTCCATTACGTTAAACCAGTCGTCTATATATTTCCCCCGCTCATTGTAGTGCTTAAGGTAATATGCGTGCTCCCATACGTCGATGTTAACGATGGGAATCAGTTCCCTTGTCAGCGGGGTTTGCTGATTAACAGTGGGAACAATGAAAAGGCGGCCGCGCGAATCGGCGGCAAGCCAGGCATAGCCGGAGCCGAAAACGGAAAGAGCGGCATCCTTAAATCGTTCTTTAAAGCCGTTAAGCCCGCCGAATGCCCGCCTGATCGCCTTTGCCAGCGGCTCTGACGGGGAGCGCTGCGGCTGAGGGCTCATAGCGTTAAAATAAAACCGGTGGTTGTAGACACCGCCCGCGTTTCTTGATACCGGGACGGCTATCTCGGACGGCAAGCGCCCGGAGTATCTTATAAGCTGCTCCGGACTCATATCGTGCAGCTGCGGATAATCGGCCAGCAGCTCGTTGAGTTTATCCGTGTATGCCTGCAGATGCCTGTCGTGGTGCAGATGCATTGTCAACTCGTCTATGTACGGCTCAAGAGCGTCATATGCGTAAGGTAAAGGAGTATTTATGAATTTGTAGTGATCACTCACTCGTATCCCCCCCCCTTGCCAGCATATGCGGGAAGAAGGCAGAGGTTGCTTTTTATATTAAAGCTCCCTCCCGCATATAAATGCGTCGGGAGAGAGCTTTTTTGCCGTAGCGGGTAATTTTGCCGCAGCTGCCGATTCTGATTAACTGTACATGCCGTTTGCCGACATATATCTGTAAATTTGTTCGCCGTGCTGCTGTTCTTCCTTTTGGATGTGGTTTAAGGCTTCCCTGATGTTTGTGTCGTTAAACTCAAAAATACAGGTGTTGTACTCCGATGACACATGCTTCTCGGTAGCAAGTATATCGGAACACAAAAAAGCATCCTTTTGCTTGTCGGCGGAGGAAGAGCTGCTTGGCGTGATTGTGGGCATGGCATTTTTACCGGATCCGGTGTTCATCGCAGGCACCGTCCCCGAGGAGATCTGATCAAGCGTTTGAAGATGTTGACTTTCGGCCTGCCCGATTTGAGTAAAGATGTCTTTAAGCTGACAGTCACAGGCCTCGTTTGCGTATTTTGTATATTTTTCAACGCAAATCTGCTCCTGCGAGCGCAGATCCTTTAACAGGGTTGTTTCTTTTTGTGTCAGAGTCACTGATAAATCACCTCCGGCCTATTATTTGAAATCAGAGCCGGAAATATTCCGATCTGTGCATACCTGTCCGTGAAAAGCGATTTTCTATTTTACTTCGCTCCTTATTAGCTCGGGGCAGTCGCGGGTAAGAACCTCGCGTGTCCGGAGAGGATCGCCCAGCCAAAGCAGTATTTCACTTTGGACGATTATGATCGGCATTCTGTCGTGAATTTCAGTCATAGAACGGTTTGCTCTTGTCGTAAGAATAACAAACCGGGGCTTCCCGTCATAAATGTCATAAAGGCCGGCCAGATAAACCACCGGCGTTCCGGGCAGCCGGAACAGATACTTTTTCTTTTCGCCGTCGTGACTCCATTCGAAAAAGCCGGTTGTCATTATCACGCAGCGCTGCTCGGCGAGGCCGCGCCTGAACATGCGCTTTTCCGCGGCGGTCTCTGATCTCGCGTTGATTATTAGTCTGCTTGAACCGCTCATGGGCATACCCCATGTCATCAGCTCGAGCCCGGCTTTTTCGCCCTCGTCAACAAGGACGGGCAGCGTAGCCGAAGGAAAGACCTCTCCGTTTGGAAGCTCCGTACCGTTAAACTTCAGCATCGCCATCAGCTTCATCTTGGTAACGGCGGGATCGTCTTCATCCGTGGTAAAAAGGAATCTGCCGCACATATCGCACACCTCCCGAAAATCCGATCATTCGCTGTATTAATAATATACCCCGACGCGCCGCGGATGCAATAGTCCGTTTGCGCGGCGGCTTTATCTTGTCAGCCGCGAGCCGATATATGTTGCGGTATAATGCGCCCGGTGATAGAATTATAGAGGTATATATGAAGGGGGTGAGACCGGTGAAAAGCTTTCGCCGTGAGATTTGGCTTAATATCCCCAAGCGCAGGGGACTTGTGAATATAACGCGTGATGTGCAAAAGGCCGTTACGGACTCGGGCGTCATAGAGGGCCTTGTGCTCGTAAACGCCATGAACATAACCGCGAGCGTCTTTATAAACGATGACGAGAGCGGTCTTCACAGCGACTTTGAGGCGTGGCTCGAAAAGCTGGCTCCGGAAAAACCTTACTCGCAGTACCGCCATAACGGTTATGAGGACAATGCCGACGCCCACCTCAAGCGCACGATCATGGGCCGAGAGGCCGTTGTCGCGATAACCGAGGGAAAGCTCGATTTCGGCACCTGGGAGCAGATATTCTATTAATTATGAGTTCGACGGAAACAGAAAAAAGCATGTGCTCGTTAAGATAATCGGCGAATAGGCGCAGCATCATGGATCCGTATTTTTCTGTGTCGGATACGATAAATTCAGGCGGGAGGTATAAAATGAAAACGGCGATCCTATATTACAGTTTTGGCGGATTTACTAAAAAATACGCTGAAAAAGCCGCAGGGGAAAGCGGCGCCGATCTCTTTGAAATCCATGAACTCAGAAAGCGCAATATAATCAGCGCGTTTATACCCGGCTGTCCGTATGCCATGAAGCAGAAACGTGTGCGGATAAAGCCGATCGACTGCGATTTTTCCGCGTATGACTCATTCATACTCGCCGCGCCCGTTTGGGCAGGATTCCCGGCCCCCGCTTTCAACAGCGCGCTCGCCCTGCTGCCGAAAGGTGCAAAGGTCGAGGTCGTGCTGACCAGCGGCAGCGGAGACAGTTCAAAAGGCAGAACGAAGGTAGAAGAGCTCGTTAAGTCCTGCGGCTGTGAGCTTACGGGCTACAAAGATATTAAAAACGGCTGATTCGCGGATTTCCGATTATGCTAAAAACGCCCGCATACCTTCGGTTTCGGTATACGGGCGTTTAGGTTTTTTATGCGGGTTGGTCTGCCGGGGTGCGGATTTATCAGCCGAGCAGAGCGGCGAGATCAGCCTCGGGCGTCGTTATGGGCGCTATGCCGAAGTTTTCAACCAGGAAGTTTAAAACATTGGGAGATACAAAAGCCGGAAGCGTCGGACCGAGGCGTATATTCTTTATGCCGAGATGGAGCAGCGTAAGAAGAATGCACACGGCCTTTTGCTCATACCAGGAGAGCACCAGCGACAGCGGCAGGTCATTTACTCCGCAGCCGAATGCATCCGCAAGCGCCGACGCGACTTTTATCGCGCCGTAGGCGTCGTTGCACTGGCCCATATCCATAAGGCGCGGCAGGCCGCCGATGGTTCCCAGGTCAAGGTCGTTGAACCGGTATTTGCCGCAGGCCAGAGTCAGCACTATCGTGTCCGGAGGCGTCTGTTTAACGAATTCGGTGTAGTAGTTGCGGCCGGGCTTGGCGCCGTCACAGCCGCCCACGAGGAAGAAGTGTCGTATCGCTCCCGCCTTAACGGCGGCTACAACCGTTTGGGCAGCGGAAAGGATGGTACCGTGGCCGAAGCCGGTGGTAACCCTGTCACCGCCGTTTACGCCGATGAAGGCGGTGTCTTCGCTATATCCGCCGAGCTCGAGCGCTTTTTCGATGACGGGTGTAAAGTCCTTGTCCTCGCCGATATGGATCATACCGGGATAAGATACAACCTCGGTGGTGAAAACGCGGTCCGCGTAGCTGTCCCTGACGGGCATGATGCAGTTTGTCGTAAAGAGGACCGGCGCGGGCATACCGGCGAATTCCTTTTGCTGATTCTGCCAGGCGGTTCCGAAGTTGCCCTTCAGGTGCTTATATTCCCTGAGTTTCGGGTACGCGTGGGCGGGGAGCATCTCGCCGTGGGTATATACGTTGATGCCCTTGTCCGCGGTCTGCTCCAAAAGCATATGAAGATCCCTGAGGTCGTGGCCGCTTACGACTATAAAGGGGCCTTTTTCAACGGTCAGGGTCACGGTAGCGGGCGAGGGAGTTCCGTAGGTGTCCGTGTTTGCCTTGTCGAGCAGCTGCATGCATTTGAGGTTTACTTCGCCGACTTTAAGTACAACGGGGAGCAGCTGCTGCATATCCATGTCGGAACCTACGGCGATAAGACCCTCGTACAAAAACGCGTTGACGTCCGCGTCGGTATAGCCCAGCATAAGCGCATGATAAGCGTAAGCGGCCATACCGCGCAAGCCGAACAAAATGAGCGATTTAAGGGAGCGTATGTCCTCATCGGCATTCCACAGAAGCTCCATGTCGTATTCGTCGTTCCTGCCGCACTGCTTTTTGCAGCTGTCGCACTGCGGCACGAGAGCATCTTTTTCCCTATTAACTTTTTCGATAAGCTTCAGGATCGTCTCCTCGTTAAAGTTAACGTTTGTAACGGTTGTGAAGAGCCCCTCAAGCATAACGCGGTGTGTGCTTTCCGTAGGAACGGTGCCTTGGGCGGCGCGGGCAAGGGCTATTAAGGCCCCGGTCAGCTTATCCTGCAGTTTAGCGGTCGAGGACTTCTTCCCGCAAACTCCGGCTTTGCCGGTGCAGGCACTGCAGCCCGCTGTTTGCTCACACTGGTAGCAGAACATTTCTTTTTGCATATCTTTTTCCTCCTTCTAATTATTCGAGTATTTTCCCGTCGGTGGATATGGTAACTACCTGCCAGGGGAGGAATTTTCCGCTGTTTTTAAGAGCCGTAACCGCTGCGCGTTCAAGTCCGCCGCAGCAGGGAACCTCCATGCGAACCACGGTTACGCTTCTTATATTATTATTTTTAATGATAGCCGTCAACTTCTCTGTGTAATCCCCTTCGTCTAACTTGGGACAGCCGACAAGTGTTATTCTGTTTTTTATGAACCGGTTATGGAAATCACCGTAGGCATAGGCCGTGCAGTCGGCCGCTATGAGCAGGTCGGCGTTTTCAAAATACGGAGCGTTCACGGGAATCAGCTTTATTTGTACAGGCCACTGCGACAGACGGCTTGAGGGGCGCGGCGCTTCGGATTGGCATGAGCGGGCGGGTTCCTCGTCGTGTCTTATCGATTTTGAATGTGTTCCGGGGCAGCCGCAGGGGAGCTTTGTTTCCGCTGCCTTTTTCGCTTCAACCGCCGCCTGATCGTATGCCTCGGCTTCGCGCTCGACAAAGGTGATAGCGCCGGTCGGGCATGCGGGCAGACAATCTCCCAGTCCGTCGCAGTAATCGTCGCGCAGCAGGCGGGCTTTTCCGTTTACCATGCCTATGGCGCCTTCGTGGCAGGCTGCCGCGCAGGCTCCGCAGCCGTTGCATTTATTTTCGTCGATCTGAATAATTCTTCTTATCATATCGGTTACCTCCTTGATTACTTGACTTTATGATTGGATGGTACTACAATAAATCAAACGATGCGGTTGTAATTACAACAGAAAGCGATTATTATGAAAAAAAACACGGGACTTCTTAAAAATACACAGCTGTTTCGCGGGCTCGAGGAAAACGAGATGGAGGCTATACTCGGATGCCTGAACCCCGTATACAGGGAATACGCGAAAAACGAATCGATATTCAGACAGGGCGAGAGTATATCGGGCATAGGAATGGTTCTGTCCGGACGCGTTCATATAGTCGAGGAGGACTTCTGGGGAAACAGAAGCATATTATCGGATATCGGCGAGGGTCAGGTTTTCGGCGAAACCTACGCCTGCGTACAGGGTGAAATACTGCGCGTGAGTGTTTATGCCATGGAGCAGAGCACGGTAATGTTTCTTGATGTCGCGCGCGTATTCTCGACCTGCTCCTCGGCCTGTCGGTTTCACGCGCAGCTGATACGAAATCTGCTCTTCGAATACGCTCAGAAGAACCTGCTTTTAACGCGTAAGCTCTCGCACATGTCAAAGCGCAGCACCCGCGACAAGCTCTTGTCATACCTCTCGGATCAATCGCTCGAGCACGGCAGCTCCGTGTTCGATATTCCTTTCAACCGCCAGCAGCTTGCCGATTACCTGAGCGTTGACAGAAGCGCTATGTCCAGCGAGCTCGGAAGGCTGCGCGATGAGGGAGTGCTGGATTTTGACAGAAATCATTTTAAGCTCATAAAGGATTACCCTGTTAACTGACGCATATCCATAGAAAGACGACGAACCGGTACGCGCGAGATCGCCGCGCATAGCGCTTCCGGCTTTTGTTTATTAAGTAATGAAAAAGAGATTTATCGTTAAATCCGTGTAAAGCCGTGACTGTCAGATATCTATACCCGCGCGCCGTGCCTGCGCGGACTGCAGGCGGCGGGGTATTTTATACAGCAGTCCGTTTTTCTCGAAATTAGCGCCGGTTTGCTTAAACCAAAAGCGCACGCCGCGCCTTATACACTGCTCCCTCAGATCGAGCACCCACGAATAGCTGCATACGCGCGCTCCCGGTCCGCTTTCACCGCCGGCCGCGAGCAGCTCGATGCTTGGATCTATGTGCTTTTCGAGATTTATCTTTCCGAGAAGCGGCTCACAGCACACGAACTTTCTTTTAATAGGAAGGCTCATGAAAACGGGAAGGCGTATGTCGGCCTGCTTCTGGTTTTCAACGGTGCAGCCTATTCTTACGTTGTCGTATCCATCGCCCCAATCCGCAGGCAGACAGTCTTTAAACCTTACGATGCGCTTTGTTATAATAGAAAAGGTAACGTCGGGCCGCCCGCGTATTATGTCCCAGGCTTCCCCGCGCCAGCAGTCTGCATCCTCAAGAAAGAAGTCAGAGGTCATGCAGCTGAAAATCTCACTGTTCGGAGCTATCTTATATTCGCCGTTTCTGCTCCGACGCAGCGGAAGATCAAAGGAAGAGGTCCTGTAAACGTTTGACGCGTCACGACCGACGGACTCATCGCGCCTATATACGTAGCAGTTTAGACAGCCCTCGGAATATTTTTTGCAGCCGTGCCACGGGTTCCAGGAGTCCATTTATCTCACCAATCTTATTGCGTATTATGCCATTCTCGGCTCTTATAGTACCGGTTCTTTCCCGGCCGGGACGGTTCTTTCCCGGCCCGGTATTTTTTTGCACTAATTACCCGGCATCGTGTATAATCTCAATATATAATATCACACCGTATGAAAAAGAGGCGAGGTGTTGTTATTGCCTGATGTGCCCGAAAGCGTGCTCTATATCATTGAAAAGCTTAACAAAGCGAATTTCCAGGCTTTTGCCGTCGGCGGCTGCATTCGGGACAGAATGCTGGGGATCGATCCGAAAGACTGGGATGTATGCTCCTCGGCGACGCCTGAGGAAGCTCTGCGGGTATTCGCGGATGACCGGATTATTCCGACGGGCATAAAACACGGCACCGTTACGGTCATTGCGCGAGGTGAGCCCATTGAGGTGACTACCTTCAGGACCGACGGAGAATACAGCGACTCAAGGCATCCCGACAAGGTAAGCTTCATAGGCGATCTTATAAGCGATCTTAAAAGACGCGACTTCACGATTAACGCCATGGCGTGGTCGCCGGAAAGCGGGCTCATTGATCCGTTTGGCGGCAAGGAGGATCTGTCCGAACGGTGTATCCGCTGCGTCGGAGACCCGGAGATAAGATTTCGCGAGGATGTCCTGCGCGTTATAAGAGGGCTTCGTTTTTCATCTTCGCTCGGATTTTCTATAGAGGAGAATACGGCGCAGGCGCTTCGGAACGCGGCGGAGAGGCTTTCGCTTTTACCGGGAGAAAGAATATTTCCGGAGCTGCTCGGATTGCTCAGTGGCGCGGGTGTTAAAAGGACGCTGCTTGACTTTCCTGAGGTTATAGCCGCGATAATACCCGAGCTTCGCCCTGCATTCGGTTTTAGGCAGAATGCGGCCACTCATATATGGGATGTCTGGCGGCACACCGTCGAGAGCGTAGCCGCTGTCCCCCCGGACCCTCTGCTTCGCCTGACCATGCTGCTGCATGATGTCGCCAAGCCCGAAACATGTTCCGCAGATCAGGCGGGTACGCCGCATTTTTACGGGCATCAGCAGGCGGGAGCGCAGATAGCGGCCGCGATACTTGAGCGCCTTCGCGCCCCCGGAGTATACCGGGATACCGTGCCGCGGCTTATAGCGATGCATAATAAGCTGCTGCCTGACAACCAAAAAGGTATGCGCAGGCTGCTTGCCGACATAGGCCCCGGGCTTACATGGCAGCTGATTGCCGTAAAACGTGCGGACGCGCAGGCGCACGCGCCCAAAGCGCGCGACGATAGAATAGAGTTAATTGAGCGCGCGCAGGCCGTCCTCAAGGCACTGCTCGAGGAGGGAAGCTGCTTTTCGGTTAAAGACCTCAAGCTCGGCGGGGAGGAAATAGCATCGCTCGGTGTGCCGAAGGGGCCGCGCATAGGCAGGGTATTAAAACTTCTTCTGGACGCCGTAATCGACGAGCAGATAGAAAACGACCGCGATAAGCTTGTAAAATACGCACAAGAGCTGATTAATACTGATCAATTATAGTAATAATCGTATAAAAATCCCCCGTCCGCACCTTACGCGGAGGGGGGATCACTATGTTGTGATTATGTATCAGGACAGGCCGGGACTTTTTTCAGCTGATTTGTCCCTGTTTGTTCTGATCAGGGATATCGCGGCGATGACAGCGCCCAGAACAAGCGTAAGACAGCCGACGAAGGCGTAGCGGAACACGGTTGAATCCGGAACAATGGCTTCCGTTATATTGGTAAGTATGATCGGGCTGAAAAAGCCGCCCATACTCGGCGCGATACTGGTAACGAAAACGGAGGTCGTGGCGGAGTTTGAGCCGTCTGAATGAGTCGATACGCCGTATACGCAGCGCGGCAGGAAAAGACTCAGCGAAAGACCGACGATGAACACGGCTAAATAGATGACTATGAGCGTAGACTTAAAAACGCTCAGCAGTATAAAGCCGATAAAGACGAATACGCAGGCGAGCACCATGACATTATCCTTCATTTTATCCGAAAGTCTTCCGAAAAAGATGCCGGACACAACGCCGCCGGCCATCTGAAGCGCTGTGCAGACGCCCGCGATTTTAGCGACGTCCAGGCCTTCCATTGCTTTTAAGTGGGGAGATATATTGCTGCCGCAAACGTTGTAGAGCATCATAAAGAAAAAAGCGGCGCCGGAGTAGTAGTACACTCTCGGGTTTATTTTTCCGCGCTTTCGCTCGCCGCTCGGCTTGAGCGGGGTTTTGTAGTTCGGAACCGTGAACAGGCATAAAATCGCGACCGGAAGACCGGCAAAGAGGACCAGATAGCCCCCGTACCACATAATCGAGGCCAGCAATCCCCCCGCCAGGCTCATGATTATGCCGCCGAGGTTGATGCAGGAAGTTTGATAACCGGCAAGCTTTTGCCTTTCACCGGGCTCAAAGTTATCAAAAAGCAATCCGAAAGCGTTTGATACAAAGCAGCCTGTGGACAACCCCAATGTTATGCTGAGCATATACACGTTCCAGAAGCTGTCGTGAAGACTCACCGCGAGAAGAGCTGTGAGCGACATGAAAAATAAACCGAGTACAATGATGAACTTCTTGGATATTACCCTTCTGTTTATAAGGAACGCTCCCGCCAGCGATATAAGCACGGACACGAAATTGGTCGTGGACATCGCTGTCTGGACCTTTACGAGCTCAACGCCGAATTGCTCGCGCATCAGCTGTATGGCGGGAACCAGCGCAAGCGTCGGCATCTGAACAAGCGCAATGATCAAAATAGTCCATTTTAGCGCGGAATGCCGCAATTTCCTTTTATTTTCGTCCAAGAAAAGTTCCTCCTTCGCAAAAATCACAAAGAGCATTATATGCCGGACAAGACAAAATAACAATCGCAGCCGATATTAATTCCGCTGTTTTGCCCAGTCAGGTATAAAAGAGGTGCGCCGAGCCCCGTATACTATAAAGCCGGGGGAAATCCGCTTAAACCGTAAGCAGCGCCGCCGCGTTTATTGCCGCGTGCAAAAACATGGGGGCCCATACCGTCCCGCTCTTCTCAAAGCATATACCGAGCGCCAGCGAAGCAGGCAGATAGTCGAGCAGGTTTAAAAGCAGGGCGGGGGAGAAGTCCGCGAGAGCGTACTGCCATAAGTGGTATGAGGCAAAAACAAGATATGAAACGGCATATGCCAAAAATCTGTTTTTTTTCACGAGCGTTCCGAAGATTGCGCCCCGGAAGAGAGTCTCTTCAACCAAAGGGCCGAGCAGTATGGCCGAGGCTAAAATCGCCCTGCGGCCCGTGACCGCTTCCTCGGCTATACCGGCGTCATTCGGATTCACAGAACCGTTAAACATGGAAACAAATAAACTGACGGCAAGCGTAAAGACGAAATACGCAGCTATCGAAAGCACAAGTGTGAAAAAGACCCGGCTCGGGGCGCGTGTCAGCCTGCGGAAGTTAAGCAGCAGATAACGCTTGAATATGACCAGTACCGCGATGAAGGATATAAGATAATAAACCGCCGTAAGAGACGCGCTTTCCGCTTTCGGGAATACCGATTTTCCTATCAGCGGAACCAGAACCGGAAGGGCGAAAATATACACCGCGAGGAAAATGAGACCGGCGGTAAGCTCTTTCCGGCTCATACGCGGCAAAGTCAGAGTTTTGCGCTTAGTAATATCGGTCAAATCAGCCAAGCTCCTTTTTTAGCTCAAACAGCAGATTCATAGCCTCAAGGGGAGTCAGCGTGTTCAGATCGCAGGATAAAAGCTTTTCACGCACAGCCCGCCCCGCAGCGTCATCAAAAGAGAGCTGTGAATCTTCTCCCGGCTCTTTGCTGACCCGGACCCTTTCCGGCGCCCCGCTTTCAAGCGTTTTTAAAACGGCACGGGAACGCCTGATGACCGAATCCGGTACGCCGGCGAGTTTTGCCACCTCTACCCCGTAGCTTCTGTCCGCGCCTCCGGGTATGATCCGGCGCAGGAAAATCACATCGTCACCGCGTTTTTTCACTGCGGTGCTGAAATTTTTAACTCCCGGCAGTATATCCGCCAGCTCCGTCAGTTCATGATAATGTGTCGCGAACATGGTTTTCGCACCAAGCGTTCTGCTGTCCGCGCAGAACTCCAGCACCGCGCGGGCGATGGCCATTCCGTCGAAGGTAGAGGTGCCGCGCCCTATTTCGTCCAGAATAAGCAGACTGCTCCTCGTGGCGGACCTGAGTATCTGGGCGACCTCCGTCATCTCGACCATAAAGGTGGACTGACCCGCGAACAGATCGTCCGAGGCTCCTATTCTCGTGAATATACGGTCGACTATGCCTATGTGTGCCGAGCGCGCCGGCACAAAACTGCCTATCTGAGCCATAAGCACAATGAGAGCGGTTTGGCGCATATATGTGGATTTACCGGCCATATTCGGACCGGTGATTATCGCGACTCTGCACTCATCCGAGCCGATAGAGGTGTCGTTCGGGACAAAAAGCACGTCATTTTGCGCGCGCTCAACAACGGGGTGACGCCCGTCGATTATATCGATCGTTTCGGAAACGTCCACTTCGGGCATGCTGTAGTTGTTGCGGGAGGCCGTCTCGGCCAGAGAGCACAGAGCGTCGAGCTCTCCCACGATCGAAGCGGACGTGCGTATTCTTTCCGCCGCAGACGCCGCGAGGTCACGCATTGATGAAAAAATACGGTATTCAAGATCGGTCAGTCTGTCGTGTGCTGTCAGAAGCTCCGATTCCAGGTTTTTAAGCTCCTCGGTTATGTAGCGCTCGCAGTTTACAAGAGTCTGCTTGCGTATGTAATGATCCGGCACGGATTCGCTTTGGCTGCGGGGCATCTCGATATAGTATCCGAAGACCTTGTTGTATCCGATTTTCAGTTTTTTAATGCCCGTGCGCTCGCGTTCGGCAGTCTCAACGGCCGCTACTGCATCTTTCGCGCTTGTGGTGAGCGCGCGCAGGCGGTCAACCTCGGGGTCGTAACCCTCGCGGATAAGACCTCCGTCGCGAACGGAAAAGGGAGGATTGTCCGATATGGCGGCATTTATCGCCCCGGCGATATCCGACAGCGTATCCATCCCCGCGGCGCGGGATAAAACGGCGCAGCGCATGTCAGATAGCAGCGAGACAATCATGGGCAGATTAGATGCCGAGTCAGCCAGACCTCGCAGGTCGCGGCAGTTGCCGCTGCCGAGCACAAGCCGGCCGATTAAGCGCTCCATATCGCCAACGCCCCTGAGGACTTCGGTTATTTCTCCGCGGGCAACGGGAGCGGAAAAAAGCTCGGCAACGGCATTTAATCGCCTCTTAACAGCCGCGGGCGAGAGGAGCGGCTTTTCAAGCCAGGAGCGCAGCGTTCTTCCGCCCATTGCTGTTTTCGTGCGGTCGAGCACCCAAAGAAGGCTGCCGCGTTTGTCGCGCTCACGAATGGTTTCGGTAAGCTCCAGGTTACGTCTTGTCTGGTAATCGAGCTCCATATAGCTTCCCGCCGAATAGCGGGTGAGCTTGCTTAAAGGCACATCTTCTTTTTTCTGCGTTTCGGAAAGATAAGCCAAAAGCGCGCCGGCTGCTCTGATTGCCGGTATATTGCCGCGGATTTTATCCATTTCCGAGGCTCCGAACCGCTTTTCAAAAAGAGCGTGCGCTCTTTCGTTATCGAAAAAGGAGTCTGATACCTGTACGGGACAGTTTATTCTGTCGTTTAAAAATTTACTGACGGGCTCATACAATCCGGTGTCGGCGCTGAGTATGACCTCCGCCGGAGAGTAGCGGACAAGCTCGCTGAGTATATGCCCGGCGGCGTCCTCACCTTCGAAGTCCGCGAGAATAACTTCGCCTGTGGAGATATCCGCGAAGCATACCGCGCCGCCTCCGCTTTCGATAAAGCATGAGCATATATAGTTCTGCCTTCTCTCATCGAGCATAGAGGACTCGACAACGGTTCCCGGCGTAATGATTCGAACGACATCGCGGGAGACAAGCCCTTTTGCCAGAGCCGGGTCCTCTGTCTGTTCACATATGGCGACCTTATAGCCTTTGGCCAGAAGCTTCGCGATATAAGGCTCGACGCTGTGGTACGGAACGCCGCACATGGGGGTGCGCTCCTCCTCGTCCTTGCCTCTGTCGCGCGTGGTCAGCGTAAGATCCAGTTCCCGGGACGCGGTGATCGCGTCGTCGTCGAACATTTCGTAAAAGTCGCCGAGTCGAAAGAACAAAAGGCAGCCCGCGGTCTGTTCCTTTATTTTTTTGTATTGCCGCATCATCGGAGTCGTATCGGCCGGCAAGTTATCGCCTCCTTCGGATACAGAGAGTAAGACGGGGTATGAGCGCGGTCATATAATCGAGCCGGTGAGGCTCCACGTATTCGAATCCGTTATTTTTACATTTTTAAACGAGCCTACAAGTTCACGGGGGCCGCTGAGGTAGACAAGCCGGTTTTCGCTCGTGCGCCCCGTGAGATTGCCGGCGGCGGCGGAGCTTACGCCGTCTATGAGGACCCTTTCGGTTTTTCCGATGTGAGAGGCCTGATTTTCTGCCGATATCGCGTTATGGATTTCAAGCAGCCTGTCAAAGCGGAGCTGCTTTTCTTCGCGTGAAACAGGGTCCGGCATTTTCTCGGCGGGAGTTCCGGCGCGTGGGGAATATATAAACGTAAAGAGCATGTCGAAGCGTACGCGCTCAACGAGGGACAGCGTCTCCTCGAAATCTTCCTCCGTCTCGCTGGGAAAGCCTACTATGACATCCGAGGTCAGGGATATCTGAGGCATGATTTCTCTTGCCAGCTCGACAAGCGCGAGATAGCTCTCCCGCGTATAGTGTCTGTTCATTGCCGAAAGCACTCTGCTGCTCCCGCTCTGAAAGGGAAGATGAATATGTTTGGCGGCCTTTTCACAGTCGGCAATCGTTTTAAAAAGCCGCTCTGATGCGTCTTTGGGATGGCTTGTCATAAAGCGTATGACAAAGTCGCCCGGTATGGAGTTTATCGACTCGATAAGGCGGGAGAAATCCCAATCGGAATCGAGATCCCGCCCGTAGGAGTTAACATTCTGCCCGAGCAGCGTTATGTCCTTATAACCCTCGTCAACCAGCCTGCGCGCTTCTTCAAGCACCTTATCCGGTGTCCGGCTGCGCTCACGCCCGCGCACAAGCGGCACGACGCAATAAGAGCAGAAGTTGTTGCAGCCGTACATGACGGTAAGCCATGCCTTGACCCGGCCCTGTCTTAACGAGGGCAGGCCCTCGACATATTCTCCCTGCGTATCGCGTACAGCGAATATACGGCCTTTATGAGGCTGTATCATTTGCTCGATGAGCTCGGGAAAGCGGTACATCTCGTGCGGACCGAACACCAGATCAACGATGGGGAAGGAGCGCTTAATGCGCTCCGCCATGTGTTTTTGCTGAACCATGCAGCCGCATAAGACTATTTTCTGTCCCGGTTTTGCCCGCTTTGTATGCGTCAGTGCGCCGACGTTTCCGAGTATGCGATGCTCGGCATGCTCGCGCACGGCACAGGTGTTTATGACAATAATGTCCGCGCTGTGTTCGTCGTCCGTGAACCGGTATCCCATCCGTGAGAGCATACCTCTGAGTTTTTCGCTGTCCGCCTCGTTTTGCTGGCAGCCGTAGGTGTCCACGAAAGCGAGCGGATGTTTATGCTCGTTGAGTGCCGCGACGCGCGACATTATTTCGGATTGGCGATCGAGTTCCTGTTGAGATATTATCGGTAAATGGGACAATTTTTCACATCCTGTACCCGTAAATAAACTGTTTTCTTCTGCCTTCGCTTCGTATTATCGTGCGAGATTAGGTCATTTTATCATTCCTGTCTTAAATAATCAATATTGGACAATATAATGTATTTGGTTTGCACTGCACTCCCAGATATGGTACAATCAGCTTTATAAAACATGATAAAAAAACAGCACGGAGGCGGGTCGCGTGAAAACACTGGTGGTTGAGGGCAGACTTCTCAAGGACAACCTTACCGTAATCAAAAAGCGCGCCGGCAGCGCGCAGGTTATAGCCGATCTTTCAGGCAACGCGCAGGGAATGGGCCTTTTAGGTGTAGCCAGAATTCTCAGGGAGGACGGCGTGCGCTTTTTTGCGCTCTCCGAGCCTGAGGATGCCGAGCTGCTCAGGAAAAGCGGATTCACCGAGGAGCAGATCTTAATGCAGCGCAGCACCGTAGACACCGACGAGATCGAGCGGCTTATAGATAAAAACGTTATCTTTACAATAGGCTCACTCGAGGCGGCCGTCGCCCTCAACAGTGTGGCAACGGCGCACAGAACGGTTATCGAGGTTCAGATAAAGATAGACACGGGTCTGGGCCGCTACGGTTTTTCACCCTCCGAAACAGACAAGATAGAAAACGTATTCAGACACATGCCGGTACTCGCGGTTGTCGGCGTATATACCCGCCTGTCCGCGCCGCAAAAGGCGCGAAGCAGCGCTAAAAAGCAGCTTGAAGCCTACAACGGGGTATTGGAGAGGCTTCAGGGAGACGGGTTCGAGACAGGAATGACGCACGCGCTTGACTCGACTTCAATGTTTCGCCTGAATACGGAGCCTTATGACGCCATATGCGCCGGAAGCGCTCTGACCGGCTTAGTTTACGGCCGGGAAAGACTGGGGCTCGCCGCTCCCGCATGGGTGGAAGCGGATATCGAGGAAATAAACTGGATGCAAAAGGGCGAGACCATAGGCGACGGAGCCGCCTGCAAGCTAAGGCGCAACTCACGCGTCGGTGTTTTATCCGTGGGCTGGTACAACGGCCTGGGTCTTGTGAGGGAAGGTCAAAACGAAGGCAAAAAAGGAATAGACGCTATCAAAACGTTTATTTCCGGGCCCCGATACGCTCCGACGGTTAAGGTAGCGGGGAAAAGGACTCATGTGCTGGGAAGGATAGGAATGACATTCACTCTTATAGACCTCACGGATATAGATTGCCGTCCGGGGGACATCGCGATGCTGGAGATCGACCCGCGCATGGTAAAGGGACTTCCCATAACCTACAGATAAAAAAGGAGCGAAATAATGGGCAGGATACACAGACTGCCGCCCCATTTGGCGGATATGATTGCCGCCGGAGAAGTTGTCGAGCGCCCGGGTTCGGTTGTTAAGGAGCTTGTAGAAAACTCGATAGACGCGGGCTCATCTTCAGTGACAATTGAAATACAGCGGGGAGGCATGAGCTATATCCGCGTTACGGATGACGGGTACGGCATGTCGGAGGAGGACGCAAAAACGGCGTTTTTACGGCACGCGACAAGCAAGCTCACCGACGAGCGCGGTCTTGAATCTATAAAATCGCTCGGTTTCAGAGGAGAGGCGCTTGCGGCAATAGCGGCGGTTTCAAACGTTGACATGCTCACGCGCGAGCGCGGGAGCGCTCAGGGTGTATCTTTATCTTTGTCGGGCGGCGAGCTTACGGAAGTTTTGCCTGCGGGTTGTCCGGAGGGAACGACCATAATTGTCCGCGACCTTTTTTTCAACACGCCCGCCAGGCTTAAGTTTATGAAAAAAGACTCCGCGGAAGGCGCGAATGTAACAAGCGCGGTAATAAAGCTCGCACTATCACACCCCGGGATTTCGGTGCGCTATATAAAAGACGGCAGGGAGGAGCTGAGCACGCCGGGAGACGGGGATGCCGCGTCGGCAGTCTACGCGGTTTTCGGGCGTGAGTTTTTTTCCGGTCTTCTTACCGCGGAGGCCAGCGCGGAGGGCGTTGATGTTAAAGGGTTCGTATCCGCGCCCGCAGCCGCGAGGGGCAATCGCAGCGCTCAGTATTTCTTTGTCAACGGCAGGAGCGTAAAATCCGCTCTTCTTACCTCGGCGCTTGAGCAGGCATACAAAAACAGCCTGTTCACAAACCGGTCCCCGGCTTGTGTGCTGTATATTAAAGTAAAGTATTCGGCCGTGGACGTTAACGTTCACCCGGCAAAAACCGAAGTTAAGTTTCTGTATGAGCGGGCGGTATTCGACGCGGTTTACTCCGCGGCGCTAGCCGCTCTTGCGGCGGAAAAAGGGCAAAGCGCGAAGGTCAGCCCGGTTTTGCCCGAAACAGGCGAGCAAAGACAGAGCACCGCCCCGGTGCAGAAAGATGATAAACCGCACTTTTTAAGACTCACCGCGGACGAATACAAGCAGTCAATGGGTGCGAATCTGACACTGCGCGACGCGCCTGCCGAGTACAGGACGGGCAGCCAAAACATAACGCCGGACACACAAGCGGTATTCGGTGCGAAAAAAGGTGCGGACAAAGCGGATGTCAGCACAAAAGAGCCTCGTGTGCCGGACTATACAAATTATTATACCGGGATTCAGCTCCCGGAAGATCATTCACCGGAGATAAGAGAAAAAGCTGCGCCGCCCGAGCGGAAGCAGCCGGACTTAAATCTCACGGCAGGAGCTGATTATAAGATTATAGGAGAGTGCTTTGACTCATATATAATCGTGCAGAGGGCGGATGAGATTATTTTTATAGACAAGCACGCGGCCCACGAGAGGATTAATTTCGACAGGCTGAAAAATCAGGCTTCGGCGCCGATGAGCCAGGAGCTTATTTCACCCGCGGCCGTTAAGCTGGACGGTGAGGACGCGGAGCTGCTTCTTGAAAACATCGGTATTCTCGAAGAGGCGGGTCTTGGAGTGGAAGATTTCGGGAGCGGGAGTATTTTAGTAAGAAGCCTGCCGCAGGGAATCGGTTATGACGAAGCGCAGGCGCTTATTGAGGAGCTCGCAGAGGCAATTAAGCTCGGCGGCAGACCCGGCGGGCTCGGCTCAAGGGATGAGGTTCTTGCGACCGTCGCCTGCAAGGCATCCGTGAAGGCCGGTTGGAAGACAGATCCGAAGGAGCTTGTGCCGATAGTTAAGGCGGTTGTGAGCGGTAAGGTAAAATACTGCCCTCACGGCAGGCCAGTAAGCCTGGCTATGCCCCGCTCGAGACTGGACAGGACATTTAAGCGCACCTGATATAATATCGGGGTACCGTTGAAAAAAATGGGCGTAATGCTGATCGGCATTACGCCCATTGTGCGCAATTCAGGGCAGTTCGACGGATATGACATGAATGATTACGTTACGAACAAAGGTCAGCTGCGGAGGAAATGCTCCAATCTGTCCATGCCCTTTTGTATATTTTCCATTGAGGCTGCGTAGGTCCATCTCATAAAGTTGGGAGCACCGAAACCGCTGCAGGGAACTACGGCTACATTCTCCTTTTCGAGGAAAGCGATAGCGAAATCGTTGCTGTCTTGCATCAGTCTCCCGCCGATGGTGCGGCCGACGAGCTTTTCGATATTCATCATTATATAAAAGGCTCCGTCCGGAACGATACATGAAACACCGTCCATTGCGTTAATCCTGCCGACTATATAGTTCCTTCGCTGCTCGAATACCGTTCGCATATCTTCTATGCTGCTCTGGTCTCCTAGAAGGGCCTCAAGAGCGGCGTACTGAGATATGGTGCTTGGCGCGCTGGTCGAGTGACTTAAATAATTGGACATAAGCTTTGCGATTTCTTTATTTGAGGCGCTGTAGCCTATACGCCAGCCTGTCATCGCGTATGACTTTGACACACCGTTAATCAGTATGGTGCGCTCTTTAACATCTTTGCCCAGCATCGTGACGCTGACAAACTTTCTGCCGTCGTATAGAAGGCTGTAGTATATCTCGTCCGACATAATATAAAGATCATGGCGCACGCAGACATCGACGAGCTTAATAAGCTCATCCCTGTTGTAGAACATCCCTGTCGGATTGCTGGGATTGTTAAGAATAATGAGCTTTGTGCGGGGAGTTATCGCGGCCTCAAGCTGCTCGGCGGTGATTTTAAAATCGGAGGCTTCGGTTGATTCTATAAATACCGGCGTCCCTCCGGCCATGCAGACCGCCTCGGGGTATGTGACCCAGTACGGCGCGGGGATTATCACTTCATCTCCCTGCGAGAGCAGGCAGCAGAGCGCGATATAAACGCTGTGCTTGGCGCCGCTCGCGATTACGATCTGAGAGCTTTCGTACTCGACGCCCCAGTCGGCCATCATTCGCCTGCAGACCGCGGCGCGAAGATCCGGCAATCCCGCGGCGGGCGTATATTTTGTTTTACCGTCGGCTATCGCCTTAATCGCCGCGTTTTTTATATTATCGGGCGTATCAAAGTCCGGCTCGCCGGTACCGAAACTGACGACATCCCGTCCTTCGGCCTTAAGTTTTTTCGCAAGGGCGTCTACCGCAAGCGTTGAGGACTCGCGTACAGCGAGCGCGGCGTTTGATAGTGGTTTCATGTTTACCTCCGTTATTTCGGCGAGTTCGGGCCGTGACTAATGCGTATTTAACACAGATTGAGCGGTAAACTCTTCCGCTGCCGTAAAGAGCGGATTCATCCGCCCGGCACTAAATATAATGCTGTGCAGTAATCCGAAGATTGCACAGCATTATATGCCTGATCTTGCAAAAAAGCAAGGCCGAACGCTATAAATATCAAAATTCTGCAATAATGAGAAAACCATTATGCAAAATAGCGGCCGAGTTGGTCACAACAGATAAATCACAGGGAAAAGGCGCCTATTGCTGTGGCTTCCGCTATACTGCCCAGGTCGATATAATCTATGCTGCCGGTCGTTCCGCGCGCCGCTTTGAGCGCGGCTGTCACCGATATCTCACCCGAAAGGCCACGTCTGCGTGCTTCCTTCACTGCCTCCGAGGAGGCTGCCTCTAGTGCGATTTTCTCGGCGTCGGACCTTTGTTCCGACACGAAGTTGCCCTCGGGAGTGTGAACGGTATAGCCGCGAATGCCGCCGGGAGTATGGTTTGGGTGTATCTCAACCTCGGTGGTAACGGAAATATTGCCCACGATAGCGCCGACGGCGTTCGCGACGCCCGCGTTTTCAGGGATAACGCACTCGGTGCCCAGAGCCTTAGCCACGTCCGGCAGGAATATATGTATGGGCGCGCCTATGCCGACAAGCGCCGCGCTCGTGAGAAAGTTAAATGAAAAGTAAGGCTTCTCATCTCTTCCGGCGGCTTCCCAGCCGCGCTCTATAAGCCGCGAAAGCTGCGCGTCGGGGGGTTCGCGGCGAAGCTCGGGGTATGTGTCCTGAAGCAGTACGCGTACGATGTTGCAGTAGAGCTTTTTTTTCACGGCGTCATAGACACTTTCGCAGAAGCGTGTGAGCTCGTCTTCGCTTGTTTCGTCCAGCTCCAGGCAGCGCATAACAAACATGGCGGTCAGCCTTGCCGCTTCGGAATCGTAGCCGGAAAAATCACCGCGTATGTGCATTATGTCGGTAGGCGTCAGGCCGCTGCGTATTATTACGCCTTCGGTCTCGAGCCTTGAGGTTTTCAGATGATATATGTCTGTCCCTGACTGCGCGGCTGCCTCGCGGATATCGAGGGGGCCGTTTTTCAAAGCGGCGCAAAATCGCTTTTCCTCTTCGCTGTAGTTTGAAGCCGACGTTATATCTTTGAGAAGGCAGAAAAACTCATGTATCGGCTGTGTATGCGGGCTTTTTGTTTTCAGCAGATCGCGCAGCTTCTCTAAAACCGAAGGCTCGTTTTTCGCGAGAAGGGATATAGGCAGAACACGGCCTGTCTCGACGGAAAGCCTGCCGTTTCGCACACGCACCGCGGAATCCCCGCCCAAACCGAAGGTGTCTATGAAAACACCCTTAACGAAGGTGCGCCAGGCGCCGATGCTTATTCCCTCCGTTACTTTTACGGGCACCCCTGCGCGCACAAGCGATATATCCGTTGTTGTTCCGCCCATATCGACTATGACGGCGTTTGGCCTTGAGGCAAGCTTCATACCGCCTAAAACCGAAGCCGCGGGGCCGCATAATATTGTTTCCACCGGACGCAGCCGAGAAAAGCTTTCGGACATAAGGCTGCCGTCGCTTCGAACCACAACGACCGGAGCGTGAACGCCCCTGACACGAAAAGACTTTTCGATCGCCGCGAGAAACTCGTCTATTATCGGCACAAGCTTCGCGTTGAGCAGAGTTCCGCTGCCGCGCTGTACGGAGTCCAGACCGGAAAAGAGCTCGCTTCCGCATACGACAGGTATGCCCCGCCGGGAGGAAAAGAACTCCTTAGCGGCCTTTTCGCAGGCGCCGCCGTTTTTTACCGCGAACATTTCGACTACGCCGAGACTGTCCGCGTCGCGCAGCCATTCCCCGGCGTCCGACAGCAGAGCCTCCCAATCGGGAGAGGCGACTACGGTACCGTCGAATGTTCCCATGTCATCACAGAAAAAGAGTTCCTCGGCGCTCATGTCTCCGTAGCCGGAGCCGACGCGGTCAAGAGTATCTTTTCCCACACCGATAAAAAGAAGCTTCGCTCTGCGCCCTTTACCCTCCACGCAGGCATTGGTCGCCAGCGTAGTTGAAAGCGAAGCCATTGAGGCTTCTTTCAGGTATCTTTCGGGCAGGGCGTCGAGCGCCCGGCTGATGCCGAGCGAGAGATCGTCCCGCGTTGTAAGGGCTTTAGCGCAGGCAAGCACGGATGCGCTGTCAAAATCATAAGCTACGGCGTCCGTATAAGTTCCGCCGGTGTCCACTCCGATACCGATTTTCATTTTGCACCTCTGGTTTATTTTTTACGTCGTTTTATAGAAACGATGTGTGAGCGTAGTTTTACGAATATTAAAAAACGGACAGCGCGAACGCGGTCCATTGCTAAGAAGGCTGCCGCCGTCCCCGCGGCAGCACATCGATGTTTCGGGAAAAAATATAGCATGTAACGGCTGTTATTGTCAAGAGCCGCGCGGCCCTGCCGGAGTGATTATATAAACCTGTCGAACCGCTCATATTCACTCCGAATGTATAATCGACAGATTAACCCATAATAACAAAAAACTGCTTAAAATCAATGCTTTTAAACATTATCCACACAGTTATCCACATCAATTATGTAAAGCAGCGGGGCATAATATGTGAATATCGAGTTTACATAATAGTAATCAGACGTGTTTTGTCATCCTTCGACTATTTACACACTTTGCGCGTATAATGAGTAATGACCCGGAGAACGAGGTGCCTGAAATTACCTATGATGACAGTCGGAATTCGAGTTCTTTGCACGACAAACGTGCGAGTACTGGAAATCACGCAGGTGATGTGTTAATATTACTCGGAAGGAAGTGAGCCTCTTGAGGATGAGAAAAAAGAAAAATTTGATCCCCAGGATGGAAAAGGCTTCTGCCGTACTGGCCGGCGATCCGACATCGCTGCGCGGGCGCTGGCTGGAGGAGTATCCGGGGTACAAAGAGCTTCATATAGAGCTTGGATGCGGAAAAGGCGCTTTTACCGCCGGCATGGCCGCGGAGCACGGGGACATTCTGTTCGCGGCGATGGAACGTGTGCCGGACGCTATGGTTGTCGCGATGGAAAAGGCCGCCCAATCCGGTCTCGAAAACGTGCGCTTTATAGACGCCGACGCCGTGCACGCCGGTGAAATATTCGCGGACGGCGAGGCGGAGCGCATATACATTAACTTTTGTGACCCGTGGCCCGGAAAGAAGCGCGCGAAAAGAAGGCTTACCGCGCCGGCCTTTCTGAGTATCTATGCCGCTATTCTTAAAAAAGACGGCGAAATATGGTTTAAAACGGATAACACAGACCTTTTCGAGTGGTCTCTTGCGACGTTTAAGGAGTGCGGCTGGACCTGCTCCGATATAACCCGGGATTTGCACGCGGACGGGCCTTGCGGCATAATGACCGATTATGAGATGAAGTTTTACTCGGAGGGCAAGCCGATATGCCGCTTTACAGCAAAGAAGGCCGGTGAGCGGAGTTGAGATTTATATCCTGGAATGTAAACGGGCTCAGGGCATGCGTCAACAAGGGATTTGAAGATATCTTCCGGAAGCTTGACGCAGATTTTTTCTGCCTGCAGGAGACAAAACTGCAGCCGCACCAGATAGAACTTCTAACACCGGGATATAACCAGTTCTGGTGCTCCGCCGAAAAAAAGGGATATTCGGGTACCGCGATATTTTCAAAGATCGAGCCTCTCGATGTTTTCTACGGTTTGGGAATAAAAGAACACGACTCCGAGGGCCGTGTCATCACGCTCGAATTTGAAAAGTTTTTCCTGGTATGCGTTTATACGCCCAATTCGCAGGACGGTCTGCGCCGACTTTCCTACCGCATGGACTGGGAAGACGCTTTCCGCCGTTATCTGATCGGCCTGGACGCTAAGAAACCGGTTGTCGTCTGCGGAGACATGAACGTCGCTCACAAGGAAATAGACCTCAAAAACCCGAAAACGAACAGGATGAACCCGGGCTTCACCGACGAGGAGCGCGAGAAAATGACGCAGCTGCTTGATTCGGGCTTTACGGATACATTCAGATACCTTTATCCGGAGCTTACGGGTGCTTATACATGGTGGAGCTTCAGGTCAAACGCGCGGGCGAACAACACAGGCTGGCGTATTGACTATTTCATCGTATCCGACAGCCTGCGCGGGAATATCGATAAGGCCTTTATCTGCCCGGAAATCACCGGGAGCGATCACTGCCCCGTAGGGCTTGAGCTTGTATGGTAGAGTTTAATATCCCGGGAAAGCTGGTGCTCGCGCCTATGGCGGGAGTGACCGATCTGGCTTTCAGAGAGGTATGCCGGGAGCAGGGCGCCGCTTTCGCTTACACGGAGATGGTCAGCGCGAAGGCGCTGATATACCAGGACAAAAAGACGCGCGAGCTTATCTTAAGCTCTCCGGCGGACACGCCTGTCGCTATACAGATTTTCGGCAGCGAGCCGGAGATAATGGCCGCTGCCGCCGCGAAGGCTTATTCTATTACCCCTTGCGCCGCGATAGATATAAACATGGGTTGTCCGACCGGAAAGATCGTAAAAAACGGAGAGGGCAGCGCGCTCATGCGGTGCCCCGAGCTGGCGGGACGCATCGTAGAGGCCGTTGTATCGGCCGTAAGCGTTCCGGTGACGGTTAAGATACGCAAGGGATGGGACAAAGGCAGCGTGAACGCCGTAGAGGTCGCTCGTGTATGCCAAAGCGCCGGAGCTTCTGCCATAGCCGTACACGGACGCACCCGGGCGCAGATGTACGCCGGAACGGTTGACAAGGACATAATCCGTGAGGTAAAAAGAAGCGTCACTATACCGGTGATAGCAAACGGAGATGTATTCGAGCCGGAGGACGCCAAAAGGCTGCTCGATTATACGGGAGCGGATGCCGTTATGATAGGACGCGGCGCTTTGGGAGAACCCTGGATTTTCTCGCGCGCGAGCGCCGCATTGAGCGGCAGTCCGATACCGCCGAAACCGTCGGTCCGGGAGCGGGCCGAGACCGCCATGAGGCAATTTCGCCGCGCGTCGGAGCTAAAAGGCGAAAGGATCGCCTGTCTTGAGGCTCGAAAGCATTACTGCTGGTATTTAAGAGGCATAGCTTACTCCGGTTACTATAAAGAGCAGATTATCCGCGCCTGCACGCTGGATGATCTTGAGCGCATAACCGACGGAATAAAAAGGGACCTGAGGTGATATTTTGACGAGAGAAAAGGAAGCGGAGCTCATCGCGAAGGTACTTGCGGGTGACGCAGACTCTTTTGAGCCGCTTGTTCATGAGCACCAGTCTCAGATATATAATTTGGCCCTGCGTATGACGGGAAATCCCGATGACGCATTCGACATATCGCAGGATGCCTTTGTCAAGGCATACATATCGCTTAAAGACTTTCGTATGGAGAGTTCTTTCGGTTCCTGGCTGTACCGGCTGGCTTCAAATCAGTGCCTTGATTTTCTCAGAAAGAGAAAACGCCAGAAGGTAGTCTCTCTGACGATGGAAGACGAGGACGACAATGTCAGGGAGATCGATCTTACAGACACGCGCTTTGCCCCGGAAAGTGAGCTGGAACGCGCGGAACTGCGCGAATCGCTTAAGGCCGGCCTCGAAGCGCTGCCACCCGAGCAGAAGCGCATAATCGTTATGCGCGATATTTCCGGATTGAGCTATCAGGAGATGTCCGAGCAGCTCGGAGTCGGTTTGGGAACCGTTAAGTCACGCATATTCAGAGCGCGCGAAAAACTCGCGTCCTTTTTGACCGACAGCGGAACAAATAGCCCGCGCGGGGCGTCATACGGTCGGAGAGGAGGGTGATCTGAATGAAATGCGAAGGCATGAATGAACTTATATGCATGGTAGTCGACGGCGAAGCCACGCCTGAGGAAGAAGCCGAACTACGAGAACACATTGCATCGTGTGAGGAATGCAGAGCGCTCTTCGAAGCGTTTTCCGCGTTTTCAGATACTCTCGGCGAAATGACTGTCGAACCTCCGGAGCTGCTTGCGAAGGGGATTATGTATAAAATCGGTCTGGAGTCCGCCCGAAACAGAAAGCGGTTTTCAGGCTTTGGCCGCTTTACGGGGCTTGCCGCGGTTATATTGATCGTTGCCGTGATAGGTATTTCAATACCCAAATTTGTCGGCGGAACAGGCAATAAAAGCGCTGCCGAGGCGGCGCCCGCAGAAGCGGAAAACGGATTATTAATGACTTCGGACTCCTTTGCGGAAAAAGAAGATGAATCCATGCGGAGCGGTGAGGATATGGCACTCGGGAGCACCTGCTATCCCGCGGCCGCGCCCGCGCCC
>Ga0123334_1001322_pt1 | contig 31561 bp, 24 predicted proteins | sample BiotimSIPDNA_FD_89706 | JGI IMG/M metagenome (GOLD analysis project Ga0123334, IMG submission 89706) | Anaerobic biogas reactor microbial communites from Washington, USA - Biogas_R1 time_0 SIP DNA | ecosystem: Engineered > Bioreactor > Anaerobic > Unclassified | place: Washington, USA...
TACTGCTGTCCGTGCTTGTGGGTTTTACCATAGGCCATGTATTAAACAGGGTCAAAGGAAAAGAAATGATTGTCACCATCGTTATCGGTTTTTTGGCTAACAGCATCTACCAGTTGATCTTTTTGGCTGGCTTCGGAAGCTTTATTCCAGTTGTCAACGAGGAAATTATTTTGTCCAGGGGCATAGGTGTGAGAAATGCCGTGGATTTAGGAATGTACCGGAATACCATCGATAAACTCTGGCTTCTAAGGTTAGGGAGTATAGAAGTTCCCTTATTCATGATCCTGGTTGTTCTCTTGTTTGCAGGGATGCTCTACTACCTTTTACATACCCGCTTTGGCCAGCAGGTGAAGGCGGTGGGTTCCAGCAGTGAGAAAGCTGAAATTGCCGGAATCAATGTGGATTTGCTCAGAATCAAAGTGATTATTTTATCCACCGTTCTGGCCGCTCTCGGGCAGCTGGTCTATTTGCAAAATATCGGTATGTTCGATGTGTATACGGCACACATGAATGTGGATATTATTTCCTGTGCTGCCCTTTTGGCTGGTGGTGCAAGCATCAAAAGCGCTAAAATTCGGCATGCGCTCATCGGGATTTTTCTATTTCATACTCTTTTTATAGTCTCGCCGCAAGCAGGTCAGAATTTGTTTCATAATGCTGCTTTAGGGGAATACTTCCGGAGCTTTGTGGCCTATGGCACCATAGCCTTTGCTTTAATAATAAATATCAAGAATGAGAATAAAAGCTAAAAACTAAGCTCAAAGTAAACGCGCTGGCTTATCATAACGGATCCTTTGTTGCCTTAAGCAAACGGATGTTTTAACACTGCAATTGACATTTTAAAGCTGATGGGACAGGGGGACCCGGCTATTTCCGCTACACTTTGATTGTCTGTTGATTGCCCTGTAAAAAACTAAGGTAAGTTAAAAAATAGCAATAAAACGTCCCCAATCCCCGGGGTAAATAAGGATACAGCCTTCCCGCAAGCGAGAGGGCTATTATTTTTAATGTCAGGTTGCTGCAAAAGATATTCTTTATTAACGGCCAGCGAGAGTATTAAGAGGGAGTTGTTCTAATTGGTTTTTCGAGAAATATTGAGGGCAAAACATTTCTGCGAATAAAAGTCTCTTGTCTGGAATTAGATTTATCCATAGTAATACTAGATTGTAAATTATAGTATTATTGGTTTTCTTTTCTGATTAACTGGACAATAACAGTATTAATTTGGTATAATTTTTTTGTGACAACTTACTTATACGTATAAAGTTGGCATATATAGCGTAGTTTATATTTGTCGGAGCTTTTTGAAAGGAAGTCCTTAAATGAGCAAAATAATTGTTAAAGACCTGGTGAAAATTTTCGGTGACCACCCTGAAAAGGCTCTAAAGATGCTGCAAGAAGGTTACAGCAAAGATGAGATACTGAAGAAGACCAGACAGACCGTAGGAATATTTGATATCAACTTTTCCGTAAACGAAGGAGAAGTATTTGTGCTAATGGGGTTATCAGGAAGTGGCAAATCAACTTTGTTGCGCTGTGTCAACCGCTTAATTGAACCTACCAGCGGTACCATTACCATCGACGACGAAGATATAACACTGGCTGAACCGGATGTTATAAGAGACATACGCAGAAAAAAAGTCAGCATGGTATTTCAGCGCTTCGCTTTGTTTCCCCACCGGACAGTGTTGGATAATGTAGCTTACGGCCTGGAGATACAGGGTGTTCCCACGGTGGAGCGCCGGGAGAAAGCAGCTCAGATAATAGAGACGGTTGGTTTAAAGGGCTGGGAATACAGCATGCCGGACCAGCTTAGCGGCGGTATGCAGCAACGGGTAGGGCTTGCCAGAGCCCTTTGCAACAACCCGGATATCCTCCTTATGGACGAGGCTTTTAGCGCCCTTGATCCGCTTATCCGCAAAAGTATGCAGGACGAGCTCCTTTCCCTGCAAAACTCACTCAATAAGACCATCATATTCGTAACCCATGATCTTGATGAGGCCTTGAAAATTGGAGACCGTATCGCTTTGATGAACAACGGAACCATTGTCCAAATCGGTACGGCTGAAGAAATTCTCACCAATCCAGCGAACGATTACGTAGAGAGATTCGTTGAAGACGTAGACAGAACAAAGGTGCTGACAGCAGAGGGTGTAATGAAGGCACCGGACCCGGTTGTTTTTTTGAAGGACGGGCCTCATGTGGCCCTGCGACAGATGAAGGAACACGGTATCTCAAGCATTTTTGTTGTCACAAGGGAGCGCAAGCTGGCAGGTATTGTTCTTGCTGAAGATGCCCTCCAGGCTGTTAAAGAACACAGGGAAGAGTTTAAGGACATAATTATTGAAGATGTACCCAAAGTCAGGATTGACACTCCGGTAATAGATATTATTCCTGTATTGGCGGAGACGAAGTTACCCGTTGCCGTAACCAGGGATGACGATAAACTGGTAGGTATTCTTGTAAAAGGTTCGGTGCTGGCTGGGATGGTAAGGAAGGGAGAAAACATTGCCTAAACTTCCGATTGGTTTATGGGTGGAGCGGATAGTTGATTGGGCCCAGGTCAACTTAGATGCTTTGTTTGATATTATTACGCTAATCATTCGAGTGTTGGTTACAAGCATTGAAACGGTTTTTTTAAGTGTCCATCCCTTGATTATTATAGCTTTAGTTTTCATCTTGTTCTGGTTTATTGCCAACCGGAAGATAGCCGTAGGTACAGCCATAGGCCTTTACCTAATCTACAATATGCAGTTATGGAAACCTTCCATTGAAACACTGGCCCTGGTCCTCGCCGCTGCCGCTCTTGCGTTGCTGCTGGGCATTCCGTTGGGAATCCTGACAGCCAGGAGCAATCTTATCCATAAAATAATAATGCCTTTACTGGACTTTATGCAGACTATGCCTGCATTTGTCTACCTGATTCCGGCAGTATTGTTCTTTGGGCTGGGCCAGGTGCCAGGCTTGTTTGCCACAGTGGTGTTTGCCATGCCGCCGACGATACGCCTTACAGGATTGGGTATCAGACAGGTGCCGGTTGAACTGGTGGAGGCCACCGATGCCTTTGGTTCTACTGAATGGCAGAAGCTGATCAAAGTGCAGGTACCTCTGGCGCTGCCCACTATTATGGCCGGTGTCAACCAGTGTATTATGCTGTCCCTGTCCATGGTTGTCATAGCTGCCATGATTGGAGCCGGCGGCCTGGGCAACGAGGTGCTGGCGGGCATTTCCAGGCTTGACATTGCCAAGGGATTCGAAGGGGGTCTGGCCATTGTAATTATGGCCATCATTCTTGACCGGGTAACACAAAGTTTTAGTGAAAAGCACAAGGTGAAGGCATAAGCGCGTTTGGTCAGGTAAGCCGCAAACTTGGAAATCAAGAAATGTTTGGATGATGGGTGTAAATTAAGATAAAATTAAAGAGGAGGTAATTAAATGATTAAAAAAGTATCGAAGCTGGTAGTCTTGTTAGCTGTCGCAGCCCTGTTTGCCGGGGTAATAGCCGGCTGCGGGCAGCAGGCGCAGCAACAAGGCCAGGAAGGCAAGGGCTCGGTGGAATTGGGTTATGTGCAGTGGGATTCGGAGATTGCCAGTACCAATGTCGTTAAAAAAGTGCTGGAAGACCAGGGCTATGAAGTGAAAATAACTGCAGTAGATGCTTCTCCCATGTGGCTGGGCGTAAGCGAGGGTAATTTTGATGGTATTGTTGCCGCCTGGCTGCCCGCGACCCACAAGGATTATTATGCCCAGGTAAAAGATAAAGTGGAAGATCTGGGCCCTAATCTGCAAGGCGCCAAGATCGGCCTTGTGGTTCCGGAATACGTTACTATTAACTCAATCGAAGAGCTCAATAGTGTTAAAGATAAATTCCAGGGAAAAATAACAGGCATTGAGCCGGGCGCCGGTATAATGAAAGCCACGGAACAGGCAATTCAGGATTACAACCTGGACCTCGATTTGCAGAGCAGCAGCAGCGCCGGCATGGCGGCAGCACTGAAAAAGGCGGAAGACAACGGGGATTGGATCGTAATAACCGGCTGGACTCCCCATTGGAAGTTTGCCAAGTGGGACCTCAAATACCTGGAGGATCCAAAAGGGGTTTACGGTGCTGAAGAATTCATTCACACTATCGTGCGCAAGGGGTTAAAGGAAGAAAAACCGGAGGTTTACGATATACTGGATAAATTCAATTGGACCGCTTCCGATATGGAGGCAGTTATGCTGGATATAGAAGACGGCATGGAGCCTGCTGAGGCAGCGGCCAAGTGGGTAGAGGCAAACCAGGAAAAAGTTAAAGAGTGGATCGAAAAATAAAGAAGTACAAAGCCAAAAGCCGGGCCCTTGACGGGGACCGGCTTTTTTGGGTGCGCCCGGGCATAGGTGCAGGGTCGGCGGGTTGAAAGATATCCTGTTACCTTAGTCACCTGCGGCCAACGTCACCCTTTCCAATTCTAGAAGATAAGCCTTTAAATCCAGTCCTCCCCCGTAGCCGATCAGCTTTCCATTGGCACCGATTACCCGGTGGCAGGGTATAAAAACTGGAATCGGATTGCGGTTGTTAGCCAGTCCCACAGCTCTTGACGCTTTCTTATTGCCTACACTCTGAGCTATTTCCTGATAACTTCGTGTTTCGCCATAGGGAATGGCCAGCAAGCTCTTCCAAACGCGCAGCATAAATTCAGTACCGGAGGGGGCAAGGGGCAGTGTAAAATTTCTCAGCTTTCCAGCCAGGTAAGCACGAAGTTGCTTGCCGGCTTCTTTTAAAATTTCAGTTTCGGATACGACTGCATCTTCAGGTGTTTTTTCGCCTGGAAAATATAAATCTGTAACAGCGTTTCCCTTTTCAGCTATCCCGATTACCCCGATGACGGTTTGATAGAAAAAAATATTTTTCATAAGTACACTCCTTGCGGGACAGGGGGACAGATTCCTTGTCCCATCTGGCAAGAGTTTATCCCTGCCCCAAAAAATAAGGATTATAAAGGATTATATAGGAATTATTCAAGAAAATAAGAACAGTTCCTCTGTTTGTTGCCTTACTTAACATTTAGTATTTCTATAATATTTCCTTCCGGATCCCTGGCGTAAACCACTGTTAAAAGCCCTACGCCGTCTATTTTCTTTTCCACTAACTCACCCAATTTGCTGCCGCCTTTTTCCAATAATTTTTCGTAAAAAAACCTGACATCCTCGACCAGGAAAGCTATGTGTGCAAGTCCAGGCCTGTTTACAGCGGGCTGTTCACAACCTTCTGGCTGTTTGTTGTAATTGAATATTTCTAAAGTCGGGCCGTCCTTATAACCCGGCAGGCGCAGGTGAATGCCTCTTATGTGGACACCTTTTATACTGGTAATACGCTCGATCCACCCGCCGCTGTGGTCACGTTCCGGGGGTACCGGTTCACAACCAAAAACATCGATATAAAACTGGGCCAGTTTCTTCCAATCCCTGGCGATAATGTTAGTATGGACAAACTTTATTTTCAAAGTCTACCCTCCCCCTAATTAAGTTTAACTGGGCAATTAAACACAGATAACAAAGATCCTTTAAAAACATGTAAATATCCAGAAAAAAACACCCCTTGTTTCGGGATGGTGTCAGGTTAAAAGAAAACTGATTGGGACGAGGACCTGTCCCCTGTCCCACCTCTAATTCAGCTGCACTTAATAGAGGGTTCTATAAATGTAAAGGGGCTGTCCGGATAGCGCACTTTGTCATGGGTGCATGTCTCTTTTTTTGATCATGTGATTTAATGAAATTAACACCGGATACGATCGGGTATAAATAACGGCTGTCCGTACAGGGTTACCCCAAAATCACATATTATCCGCTGTGTTTCAGGGGAGATCATGAATTCTACGAACTTTCTGCCGCCTTCCGCGTTAATATTAGGAAACTTCTGTGGATTAACCTGCATGACATGATATATATTCAACAACATTGGGTCTCCTTCCGATAAAATCTGCAGATTTATGTTTCTTCTCATTGCCAGATAAGTGCCTCGATCCGATAAAGTATAGCCCCTGCCTGCTGAAGCATCTAATAGCGTTTCCGCCATTCCCTTGCCGGTTTTGTGATACCAGGAGCCGGATGGCTTTATTCTTGCTTTTGACCAAATCTCTAGTTCCCGTTGGTTGGTGCCTGATTTATCACCCCTTGAATAAAAGGGTGCTTTACTCCCGGCAATTTTTCTAAAAGCCTCAGTGGCTGATTTGGTTCCGGATATTTTTGCCGGATCCGAAGAAGGTCCTACGATCACAAAGTCATTATGCATGACCCGCTGGTAATTAGTAATGATTTCCCTGTTTAACAATTCCTTTTCAGCTTCAGGGGCGTGAGTTAACAGGACATCTGCCTTACCCTGCTCCCCCAAAGCCAGCGCCTCTCCCGACCCCACAGACCTCACCTCAACCTGGTAGCCGGTCGCTGCGGTGAATCTGGGAAGTAAAAACTCAAGTAAACCCGTATCAACTGCACTTGTTGTGGTGGCCAGTGTAATTTTCTCCCCGGCCGGGATCTCTGCGGCAGAGGGGACACAAATTACGTCACCCGGATAAATAAGATCGGGATTTGTAATATGTGGGTTTGCCGCAACCAAAGTTGCCACATTAATCATGTATCTTTGGGCGATCTTAAACAATGTGTCGCCGGCTACAATAGTATAACGTCCCGTAAACCCGACCGGACAACTTCCCGGTACTCTGGGTCGCCGATTTGTCATAGGATCTACCTCCAGCTTGTCAAATTATCCTCTATATATTTAGATAATTTAACTTATGCCGACAGGCAGCATTTAGTTAAACATGTAAACTTCGCTAATTTAGAATACATGAGAATTCAATTTGAGAGCAGATGAAATGCTAATTATTATAAACCAATAAAATTCGAACCTTTTTGGGCTGGGAGACGTCTTTTTTTTAAGAAGCCTCGGTGAGGAATTGAGGTCTGCTCAGCCAGGCTTTGTGGTTACCTGTCATTTTGTCGAAATAATAAAGTTGGGAGTGGATGTATTGAAATATTGTAAACATATGCTTATTTTAACAACAATACTCCTGTCGTTTGCCCTGGCGGGTTGCGGCGGTAAGATGATTGCTTCAGGTAATAATGAAATTCCGGAAGTCCCCCTGGAAGAATTAACAAATAAATATGAAAAAGGCATATACCAGGAAGTGGAAGAAGATAGTAGAAGGGTAATAAATTTTGCTGACAAAGCCCAATGGGTCCGGCATATGTCCGAAATTATGGACGGGGATTTAGCCCAATCCTACGCTGATGAATTTTTTTACGAAAAGGAAGACGGACTCTATCTCCTTTCCAGGGGCGGCCCGTTCATGCTAATCCTGGATCAACCCTATGAGCTGAAAAAGATTGACGAAACTAAAGTACAGGTTACTCAAATCAGCGAAAACGTAATGACCGGGAAATATGAATTAACTGTTACCTATGAATACAGAGACGGCCGTTGGATTATCCAGAATCAAGAATTCAATATTATTGAAAAAGAAAAGGTGTCCTACACACCGGAGGAAGCGGAAGAAATTATTTCCGATCGAGTTGAAAAAGTCTTGAACTTGATAGCCGGCAGGGATATGAAAGCATTAATTGAATATGTTCACCCGGTCAAAGGTGTAAGATTCAGCCCTTACAGCTATGTGGACCTTGAGAATAGTGTCGTCTTCATGCCCTCTGATTTTGAGGAATTCTTTTCCTCTTCTACTGAATATAACTGGGGGAGCTATGATGGAACCGGTGAGCCTATAACTTTGACCCCTGCTGCTTATTATGACATTTTCATTTATGATCAGGATTTTAGAAATGCTGAGAGGATCAGCTATAATAAACAATTATTTCAGGGCAATATGATTAACAACGCGCCTGATGTTTATCCCGGATCGATCATTGTTGAATACCATTTTACTGGAATTGATCCAAAATACGAGGGAATGGATTGGCGAAGCTTGCGTTTAGTGTTTGAAGAATTTGAGGGCGAATGGTTATTGGTGGGGATCATTCATGATCAATGGACAATCTAAATAGAGCAAGACTCTCGTCAATTTTTGACGGCGTCCATAAGAGGCTTATTAAATACTAAATCTAACAAATTTATTTCAATAAGCCCATTGATAACTCATTAGTAAATCCGTTAATATTGCCTGTTAGGCTTGCTTCATCCTGAAAGAAATAGATGTCCCTATAAGACTGCAAAGATATTTAGGGCGAGGTGTTTCCAATGCAAAAGAAATGGTTAGTTGTTTCCTGTATTGCTCTCCTGGTGGGTATTCTGGCAACGGCAGCTTTAGCCGGTAACCCCGTCAAATTGTTTGTGAACGGCCAGAAAAGTATGATTAAGGATGAAAATGAGCAGGAGGAGGTTGTGAGGCTGGTTGAAGATTTCGGCAGAAAGCTGAAATCAGTCTCGCTGCTGGCTCCCCAGGAGACAGTGAATAAGAGTGTGCAGGAGAACTACGGCGATTTTATAGCTCCTGCGCTTCTGGCAGAATGGCAGAAAGATCTTCAAAAAGTCCCGGGAAGGCTGCTTTCAAGTCCGTGGCCGGAACGTATAGAGATTTTAAGCGTGAACGAGCTAGCAGAGTCCGGGTACCTGGTTAAGGGTGAAATAATTGAAATGACCAGCGTGGAAATGGTAAACGGCGGTGCTGCTGCCAGGCGGCCAATCACACTTGAAGTGGAGAAGTTGAAAAACCGCTGGCTAATCACTGCTGTACAGATGGACTCATACGTGGAAGCCGGCGCAACGGTGTACAAGAACACTGAATATGGCTTTAGTTTTTCCTTGCCGGAGAGCTGGCGGGGTTATTCGGTTATCGCGGACGAATGGGAAGGTTTTACTCCCGGAGGTTCAGTGGCTGTAGAAAAAGGCCCGCTGATTTCTATCAGACATCCGCAATGGACCGCGCAAAACCAGCGACAGGACATACCCATTATGATATTCACGCAAGGCCAGTGGAAAGCAATGCAAAGCAGAAAATTTCATATCGGCGCTGCGCCGGTGGGACCAAGGGAACTGGGTAGTAACAGCAGTTACGTTTTTGCCCTGCCGGCCCGTTACAACTATGCATTTCCGGCGGGTTATGAAGAAGTAGAAGAAATTTTGCAGGGCAACCCTTTCAAACCGCTTGAAAACACAGAAGCTGAAAGCGTGACGGCAGATTCTCAGGTGGTGCAGGTGTATTTCATATCTACAGGGGGTGAACCAGGAGGTTCCCGGTGATGCTGATCCCGTACAAGCCGCACTGGAAGAGATGCTGAAGGGACCCACGGAGGATGAGTACTTGCGCGGCTACCGTTCACACTTTTCGGAGCGGAGTGCGGGCATGCTTCGCGGTATCACGCGCAACAGCAGTGGTGATGTGCTCACCCTGGACTTCGCCGACTTTCGCAACTTGTTTGGGGAAAATAAGGTTCCGTCACCCACCAGTTTCGGACCTGGAGGGGTCATGGCGGATATTACATGGACTGTGTTTAAGCAGTTTCCGGACGTGCAGGCACTGCGATTCGCGTTTAACGGTGATGAGGGGGTTTTCTGGTCCTGGCTGGCGGGAGCCCCTTGCGAGCCGGAGGTCTTCACCCGTAATGACTGGGAACAAATTTGAGCAACCCGCAAAGTGAGTTTAAGATTATTGAGAGCAGGAAGCAAGGATGAAGCCGTTTAAGCTTGCTTCCTTTTTCTATGGCTTCTAAAGGCAGGAGTATTTGTATTTAGGGGAGCAGAACGCAAAGAGGCGTTCTTTTTACATGGTAAGCAGGAAAGTTTGCTTCCTTATATTGCATAATTTGTTAATATGGTCTTAACTTAAAAATCTCTTTACTAATCTGGATATAAAAAATTGTTGCAATATCTTTGTAAAAATGTAATGCTATTAGTGCATGTAATTTGGGTATATCTGTCGAATGCATTTTGCCTGTTACATGCTAGGGTTTTTACCAGATCTATTTTAGGGGTGTAGTTTTCGTGGGTGGATTATTTGGTGTAGTTTCTAAAGAGGATTGTGTAATGGATGTATATTTTGGTACGGATTACCATTCCCATCTGGGAACCAGCAGAGGGGGGATGGCAATCTGGAACGGCAGTTGTTTCAACAGGTCGATTCACAATATCGAAAATACACATTTCAGAGCGAAATTTGAAGCTGAACTTTCAAAAGTACAAGGAAATATGGGCATAGGCTGTATAAGCGATACAGAACCCCAGCCCTTGACAGTGTGTTCACACCTTGGTCAATATGCCATCAGCACAGTGGGGAAAATTAATAATTTGGATAATATAGCCGAAAGAGCCTTCTCTAATTTGAAGAATATTCATTTCCTGGAAACAAATAAGGGTACTATTAATCCTACTGAACTTGTATCTGTAATTATTGATCATGAGAATTCGTTTAAGGATGGCTTGTTGGTAGCGCAGGAGTTGATTGAAGGTTCCTGTTCGATTTTGCTTTTGACTCCGCAGGGTATTTATGCTTCAAGGGACAAGCTGGGCAGGACTCCTTTAATAGTTGGTAAGAAAGAAGGTTCTTATTGCGTTTCCTTGGAATCCTGTACTTTTGCCAACCTCGATTATAGATTCTATTATGAACTGGGCCCCGGAGAAATCATTTTTTTAACACCGGAAGGTATTGAGAAGATTGCGCCACCCAGGAACAAGATGAAAATATGCGCTTTTTTATGGGTCTATTATGGTTACCCGTCCTCAACATATGAAGGGGTAAACGTTGAGGTCATGCGTTATAGAAATGGGGCGGCACTGGCCAAAAACGACAATGTAGAAATCGACATGGTTACCGGAGTGCCTGACTCGGGTGTCGGACATGCCATCGGTTACTCGAACCAATCTAAAATACCATATGGACGTCCTTTTATAAAATATACACCGACCTGGTCAAGGAGTTTTATGCCGCAGAACCAGGAAATAAGAAATCTTGTTGCAAGAATGAAGCTGATGCCCATTCATGCACTTGTTTCCGGCAAACGCCTGCTTTTTTGCGATGATTCAATTGTCCGCGGTACACAGATTTCAGAAACTGTAGACCTGCTTTATAAATGCAATGCCAGTGAAGTCCATATCCGGGCAGCTTGTCCGCCTATTGTTTACATTTGTAAATACCTGAACTTCTCAAGATCCAGATCGGTAATGGATCTTGCGGCAAGACAGGCGATTATCCAGCTTGAAGGCAAAGAACCGGAGTCTCTTGAAGCGTATTGTGATCCCGCAACGGAGCAGTACAACCGTATGGTTGATTGCATCAGTAAACGGCTCAACCTTTCAACACTAAAATACCAGAATATCCATGACATGATTAAGGCAATCGGTATCGGCGGGGATAAGATCTGTACGTATTGCTGGAACGGCAAAGAATTGTAACAGATCTTGTACCTGGCGGCGGTGAACAGGGAGGCAAAGGGAGAAATTCTTTTTGCTTCCTTTTTTATCTTGTATGGGATAAAATAGCTAAGAAATGAATGTGATGGCGGGACAAGGGGCAGGGCAGGTACCATGTCCCACCCCGGTGCCAGGGACAAGGGGCAATACCTTGTACCTTGTCTCATGCACTTGCTCAGGTCATGGGGGGTTGCAATGACAGGGACAGGGGAGATACCTTATCCTGCCCCTGACTATCAAGGCGTGACATTCTAAGGCGAGTTGGAGAATCTGGAAAGAGTGGGGAGATGTTTTAATGTTCAACAAAAGAATAATGGGGATGCTGGGACTACTGCTTTGTTTTATGCTGGTTGCTTTTGGAGGCTGCAGTGAGAGAGAGAAAATTACTGACTTTTCCCAACTGGAGGGTAAGGTATTTGCAGTTCCTACCGGTACAGTGGCGGATCAACTGGTTTTATCCAGGTTCCCAAATGCCAGGTTCCAGTATTATAACACTGTACTGGATTGCTGCATGGCTGTAAAGACCGGTAAAGCTGATGCCGCAGCTTATGATGAGCCTATTCTTAAGAATATAGCAGCTAAAAACCAGGGTCTTAGGGTTTTGCCCGAGATGATTACTGTAGACAACTATGGATTTGCTGTGCAGCCCGGAAATGAAGAACTGAAGGTTGCAATTGACGAAGTTGTTGCCGAACTGAAGAGTAACGGTGAGTATGCTGAAATGTTAAAACGGTGGATTCCTGAGGAAGGAGTTCCTGCAGCCATGCCGGACATAACTCTTTCCGGTGACAGGGGTGTCCTGAGGTTCGGGACGTCGGCAGTGACGGAGCCCTTTTCCTTTGTAGACGGAAGCCAGGAAATCGTCGGTTTTGATATTGAACTGGCTAAGTATATTGCCCGCCACCTGGATATGCAGCTGGAAATCATCAACCTGGATTTTGGCGGGATGATCCCGGCCTTGATCGCGGGTAAGGTTGACATGATCGGTGCCTGTATTACCATCACGGATGAAAGAGCTAAAAGCGTCCTCTTCTCTGAACCCTACTATACAGGCGGTATAGCAGCCCTGGTCAGGGAGTAGGGGTGATCATACCGGCACTATGAGAAATGGCTGAACTTCGACGGATAGCAGTGGTCCGCCGGGAGTAGAGGTAATACTGGAAGCTGAAGGAGAAAAAAAGAACTTTCCTTTACTCTTAATGAACATCTCTCTGCTTTCTTGCTTGATTTACATAAATGATAACGGGTACCTTTGCCACAGGGTATGGTCAAGGTACCTGTCCCTTTGGCCTGCCTGTCCTCCTGTCTCTGTTTCCACCCCATGCTCCTATGTCCCATCAGTCCCTGTCCAATACTTTCCAGGAAAGGATGGCAAGTTGTGAAACGTGTTTTAGTGTTATTTTTGTTGTTGACAACATTATTTCTATGTCCAGCTTTGTTTGCAGCCTGCGACAGCGATAGCAGAGGGGATTTTGTCTATGAAAATGAGAAGTTTGGTTTCTCTCTAAACTTGCCCGGCGATTTTGCAGAAAAAGTAGAGATCAGGGAAGAGGGCAAATCTATTTGCTTTGTTGCTAAAGAGGTGCAGGCAGCGTATCCGGAACAGATTTTTGGTGTGATTGGCAGAATCGAAATCTATGATAAAGGGGAATTCACCCGGGAAGACTTAAAAGGGCTGGAGGATATGTACGGTTTCAGGTACCTTGGGGAATCCGTTGCTTATTATTTTGGCTGGGCTCATGCTACTGATGTTCAGGTTCCACCGGATGCTTCCGAAAAAACAGAACAGGATTTCAGAGCCCTGGAAAAAGAATTTGACGCGGTTATTGAGAGCTTTTCCCTTAAGAAGCCCGCAGGGGAAGAACCGGCAGGTACAACCACCGGTCAAAACGCACCAGAGAGTGTTGGCGAGTATTCTTTGATCTCGGACAGGGGGCAGCTTACTTTACGAAACTGGTATGACCAGGCGGAGTTGAGCGCTGTCCTTGGCGAACCAGTAGCAGAGACCAATGAGGTGCTGGGAAGGGAAGCTGACACACATTCGGGTTCTCACCTGAAAACGCTGAAATATGAAGGCCTCGTGGTGCAAATGTTCTCACCCCGGGACAACGGGAAAGACTTCTGGCTCATGAGCATGGATTTAACAAGCCCAAAACTGCGAACACCCCGGGGCATTACTGTTGGCTCCCCCCTCACCGGGTTGAAAGAAGCTTATACTGGCCTCGAAATGGTGCCCGACGGGAGATCCGATCCTAATAACTGTGCGTACGGGATCAACAGGGAAAGATATGAGTATCTGACCTTTGAAGTTGAAAAGGGAATTATAAAAGAAATTAAGCTCTATGTGGAGCTGCCCTAGATGGAGAGCAGGAGTAATTATGGACAGGCGGGGGCTGCAGTATGGAAGGCCGCCAGATTCTAAGGACTTTGGACAAGATCAGGCTACAAATAAACGGGCTTACCCACGCCGGTGAAGGAGTGGGACGGCACAACGGGATGGCTGTTTTTGTCCCCGGTACAGCGCCGGGTGACAGGATTCTGGCCGAGATAGTCAATATAAAGAGGAACTACGCCCGCGGCAGGCTGCTGGAGGTGCTCGAGCAGTCCCCTGCCCGGTGTCAGCCTGCCTGCGCCAGTTACGGCACCTGCGGCGGCTGCCAGCTCCAGCATATTGAGTACACAGAGCAGTTGAAGCTGAAAACGGAGCTGGTGAGGGACAGCCTGTCCCGCCTGGCCGGGTTGGACGATATTAAGGTCCTGGATACCATTGGAATGGATTACCCCTGGCACTACCGCAACAAGGCCAGCTTTCACGTGCAATTTGCCGAGGGCTGTTATGAGCTGGGCTACTACGAAGAGGGTTCCCGCACCCTGACCGGTTTTTTTAAAGAAGGCGCAGCCGCCGGCTGCCTGCTTGTGGACAGGGATTTAAACGGGGCCGCGGCGTTCATCAAAAATCTTCTTGATAAGTACGGCAGTTCTGCTCCTGTCAAAGATGGCCGGTTTTTTCGCCATGTTGTCCTGCGCAAGGCTTTTTCCAGCGGTGAGATAATGGCAGTGCTGGTGACCGGGAGCGGTCCGTGGCCGGCGGAAAAAGAATTTGCCGCCGAGCTCATGTCCGGTTATCCCGGGCTTGTTTCGGTGGTGCGCAGTATTAATGACAAGCCTTCCGGGACAGTCTCGGGAAGGCACAACCGCACCCTGGGCGGCCGTGCTTATATCACCGACTATCTTGGACGCCTTGCTTTTAGAATTTCTCCCTCTTCTTTCTACCAGGTAAACCCGGTCCAGACCCTGGTGCTCTACAAAAAAGTGCTGGCCTACGCGGGGCTGAGCGGGGCGGAAACGGTGGTGGATGCCTTCTGCGGGGTCGGTACAATCGCCCTCTTTCTGGCCGGGCAAGCCCGAAAGGTGAACGGCCTGGAGGTGGTTCCCCGGGCGGTGGAGGACGCCCGCCGGAATGCTGAACTAAATGGAATCAAAAATGTTGAGTTTCACACGGGGGACGTGGCAAGGCTCCTTCCCGGACTGGCCGCCCAGGGGCTGCGCCCGGACGTGGTGGTGCTGGACCCGCCCCGTGCAGGCTGCAGCAGGGAAGCGCTGGATGCGGTGGCTGCGCTGTCACCACAACGGTTGGTTTATGTCTCCTGTGACCCCGGTACCCTGGCCAGGGATCTTGGCCGTCTTACTGAGAGAGGATATCTGACGCGGGAAGTTCAACCGGTGGATATGTTCCCCTGGACCCGCCACATAGAAAACGTCGCGAGGATTGAGAAGATAAGCCCGGTAAAGGGAATTGCTTAATCTATACATAAGCCGTGGTCCGGTTTCGACCAGTTGCCTTGGAGCGGTACAGTGCTTCATCAGCTTTCCATTAACTGACTGAGAATCCGGCGGGCCTCCTAAGGTTCGATCGGTAAAACACTTGTATGTGGGGGCCCCCGGGAGTCGGGAAGTTCAGTATCGTCAAGCAGATAGCCGCCGAAAGCGGCTGGGGCTCCTCGACCTGCGGCTTTTGCTGCTGAACCCCATCGACCTGTGCGGTATTCCTTATCCCAACAGGGAGACCCGGCAGGCGGACTGGCTGGCTCCTTCCTTTCTGCCCCATGTGGAGTGCGACGGCGCTGCCGGTATCATCCTTTATGACGAGATCACCTCCGCCCCACGGGCCCCCTGTTCCAGGAAATCGAAAAACGTAATATCCACCCCTCGTTGATGGTCTTCCTTACCGACGGATACGCAATCCTGCCCGAGGACCCGCCCCGCTACCCCGTGCTCTGGGTCCTGACCGGAGAAGACAAACCCATTCCCCCCTACGGAAGCGTGGCCTGCATGTATTTAGATTAGGGTACCCCTCCCGCCTCAGGTGATTGCAGGAATAGTCGGGATTTTTATCCTTTCCCTGTTTACACGGCAAAGCTCGGGCTGTGCCCAATAATTCTAAACATAAGAGACACTCCTTTTGCATAAACAAAAGGATGTCTTTTTTTATTTATGCCATTACGCTTAACGAACAAAAAAACGTGCCAAAGGAAACGACCCCTTGCCACGAAGGGTGAGCTCAACAATACAAACTTGAATTCCCATCCGGCATGCTTTGCACAGTTACAAAGCATTTTCATATCGCCTGATAATGTTTTCTTAAAAAATCAGATATTTAATCCCGTTATAATATCAGATAACAGTTCAACACCTTTTTTGATTACAGCGGGTTCCAGATGCCCATATCCGATCAGCAACTTGCTTTGATGCCTGCCTTTTTCTATGCAATAGCTCTCTACTGGAGTAATATACAGTCCATTTTGCAGGCAGTAGTTTCTAAATCCCTCATCAAATCGCTTTCCAGGAAAATCGATGGCAACGTGCAACCCGGCAGAGTCTCCATATGCAATCCACTCGCTGCCAAAGGCTCCTTCCTGACTGGCAGACTGATTGTTTTTCTGCTCCGGTCTATTTATTCGTGGGACTGTGGCAGAAAATGATCCGGCTTTTAAGGCTCTCATTGAGGAAAACAGTCTTTGATGATAAATTGACGTTTAGTTTATGTCAACGTTTAGATAGATGTAGATCTGTAAACAATATGATTACCGCCAATTAAGGAATTTCCTTTCTTGGCGGTCTTATTATTAATAGAGTATTACATTTATTAAGATTGTATTAAATCTAAATAAACAATTAATTGTTTCATTGTAATGAGGAGTTCCAGCATGTATAATGAATGAAAACAATAACATATTTATTAATATTATAGAGATTAGAAGGTTATCTTAGAACCAGCTGATTATTAATGAAACCATCCTGCAATGATTAGAGAAAGAATTATAAACTAAAATTATTCGGCCCCTTCATATGAAAAGATTGATGCAGGTATGGTAAGGATATTACAACAGAAATAACGAAACCAGAAATGATCTTGAGGTTGAAAGTCATGTGGACTCAAGTGTGGGTCTATGTAATAATGTATGACTTTAGTATTGATATGGATTTCCTAACATCCGATGAATTAAATAAGTTCGAGATTAATGGTGAAAATGTGTAATTAAAAGGTGTCTGGCCTGATGCAAATATAAATAAAAAGGGGGTTTAGTTATGGAAGAAACGAAGAGTCCGGTAACTGTTCGTACAGGAAGAACCATCTCAGGTGGTGGTGCTTCAAACAAAGACTGGTGGCCAAACCAGCTGAACCTGAAAATTCTTCATCAGAACTCAGAATTGAGCAATCCTATGGGCAAGGACTTCAACTATGCTGAAGAATTCAAGAAACTTGACCTTGAAGCAGTTAAAAAAGACCTATATGCATTGATGACTGATTCACAGGACTGGTGGCCGGCTGATTACGGTCACTATGGACCGCTCTTTATCCGTATGGCCTGGCACAGCGCAGGAACCTATAGAATTGGAGACGGTCGCGGTGGTGCAGGAGATGGAACACAACGATTTGCTCCGCTGAATAGCTGGCCTGATAATGTAAATTTGGACAAGGCACGCCGGTTGCTATGGCCAATCAAGAAAAAATATGGAAGGCAGATCTCCTGGGCCGACCTCATGATCCTGGCTGGAAACTGCGCTTTGGAATCGATGGGAGTCAAGACATTTGGTTTTGCAGGTGGCCGTGAGGATGTTTGGGAACCTCAGGAAGATGTTTATTGGGGATCTGAAAGCGAGTGGCTTGGCGACAAGCGCTACTCAGGTGACCGGGAACTCGAGAACCCACTCGCTGCTGTACAGATGGGTCTGATCTACGTGAACCCGGAAGGCCCCAATGGCCAGCCGAGCGCACTTGCTTCCGGGCGTGATGTTCGGGAGACCTTCGCGCGTATGGGTATGAATGATGAGGAGACTGTTGCCCTTATTGCCGGTGGGCACACCTTCGGCAAATGCCACGGGGCCGGTCCTGCCTCCCATGTTGGTCCCGAACCCGAGGCTGCTGGAATCGAGGAGCAGGGACTTGGCTGGAAGAGCAGTTTTAAGAGCGGCAAGGGCGGAGATACAATCGGCAGTGGTATAGAGGGAGCCTGGAAGCCAAACCCGACAAAATGGGACATGGGCTATCTTAACACCCTGTTCAAATACGATTGGGATTTGGTTAAGAGTCCTGCCGGTGCCTGGCAGTGGATTCCGACAGACCCCGATGCGGCGAATACTGTAGAGGATGCCCACGATCCTGCCAAACGTCATGCACCGATGATGACTACCGCGGACCTCTCACTTAGGATGGACCCCATCTTTCGGCCAATTGCAGAGAGGTTTCGCGATAACCCGGAGGAATTCGCGGAGGCCTTTGCCCGTGCATGGTTCAAGTTGACTCACCGCGATATGGGCCCCCGTTCACGTTATCTCGGTCCGGAAGTTCCTGCGGAAGAACTGATTTGGCAGGACGCTGTACCAGTAGTTGATCACCAGTTGATTGATGAACAGGACATCACAGAGCTTAAAGGCAAAATTATCGCTTCGGGCCTTTCTGTATCCCAGTTGGCCGGTGTAGCCTGGGCTTCAGCCTCCACTTTCCGCGGCTCCGACAAGCGTGGCGGGGCCAACGGGGCCCGGATTCGCCTTGAGCCTCAGCGGAATTGGGAAGTCAACCAGCCGGACCGACTAAAAACCGTGCTGCAGGTGCTTGAAAAAATTCAGGCTGATTTTAACGGCGCACAGTCAGGCAATAAGAAGGTTTCCCTTGCCGATCTGATTGTACTGGGAGGATGTGCGGCTATTGAGCAGGCTGCAAGGAAAGCCGGGCATGATATATCTGTTCCATTTAAGCCGGGGCGAACAGATGCTTCCCAGGAGCAGACCAGCATAGAGTCATTCTCGGTGCTGGAACCTAAAGCAGATGGGTTCCGCAACTATCAGAAAGCTAAATATTCCGTATTGCCGGAGGAACTTCTGGTTGACCGCGCCCAGTTGCTGACATTGACTGCTCCGGAGATGACAGTTCTCCTTGGAGGCATGCGTGTATTGAATACCAATTATAACGGGTCTCAGCACGGTGTTTTCACCAAGAGGCCGGAAACGCTCACGAATGACTTCTTTGTCAACCTTCTGGACATGAGCACGGAGTGGAAACCGGCTTCCGAAGAGGGAGACGTTTTTGAAGGCCGCGATCGTGCGACTGGTGAACTCAAGTGGACCGGCACACGTGTCGATTTGATCTTTGGTTCAAACTCCCAGCTCCGGGCAATTGCAGAAATCTACGCTTGCGACGACTCTCAGGTTAAGTTCGTGCAGGATTTCGTAGCTGCATGGAATAAAGTGATGAATGCAGACCGTTTCGATCTTGTTTGATAAATCAATCTAATGATAAATCAGTTTTGTCGGTAAATAAGGGGCAGGGGCAGTGATCCTGCCCTTTATTACCTTATTGAAGCGAGGTAATGCTTTTCGCTGTAAGAGGTTGCAATATATGCATGCAGCCTTAATGACAATTCTGACAGTTTGATTCTTGTTATTTACTCTGCTCTGTTGTTTGCAGAGTCCATCACTGGAATGTCCTGGTAGGAGTAGGTGCAAATCACCATTTTATATATATAGTATCTTACATCCATTAATATGCATTTTTATTCTGTAAGAACGCTATAAAACCCGAAGCCTGCCGTCTAATCAGGCAGAAAAAAAGAAATTCCTGGCTTTACTGACCGATTTTTCTATCCCTGGCTGGAGATGGTTTGTTGCCTTTTACAATATATCGATGGGGCTAATAAATGTAATCAGAAATAAATATTTAACTCTACTCGTTGGCGGGTGTTAGAATCAAAAAGAGAGAATGGTTGTGACAAAATGTATTACACGGTTTTGAAGTGGTACACCTAAATTTTTATAGGTGGTGATGCGGAAGGTTTATCGGACTATTGACCTTGTCCAGTTTTGATAAACGTTAAGGTATCCCTGTTGTTAAACAGGGGATAATGTGAGTGGGGCCAGGTATTCACGTGAATTCAAGAACTTGTGGCCTGTGGAGTTCTGGATTGAAGAAGTAGCCACAATTACAGTGATGACCGGAGAACTGGGACTCGTCATACAACAGTTTGAGGGTGGCTCCCCTAGCACTGCCAACAAAGAAAAGGTAATGGCGTTATTTCCGAAAATATGCCGCCTTAACCCGGTGGTAAGCTAAAGCTTCCCGAAGGATTAGCGAGCCTGAAGGGGAAAACGCAAAATATAAAAAGCAACAAATTACTTAGCAGAAATCTTTAAAAAGGTTGTTTATAACTATTGATCCTGTTTTCGGGTTGTGGGGATGGTTGTTTTCAGTGGCTCACAACGGGCAAAAACTTGGAGTTATTTTCGTGTCTACAACTGCCGGTAAGGGCACTGTTGAGGAAGTAAGGCCAACAAAAGAAGCCATGCTGGAGAGACGGTTCTTGTTATTAAATAAAATGAATTTAGGAGGGTTATTAACATGGCAAAAGATATACCAAGCGGTCAGGCTAAATCATTTAGAAAAGGTGTTTCAGATTCATTATTGCAAGATAAAAAAGACTATGATGGTATCTTTTTACCATTTGATTTGCCCCATAAAGACGAGGCTGTAGAAGCTTACAAAAAAGGACGCCTGGAAGGGGACCAACTAAAGAAACAATCAGAAGAAGGCGAGCAAGGTGTTGCATACCGTAGAGGCATCTCAGATTCATTGTTGGACGAAAAAAAGGATTACGATGGCAAATATAAGCCCTTTGACCTGCCCAAATCTCAATTAGCCTCTTACAAAAAGGGTCGTGTAGAGGGAGATAAACTAAAGAAAGAAATTGAGGCAAGGGTACAGGATTAAAATGTAATGGGATAACCCCCTCACTTGGATAATACATTATGAGAAAGAAGATAATCATAACCGTTTTGCCAAAAGAGCGTTCCCTTGATACCTTTGACGATAGTATGGCAACAGCATGGCAACAGTATCAAGATAGAACCGTCGCTGGATAGGGGGTAACCTATAGATACCCCTTTTTCTTTTCCTCAATAGATCTGTCCTTACTCAAGTTAATACGCTAAAGCGCTGTATTGAATGGATTAGAAGCAAATAAGAAAGGCGAAGGAAAAAAATTGTATTGTGACAAGGAAATTCATTCTGCTTTTTGCTTCTCCTCCATTGAATTATGCGTTAGGCAACGGTTTAACAAGTACCATTTGATTTGATCCAATTGATGTATTGCGCCAATCCCTGAGCGTATTGCATTTTATAAACCGGCTCCGGAGTATAAATACTCCGGGCTTTTTTCTTTTTATGAACATCGCCCCTGAAAACCTACAATTTGTGGGTTGAAAGGGGCGTTTTAAATTGGATTTTTCCAAGCTCTTTCCGCATGTGAGTAAGCAAGTTTGAAAAGTGGTATTATTATCCAAAAAATTTTTTTGGATATAAAAAGGAATTATGTAGTTTCAGTAGAATAAGATCCAATAGTTTCTTTTATAATTAAAAATAATAAATCTGAGTTTCCATTGCCTGTGGTTATTAAACTATGGCAGGGAAGCCGGTAGGGTGTGCCGGGAAACCGGTACGCCTCCCAGTGCGGAAAGGATTTAGCGGGAATTCCAGGATGGCCGTCATGTCCTTACGCATGGCGGTTTTACTGTTTTATAACTGAAAAAATGACATAAATCTGAGTTTCCATTGCCTGTGGTTATAAAACTATGGCAGGGAGGCCGGTAGGGTGTGCCGGGAAACCGGTACGCCTCCCAGTGCGGAAAGGATTTAGCTGACTAAGTAAGCAGCCCGTTGTGACTAACTTGCTTTGCCGGCTTTTTTACTTTTAAATTAAATTTTTAAAGTTTGTTGTGGTGAATTTTTATTTGAAGAGTTGGACTGTTTTAGTCACAATAATATTTGTGCTAATTGCTTGCACCGGATGCCGGCAAAGGTCAACGTCCTTGCAGGATTTTTCAGGGGAAGAGTTTATCATGAACACCCTGGTTCGGGTCCATGTTATTTGTGAAGATGAAGAAAAAGGGAGGAAAGCCCTGAAACAAGCCTTTGATGTATTTAAAAAAATCGATCATTTGACGAACAGATTTCCCGAAAATAAACCGGTAGCTTTCTCACCGGGTGATGTACTAAAAATTAACGGCAGCGCCGGGCTCAAGCCCGTCCAGGTCAGTGCTGACACTATCAGAATCATCCAGCGTTCACAGTACTATGCCGGGTTAACCGGCGGCGCCTTTGATGTTTCCATTGGACCGGTAATGGACAGCTGGGGTTTTGGAAATAATCAGCAATATGTTCCTGCCGATGAGGAAATCGGCAGGGCGCTCAGTCTGGTGGACTACGGCAAAGTCGAAGTTGATCCGGGCAAGGCGACGGTATTTTTAACGGAACCGGGGATGAGTTTGGATCTGGGCGGAGTTGCCAAAGGCTATGCTATGGATGAAGCAGTTAAGGCTCTAAGGGAAGTAGGCATGAAACATGCTCTGATTAATGCCGGTGGATGTGTGTATGCCCTGGGGACCAGGCCGGACGGAGAGCCATGGCGTGTGGGCATCCAGGACCCCCGCAGCAGCGGGGACATTGTTGCCATATTATCTTTAAAGGATTCAGCAGCGGTGACATCAGGCGATTATCAGCGTTATTTTGAGCAGGAAGGTGTTCTTTACCACCACATAATAGATCCATCCACCGGGAAGCAGGCGAGGGAACTGATCCAGACAACAGTTGTTTCAGAATCTGCTACAGATGCGGATATTTTGTCTACAGCGCTGTTTGTCCTGGGGCCCCGGCGCGGAATGAGTTTCGTCGAGGATCTGCCGGGTACCGGGGCTGTCTTGATCGGGCCGGATAAAGTCGTATTGGCTACTGCTAATTTAAATAATCAGTTAACTTTCACCGGGGATGGCGGGTATCAAATTGCCAGAAATGTAACCCAAAAGAGGTGAGTTGGGACTAAACCTCTATAAATGATAATAAATACTAGTATGGCAATAGTGATTATTATCCCGAAGAATTCATTGCCGGTTTCAGCTTGCTTACCGGCAAATCCAGTCTGAGGGCCTGTGGTAACCGAAACCGGAACCGCCCGTTATATTTATACAGATAGAGGAGCATCATAGGATTGCAAATTTTACAGAAAATGCTCGATAAATTTTCAGTATTTGATTTAATCATTATTGCGATGATTTCTACCCTGGGCATTGCCAGTAAACCGGTTATAGTGCCCCTCAGTCATATTATCACCGGTCCGTTATTGATTCCCGGCGGTGTTGTGGCGGGTGGTTTTTATATGTTGTGGCTGGTACTCGGAGCGGGAATCGTCGGCAAACCGGGTACAGCAACTTTGATAGGGGTTGTGCAGGCCCTGATGGTCTTCGGAACGGGGGTTTTTGGCTCACACGGGGCTATGACTTTACTCAGTTACACTTTTCCCGGCTTTGCTGTGGATCTGCTGCTATTTTTAATCAGGCACCGGGTATGCTGTCCCCTGTGCGCCTTTCTGGCAGGTGTAGTTGCCAACGTCTCAGGCTCTGCCCTGGTCAATATAATTTATTTCCGGCTGCCTTTGATACCTTTAATACTATCTTTGGCCGTGGCGTCTTTATCTGGCGGCCTCGGCGGCCTTGTTGCTTTTAAAGTAGTACAACTGGTTAAAAAGAATAATTGTTTTAAAAATGTCTCAAGTTCAGATTCAAATCAGGAAAAAGAGCAGGAATTATAGTTTTTATTGAATTTTAAATGCACCCTATGCTTTTAATTAAAGCTTTATTCTGGGCGTGAACTGACAAAATTCTGCAGTACCGTTTGCGAACTTTGATTCCTTTTAAAAAGCTTGTTTGATGCAATTTAAAATAAGGCCTGATTTCCCTGCTCTGGAAACAGACATTTTTAGACATAATTGTTTTTGTGCAAAGGGGTGTAATCGGATGAAAAAGTTTTCTGTGTTCTTGATGACTGTCTTGAGCTTGTTTCTGCTGGTCGGGTTCCTTGGCCTGACGGTGCCCGCAGCCGCCCTGGCCGAAACACCGGCGCTGACGATCACTGGAAACGGTGTAACGAATACCCAGGAGTTTACCCTGCCCCAGCTTGAAGCAATGGAGCAGTACCAGCATGTGTACAGTACCATTAACACCTGGCCCACCAAGAAATGGTGTGTGGGAAAAGGCGTTAAGTTAAGGGACCTGCTGAATTTGGCAGGGCTCGAGGAAGACGCCAAAGTGCTTAAATTCATAGCTAAAGACGGTTTCGTGGTGACGCTTACAGTTGAAGAATTATTAAACAGTCCCCGTTATTATTTTCCTCACTTAATGGACAATCATCCCGACGACGGCAGCATTCCCGGCTCTTCGGAAGGCGCCGAGGCGGTAGAGCCAATCCTGGCCCTGGTCAGTGTGGAAGGCAGCGATAATCCTGCCCAGATGGACTCCCTGAGTTCCTTGAGGCTGATTTTTGGGCAGCGGGCGGTTACCGAGCAAACCTGCAGCTTATTTGCCAAGTATGTCAATCAAATCGTGGTATTGACAACTGAGCCGGAAAAATGGGATAACCCGCAGGCGAATCCAGAAGGCGGGATCGTACCCGCGGGTACCATGGTGGAATTGAGCAACGCCCGGATGGATGAAGATAAGATCTATTACACGACGGACGGCAGCACCCCGGATCTTAACAGTCCCATTTACAACTGGATCGCCAGCCGCTGGTGGTCTACCCGCCAGGATGATTTGTACAGGATTAACCACCCGATTGAAATCACCGGGGATACAATCATCAAAGCAGTCACCATCGGTCCAGGCAAGAAGAATAGTGATGTGGTAACCTTCACCTATCAGGTGTCCGTTTTACCTCCTCCGCAGCTGCGGGCTGATCTTACTGATAATGCAGTGGGCAGCGCAATCGAGCTGACCTTTGAAGACGATGCGGCTTGGCGGGCGGCAATTACCGGTGTCAGTGTGAACGGATCCCCGTTGGCTGCTGCTGATTATCTTGTGGAGGCTGGCAAACTGACCATCAAGGCGGGTGTGATCAGAAACCCCGGAGATTACAATATAACGGTTCAGGCCACCGGTTACAGGGAAGCCGGGGTGCTTCAGACAATCCTGCCGGGTTTGAAGATACCACCGGAACTGACGGCTGACACCGTAGATAACATAGTCGGCAAGGCAATTGAGCTGACCTTTGAGGACGACGCGGCCTGGCGGGCGGCAATCACCGGGGTAAGCGTAGACGGTGAGGTGTTGGACGCCGGGAAGTATTCCCTGGAGACCAGCATAATTATCATCAATGCAGATGTTTTCAAAAAAGCCGGGGATTACATTATCGTGGTCCAGGCAACCGGGTATCTGGACACCGTAGTGACCCAAACAATCAGGGGCAATGGAGGTACGACCGACCCCGGGGGAGACGTGGTGCTGACCATAACGGGGGACGGGGTGAACACTCCCAAAACCTTTACCCTGGCCCAGCTTCAGGGCATGGAACAATATCAGCACGTTTACAGTGCTATCAACACCTGGCCCAGCAAGAAATGGTACGTGGGTAAAGGGGTTCGGTTGAGAGAACTGCTCAATTCAGCTGGGCTAAAAGGGAGCGCCAAACAGATTAAATTTACTTCCCGCGACGGCTACACAGTGACGTTGACGGTGCAGGAGCTGCTCGGGGACAAACGTTATTACTTCCCCCAATTAAAGGCCAATGATCCCAATTTCGGTCATATACCCGGTTCTCCCCTAGGAGCGGAAGAAGTAGAACCTGTTCTCGCCCTTGTTAGTGCCGAAGGTACTGACAATCCTGCCTTTATGAATGACATGGATGCCCTGCTGTTGATGCTCGGACAGCGGGCGGTAACCGAGCAAAACGGTCATTTGTTTACTAAGTATGTAGAAAAAATTGAAGTACTAACTGCCGACCCGGGAACATGGGATAAGCCGAAAGCCGAGCCTGGAAGCGGCAGCGTGTCCGCAGGGACCCTGGTAAAACTGAGCAATAACAACAACGACGCTGATAAGATTCACTACACCACGGACGGCAGCGCTCCGACCATGGAAAGTCCTATGTATAACTGGATTGCCAGTAGGTGGTGGACGTCGCGTGCGGATGAATTGGACAGCATTAACCAGCCTATAGAAATAAAAAAGAACACAACAATTAAAGCAATTACAATCGGCCCGGGTAAAAAGAACAGCGATATCGCCACCTTTACCTACACAGTTACAGGTGGAACTGTGGACATAAGCGACAGGATCTCACCCTTCACAGGCGGTACGATTAGTCTTGGCAAAGAAGCCGTTATCGAAATACCGGCCGGGGCACTGGCCGGAATCGCCGCGGTGGAAGTAAAAATAGAAAAAGTGACCACGCCTCCCGCAGCACCCGAGGGTTTTAAGCTGGCCGGCGGAGTCTTTGAGTTCAGCGTGGACGGCAAGTACAGCTACAATTTTAATAAGGAAGTGACCATTAAACTCGGCTACGATCCCGAAGCCGTTAGTGAGGGCGATACTCCGGCCATCCATTATTACGACGAGGCTCAAAGCCGGTGGGTAAACATAGGAGGTACAGTATCCGGCGCAAGCGTCGCCGTGCAGGTGGACCACTTCACCAAGTTTGCCGTGATGGCAGCTGACCAAATACCAGTAGCTGCCGGAAAAATATCACCCCTAACGGGAGGTACCATCAGTCTTGACAAAGAAGCCGTTATCGAAATACCGGCCGGGGCGCTGGCCGGAACCGCTGCAGTGGAGGTAAAGATTGAGAAGGTGGCCACGCCTCCCGCAGCCCCCGAGGGTTTCAAACTGGCCGGCGGAGTCTATGAGTTCAGCGTGGACGGCAAGTACAGCTACAATTTTAATAAGGAAGTGACCATTAAACTCGGCTACGATCCCGAAGCCGTCAGTGAGGGTGAGACTCCGGCCATCCATTATTATGACGAGGTTCAAAGCCGGTGGGTAAACATAGGAGGTACAGTATCCGGCGCAAGCGTCGTCGTGCAGGTGGACCACTTCACCAAGTTTGCCGTGATGGCAGCCGTAAAAGAGCAGGAGCAAACCCTGACAGATATAACCGGCCATTGGGCTTATGAGATGATCAACAAGCTGGTGGGCATGGGATGCATCAGCGGCTACCCCGACGGTACCTTTAAGCCCGACAATACCATTACCAGGGCTGAATTTGCCGTTGTGCTGGTTAAGGCCTTCGGACTTGAGAACAAAGGCGGCGCAGTCTTTAACGATACCGCCGGACACTGGGCTGAAGGTTACATTGAAACAGCAGCTTCCAACGGAATAGTCAATGGTTATGACGGCGGCGCCTTCGGGCCGGACGACCTGATCACCCGTGAGCAACTGGCAGTAATGCTCGTCAGGGCTGCTGAATTGACGCCGGTGGCGGAAGAGATCCGTTTTGCCGACAGCGGTAGTATTTCCGCATGGGCGGTGGAAGGCCTTACCACTGCGGTAGGGTACGGCATCATCAAGGGCTATCCCGATCAGACCGTCAGGCCCGGGGGCAGCGCCACCAGGGCCGAGGCTGTGACGGTTATTGTCAATACCTTGAATGTTCTCAATGGGTTAACTTAAGGGTCAGATAAATACAAAATCTGTTGCTGCACATAAAATAAATAAAAAGAAATAGGAATAAACCGGCAGTAGGGGATTTCTTCAATTCAACAAGGAGGAACGACAGTGTAAGGGACAATAGCAGCAAGGACCTCAAGTGGCTGGGAGACACTCCTCACCATGGAGGAATGTCCCGGCTGAATGCGTAGTGGCCGGATGCCCCGGTGGAATTTAGATGTGGAGGAATGCTTCCGATGCCATATTCCCGCTTAGAAAAAAAGTGTTGCAAATTCCCGGCTGCGCTCCTGGGGTTGTTGCTGTTTGTTGCTTTTCTCAACCTGACGGAGCCCGGGGCAGTTTTTGCCGGACAGTCGGACACGGTTGAAATCACAGGCGAAGGTGTGACTACACCTGTGACATTAACCCTGGACCAACTCCAGGCAATGGAGCAGTATCAGCATGTATACAGTGCAATAAACACCTGGCCCACAAAGAAATGGTACATAGCCAGAGGTGTGAAACTAAGGGACCTGTTTGCTCTGGCCGGTATCAAAGAAGATGCCACGCTGGTTCGATTTCTGTCGAAGGACGGCTTCGAAGTGACACTTACGGTCAAGGAGTTGTTGCAGGACAAGCGTTATTATTATCCCTTCTTAATGGAAAATCACCCCAGCGACGGGAGTATCCCGGGCTCAACGGAGAAAGCGGTGGAGGTGGAGCCGGTTCTGGCCCTGCTAAGTGCCGAGGACAGCAACAAACCCGCCGATATGAACGACAGGGATGCCTTGCTTCTGGTTTTAGGGCAGCGGGCGGTTTCCGAGCAGACCAATAGTTTGTTTTTAAAATATGTAAATAAAATCGAAGTTCTTACCACTCCTCCACAAAAATGGGATAATCCCAGGGCAGATCTGGAAAGTGGAGAGGTGCCCGCAGGTTCCCAGGTAAGGCTGAGCAACAAACGCAATGACGTAGATAAGGTTTATTACACAACGGACGGCAGCACACCGGATTTGAACAGCCCGATGTTCAACATAAGTTCCAGCCGCTGGTGGGCGCTACGGCCTGATTTGGATCTTGTCAACCAGCCGATTAAAATCGACGAGGACACAGTAATTAAGGCCATCACCATTGGTCCCGGCAAGCTGGACAGTGATGTTGTCACTTTTACCTACAAGGCTGATTACTCGGGCAGGGCGGCTGAGCGGGCAAAACTCCCTGCCGGACCGCCCACCCAGTTGACCCTGGATCAGGATAAAGCCGAACTCAAAATCGGCAGCTCAATTGAGTTGACGGCCTCCGTGGGCCCGGGCAATGCCGGCGAGAGCGTGGTCTGGAGTTCCAGCGACACCAGCGTGGCCACAGTGGATCATAACGGCCTGGTTACGTTGATCGGACCGGGTGCGGCTGTAATAACTGCGAAAACGGCAAACGGTAGTTTAACGGCCACCTGCGTAGTGCAGAGCCCGGACCAGGACAGCGGGGAACAGGATGCTGAACCAGCCGTTGTTCAGCAGGATTTAGCCCTGGAAGAGTACCAGGTTGTGCCGCCGGCAGTAGAACCTGTGGAGCAACCGCCGATGGAAGAGAAAAACACTGGTACCGAAAGTTCCGGCGAAGAACCGGTAGAACCGGTTGAAACAGTAGAAGTTGAAACAGTAGAACCGGAAGAGCCAATCGAGAACGGACAGTACTTGGTGGAAAAGGAGGCTTTAGCCGCTGCAGCAGACGCAGATGCCGCCGGGGAACAGGCGGAGAACCCTGTACAGATATTCGAGGTTTCGGTGGAGGCCGGGCCCCTGCAGCTGCCGGTGGAGCAGAACAGTATGGACTTTTATACGGCAGGATTCTTTGTTTTCCTGTTCCTTTTTGGTGCAAGCAGAAGATACATGGAGTACGTGAGGGAGGTTAAAAGGTGACAGTATCTATCCTGGCCCCGCTTAGAGACACAATGCACACTGTTTCGTCCGGTTTGCTGATGCCCACCATAGCTATTCTGCTGTTGCTGCTGGCTTTTTCCGCGATTGAACTGGGCGGTCTGCTGGTGGAAACCCTGACAGAGCGACGCAGGATGAAGGTCAATGTGCCGGCTCTGGTGGAAGCCTTTCAGGGGAAGGGCGCCGATGAGATCAGAAACGAAATTGAGAAGAGCAGCCTTTTCCGGCGCCAGAAAAAAGCCCTGGGCCAGTTAATCGAGCACAACAGTTTACCCGCCTCTTCCCTGCAGGCCCTGGCCCGCAAGCTACTTTCCGGGGAAGAACTGCACTATGCCAGGATTACCATCAGGACTGACCTGGTGGCCCGCCTCGGACCCATGCTGGGCTTAATGGCCACACTGATTCCACTGGGACCGGGGATGATCGCCCTGGGACAGGGTGACACAAAAACTCTGGCAGAATCCCTGCTCACTGCTTTTGACGCCACGGTGACAGGGCTGGCAGCCGCCGGTGTTGCCTATGCCATCTCCCGGCTGCGGAAAAGGTGGTATGAAGATTACTTGAGTTCCCTTGAGGCCCTGATGGAAAGCCTGCTGGAGGTGTTTGCCCGTGCGCGACGGATTGAGGAGCAGTAGGCGCAGGCTGGCTGAAGATATCAGTCCTCTGGAGGGCGCCATCAATATCGTGGATGCCATGCTGGTGTTTGCCTGCGGACTGATGCTATCCCTGGTCATGCACTGGAACGTCAACCTGGACAAGATAGGGGAGCGGGTCAATTTGGAGCGTGGCCGGGAGGTGACCCAGACGCCGGAAATAAGGGATGATTTAATTGAGACCCAGAATCAGGGCAAGCTTTATGAGAAGATGGGCACGGTCTACAAAGATCCCACTACAGGGCAGTTGTTTATGCTGACTGGTGAGTGAATAAGATTTTTTCGTCATCAAACTTTACGGAGCCGTACAGGCAGTAGCTGTGTAACCAGCTTGCGCTATTTAAACCTGTTGCTTTAGTGCTATTCACGGCTGCATCTGCCCGGAAGCAGATCGGGTAAGGAGTTTAATTACAGAAAGGAGAGAGTATAGCATTGCAAGTAAAATTTGACAGAAAAAAATGGTTTTATGGTTTGATGGTTGCCGTACTGGGGCTGCTGCTTTTCGGTATGTCCAGCCTGGCTACACCCGGGGCAGCCCTCGCCGCTGAGCCCGGTTCTCCTGATTCACTGGAAATTACGGGAGACGGTGTGACCACACCTTTAATTTTAACCAGGGAACAGCTCCAGGCCATGGAACAATACCAGCACCTATACAGTGCCATCAATACCTGGCCTACCAAGAAGTGGTATGTCGGCAAAGGGGTTAAGCTAAGGGATCTGCTGGAAAAGGCGGGGATGACTGAAGAGGCCAAACTGCTCAAGTTCACATCCAGTGACGGCTACACAGTCAATCTTACAGTCCGGGAGCTGTTGGAGGACAAGCGGTATTATTTCCCGGGTCTCAAGGGCAAAAATCTCAATGACGGTGACGGGCATATCCCCGGCTCTTCCGAAGGTGCGGTAGAGGTGGAGCCAATCCTCGCCCTGGTTAGCGTCGAAGGCAGCGACAACCCTGAGTATATGAATGAATTGAACTCATTGCTGCTGATGCTGGGGCAGCGGGCAGTAACGGAACAGAATGGCAATTTGTTCAGCAAGTATGTCAATAAGATTGAAGTGCTCACCACTGAACCGGAAAAATGGGACAGCCCCAAGGCTAATCCGGACAGCGGTAAGGTCTCCCCGGGAGCCATGATAGCCCTGAGCAATGCCAACATGGATGATGACAAAATTCATTACACTACGGATGGCAGTACCCCAACCTTAAACAGCCCTATCTACAACTGGATTGCCAAACGGTGGTGGTCGGTGCGGAGTGATGTTCTGGGAACGATTAATAGTCCGGTGGGACCAATTAACAAGACCACAACCATTAAGGCCATAACAATTGGACCGGGCAAGTACGATAGTGATGTAGTAACCTTCACCTACGAGGTTGCCGGGGATGTTTCCGGAGTTGAAGACGGGATGGAAGAACCCGGCGCGGAGGACCAGGACAAAGAAGAACAAAAGCAGGAAGAGCCGGTGGCCCTGAATGATATCACAGGTCACTGGGCCCAGGACAGTATTGATACGCTGGTGAAGCAGGGTTGCATCAGCGGCTACCCCGACGGCAGCTTCAAACCCGAAAACAGGATCACCCGCGCTGAATTTGTAGCCGTGCTGGTGAA